>ERZ1026944.7-NODE-7-length-160336-cov-19.447408_pt1 | contig 160336 bp, 119 predicted proteins | sample MGYA00519569_ERZ1026944 | MGnify/ENA primary metagenome ERZ1026944 (study PRJEB26926, sample SAMN06164618) | human gut metagenome | biome: ENVO:00009003; feature: ENVO:2100002; material: ENVO:00002003 | host: Homo sapiens | place: USA | collected 2012 ... | reverse complement strand
TACGAGATTCCTCTACGTCTCGTGGGCTCGGAGATGTGTATAAGAGACAGAAACGGGAATGTGAAAATATAGATTCCGAGTATGATTAGAAGAAAATTTTTTGCAGTAATTGCGGCGTTCTTTTGCGCTGCGGCAGTGTCCGCGCAGGACATCAATATAACCGTCGATGGCGACGCCCAGCGTTCAAACGTCCCCGTTTACAGGGTCGCGATTGCCTCGGGCGACGCCACACTTAAATCGCTCGCAACCCGCGCGTTTTCCACTCACGGCAGCTACGTTTTGACGACTCCGCAGAAGGCGCAGTTCGTCTTCACTTTCGACAGGGTTTCCGACAACTCCGTCAAAGCCACAATCAAGGGCGCAGGCGTCGCCGAGCGCGTTTTATCGGGTGCAAACCCCGTCAACGCGCTTATGAAGGCGTGCGATTTTTGCGTCGAAAAGACACTGCGCAAACGCGGCTACTTCGCGGGAAAACTCACCTTCGCATACGCGAAAGTCGCGGGCGGAACTTCCGAAATAGCGGTGTCGGATATGGTTTTTAGAAACATACGCGTCATCACCCGCGACAAGTCCGATTCGCTCTGGCCGCACTTCTCGCCCGACGGTTCGAGCATCGCCTACACGGGCTACTACCGCGCGGGGCTTATGGACTTGTTCAGAATCGACCTCAACACAAACACCCGTTCGACCTTGGCAAAATACAAGGGCAGTAATTGCGGCGGTGCAATGTCGCCCGACGGCTCGAAAATGGCGGTCATTTTAACTTCTTCGGGCAACGCCGAAATCTGGGTCGGTAACTCGCGCTGCAAGGGCTTGCGCAGGGTCACGCGCACGACCGCAACCGAAAGTTCGGCAAGCTTTTCGCCCGACGGCTCGAAACTGATTTTCGCAAGCGATATGCGCGGGTTCCCGCAGATTTACACAATGCCCGCAACGGGCGGAAAAATGCAGGTCGTCAATACGCGCCTTAGCAAATATTGTTCCGAACCCGACTGGAATTGGGCAAACCCCGATTTGATAGCCTTCACGATTGCGCAGGGCTCGGGTTTTCAGGTTGCCACATACAATTTCAAAACGCGCGAGGCAAAAGTTGTAAGCCGCGGCGCGAGCACGTCGGGGGCAAAGTGGCTCAGCGACGGCCGCCATTTGGTTTGTCAAAAATCCTTCGGCAAAGCCCGCCGGCTTTACGTCATCGACACCGAAACGGGCAAGCAGACGCCGCTTCATTCGGCGTCCCTCGGCTCGCTCTCAGACCCCGACTTCGTATACACACGCTAATGAATATCGTCACACTCGACTTGGAGGGGGTTTTGATTCCCGAAATCTGGATTGCCTTCGCCGACGCCGCGGGCATTCCCGAGTTGCGCAGGACAACGCGCGACGAGCCGGACTACGACAAGCTTATGCGCTACCGCCTCGACATTCTCGCAAAGCGCGGCGTGAAGCTCGCCGATATCGAGGCTGTCATATCGACACTCGAACCTCTCGACGGCGCGCGCGAATTTATGCAGTGGCTTACGTCGCAAACCCGCGCGGTGATTTTGTCGGACACATTCGAACAGTTCGCGCGTCCGCTTATGGCAAAACTCGGCAATCCGACGCTTTTTTGCCACGATTTGGAAATCGACGCCAACGGCTTTGTTTCGGGCTACCGCCTGCGCATTTCCGACCAGAAACGCAAAACCGTCGAGGCGTTCAAGGCGTTGAATTTCGATGTATTCTCGACGGGCGACTCCTACAACGACCTTTCAATGCTTCGCGCCGCTGACAAGGCTGTCATGTACCGCCCCACCGAAAAGTTCGCCGCCGAAAACGCCGACCTCCCCGTCGCCCGCAATTACGACGAATTGAAGGCGGCGTTCTCCCGCTTTATGGGAAAATAGTTTTTTATAAAATCGGATAACAAAAAGTAAATTCCAACAAATTTGATTATGGTTAAAAAATCGCAAACGGACAGATACGCCGCAAGGGGCGTTTCGGCTGGGAAAGAGGAGGTGCACGCCGCCGTCGACAAGCTCGATCAGGGGGTTTTCAGGGGCGCGTTCTGCAAAATAACCGAGGATTTTCTCACGGGCAAAAAGTCGCGCTGCAACGTGATACATTCCGACGGCAGCGGCACAAAGTCCATAATCGCCTACCTGTATTATAAGGAAACAGGCGACGCCTCCGTTTTCAGGGGCATCTCGCAGGATTCGATAGTTATGAACATCGACGACCTGCTTTGCATAGGCGCAGTCGAACGCATTCTGATCTCGAACACCGTCAACCGCAATGCCAGGAATTTTTCGGGCGAGGCATTGGCGCAGCTGATTTTGGGCTCGGAGGATTTTCTCGCAAAATTGCGCAGATTGGGGGTCAAGATTTTCTCGGGCGGAGGCGAGACCGCCGACGTCGGCGATCTCACGGGAGCTGTTGTAGTCGACAGCTGCGCAGTCGCGGTTATGGAGCGCAAAAACGTGATTTCGGGTGCGGAGATAAAACCGGGGCTCGCCATTGTCGGGCTCTCTTCGGCGGGCAGGGCTAAATACGAGGATTTCGAAAACAGCGGCATAGGCTCGAACGGGCTTACCAGCGCGCGCCACGATATGCTTTCGCCCTACTACCGCAAAAAATATCCCGAAACATTCGACCCAAACACCGACAAAAAACTCGTCTATTGCGGGCCGTTCAAGTTGGAGGACAAACTCGAAGGCTCCAATATGACCGTCGGTCAGGCTCTGCTTTCGCCCACGCGCACATACGCGCCCGTGATAATGAAAATTCTCAAAAAGTATCCTAAACTGATAAAAGGGCTCGTCCATTGCTCGGGCGGCGGACAGACAAAATGTCTGCGCTTTGGCAGGGGCGTGCACTTTATAAAAGACAATATGCTGCCCGTTCCGCCCATATTCGGGGCTATCCAAAAGGCGAGTAAAACCTCCGACAAAGAGATGTTCGAAGTCTACAATATGGGGCACCGAATGGAGGTTTATTGCAAACCCGAGGACGCGAAAAAGGTTTTGGCAGTCGCCAAGAGCTTCGGCATAGACGCCGCGATTGTCGGCAGAACTGAGAAGTCGGCGCGCCCCGACAAGAAGAACCACGTCACAATTATCCGCGACGGCATCACCCTCGAATACGGGCCCCGCGACTAACGTTATTTCGGAGGACAGAAAATGCTGAAAGCAGGTATAGTCGGTTTGCCGAACGTAGGCAAAAGCACCCTTTTTAACGCCCTCACGCGCTCGCGCAACGCCGAGGCGGCAAACTATCCGTTTTGCACGATAGAGCCCAACATCGGCGTCGTGGAAGTCCCCGACGACCGCCTCGCAGTGCTGGCGAAAATCGCCAAAACGCAGAAGATAATTCCCGCGGCAATCGAGTTCGTCGACATCGCCGGTCTCGTCGCGGGCGCGAGCAAGGGCGAGGGCTTGGGCAACAAATTTTTGGCAAATATCAGGGAGGTCGACGCGGTAGTCGAAGTCGTGCGCTGCTTCGACGACGACGACATCGTCCACAGTATGAGCTCCGTCGACCCCGTCCGCGACATCGATATCATCACAACCGAGCTTATTTTAAGCGACATTCAAAGCTGCGAAAAACAGCTCGACAGCAACCGCAAAAAGGCTAAGGGAATGGACAAGGACGCCATCAAGAACGTCGAACTTCTCGAACGCCTGCTCGAACACCTCAACAACAACAAGCCCGCCAACACGCTCGAACTCGCCGATGAGGACGCCGAGCGCGTGAAGTCCTACTTCCTGCTCACGTCAAAGCCCGTAATTTACGCGTGCAACGTTTCCGAGGACGACTTGGCAGCGGGCACCAACGCCTATGTCGAGGCAGTCGCGGAGTTTGCCCGCAAAGAACACAACGCTTCAACTTGCGTCATCTGCGCGCGTTTGGAAGAGGAGCTTTCGTCGCTCTCGCCCGAGGAGTCGCGCGAGTATCTGAAAGAACTCGGCGTCGACGACAGCGGCGTTTCCACACTTATCCGCCGCACCTACGACCTCTTGGGGCTAGCCAGCTATTTCACCGCGGGCGAACCCGAAGTCCGCGCTTGGACATTCAAAAAGGGAATGACCGCCCCGCAGTGCGCGGGCATAATACACACCGATTTCGAGCGCGGCTTCATCAAGGCGGAGGTCGTTTCATACGACGACTTGGTTGCCGCCGGCAACGTCGCGCACGCCCGCGAGGCGGGCAAATACCGACTCGAAGGCAAGGAATACGTTTTCCGCGACGGCGACGTAGCCTTGTTCAGATTCAACGTATAGAAATCTTCCCGCGCGCCGCCGCATTTATTTCCTCTGAAAGACATTTCGGCGACGCGCATTTTTTTTTAGACTCGCGCGGTCTTTTTGACGATATAAACCCTGTAAAAACGGGGAAATCTGCGGCGTCGTCCGTGTCGATTTCGGGCTGTTGCGCGGCGTAAAACAACAACTTGAAAACTGCTAAAAACGTGAAACTGTTTGGACGAATATCCGAAATTGCGGCGTCGCCGCGGTTGACTGTGGGCATTCTATTTTATTCGGTGCTGCTTGTGTTTGTCGCAACGCTTGCACAGACGCAGATTGGCGTCGAACGCGCGGCTCAGACGTATTTCGAAAGCTTCTTTGCAATCGGTTCGTTAGGCGGCGTTAAGTTCCCTTTTGTCGGCGGGGCGGCGGTCGGTGTTCTTGCGGTGGTTAACATAGTTTTCAGCATTCTCAAATACCTGTCGTTCGACATGTCGGGCTTCGGCAATTCGGTTGTCCATTGCGCGATTGTGTTGCTTATTTTCTCGGGAGCATTGCAGTATTTTATGCGCGAGGAGGGCAGGCTTTCGGTTCGCGAGGGCGAGACTTCGAACGCGGTTTTTGTCGAGCGCGGCGGAGTTTCGCAAATAAAATATCTGCCGTTTTCGCTCAAACTTCTGGGCTTCGAGCGCGAGAATTGGAAGGGCAGCGACATTCCCAAAAGCTTCGCAAGCAAAGTCGTTTTTATCCACGGCAATTCCAACACCGAGGCGTTGATTGAAATGAATTCGCCCGCATCGTTTATGGGCTGGACATTTTACCAAAGCTCCTACGCCGACGACGGAAAAACAAGCATTCTTACCGCCGTGCGCAATCCCGCGCGAATGCTGCCGTGGCTGTCGGTTTTTGCGGCGTTTTTCGGAATGGTAATCGCTTTTGCCGCCAAATTTTGGAGGACGAAAAAATGAGCTTGCGCGGATTTTTCAAAACCTCATTCGCCGCGTGCTGCGCCGCAATACTCACACTTGCACCCTTCGCGGTCAACCAATTTTGCGCCGACCCGATTTTCGACGGCGCGCTCGGCGACAGCCTCGGCGCATTGCCCGTCCAGCGCGCGGGGCGCACAATGCCGCTTTCAAGCGCGGCGGCGGACATCCTGAAATCCTTCTCCGGCAAGATTTCGGCGAAAGTCGACGGCAAACGCGTCTCGGCGTCGAAGTGGCTTTGGCTTGTCTGCGCCGATTTCGACAAACTTTCGCAGCAGCCGTTTTTGCGCACTGACAACCGCGACTTGCAAAAATTTTTGGGTGCACAGGGGCGATGCGTTTCATACGCGGCGGTCGAAAAAAACTACGACGCTCTCGCGGCTTCGGCACAGTCGGAGGACGGCGGCAAATACGCCGCCGCGTGCGCGGATTTGTTGCAGGGTGCATTCGCGTTCGCTTCCGCGGCTCAGTCAGTGGGCGTGAATTTTCCGAACGCCGAAACTTTTTCGGGCGGGCTCGAAAATTGGCAGTCGGCAGTCAACGCCGCCGCCGTCGAGCTTGCGGAGGCGAAAAAACAAAACCGCTCCCCGCACGACGAAAAACTTTTGGCGGCGCACGAAACGCTTTCGTTCCTGCGCTCGCTTGCCGCATTCGATTCCCAAAATACGACCGCCGTCTTGCGCAGTGTCGCGGGAAAGGACGGTTTCTTTACGCCTGCGCAGGCCTTGTTGGCGCGTCCGCCCGATGCAATTTCAACGCGCGAGTTGGCGGAGTTCGCGGCGGCGGCGGACGCGCTTAAAATCGGAAATTTGCCCGCGCTCGAAAGGGCGGCGGACGGAATTTTCGCGGCGGTGCGGGGCGCGGAGGATATTGATTTTACACGCGTGCGCATCGAAAATTTCGTCAATTTCATCGACCCGTTTTTTGCGGGATTGCTGCTTTATGGGGCATCGATAGTTTTCTTTGTCTTCGCATTGCTGCGCCAAAAGGGTTGCTCGACATTCGGGACGGTCTTCCTCGGTGTGGCGGCAGTCGTTCACATCGCCGCAATAATAGCGCGCGTGTATATCCAGCAGCGTCCGCCTGTAACGAATTTCTATTCGTCGGTAGTCTTTACGGGCGCGATAATCGCCGCCGTCGGATGGACAATCTACTTGCGCAGGGGCACGGTATCTGCGGCGGTATCTGCGGCATTGGGCGGACTCCTTTCGCTTTTGGTTGCCGTAAATATGCCGTATAGCGGCGATACAATGGGTATGATGCGCGCCGTCCTGAATTCGAATTTCTGGCTTTCAACCCACGTTATGACAATTATGCTCGGATATTGCGGTGTGTTCTTGGCGGGCTTTATGGCGTCGGTGCGGCTCGTCTCCAACGCCTTTTCGCGCGGCAATTTCGGCGCGGAGACCGCAAAAACCGCCAACACCGTCTACGCAATATTGTGCATAAGCCTCGTCTTCACTTTTATGGGAACAATGCTCGGCGGAATCTGGGCTGATATGAGCTGGGGACGCTTCTGGGGGTGGGACCCGAAAGAGAACGGCGCGCTTATGATAGTCTTGTGGATTGCCGCAACAATGCATTGCCGCTTGCTGCGCGTGGTAAACGACAGGTTTTTTCTCGCATTGTCGGCACTCGGAAACATTGTCGTGGCATGGGCGTGGTTCGGCGTCAACCTGCTCGGTGTGGGAGTGCATTCCTACGGATTCATCGACGGTGGTTGGTTCTGGTTTTTAATTTTCATATTTTTGCAAATATTAGTTGCACCGTTTGCATTTTTGGTGTATAAAGACAGGACAATGTGATTTAAAGTCGCATTGTGCGTATTTGGAATCGAGGTGTAGCTTAGTCTGGTAGAGCGCTACGTTCGGGACGTAGAGGCCGGTGGTTCGAATCCACTCACCTCGACCAAAATAAAAGCCTGTAAACATCGCAGTTTGCAGGCTTTTTTGTTTGATTGTCACTGTGTTGTAGGGTTATTGAAGTGTTTTAAAAGATTTTGAGAGGAAAGCGGAACCCATCAAAAAAGCTTGTTTTGAGGGCGAAAATTTGCGACATTTTCGCGACAAGGTTTTTATGAAAGTAGCGAAATGTAAAAGTCACGGTGAAGACGGTTATGTCTGTTATTTGTAAGTTTTGGCAGTAAATTAGCTCGGATTGATTTGGTGACATATTTTTTAATTTGCGATGCGGACGAGCATTATTAAAGAAATCAATATATTAAGCAACAACAGCATCTAAATGTTCCTTTGAGTTGTAAAAATTATGAGAAAGTTCTTCTCTTTTCATAATACTAAAAAACTCAAAACTTTTCTTGTGAATGCGCGTTTGTTTACAAACAAGATTCATCTCTTTCATTTGTTTATCTATATGCTTTTGAGAAACGCGAATCCCTATATTATTCAATGAAATTTTTATTTGATATTTTATAAAAATGTATGTGAATTTATTGCATAAGTCGAAGTCTGCAAAGGACATTTTATGAAAAAAGTTGCTTTATTATCTGTTGCTATTGTTACTTGTTTTATTAATTCGGGTTATGCTTCATCTGTTGATGAATTATTTGCTTCAAGTGCTAGCTGTCCGTTATCAGATGTTTTGGAAGAAAAGAAACAAATAAGATATGAAGTGTATTCACCGGTTGGAGATGCAACAATTAAGCAAATCAAGCAAGCCCCGCGTCTTGACACATTAGATAATAAAACAATAGCTGTTGTCGGTGGCAGTTTTATGGCAAGAGTCACACATCCTGAAATCAAAAGACTTATATTAGAAAACTATCCGAATGCCAAAGTGATATTGCTAAATGAAATCGGTTATGCAGGACCATATCCGGCACCGGGTGTCAAAAGAGCACAAAAAGATGAATTTGAGCGAAAACTCAAAGAAATGAAAGTTGATGCCGTTATTTCCGGCAATGGCGGTTGCGGTATTTGCACGCCGAAAGAAGAAGGTTCGTGCATTACGGCAGAATATTTGGGTATACCTTGTGTGATGATAGCCGCTCCGGGATTTGTTGAACAGGCAAAATCCACAGCCTTAACCGCCGGTGTCACCGTGCAAAGAGTAGCCGTATATCCGGGAGCATTTTCTGCCCATACAAACGAAGAATTAAAACAAAATACCCAAAATATCCTATGGCCGCAAATTGTGAAGGGCTTAACAAAACAGATTACAGAAGAAGAAATAAAAGAAGCCTCGGCAAAAATTAAGATTGGCAAAGATTTTGTAACCTCTTTAAATTCTTTGGAAGAAGTGCAGGAATTTTTTGAAAATCAAGGCTGGTCGGATGGTTTGCCGATTGTACCGCCAACCAAGAAAAAAGTTGATGAGTTTCTCAAATACACTTCGCTTGATAAAGACTATGTCATCGGCGATATTCCGCCAAGCTATCGCAAGGCAACCGTGCATACAATTGCAGTTATCGGGGCAATGAGCGGGGCAAAACCTGAATATATGCCGATATTAATAGCTTTTGCCAAAGCAATGATGAATGGCGATTTTAGAAGAACACTTTCCAGCACGCATGCGTGGACACCTTTCGTTTGGCTCAACGGACCACTTGCAAGACAACTTGGTATCAGTTCCGAACAAGGAGAGATATCGGCGCAGAACAATAAGAAAATTGGTCGCTTTATTGACTTGGCAATGCTAAACCTCGGCGGATACGATATTAAGAAAAACCGCATGGGAACATTTGGATATTTGTCCTCTTGGGCAATGGCGGAAGATGAAGAAGCGAATGCTCGTATCGGTTGGTTGCCGTATCATGTGCAAAAAGGATATAAGATCAACGATAATACTTTAACGGCTGCATCTTCTTTAAACTGGGGGAACAATTTAACACCGGCAACATCTGATGCGGATAAAATCATGGAATTGATGTCTTGGGATGCGGTTGAAAAAGAGCAATTTGCCTTAGGTAGCGGAACTCCTTTTGTTTATCGCACTTTCTTTATCACCGAATATGTTGCAAGAGATTTAGCTTCAAGATACAGCAAAGACGAACTTGAAGATGCTTTGATTAAAAATGCCCGCCGTTCGCTCGATGAAAGAGCCTATGCCAATTTTTATGCAAACCCCGGCAGTTCTTTTGACGGCAGACATTATACTTTAGCACAACACAGAGATAAAATAGCCAAAGCAGAAAACGCATCAACAACAGAAACGCCGAATTGGTTAAAGTGGACAGGTAAAACACAAATGGAAACTGTTCCGGTAATGAAAAAAGGCAAAACTGCAATCGTGGTTACCGGTGATGCTAACAGAAATAAGGTTTTAAGCGTGCCGGGTGGTGGCATGGCAACAATAAAAATTGAGTTGCCAGATAATTGGAACGATTTGATGCAAGAATTGGGATATAAGCCGCTTGAAAGTTACTATTTGCCGGAAATTACAATCAAGAAGCCTTCTTTGCAAGGAACTCAACGGGAAGAAACAGTAACAAACAGCCAACATAATCGCCAAAAACCAACAAAAGAGCAATATATGAGAATGCGTCAACAGCGTGGATTTGATAGTAAGAATAGTGATAATCGCCGCCGACCAACTAAAGAACAGTATCAAAAAATGCTCCAACAACGGAAAAATCTACAAAACTAAATAGATATGATGAAACCAAACAGTGCTCTCGCTCGGCTTTTTTATGAAAAAGTTATCATTTTAGGCACTGTAAGATATTTTTATTATAAATCAATATCTTAAATTAGTAGTTCGCAACCGAAGGTCAACCCCACCAGTTCGGATTAGAACTGTTGCCCTCTGCGTTTTAAAAATGTGCTTCAAAGCCTTATGAAATAAGGGAAAAATGGTCCTCAATTTTGTGCGCTAAAAAAGTGCTATCTTTTTCTCGATTTTGGTGGCTCGACTCGACCAAAATAAAGGCCTGTAAACATCGCAGTTTGCAGGCTTTTTTGTTTGATTATCGGGGGTTGAGGGGAGTTGTCTTGTGCGTGGCGCGTGCGTCGTTTGTGTTTTGAACATGCGTTTTTATGCTTGAAAAAATGCCGCTAAAATCCGCATAAAACCCTTCGTTTACTGTGGCGATTCCCATCAATATTCCAAAACATATTCCTTTGCTTGTTTCTTTATTTTTTTCGCTCGGATTTTTCGGATTCATAGGATGTTAAAAAAAACTTGCATTTTTCTCGGGGGGGGTATTTTCGTCCACGAAAATCTAACAATAACCTATTAGATAAAGGAAATTATGAATATGGAAATATGCATGAAAACGGCGGTTATCGCCGCAGTGGGTTTGTTTGTAGGTGCGGCATATGCTGCGGTAACTCCGACAGTACCCACTACAAAAATCGAAGCGGCATCGGGAGAGCTCAAATGGACCGAGGCAACTTGGACAAACGGCGCGCCAACCGAAACTTCCGTCATAGGTTTTGAAGGCACAACCCTCGACCTGCTTTTCGACGCCAAGAACGAATCGAGTGACAAAACAAAGGCAACGCGCAACTTCAACAATATCTATATCGGCTCGGGGCAGACGCTCAATTTGACTGTCGCCGATGGCGCAGAAATGCGTATTTACGACAAGGCCAATGCCTTCACGGGCGCGAGCAAAGCGAATTCCGTTTTGAATATCGACACCACGCAAAATCCCCAAGGCGGTATTGTTGCGAGAATCAGCGCGACCAACCCCGACGACACTTCGGGCAATGCGGGTATAAACATCAGAAATTTGACCCTCAATATTTCGGGCAAAGACGCAGTTTATAACGAGGGCGAAATCGACTTTGCCGCTTCGTGCGCCGGCGCGAACAAATTGTTCGGTTCGACTGTTTCAACGCGCGATGCCGCAATGATTATCGTATCCTCCGCCGTAAACATCAAGGGCTTCGTCAAAAATTGGGGCGTGAACCGTTGTGCCGGTTCTTTCAACGTGTCGGAAAATTCGGGCTTCTACGCCACGGGTAATTTTAACGCTTGGGATCCCTGCGATGTCAATATCGCAAAGAACGCCGTAATCTGGACTGACGGCGGCTTCAACGCCTCCGGCTCGGGTGCAAATGGCAAGCTCACTTCAAACGGCTTGTTGCAGGTCGACGGCGCAATTACCGCAAGCGGTATCGAAAGATACAACGTAACTTGGGCTACCGCCACATTCAACGCGGGCGCGAAAATCAACCAAACGGCTTCGACAACGATTGACGAAACAAAAACGGGCGCAGTCGGCTCCTACTTGCAAAAGGGCACAACAACACTCAACGCAGGCATCGCCGCCGATTCCTTCGAGTTCGCCAACAGAATCTTCCTCGGCAACGGCTCGAATTTGGTGCTGAAATCGTCAAACGTGTTCAGCATCGGGGGCAAAAAACAGGGCGCGTCGGAATTCTTCGTCGCGGGTTGGTCATATGTCACAGAGGGAGGTAAAGCGCTCTGGACGGGCTTTACTGCCGCCAATACCACAATCAATAACGCCGTCGACAACGAGTTTGGCACATTCAAATTCTTCACGGGTTCGACACTCACCTTGCAGCTCGATACCTCAAAAACCCTCGCAATCCGCAATATGGTTCTTATGACGGCTGAGGAAACTGCTATGGGCTTTGCCACGGGCACTCAGGCGGCGGCTTCGGGAGATATTAACATCTACCTTTCGCTCGACGACTTCGGCAGCAAGACACTCTTCTTCGGCGAAGACATCGTCAGCGCAATCCGCAACAACGCAATCCACCTCTTCGATGCCACAAACAAGACTTGGGAATTCATCGAAGGCGAAGATTACAAGTTCGTCGCCAGCGACTACACATTCGCCGACGGCACAGTCGTTTCGGGCGCATATGTAGTTCCCGAGCCCGCAACGTATGCGGCAATCTTCGGCGCGCTCGCGCTCGGGTTCGTCGCGTGGCGTCGCCGCAAATAGCGGCGGGCGGTTGCGCATTTAGCCTTTCGCGGAAAAAAATACGCACTCAAAAGCGGCGTTCGGTATCGGACGCCGCTTTTTATTTTTGCGTCCTTCGGCTTGATATTTTTTGTCGGACATGGCGAAACCTTTTGCGACTCTTTCCCGACAACGTGCGCCGTCTAAAAATTCCCTCCCAAAAACAGGCATTCGTTGTTCTGAATTTTTTTTTTCGCGCAAATCGTCAAAATATGTTAAAAAAATATGTTGAAATGGAACGTTTGCGCCGATAGTATGTCGGTAATTTTTATATAATACAGAGCAATTATGAACGGAGTTAGAAGACCTGTAATATTAGTCATCAGAGACGGTTGGGGCGAAAACCACAATCCCGCTCTCGACAAGTTTAACGCTATCAAATTGGCAAACGCGCCTTTTTGCAAAAATCTTTCGAAAAAATGGCCGCGCACGGAAATCAAGGCGTGCGGTCTCGAAGTCGGACTGCCCGAAGGCATTATGGGCAACAGCGAAGTAGGGCACCAGAACATCGGCGCGGGCAGGGTCGTAGACCAGGAAATTGTCCGTATAGACAAAGGTTTTCAGACGGGTTCGATTCTCGAAAGTCCCGTCCTCAAAGAAGTCTTTGCAAAGCTCGACGCGGGCGGCGCACTCCACCTTTTCGGGCTTTGTTCCGACGCAGGCGTGCACTCAATGCTTCGCCACCTCTATTCGCTGCTTAAAATTTGCGGCGACAGAAAATACACAAAAGTCTACCTCCACGCCTTCACCGACGGGCGCGATACTCCGCCCACGAGCGGCTTGGGCTTCATCAAAGACGTCGAAGCCAAGATGAAGGAATACGGAACGGGCAAAGTAGCCTCTGTCATCGGTCGCTTCTGGGCTATGGACAGAGACAAGCGTTGGGACAGAGTCCAAAAGGCATACGACTGCCTCACGGGCGCGGAAACCGTTGCCGCCGTCGAAACCCCCGAAGCCGCCTTCGAAAACTACTATAAACACCCCGCTCAGGACAATATGCAGGGCGACGAATTCATTCCGCCGACGTGGGTTGTCGAAAACGGCGAGCCTATCGGGCGCGTCAAAGACGGCGACGCCGTCATATTCTTCAATTTCCGCGGCGACCGTCCGCGCGAAATGACCTCCGCGTTCATCGATTCCGCCTTCGACGGCTTCAAACGCCGCCTCACTCCCAAGGTATTTTTCTGCACGATGACCGAATACAAAGTCGGTCTCTGCCCGAACGTCCTTTTCCCGAAGCCGCCCAAAATGGTCAACATTCTCGGCGACTACATCAGCTCGCGCGGGTTGGCGCAGTTGCGCTGCGCCGAAACCGAAAAGTTCGCCCACGTCACCTTCTTCTTCAACGACTACCGCGACGATCCGTTTCCCGGCGAAGACCGCATTCTCATTGATTCCCCCCGCGACGTCCAGACCTACGACCAGAAGCCCGAAATGAGCGAGCCAGCCGTGGCCGAAGCCGTCGCCAAGGCAGTCCGCGAGAACAAATACGCCCTCATCGTCGTCAACTTCGCAAACGGCGATATGGTAGGGCACACAGGCAATCTCGCCGCCGCCGAAAAGGCAATCGAGGCTGTCGACAACGGCGTCAAAAAGATAGCCGAGGCCGCCGACGAAACGGGCGCGGCTATGGTAATCACCGCCGACCACGGCAATAGCGACCAGCTCTTCGACCCCGCCGTCAACGAGCCCCACACGCGCCACACAATGAACCCCGTCGAGGTAGTAATCTACGGGCGCGGCTTGGAAGGCTTGAAGATGCGCCCCACGGGCAACTTGGGCGACATCGCCCCGACCGTCTTGCAGCTTATGGGCTTGAAGAAACCCGAAGAGATGACGGGCGTCTCCCTCATCTCCCAATAAAACCCGCTGGGCGGGCTTCCAATAGCGGGGGTTTTATAAATTCGAAAGAGGCGGCGATTGCCAAAGGCAATTCCGCCTTTTACTATTAGTTAAAATAATGTCTAAAACGAATCCGAAGTAAACCCCCGAGCGCGGATTTTGCTTCCGCAAATTGAATTGTGGCGTATATCATAATCGCCACAAGAGAAACCACTTCAAACCGCGCTTCCCCCTTCTGTTATGCAGATAGAACATTCTAAATTTTAAAGGTTTTCGAAAGAAAACCTTTTTTTGTTTTTTTTTAATTCGCAAACGTTGAATTGGCAAAGCCAAGAGCTCGACTAAAAGACGGTTTGTTCGGGTGGTCTGTGCAAAAGCACTATCCCACCAGCTCACAAACGCGTCTTTTAGCACGAGCCTCGCGCGTTTTTACGGCTCACACGTTGGTTCTAATCCGAAAAAATAATGTAAAAAGTCTTTTACATTCGTAAAATCCTTTTTTACTTTAACGTTGACAGGGGCGGAAGGGAATGTTTGAATTTTGCGATAGTTTTAACAATTTGCAAATTATGGAAAACTTCGTATCAATTATCGCTCAGGAAGCCGCTGCGCAGCCGCAAGGCGGCGGCTCGCAGATGTTAATTTTTATCGTGTTGATGTTCGGCGCGATGTATTTCTTAATGATTGCCCCACAGCGCAAGCGTCAAAAACAGCACGCAAAGATGATTAGCGAGCTCAAAACGGGCGACAAAATCGTGACAATCGGCGGCATTTTCGGCACAATCACGAACGTCAACGAAAAGACCTTCACCGTAAAAGTCTGCGACAATACGAAAGTCGAGTTCCTCAAATCGGCGATAAACGAAAAAGTTTCGGACGAACCCGCCGCGGCGGAAAAGAAATAATCCCGACCGTTTTTACGGACGCGCCGCACCTGCTTCGGGGCGGCGTTTCGCGCATTTTATAAACAGAAAAAGGATAACATCAAATGTCATTGCAAGACACTCAAAATCAAAATTCGGGTATATTGTGGAAGTTCGTCGTTGCGGCGTTGGTCGTAATCTGGGCGGCATCATCTATGATTCCCGTAACCGACACGCCGTTTGAAACCTACATTCAGACTCGCGCAACCGCAAATCAGGACGAATTCGCCAAAAAAATTCTGCCCGCTGCCGAGGCTCGCGTCGACAAGGCGAACTACAAAAACAATCCCGCAAAATCGCCCACACTCTATATTGCGTTGCGCGAATACGCCGACGCCAACGATGTCGACCTATCGAAATATTTTCCCGATGTCAACGTTTCGGACATAAAAATCCTCAAAAAACGCAACGACATTCTGCTGAAAGAGCTTTACCGCCAGAGCAAGGGCGCACTCAAAAAGGGCTTGGACTTGCAGGGCGGCGTTTCGTTCACACTTGAAATCGACGATAAAAACCTCGACGGCGACGACTTCGCCCGCAAAGGCCAGCTTGAAGACGTGCTTGTCGTTATGAACAACCGTATCAACGGCCTCGGCGTCACCGAGCCTACAATCCGCTTGATGGGCAGCAAGTCGATTGAAGTCCAAATGCCGGGCGTCTCGCTCAAAGACAACCCCGAGGCAATCGAGGAACTCTCGCGCCCCGCAAAGCTCGAATTCCGTAAGGTCCACCGTTTCCAGCGTCCGTCGTCCATAAAGCCGCCCGCCTCCGAAATCCCTGCGGGTTACGAAGTAATGTTGATGGAAAATGAGCGCGGAGGGAAAGTCACGCAAGAGCCTTTGTATGTTAAAATCCGCCCCGAAGCCTCGGGCGACATCATCAAGAAGGCGTATCCTGCGATGGAAGACACCAGCCGTTTCAGTGTGAGTATGGAATTCACAACGGAAGGCTCCAAGGTCTTCGAAAGAATCACTCGCACGATTTTGGACGAAGACAAGCAGACGGGCGTAAAGCAGCCCCTTGCAATCGTTCTCGACGGACGCCTTATGAGTGCGCCGAATATCCAGAGCGTCATTAGCGAACGCGGCTCAATTACGGGCAACTTCACGCGCCGCGAGGCAGTCGAACTTGCCAACGCGCTCAACAACCCGCTTTCCGTCGGCTTGAAACGCACCTCCCTCAACGAGGTCGGACCATCTCTTGCCGATTCTGCAAAGGACAGCTCATTCTTGGCGGCTGGTATCGGCACGGCATTGACGGTTCTTTTTATGATTTTCGTCTATAAGACAATGGGCGTTGTTGCGGTCATTTCGGTGATCGTAAACATCTTCATTCTGGTGGGCGTATTGGCAAGCTTCGGGGCAACAATGACACTCCCCGGCATCGCGGCATTGGTGCTCACGCTCGGTATGGCGGTCGACTCCAACATTCTGGTGTTCGAGCGTATGCGCGAGGAGTCGCACCTTGGCAAAAGTCTGTGGTCGTCGCTCATGGCGGGCTACGAAAAGGCATTCTCGGCAATCTTCGACGCCAACATCACAACACTTCTTTCAGCGGTTATCTTGTGGAAATTCGGCACAGGCCCCGTCAAGGGTTTCGGCGTCACGCTTGCCGTCGGTATCTTCACGACACTTTTCTGCTGCTTGGTTCTCAGCCGCGGAATGCTCGAATTCGGCGTAAAATACCGCTGGATTCGCAAGTCGCTGGGCAAGGCGTTTCTCATTAAGGCCGACTCAAACATCGATTTCTTCCAGTTCGTCAAGGGCTCGTTTATTCTCTCTTGGACAGTCGTTCTCATAGGCATCGCGGTTTTGATTTACCGCGGCGACAAAACTCTGAGTATCGACTTTACAGGCGGCGATCTCGTGACAATCGGCTACACGCCAGACAAGAAAATCCCCATCGAAAACATTTTGGCGTTGAGCACATCGACGGGCGAGGGCTCGCTTGGCGAAATTCAGGCGTCCTATCAGGTAGACCTCTCTTCGAAGGCCGAACGCCTCGTCTTGCAGGTCGAAAACGAAAAGGGGCAGCAGGCATTCGATATGTTGCAGAAAACCTTCCCCGATGCGGGGTTGTATCTGGTGGGTCAGAACAGCGTCGGAGCGTCTGTCAGTAGCGATATCACCAAAGACGCCTTCATTGCAATCGCGCTTTCGCTCGTGATGATTCTTCTCTATGTCGCCTTCCGCTTTGAATTCAGCTACGGTATCGGCGCGCTTGTAGCGACATTCCACGATGTCGTTTTGTGTGTCGGTCTGTATGTAATTTTCGGCGTCTGGGGCGTCGGCAGCGGACAGTTCTCCGCGCCTATGGTTGCTGCGGTCTTGATGGTTATGGGTTATTCAATCAACGATAAAATCATCATTTTCGACCGTATCCGCGAAGAATTGCAACTGCGCCCAGAAATGACCCTCAAAGAAGTCATCAATTACTCAATCAACCGCACTCTTTCCAGAACGCTCCTTACCAGCATAAGCACGTTCTTGGCGGCATTTGCGTTGTTCGTCTTCGGCACGGGTATCATTGTAGACTTCTCGTTGGTCTTCATTTTGGGAATTCTCGTAGGCACGTTCTCTTCGATATTTATCGCAAGCCCCGTGTTCTATTGGTGGAACAAAGGCAACCGCGAACGTGTCGAAAAATCTCAGGATTCAATCGAAACCCGTTCTTGGAATTAGTTTTTTGACGGGCACTGGCGGCAATCGGTGTTGCCGATGTGCCTTTGCCCAACGCCTACATATTTTTCACCGAAGCGGGATTGACTTACAGTCAATATCCCGCTTTGCTTTAACCAATAAACAAAGCGCATTGACAAAGCCAATTTTTTTAAATGACGTGCACAGGCGCGGATTGCTACGCAATGTCCGCTTTGACAAACACCAACATAACTTTAACCAATAAACAAAGCGCATTGGCAAAGCCAATCGCGCCGCTTACAAAACAATGGCAGCCCGCCCAGCGGGCAAAGCGCATTGGCAAAGCCAATCGCGCCACTTACAAAACAATGGCAGCCCGCCCAGCGGGCAAAGTGCATTGGCAAAGCCAATCGCGCCACTTACAAAACATTTAAATGAAATGGGAATACGCAGAGTTTGATAAAAAGCTTGCCGCCGATTTGGGGGCATACCTCGGCGTGAGCCCATTGTTGGGGGCATTGATTCTGCAACGCGGGTATTCCGACCCAATTCGGGCAAAAATGTTCTTGCGTCCGAAATTGGCAAATTTGGAAGATCCGTTTAGCGTCAAAAACCTTCGCGCGGCAGTGTTGCGAATAATCGAGGCAGTCGATAAAAAACAAAAAATTCTTGTCTTCGGCGATTACGACGTCGACGGAATCACAAGCACAACATTGCTCGTTAGCATATTGCGTTGCTTCGGAATCAGCCCGAGTTATTTCGTGCCGCGCCGAATGGAGGAGGGCTACGGATTGAGCAAGTCGGCACTCGAACGCGCCCTTTCGGACGGCAATCCCGACTTGCTCATTGCCTTGGACTGCGGCACAAACGCCGTCGACGCAATAAAATTCATCCGAGGCAAGGGAATCGACTTGGTTATTGTAGACCACCATCAGGCGAAAGAGGCCGTCTGCGCCGACGACCACATTCTGATAAACCCTCACGTTTTCGATATCGAGGGTGCGCCGTGGCGCAATCTTTGCACCGTAGGCCTCGTCTTCAAACTCGCCCACGGAATAATAAAGGAAATGCGCGCGCGCAATAACGGCGTTGCGTGGAACATAAATTTGAAGGATTATCTCGACCTTGTAGCAATGGGGACAGTCGCCGACCTCGTGTCGCTTACCGACGAAAACCGCATACTCGCCCGTTACGGTATAAAACGCCTGAAAACGACGCGTCGCACGGGGATTCAGGCATTGATACAGGCAAGCGGAATCGCGCTCGGCGACGACATCACTCCCATAGACATTTCGTTCAAACTCGGGCCGAGAATCAACGCCAGCGGGCGTCTTGCCGATGCATCGTTGCCGCTCGACATGCTCTTGGGCGACGATTTCACAACCTGTTACCGCGCGGCTTGCGAACTCAACGACATCAATAAAGAGCGTCAGGATATCGAGCGCGTTGTTTTGGATGACGCCATAAAACAGGTCAGAGAAAACAACCTTGACAAATATTCGTGCATAATCGTCTACGATCCGTCTTGGCATCCCGGTGTCGTCGGAATCATCGCGGGCAAACTCAGCCGCGAATACCACAAACCCGTAATCGTCTTCGGCGAGGTCGACAACGGTTATACAAAGGGCTCGGGGCGCAGCATACTTGGCGTCGATATGGTAGAGTGTTTGCAGTCGTGCGTCGATTTGCTCGGCAGTTGGGGCGGACACCCAATGGCTGTCGGCGTCTCGGTCAGGGAGGGCAAAGTCGACGAATTCCGCGAACGCCTTGCAAAAACAATAAACGAACGCTACGGGGAGGATTTCGATTTTTCGCCAAAGGTTAAAATCAATTTGACCCTCAATTCGGAGGATGTCGGACTTGAATTGCTCGACGAGTTGGAGTTGATACACCCATTCGGGGAGGGCAATAAAGAGCCTATCTTCGCGCTCAAAAACGTGCAGCTTGCAAAAGAACCCGAGCCTTTCGGAGTGGGACAAAACTTCCGCTTCCAGATACCGCTTTTAAGCGGCGGATGGATAAACGGCGTCGCGTGGCGTTTCGCGCAAAACATCCCGCCCGTTGGCAAACCGATTGACTTGGCAATAAAACTCGGCTGGAACCGTTGGAACCGCCGCAAGTCGCCACAGGCAACCCTAATCGATTGGACATTTTCCGATACCTCCCAGCCACCCCGACAGTAGCCCCATTCCAAACTTTGCGGGAGCAGGGACAAGGGCAGAGGGCATATTCCCGACCCCGCCATTTTTTTGCCCCTCCACATGCATAAAATAACAAGACAAATTTCACAAAATAAAACGCCCAACCACGGGCGTTTTTTTGCTTATAAAAACATTTAGCAAAACCTTTTTTCGCCACCACTTTTTGCGGGAAATTTTTTCAACCTACCCAAAATAAAAACACTCCGACAAAACACCCATAAAATAAAAAGCCGTTCCCGATTGGGGGACGGCTTTCACATAATTCAAAACCCTACGCGCAAAACTTAAACTTTCGCGCTCGGCTTTCGAAATAACTATTGTTGCGCAGTCGCTTCATTCGCGCCACCTTCGGACGCATTTCCAGCACCGCTTTCGGCGGCAGACACATCTTCCGCTTTTGCATCATCAGCCGATTCCGCAACAACCGCTTCACCGGATTCTTCAACCGCAGACGTTTCAACTGCTTCCCCAGCCTTTTCGCCCGCGCCCGATTCCGCTTCCACGGCGGCTTCACCTTCTTCCGCTTGCTCGGCGGGTTGCGGCGCAATAGGCTCGTCATTGGCAACCGCGGCGTCTTCGGATTTCACTTCCGCCGACTTGTCTTTCGGCTTGGGCAAATACGGATTCGCCTGTAAAGAAGTGTCGGAATATTCAACAACATAGCCTTCCGAAATCAACCAGGCAAGCTCGCTATAAACCGACTTGAATTGTTCCTTCTGCTCGTCCGAAAGTGCTTCGTCGGGCTGCAAAGTCGCGGGTTGCGGCTCGGTTTCGTCAATGGGCTTCTGAGGCTCTTGCGCGGGTTGCGGTGCATCGATGCCCAAAACCTTGTAGGGCACTTCCGAAATTTTGATTGCGGGGTTCGCCAGCACAAAGTCGAAAATCTTCTGAGGTGCATCGGCGAGCGTTTCGCCCTCGTATAGGAACTTGCGCTTTATCACCGAAACGAATGCAAAGCCCTTGCTTCCGCGCTTGTAGACCGCAAAACCGCAGCGGCGCAGCTTGCCGCGCATGTTGTTTGCCGTCGCTATCGGGAAGCGTTTTTCCTTTCGGATGGCTTCTTCGAAGTTGCGGCGGATTCTGCCGAAGGGCATTTTATCAATATTTGCGGCGTTCATGCGCACTTGCTCGTAAACCTTTACGAGCTCGTCGGACTTCTTTTCGGCAATGTAGGCTTTCGCGGCATCGGCGGAGTCGAACGTTTGCGCCTCTTCGCCCTCGGGAACTTCTTTAAGCTTGTATACGGTGCGCGTCTTCATCTGTTCGAGCCACGCATTGATGTTTTCTTCGCCCTTGACCGATTCAATCGTCTTCGCAAAGTCTTCAAACGGCATTTTCGGGAAACGCGCCTTGTGGTATTCGCGCACGGTCTTACCATACATATGCCAGTTCGGCGCGCCGAGAATGTCGCCGGTAAGCGTGCATTTGTTGACGACCGTAAACGCTCCTTTTGGCGGTTCGGCTTCGATCTGTTCGGGGGCGAACATGGCTTCGAAATAAAAATCGAGCGCGGCATTCTTCGCCGATTGCTCGTCTTCGAAAGGAATGTTGAACGGCTGAGCGCAGAATAGGGGTTTTACAATGTTGTCCGAGTCTGGCAGATTCTTCGCCAAAATCACCATGCGTTCGCGCTTGTCCAAAATCAGACGCGCAACGTCGAAGAGCTGATAAGTGCGCTTCGAGGCCTTGATAATCTCCGCAAGCTTATTAAACGGCGCGTCTTCGGGGAAAATCTGGACGTCCATCGTAAAATTGAAGGGGACAAACTGGCGTTTTTTGTCGCCGTCTTTTCGGAATTTTTTGTTGAAGTTCTTGCGCGGCTTTGCATTGGCCTCGTCCGAGGCGTTGCGCGGCTGGAACCTGCGGTCGGTCTTCGGGCGTCTTGAACCGCCGAAGTCTTCGCCCGATTCGCGCTTGCGGAAAGGCTTTTTGCCCCGCGCTCCGCCGAACGGCTTTTGGCGCGGCGTCCCCTCGTATTTCGAGCCGTTTTGCGCGGGTGTCCAAGCGGTCTGAAATTGGAGATTCGAGAGTTCGCTCAAATCCACCAAACTTTCTTCGTTTTTGTTTTGGTTGTCTTCTGACATTTTTCTATTCCGATGTTTGCATTAAAAAAAGCGGGGCACGCCGAAAAAACGACGCGTCTTGCTGTTTATATATGCCACATATAAAAAGAATTTTTCCGTTTAAAGCAATTTAAATTTTTACGATACCCCGAAAAGCCGCCAAAAAAAATATTATAAAAATGCTTGATTTTTTCCGTTTTCGGGTGATACTGGGTTGACAGTAATAAAAAACATCACACTTTCCCCCCTAAACTTTAAACATAAAAAGGCAGAATATGAATATACTAAAAGCATCCCTGTTAATAGCTACAATCTCGTTGTCGGGCGCACTTTTTGCCCAGACAAACGCTCCCGCGGCGCAACAGCCCGCCGCGCAGGCGCAGCAAGGTCTCAGCGTCTCGTCTTCGGTCAAGGACGGTGTTATAACAATCAACGTTTCGGGCAACCCGCAGCAGGCTTTGGCTTCCAATGAAGACGTCTTAAAGGAAATGCTGAAAAAGGCTCTCGAAGCCGCCGGTATGAACACGGGCATTGCAAGGGCTATCGAAGCTTCGATGAACGCAATCAAAGCCCAGTTGCTCGACGGCAACTCGACCGTTTCGGGCGACGTCCAACTCTCAGTTATCGTCAACCCCGACATCAATAGCGGCGTTGTTTCGACAAAAATCGAAATGGCAATGGACGGCAACAAATATTTGAGCGACACAAAGTCGACTTTCGACGCCAACGGCAATATCAGCACTTCGGGCAACGTAACAGTCGTCTCGAAGGACGGCAAGCCGACGACATCGCCCGCCGTTGTGACAACCGATGCTAACGGCAAAATCACAGTTTCGTCGAACGGCGCAACGATTGTAGCCCAGTCCGAAGCCGCCCAGAACGCCCAGAACCTCTCGAATCCCAACACCGTTCCCAACGAAGTAGGCGGCGGTTCGAATGCGGCTTCTAGCGACAACGGTGTGGTTATCCCCGACAACACGGTTGTTACAAGCGACGTCAAATAAGCTGCAAACCGAAATTTTAATTCCAAAAAGTCGGACACTGTGTGTTCGGCTTTTTTTGTTTTCGCTCTTCCGTATTTTCCCGTTTCTTACTCCCTTTATTCCTTCACACTTCTTTCGGACTGCATTTGTTCCGAGTTTTTTTGTTGCCAACTTCGAGCCTTGTCCTACCCTTGTTTCTTAGATGAGGCTATTAAAAACATTGAAAGCAAAACTTGTATATATCGCGCTTGTTTCGATGTCGGTGTCGATTTTGCCTGCCGTGTATGTATACAACAATTTTTCGCGGCGCGTCGACAAATGCAGCCAGCAAGTCGTGGCGGTGGGGCTGCTCGATTCCGTTGCGGAAATCGCCAACGCATCATACAGAAAATCGGCGGGCTTAGACTTTGATAAAAAGGCGGAGTCCCGAGCGTTTGCCGCCTTGCGGGAATACGGTGAAAAATCGCTTTCGGATAGACGGCAAAAGTTTTTTCTAAAAAACTCGCTCGATTCGTTCCGTTCTAAACAGGCTGGTGCAAATGCAATAGCCGACATTGCCGGCGTTATCTCGGGGCGCGGGACATTGTTTTCCGACTCCCGTTCGGGGATAAGAATTTTGCTCGACGTCTCGGGAGTATCGATTCCGTCGATAATGTCTGACATGTTTATTTTCAGAAAATCCGTCGCAAAACAGACGGAGGAAAAGAATTCGGTCGGGATATCCACAGTAAGCCTGCAACCGCGCCTTGTCGGACAAATGCGCGCGATGATTTCGTCTTTGGGCAAGTCGGGTTTTTCGACCGACTATAAAATAGCCTCCGAAATTTTCGAAAAGGCGAACCGCCTGAACACCCAAATTCTGAAAACCGAGAAGGCCGTTTCGCAGTTTGGACAGGGTGATGCACCGCGCGAACAGGTTTTGGAAAACATCGACTTGTTGGAGTCCAACCTCTTCGAGTTGTGGCTTGCCGCCAACCGAAATTTGGGGACAATGCTCGAATTAAAATCGGCGACAGTCTGGGAGGAGATACATATTTTTGCGGGATTTTTCGCGCTTGTCCTGCTGCTTGCAATGGCGGCGGCCGCGTTTGCAATCCGCGCGGTAAACGGTGCGGTTGTGGCTTTCGCGGCGGTTGTCGATTCGGCTTCGGCGGGCGACGTCGCATCGGCGCGCTCGGGCGGGGAAAAACTCGCCGCGCAGTTTCCCGAATTGCGCGAGCTAACATCTTCCGCTTCCGCTCTCGTCGAATTTGTATCCGACCTAACGCAGACCGCCCGCGATATTGCCAACGCCGCCAACCGCGTAAACCTTATGCTTTCGGGCATGAGCGCGACAAAACTTCCGCTTTTGGTGGCGGTCGAAGATTCCTTTGCGGAGGCAAACCGTCAGGTTCGCTCCGATTACGACTTCGTTTTGCAGGAGTCCGCCCGCCTCGGAGAGTGCTCCGCCCAAATGATTTCAATCGAGCGCGATCTCAAAAACGCGCGTAAAATCGGCGTTTCTCTGAAACAGAATTTCGATTCAATCACAGAACTTTCCGAGATTCTCGCGACGAAGTCTGCGCAAAGCCGCGACGTTTTGGAAAAAATATCCAAAGCCGTCCAGTCCCTCAATTCGTGCGCTGAAAAAGTCAACCTGCTCGGACTGAACCTCTCGGTCATTTCGCGCAAACTTGGCGAACATTCCGAGGGGGCCGAAACGCTTTCGGCGCAAATCCGCGCGGCCGCAAAACAGATATCGTCATCTTCCGAAAGCATAGACGCAATGGGGAAGTCCGCGTCGAAAATCGGGGCGGAAATACAATCCGATTCCGCAAAAATCGGCGAAATCTCAGCGTCTTCGAACTTGTCTTCGGCGGAGCTCGATTCGTTGACACTCGGCGGCTTGTCCGACATTTCGGGCGTGGGCGGGTCGCTGTCGTCTGTCGCGTCGTCGTTGCGCAGCAACGTATCGTCGAAGTTCGAATACTCCGAGTCCGCGCAGGATTTGGACGAAGTCCGCGACGCAATAAAGGATATGTCAGCAATCGTCAAACGCTCATCCGAAACAATTTCGGCATTGCGCATGCGCATGCGACTGCTGTTTTAAAAGCGCAAATACGCGTTGACAAACCGCGCCCATCTGCGAGACTTTTCGACTCATGAGCGAATCTTTCGACAAACTGAAAAACGCGCTTAAAAAACTGCCGAATTTCGGCGTCAAGAGCGCGGAGACCGCGGCACTTTACCTGTCGCTTGAAAACAGACAGGCGGCACACGACCTCGTGGACGCCTTGCGCGGCGCGCTCGAAAATATAACGCCGTGCCCCGAGTGCGGCGGACTTTCCGAGCAAAACGCCAGATGCAAGATCTGCGCCGATATCTCGCGCAATTCGGCTGCAATCTGCGTTGTCGAAAAATCAGGCGACATCGCGGCAATCGAAAAGTCGGGCGCATGGCGCGGCAAATACCACGTCATAGGCGGCAAACTTTCGCCCCTGCACAAAATAACGCCCGACAAACTCAACATAAAATCGCTCGTCGAAAAAGTCGCCCGTGGCGAGATCGACGAAATTATGCTCGCGCTTTCGAACGACATCGAGGGCGAGGCAACCTGCCACTACATTCAGGACAAACTTTCGGAATTCGAAAACCTACGCCTTACACGCATAGGCTTCGGACTTCCGAGCGGCAGCCAGCTTTCGTTCGCCGACGCAAACACGATAAAAAGCGCAATGAATTCCCGCAAAAACTTCTAAACACCGCCCGAATCCGCATATTATGTTAAGATATTTTTCAATAGTTTTAGCCTTTTTGTCGTTTTTTTTAATGTTCGTCTCAGGCTCCGCCGCCCAAGCCTCGCCCGAACGGGACGCGGCGCGGCAAGTCCCGCCCGCGGCGGTGCCCGTACAACAGGCGCGGCAGTGCGGCTTTCCCGCGCCAACCACCACCCCAGCCCCCGCGCCCAAACGCGACATAAATTTTACCGACGCGCTCATATTGGGCATAGTCGAGGGGCTTACCGAATACCTTCCCGTTTCCTCGACGGGACATTTGATAATCGCAAACGCGCTGCTCGGGCTTGACAACGATTCTCCCGCGCTCGACAAAAACGGGCGCGAAATCGCCAATTCCCGCGGCGGTTCGTATACTGTCAAATCGCTTGCCGACGCGTATTCAATCGTAATACAAATAGGCGCGATCCTCTCCGTCGCAGCCCTCTATTGGCGGTATATTCTCGCTATGCTTGCGGGTTTGTTCGGCAAAAACCGCGCGGGGCTGAAATTGCTTGTAAACCTGATTGCGGCATTTTTACCCGCGGCGGTCGTCGGATTTTTCGCCCACGAAATCATCGAAGACTTACTCTTCGGCGTCATTCCAGTCGCCACTGCATTGGCCGCGGGCGCAGTTCTTATGTGGCTTTGCCAGAGAAAATACGATTCCTCAAAAAACGCGCCCAAAACTAAAATCGAAGACCTCTCCCTCAAACAGGCATTCACCGTCGGACTCTTGCAGTGCGTCGCAATGATTCCGGGGACGAGCCGCTCCATGATGACCATTCTCGGCGGCTACCTCGCGGGAATGGACGCCAAAGATTCCGCAAAATTCAGCTTTCTCTTGGGGCTTATAACACTCTCTGCGGCATCGCTGTTTAAAATGGCAAAAGACGGTGCGGCAATGTCGGCGGCACTCTCTCCGATACCGCTTGTAGTCGGGCTTGCCGTGGCCTTCATAAGCTCGGCATTCGCCGTCCGCTGGCTCGTCGGGTTTTTGACGCGCCGCGGACTTGTCCCGTTCGCAGTCTACCGCATTTTCGTAGCAATGGTTCTTTTGGTTATGCTGTGGCTAAAAATACTTTAATTTATCCGAAAAATGACAGACGCGCACACGCACTTTTTCCCGCCGGAGGCAGCCGCCGACACCGACACGTTTGCCCGTGTCCGCCGCGAGGCGTATTGGGGTAGTCTCGTCGGCGCGCGTCCCGACGGAAGGCCTTCCTTGCAGGGCTTCCCCTCCCGCGATAAATTTTTGCGCGATATGGACGTCGCGGGCGTCGAATACGCCGTAATTCAGGGCTGGTATTGGGAGAACGTCGAAACCTGCAAAGAGCAAAACGACTTCGTCGCCGAATTTGTCCGCGCCCATCCGGATCGCCTCGGCGCATTCGCGGCAATTCAGCCCGCTTCGGCACAGTCTCTTGAAATCGCCGCCCGCGCCCGCGACGACGGATTTTGCGGATTGGGCGAACTCCACGACGGTGTTCAAAATTTTTCATACGACAGCCCGTTGTTCGGCGAAATCCTCGACATCGCCGAGCGCGACGGTCTCGCCGTATGCCTCCATATAACCGAAGATTCCCCTCGCTCCTATCACGGCAAAACGCCCACAAACACCCGTGCGGCAGTCGAACTCGCGCGCCGCCGTCGAGGTGTGAATTTCATCTTCGCCCATTGGTGCGGCAATCTTGCGTTTGCGTCGCCCGAACTCTTCGGGGATATGCCCAACGCGTTTTTCGACTGCGCGGCGGGACAGTTTACCGCGCCGAAAAACGCATTCGAGCTTGCCCAGAACAGTCCGCAGCTTTTCGGACGCGCAATTTACGGCACCGATTACCCATTGCGTCTCTACCCCAAACTCTTCGCATGTGAGGAAATGAAAACCTCCGCCGACCAAACCCGCGCATCGGTCTCGGAAAAATTCGGCAAAAATTTGTGGACAAAAAATTTCATCAAAGCTATAAAAAAACCATGAAAACCTTAAAAGTTTTATTGTTGCTTGCCCTTTCTGCGGCAACTGCGGCGGCGGCTCTTACAAAGACATCCGCAAAGTTGGACGACGATTCCGCAATCGGGTCGAAATCCGATTCCGTTGAGGGGACAATAAAGCTGCCCAAGGGCAAGACAGTTCCGTTTGCGGCATTCGAAATCGTTGCAAAGACGACTTCGAAACTTGAAAAAAATCCATCGCTTACCCTTTCGATTGACGGCGTTGAAGTCGCTGCAAAAACGTTCCGGAACAAGGCGGACGCCGAGATGGGCCTGCTGCTTGTTGCCTCGCGCGAAATCCGCCGCAAGATAAAGGCGGGCAGGGACGAGGCGGAATTCAAAATCTTCACGAAAACCGACGGACAGACAAAATTCGAAATCAAGTCCGTAAAACTCTGGACTCTTACCGACGAAAAATATTTCCGCAATTCCAGCTATATTCGCCCCGTATTTTCGGGGGACGAAGTCGTTGCCGAATCGGTTTTTCCAATGGGCGACGCCGACGAAACCAAGCCCGCTTCGGCGCGTCTGCTTTTCGCTCCAACCGAGATTTTGGACGCCTACACCGTATCGGGCGGAAAACGCGTCGATCTCGAAAACGGCAAAGACTTTTCAATTGAGGGAGACCGCGTGCTTTTCAAACAAAGCCCGAAATACCGCCTTTTCAAATACAGCGAGCTCCATTCCGACAACAAGGAGGACATCGAAAAAATGGGGGCAACTCCGCCGTTCTACTTCGACGTAATAAAAAAATACGCCTTCTTCAAGGAATGGAATTGGTTCCACACACACCAAATTTACATTTCATACAAACACCGCCCCGTCAATTTTTCCGACGGCGAACAGTTTGACGCCTCTCTTCTGCCGAACACCGTGAACTTTTTGAAGGGCAAAAAGCCGCTTAAAATCACGCTTTTTGGCGACAGCATTTCGTCGGGGGCAAACGCCAGCGCACTTTCGATTACAATTCCGTTTATGCCAAGCTGGGGTGATATTGTCGCGCAGGCACTCGAAAAATACTACAAGACGCCCATTACCTATTATAACCGTGCCCTCGGCGGAATGGATTCCAAGTGGGGCGAGGAAAACGCCGAAAACCTCGTCTCGCCCGACAAGCCCGACTTGGTTATAATCGCCTTCGGAATGAACGACCGCAAACCCGCCGACAAATTCCGCGAAAGCATACAAAACATGATTTCGAAAATCCGCAAGACCAACCCCGCCACGGAGTTCATACTTGTTTCTTCAATGTCAGCAAACCCCGATTGGCATTCATTCCCCATGCACGACGAATACGCGGAAGTTCTCGCCGACATGCAGACAAAAGGCATCGCCTTCGCCGACGTCCGCAAAGTCCACAAATTTATGTTGCAGCACAAACGCTTCATAGATATGACGGGCAACAACGTCAACCACCCCAACGACTTTCTCATTCGCATCTATGCGCAGACAGTCCTTCAAAAACTCGTTCCGTCGATGTCGAAATAACCGCGGCGGCTTTTTACAGACTTTGATATGGCAAAGGGCTTTTTCATCACATTCGAGGGCGGCGAGGGCTGCGGCAAAAGCACACATATCGCCCGCCTGCTGCGCCATCTGAAAGATTCCGGGCGCGATTGCATTTCGACGCGCGAACCCGGCGGTTCTCCGCTTTCGGAGAAAATCCGCGAGTTGCTCCTCTTTGCAAAAGAGGGCGAGGCGATGTCCGCGCGAACCGAAATACTGCTTTTCGAGGCAGCGCGAAGTCAGCACGTCGCCCAGACAATTCGTCCCGCACTCGACGCGGGCAAAATCGTCGTCTGCGATAGATTCTTCGATTCCACCACGGCATATCAGGGCGCAGCCCGCAAACTTTCCGACGAAGACGTCGCATACTTAAACGCATTTGCCACAGACGGACTCGAACCCGACCTCACAATACTCTTGGACATTCCCGTAGCAGTCGGACTCGGACGCGCAGAGAACCGCGACGCAGGATGCGCCGACCGTATGGGTTCGCAGCAACTTTCGTTCTACGAAGACGTCCGCGCAGCATTTCTGCGCCTCGCCCGCGAAAACCCGCACCGATTCGCAGTTGTGTCTTCCGACGGCAGTCGGGACGAAACTTTCGCGAAAATTGTCGCGGCGGTCGAGTCGCGCCTAAAATAGACACGCCAACACCCCACTCTGTCAAAATCGAATTCAAACAAAAAACTAAAACAAAAAAATGTCGGAACAAAACGCCATAGACATTCTCGAAAAGGCGCGGACGGCGGGCAGATTGCACCACGCAGTGCTGCTTTACGGGAAGTCGCTAATCCCGCTCGAACATGTCGCGCGGACAATGGCGGGCAAACTTTTCGGCAGAAGCTTCATAAACCACCCAGACCTGTTCGAGCTGCGCCCCGAGGGCAAAATGCGCCAGATAAAAGTCGGTTCGGCGGAGGGCGAGCCCGAGCAAAACACAATGCGCCGCCTGCTCAAAAACCTGCGCCAGACGTCCGCCTTGGGCGGGCACAAAGTCGCCATCGTCTACGAGGCGGATAGAATGAACCTGATAGCGGCAAACGCGTTTTTGAAAACCCTCGAAGAGCCGCCCGCGCAGACCACTATTTTTATGGTCACCACGCGCCCCAACGATATTCTCGAAACAATCCGCAGCCGCTGCATAGCCCTGCGCGTCGATTGCCCCGAGGAGTCCATCGACAACGACCTTTGGCGCGGGTGGCTCGAAGATTTCAAATCTTGGCAAAAATCGCTTATAGGCGGCGTCGGCAAGTCGATAAAACTTTCCGAGGCAATGATGCGCTGCTACGGGCTTCTTGCGCGCTTCGAGTCCCTCATCGAGGAAATCCTCGCCGAAAACACCTCCGTCGACGATTCGAAAGAGGAGAATCTCGACGAGGAAATGCTCGAAGCAGTCCTCGCGGGTGAACGCCGCGCAATCCGCAAACGTATGTTCGCCGACATCGAAACCGCGTGTGTCGCGTGCGCATTGGGCGGCAACGGCGTTCCCGCAATAAAAATCTCGCGCGTTGTAGAGTCGCTCGAAAAGGCTTCGGGGCTTACCGAACTAAATATGACCGACACAATAGCCCTGGAATTTTTTATGCTTTCATCTCTTAGAATATGGACTCGGTAAACCCCGTAATCGCGCTGTCGACAAGCTTTCTTCAATCGCGCTATCCCGAAGACGGCTACGCCATGATGTCCCGCGCGGCGGAGCTCGGCTACGAATACGTCGAGCTGGGGCATTCCGTTCCGATTGTAGCAGTCGACGGTATTTTGCGCGCGTTAAACGAGGGTATCGTGAAAGTGTCGTCGCTTCACAATTTCTGTCCCGTTCCGCCGTTTGCAAGCGGCGCGGTTCCGAACCTCTTTTCGCCCTCCACAAAAAGCGCGGCAGAATCGCAACAGTGGCGGCGGCACACCAACAACACTCTCGACTTCGCGAAACAAACGGGCGCAAGGGCAGTCGTCTCGCATAGCGGCAGCCTCTCGTATTTTCTGTTTCCGCCGAAACGTGCGATGGAAAAATTCTACAAAACGGGCAAACTTTCCGAGTTTTCCGAAACTTCCGAGTTCGTCCGCGCCCGCGATAGATTCGAGACAAAAACCGCCGCACGCGCCTTCAAAAAAGATTACACCTTCCTGCTTGAAAACCTCTCCGCCATCGAGGAAAACCTCTGCGCCGCCGACGTTTTTCTGGGCGTCGAAAACCGCGAGGGCACCGACGAACTCCCCCTCGATTGGACATTCTCGCGCCTCTTCGAAAAACTCGCCGCCCGCCCGCGCATAAAGGCATGGCACGACATAGGACATTCCAAAATCAAGGAACTCAAAGGGCTTTATTCGCAGCAAAAACTCATCGAGGAAACACTCGAAAACATCGGAGGCTGGCACTTGCACGATTGCACCGCCGACGGGCGCGACCACATCGCAATCGGCGCGGGTTGCATCGACTTCTCCTCCCTCAAAAAATACTTCGACCCCTCAAAACACCTCTTCACATTGGAGCTTTCCGCAAGCGTGCGCAGTGCCGACGTCGCCGATTCGCTCAAAAAAATTCGGGACATTTTGCAATGATAAAAAGACACACCGACATCAATTCGTTCTACCCCAAAGTCTTCGCCGACAAACGCCGCCTGCGCCGTTTCGTCGAACTTTTGGACGCCGAACTTCCGCCCGAATTCCGCGCGCCCGAAGGCGTTCTGAGTGTCGCCATTTTCGACGACCGCGACATCGCAAAAATTCACGCCGACTTTATGAACAAGCCCGACCCCACCGATGTAATCACTTTCGAGGGAGACCCTTCCGATCCCGAAGAGGCGGGCGAAATCTGCATTTCCGCCGACACCGCGCGCTCCAACGCCGCCAAATTCTCCAACACATTTTCGCGCGAACTCTCCCTCTACGTGGCCCACGGATACCTGCATTTGGCGGGCGTAGACGATATTTCGGAGACCGACGCAAAAGTTATGCGCCGCGCCGAGACACTCGCGCTTGCAATTCACGACAAACACTTCAAAAAACCAATTTTCACATTCAATGATTAAAAAACTCGGAAATTATTTTCTTACGGGAATCGTCATAACACTGCCGCTTGCCATAACGGCGTTCGTTCTGCTTTTCCTCATACGCAATATCGGAGCGCCCGTCTCGAACTTCGCGCTAATCCCGATAATGGAGCACTTCGACAAAAGCATCCCGAGCTCTGGGCTGGGCGGCATACTCGTCGACTTCTTTTCAATGCTCGTCGCGGCGGCAATCGTCACATTTCTGGGGCTGCTTTCGCAGTTTTTTGTCCTGCGGATGATGATAGGTATTTCGGAGCGCATAATCAAAAAAATCCCGTTTGTCGGCAGAGTCTATAAAACCGTCCAGCAAATCGTCGACACCTTTTCGAAACAGAATAAGGCTGTCTTCCAGAAAGTCGCGCTCATCGAATTTCCGCACAAGGGCGTGTATTCAATGGGCTTTTTGACAAGCCAAACCGAGGGCGAGGCGGCAAAAATTTCGGACGAAAAACTCGTGAACGTTTTCGTGCCGACAACGCCGAATCCGACAAGCGGCTTTCTTATGGTAGTTCCCGAAAAGGACGTGAAATACCTCGATATGACCACGGGCGACGCAATGAAATTCATCATCTCGGGCGGAGCAGTTGCCTCGTCTTCGCCCCATCCAGCCGATTCCGATTCGCCATCCAGCCAGCCCCGCGCCTAAATTTCCACGCCGCCAATGCCCGCGCAGGAGTCCATTTCGGCAGTGATTCTCGACCGCGAAACGCGCGGCGAGGCGTCGCTGTATATGACCGCCTTCTCGCCCGAGTGCGGCTTGCTGCCGCTGTTCAAGCGAATGTCGACAAAAAAAACATCTCTCGCCCCCGACCTCTTCGAAGAAATTTCGGCGCAAATACGCGCCCCCGACGCCGCAAATTCGCCCGTCAGATTTTTGCAGCAGTATGAAGTCCTAAAAAGCCGCGCGGAAATTTCGCATTCCTACGAAAAACTCTGCGCCGCCTGCGAAATCGCGGCAATAGTCAAATTAAACGGCGCAAACATCAGCGAAACCAGCTCGCTCTTCGCGCTTCTCGGCGCGGCATTGGACGGCATTTCGACAAGTGCAAATACCTCCGCCGTTAAAATCAAATTCGCCTACGTTATGGCAAAAGAGCAGGGGTATGCAGTGCGCGAAGATTTTTTCAGATCTCTATCCCAAACCGACCGCGCCGACTTCGCCACAATCCTCAAAACGCCCGCCGCAGAACTCGACAGCCTGCGCGACCCTTCCGCGCGCCTCTACCAACACCTCGCCAACTGGCTTCGCAACAATACCGATATCCTGCTTGCCTGATTTCCATTTCGCCTCTCCCCACACCTCCCGCAATTCGCCTATCTCTCTCCGACCCGCGGTTTACCTCCGCCTCTTCTCCCATTCGCGCCCATAATTTTTCCGCCTTTCGAATATTTTTGCGCTTCAATAATCTTGACTTGCAACGCGCAATCGGCGATATTTCCCCACGTCGTTTTGGGCGCGAAATTCCCGAAGCTTAACCAATCAAAAACAAATAAAAAGGATTATGAAAAAATACAAATTATTATACGGGCTTCTCGCATCTGCCCTTTGCGCGGTTGCCTTTACCGCCTGCAATTCGGCACAGAAATGCGACGCCGCAAAACAGAACCCCCAGCCCGCGGCTACCGCTCCGACAGCAGCTCCCGCGCAGCAAAATAAGCCCGCCGTAGAGGCAAAACCCGCCGCAAAACCCGCGCAGTCTGCGCCTGCGGACACAACAAAAAACGCGGCGCATTTGAAAGCCCGCCCCACTTCCGACAAAAACAAACAGGCAATCGTCTACCAGATTTTGCTGCCAATCTTCACCCACGAGGGAACTCTTGACAAAGCCCGCCAAATGCTTCCGCACATCAAAAACACGGGCGTGAATATCGTCTACCTTTGCCCCGTCGTCCAGATTGACGACGACACCGACTTGGCTTTTTGGAGCAAGCGTCAAAAGGCGTCCAAAACGGGTAATCCCAAAAATCCATATCGTTTGAAGGACTACTTTAAAATCGAGCCCGACTACGGCACCGACGCCGACCTCAAAAATTTTGTCGATGACGCCCACAAACTCGGCTTGCGCGTAATTCTCGACTTGGTCTACTACCATTGCGGTCCCAAAGCCACCCTTATCGACGAAGATAAAAACCTCGTCGTCTGCGACGCAAACGGCAACGTCAAACTCGGACGTTGGTCATTCCCCGAGCTGAACTTCGACAACCCCAAACTGCGCGAAAAAATGTGGAGCAATATGGAATACTTCGTCAAGAAGTTCGACATCGACGGCTACCGCACCGATGTTGAGGGCTCAGTTCCCGCCGACTTCTGGGCAGAGGGCTACAAGCGCATAATCAAAATCAAGCCCGACCTCTTTATGCTTGCCGAAAGTAGCCGCGCCGACAGCCAAGTCGACGCCTACGACGCCTCCTATGGCTTCCGTTGGCACAATGCAGTCGCCGACGCCTTCCGCGGCAAAAAGGACGCCACCGCAATCAGGCAGATATGGCAGAAAGACTTCGACACCTACGCGCAGGGCTCGCGCCTTCTCCGCGATATGGACAACCACGACACCGCAAGCGATATCTGCGTTTCTGCGGGCGCGCGCTTCGAAAAGCTCTTCACTTCGTGCGGTATGGACGCCGTTTTGGTGCTCAACTACACAATCGACGGCGTTCCGATGATTTTCAGCGGCAACGAATTTGCCGACGACACCAAAATTTCGATGTTCTCCTCTCCGCAGCACGGCAGATACTTTGTCGGCTGGGAAAACCTCTCCACCCCGCGCGGGCGGGAGCGTATGGCGTTGCTCAAAAAACTCGCCGAATTGCGCACTTCCCACAAGGCTCTTTGGGATGGTAAAACGCAGTGGCTGAAAAATTCCGACGAAAAGGTTGTTCTCAGTTTTAAGCGTTCCTTCGGCGATGAGGAAATTGTCGTTCTCATCAATACCAAGAACTCCGATTCCACTGCGTATGTCGACATAGACACGAAAGGTTTTGAAGTCCTTCTCAAATATGGTGTTGAAACCGACCTCAAAGACGGCAAAACTTTGGCGAAATTTCTTCCCTTCGGCTACGCCGTCCTTTCCAAAAAATTTTAAGGACGTGCACCGGCGGAGGATTTGCCTTTGGCAAATAACCTCCTTTGTCCAACCCCTACATATTTTAAATGACGGGCACCGAAGCGGGATTTATCTTCGGTAAATAACCCGCTTTGCTCGTCCCCTACATCTTTTAAATGACGTGCACCGGCGTTTTTTAAATGACGGGCACCGAAGCGGGATTTATCTTCGGTAAAAAACCCGCTTTGCTCGTCCCCTACACATTTTTCCGCAAAGCGTTCTTCACTCGAAGAACGCTTTTTTGTTTTTTAGGTAGAATCCTTACGGTTGTCTTCTCCACACATATTTTGAAACAGAAGAAATCCAGCCACAAAAAAACGCGGACAGTTCAATTCCCCTGTCCGCGCTTTCGTAATACACAAATCCAATTAGGCGTTTGTAGCCGCGTCGATGAGGGCAACAAAACTGTCGGCTTTGAGAGCCGCGCCACCGATGAGGCCGCCGTCGATGTCCTTCTGCGCAAGGAGGGCAGGGGCATTTTCGGGCTTCATCGAACCGCCGTAGAGAATCTGCATGCCTTCGGCAACTTCTGTGCCGAAGAGGTTCGTCAAAACCTTGCGGATTTCGGCGTGGACTTCCTGCGCCATTTCGGGAGTCGCGGTTTTGCCCGTGCCGATAGCCCAAACGGGTTCGTAGGCTATAACAACCTTCGCAGCATCTTCCTTGGAAATGCCAGCCAAGCCCTTTTCTGTCTGTTCCGAAACAACGGCGATAGTCTTGCCAGCTTCGCGTTCTTCAAGCTTTTCGCCTACGCAGAGAATGGGCTTCATGCCGTTTGCGAGAACCGCCTTGACCTTTTCGTTGATGAATTCGTTCGATTCCTTGAAGTATTCGCGGCGTTCGCTGTGCCCGAGAATCACATATTCGCAGGCAAATTCTTTGAGCATATCCGCGGCGATTTCGCCCGTGTATGCTCCGCTTGCCTTGGTGTACATATTTTGAGCACCGAGCTTGATTGTAGAACCCGCCAAAGCCTTGCTTGCCGCGTCGAGAGCCGTGAACGTCGGGCAAACGGCTACGTCGACTTTCGTCTGCGAACCCGCCTTGGCCTTAATTCCGTCGATAAGCGCGACCGCTTCGGCGGCCGTTTTGTTCATTTTCCAGTTGCCTGCAATAAAATATTTGCGTGCCATAATAATTATTCCTTTTTTTGTTGAAAGTTGATTTATTTTGATTGAAGCGAAACGACCCCCGGCAACTCTTTGCCTTCGAGGAATTCCAGCGACGCGCCGCCGCCCGTCGAAACGTGCGACATCTTGTCGGCCAAACCGCTCTTGTTTACCGCCGCGACCGAGTCGCCGCCGCCGATAATCGAGATTCCCCCGTTTGCCTTGACCTGTGCCACGGCTTCGCACACTCCGAACGTTCCCTTGCTGAACTTTTCCATTTCGAAGCAGCCCATCGGTCCGTTCCAAACAACGGTCTTTGCGCTCTTGATAGCGTTCGAGAACAGCTCAATCGACTTAGGCCCTATGTCCAATCCCATCCAGCCGTCGGGGACATTGCCTTCTACAACCTGCGTGTTTGCGTTCGGGTCGAATTTATCCGCAGCAATGTTGTCAATGGGCAACAGGAATTTCACTCCGCGCGACTTCGCCAAATCCATCATTTCCTTGGCATATTCAAGCTGGTCGTTTTCGCAAAGCGAGTTGCCGATTTTGTTGCCGAGGGCTTTGAGGAACGTGTAGGCCATACCGCCTCCGATGATGAGAGTGTCGACCTTCGTCAGGAGGTTTTTGACAACCGCGAGCTTGTCCGAAACCTTCGCTCCCCCGAGGATTGCCACGAACGGACGGACGGGATTTTCGACAGCCGAGCCGAGGTATTCAATTTCCTTTTCCATCAGGAAGCCCGCAACGGACGTGCCGATGTATTTTGTAATAACCGCCGTCGAAGCGTGGGCGCGGTGCGCGGTACCGAAAGCGTCGTTGCAGAAAATGTCGCCGTAGGAAGCGAGTTTCTTTGCCAATTCCTTCTGTTTTTCTTTGAGGGCTGCCTTGCGGGCTTTGAAATCCTCGTCGCTTTCGCCGTCCTTCTGCTTGCATTTGGCCTGTTCTTCGGCGTGATAGCGCGTGTTTTCGAGCATAACGATGTCACCGGGTTTCATGGCTGCAACTTCCGCGTCGGCTTTCGCGCAGTCGGGAACAAAAACAACGGGCTTGTCGAGCAGCTTCGAGAGGTAGTCGGCAACAATTTTCATTGTCGTGTCGGGGGTGATGCCCTTTTCGTCGGGGCGGCCCATATGCGACATCAAAACGAGGCTTCCGCCCTGTTCGAGCACGTATTTAATCGACGGCAACGCGCCCTTGATACGAGTGTCGTCCTTAATGACACCGTTCTTGACGGGGACGTTGAAGTCGACGCGCATTACGACTTTCTTGCCTTTTAAATCTACATCGCGAAGTGTTTTTTTGTTCATGGTTTTCCTTTTTGTTGTTAAAAAATTATCCCTCAAATTGTGGCTCAAATTTAGTTCATTGCAATAAAAATCTGATTGATTTTTCTTCTTGTTTTTCGAAATTCGGACGAGTATTTTTCGCATTCTACGGACATCAAAAATGCGTAAAAAATCGCGCAAGGCACGTAAAAAAACTCAAAAAAGCTCAAAAAGAAACTGAAAAAAGCCTCAAAAAATGCCTCAAAAATAAATGAAATGGTGCAAAAACGGCGCAAAAAAAGGCTTTTCCTTCTCGGAAAAACCTCTGTGTTCCCTAAAAATTTTTCGGGGCTAAGTTTGTCTTTTTCCGACTCGCCCCGAACATAATGTTCAGAGCGAAACCATCGGAAAAAACTACTTACTTGCTTCTTCTACGGCAACCGCAACAGCGACAGTCGCGCCGACCATCGGGTTGTTGCCCATACCGATAAGACCCATCATTTCCACGTGCGCGGGAACCGACGACGAACCCGCAAACTGCGCATCGCCGTGCATTCTGCCCATAGTGTCGGTCATACCGTAGGAAGCGGGGCCCGCCGCCACATTGTCGGGGTGAAGCGTTCTGCCCGTGCCGCCGCCCGAAGCCACGGAGAAATACTTCTTGCCGTGTTCGATAGCCCACTTTTTGTAAGTGCCCGCAACGGGGTGCTGGAAACGCGTCGGGTTTGTCGAGTTGCCCGTAATCGAAACGTCGACGCCTTCCTTAATCATAATCGCGACGCCTTCGGAAACGTCGTCCGCGCCGTAGCAGCGAACCTTCGCCTTGTCGCCCTTCGAGAACGGGGTTTCCTTGACGATTTTGAGTTCGCCCGTGTAGTAGTCGTATTCGGTTTCGACGCTCGTGAAGCCGTTGATGCGCGAAATGATATACGCGGCGTCCTTACCCAAGCCGTTGAGGATAACGCGCAGGGGGTCTTTGCGGACTTTGTTGGCCGTCTTGGCGATACCGATTGCGCCTTCGGCAGCCGCGAACGACTCGTGACCCGCCAAGAAGCAGAAGCACTTTGTTTCTTCGCGCAAGAGCATTGCGCCAAGGTTGCCGTGCCCCAACCCTACATCGCGACTGTCGGCGACAGAGCCGGGAATGCAGAACGCCTGCAAGCCGATGCCGATGTTTTCAGCGGCTTCGGCGGCGTTTTTGCTGCCCTTTTTGAGGGCGATAGCCGCGCCCAGCGTGTAAGCCCAAACGGCGTTGTCGAAAGCGATGGGTTGGATACCCTTGACGATGGAGGCAACATCGATACCCTTCGACTTGCAGAATTCGCCCGCTTCTTCGATTGATTTAAACCCGTATTCGGCGCAGACTTTGTTGATTTTGTCGATGCGTCTTTCGTAACCTTCGAATAATTGTGCCATAATAAAAAATCCTCCTTATTCCTTGCGCGGGTCGATTGTTTTTACGGCGTCTTCGAAACGTCCCTTGACCGAAACGTTCTTTTCGAAAGCCTCTTTGGGGTCTTTGCCGTTGCGGATAGCTTCGAGCATTTTGCCCAAGTGGAGCGTTTTGTAGCCGATGACTTCGTTGTTGGCGTCGAGAGCCTCTTCGAGAACATAGCCTTCCGCCATTTCGAGATAGCGCGGCCCCTTTGCCCTTGTCGAGAACATTGTGCCGACCTGCGAGCGCAGACCCTTGCCCAAGTCTTCCAAACCCGCGCCGATGGGCAGACCGTTTTCGGAGAACGCCGTCTGGCTTCTGCCGTAGACGATTTGCAGGAAAAGTTCGCGCATAGCCACGTTGATTGCGTCGCAAACGAGGTCGCTATTGAGGGCTTCGAGAAGCGTTTTCCCGGGGAGAACTTCCGACGCCATAGCCGCCGAGTGCGTCATGCCCGAGCAGCCGATAGTTTCCACGAGGGCTTCTTCGATGACGCCGTTTTTGACATTGAGCGTCAATTTGCACGCACCCTGTTGGGGAGCGCACCAGCCGACGCCGTGCGTCAAACCGCTGATGTCGGTGATTTCCTTGGCCTTGACCCACTTGCCTTCTTCCGGAATCGGGGCGGGGCCGTGATTTGCGCCTTTTGCGACGCAGCACATCTGCTGCACTTCGTGCGAGCAATTTTGATTTGGACAACTCATATTTTTCCTATTACATTTAGTGGTTAAAAATATCTCCCCATTCTCGTAGTTGCCCGCGTTTTTGCAAGAATTTTTTTATCTATCTTTGAGATTGTCCGAGTCCGCCCTGTGCGCGCCGAACTTTTGTGTCGGGCGCGGCGAGGCGTTTTTGCTTGACGGAATTTGAATCCGCCGCCCGCCGTTTCCGTCGAATTTCCCCGACTCTTTGCCGCCGAAATTTCCGAACCGCCTTCCGCAGCCTTTGCCCGAGCCGCCGCGGTTTTCGAATTGCGGCTTGCGCCCGCGTTCGCGGTGGTCGCCCTTCAACATATCGCGTTGGGCGCGGCGTTCTGCGAGGCCCTTGTTGACTTCAATCGGTGTGCCGTCGGGGGCGATTTCGGCGCAATACATCGCGCAACCCATCGTCATCGGCAGCGGAATGAAGTCCTGAACCTGTTGCGGATTCCACTTGCGCTTTGCCAGATATTCGTCCACAACCGCCATTTGCCGCCGTGTGCACCCCGGGAAATTCGAGATGAAGTAGGGCACCATATACTGTTTTTTGCCGACCTGCGCGCTTACGGCTTCGAAGACTTTGCCGAATTTTTCGAACTCGCCCACTTTGCCCTTGCGCATAAGCCGTAGCACTTCGGCGTCGAGGTGTTCGGGCGCGACGCTCACTTGCCCCGAGACATTTTCGCGTATAATTTTCGCGGTAAGTTTCGGCTGCATAAGCGCGAGGTCGAGCCTGATTCCCGAGTTTATGAAAACGTGCTTGACCTTCGGCAACGCCGCAACGTCGTCAAGCAGCTTCATCAGCGGTTTTTCGTCCGCGGCGTAGTTTTTGCACATCGACGGAAAAATGCACGAATACCTGCGGCAGAGTTTGCAAACCTGCGGGTCTTTCGGGTGGTGGCAATATATGTTGCCCGCCGCGCCGCCGAGGTCGGAAATCGTGCCCCTGAAAAACGGCTGCTGCGAAAGTTTTTTTGCCGAGCGCAGCACGCTTTCGGGCGAGCGCGAAACCAAGTGTCTGCCTTGGTGCGACACCAGTCCGCAGAACGCGCAGCCCCCCGGACAGCCGCGCACTACGGTTATGGAATCCTTTATCATTTCCCACGCGGGGATTTTTTCGCGGTAGCAAAAATGCGGAACTCCCGCGAACGGCAGCTCGCTTACGCGGTCGAATTCCGCGCTTGTCATCGGCGGGCGGGGCGGTTCGACAAGCAGGATTCTGCCGTTTGTGCGCTGAATCATTCGCCGTGCGTTCCACGGGTTCATTTCCCCTTCGACCATTTTCGTAAGCCGCATAATTGCGGTCTTTTCGGCGCAGACTTCCTCGAACGACGGCAGCTCCACGCACTCTTTTTCGTCGACGACAAATTCCGCCGACTCGCGCCCGCCCAAATATCTGCACGTTCCGCGGATTCCGTCGAGCGGCTTGCCGTCGCGCAGACGCCCGAAAATTTCGAGCATTGTCCGTTCGCCCATTCCGTAGCAGAGCAGGTCTGCCTTTGCGCTCACGAGTTCCGACGGGCGGAATTTGTCCTGCCAGTAGTCGTAGTGTGCGACTCTTCGCAAGCTCGCCTCCACTCCGCCCAGAATTACTGGAATTTCGGGAAATGCTCGTTTTGCAAGCTGGCTGTAAACGACGGGCGCGTGCGGCGGGCACAGTCCGAGTTTGCCCGCGGGCGCGTATAAATCCTCGCGGCGCAGGCGGCGTCCCGCCGTGTAGAGGCGCACCATACTGTCGATGTTTCCGCCCGAAACGCCCACGCCCAGTTTCGGGCGTCCGAATGTTTTTAACGACTCTGGATTCTTCCAATCGGGCTGAGCCGCGAAGCCGACGCGGTATCCCTCCGCCAGCAAGATGCGCGCAATCAGTGGCGGGCCGAAGCTCGGGTGGTCAACGTATGCGTCGCCCGAGACAATCAGAATATCGATACTATCCCACCCCCGCGCGAGCATTTCCTCACGCGTCATTGGCACAAATTTTGTCAGCTCGTTCTCCATTTCTTTTAAATGACGGGCACCGGCGGCGATTGACTTCCAGTCAATGCGCCTTTGTCCAACGCCTACATCTTTTATATATTGGGCACTGGCGTGGGATTGTCTGCTGCAATAACCCGCTTTGACAGTCCCCTACATTTTTTTATGATGAACATAGGCGGTGATTGACTTCCAGTCAATACGCCTTTGTCCAAATTTTTTAAATGACGTGCACGGGCGCGGAATTGCTTCGCAATGTTCCGCTTTGCCCAACGCCTACACAACTTTAATGAAAAAACAAAGGCGGAATTGCCTTTGGCAATCGCCGCCTCTTATCAAATTATGGAAACCCGCCCAGCGGGTCGCCGCCTCTTTCGAAATTTTTTTAAATGACGTGAACAGGCGCGGAATTGCTTCGCAATATTCCGCTTTGCCCAACGCCTACATAACTTTAATGAAAAAACAAAGGCGGAATTGCCTTTGGCAATCGCCGCCTCTTTCGAACATACAAAACCCCCGGACTCCGTTAAGGGGTTTCCCTTTATTTTCTACTTGTCGTCGACAAGGTCGGGCTTTATATGCAAATCCTTGTATTGCTTGTCGGTAATCGGACTCGGCGATTGCGCCATCAAATCCTGCCCCTTCTGCGTCTTCGGGAATGCAATAATGTCGCGAATGCTCGCCCGACCCGTCAAAATCGTCACCAGCCTGTCAAAGCCCAGCGCAATGCCGCCGTGCGGCGGCGCGCCATACTTGAACGCCTTCAACATGTAGCCGAAACGCGATTCCACAACATCGGCGGGAATCTTCAATACGTCCTTGAAGACCTTTTCCTGAACGTCGGGTTTGTGGATTCTTATCGAACCGCCGCCAAGCTCCGTGCCGTTGAGAACAATGTCATAGTGCTGCCCGCGCACGCGCAGCGGGTCGGTGTCGAGATACTGCATATCCTCCTCGACGGGGGCGGTGAAGGGGTGGTGCGCCGAAACATACCTGCCTTGCTCTTCGTCCCAGAGCATAAGCGGGAATTCGATAACCCAGAGAAAATTGAACTTGTCCGCTGGAATCACCAGCTTGCCGCGGTTTTGCAGAAGCTTGCCGCATTCCAGACGAATTCTGCCCAAAATCGAGCACGCCTGCTCCCACTTCGACGCCGCAAAGAAAACAATGTCGCCGTCTTCGATGTTGAGCTTTTGTTTGAGCGCGTCCTGCTCCTCCTGCGAGAGGAATTTCAAAATCGGGCTTTTCCACGCGCCGTTTTCGGCCTTGATGAACGCTAAGCCCTTCGCGCCGAGCGTTTTTGCGACATCTTCGAGATTTTTAAGCTCGCCCTGCGTGATGTCCGAAAGTCCCTTCGCGTTGATTGCCTTGATTACGCCGCCGCCCTGAATTACGCTTGCAAACACCTTGAATTGGCTGTTCTTGAAAACGTCGGTGAGGTCGTTAAGCTCGATTTCGAAGCGCGTGTCGGGCTTGTCGACGCCGTAGCGGTTCATAGCTTCCTCGTAGTGCATGCGCTGGAAGGGCGTGGGAATGTCGATATTCAAAACGTCCTTCCAAATCTTTTTGAGCATATTTTCGATAAGCTTGTACATATCTTCGCGCTCGACGAAACTGAGCTCGATATCAACCTGCGTGAATTCGGGCTGTCGGTCGGCGCGGAGGTCTTCGTCGCGGAAGCACTTCGCCATTTGGTAGTAGCGTTCGATTCCCGAAACCATCAGCATCTGCTTGTATTGTTGCGGCGACTGCGTCAGCGCGTAGAAGCACCCGGGGTTTGTGCGGCTTGGCACGACAAATTCGCGCGCGCCTTCGGGCGTGCTCTTGAACAGAATCGGCGTTTCGACTTCGACAAAGTCGTGCGAGTTCAAATAGTCGCGAATCGCCGTTGCAGCCTTGTGTCGGATTCTGAGCAAATTGAGATTGCGCGGTCTGCGCAGGTCGAGATAGCGGTATTGAAGGCGCAGGTCTTCGTTGACCTTGTCGGCGCGCTCGTCTTCAAGCGGGAAGGGCAGCACGTCGCAAATATTGTGGATAATCATATCCGAGGCGATAACTTCGATGTCGCCCGTTTTAAGGTTCGGATTTTTCGTGCCGTCCTCGCGCGCGGCTACTTTGCCGAAAACTTGGATTACGCTTTCGTCTTTGAGCTTCTGAGCCTGCTCGTAGACCGCCTTTGTGTCGGGGTGGAAGACTACCTGCGTTATGCCCTCGCGGTCGCGCAGGTCGACAAACAGAATGCCTCCGTGGTCTCTGACAGAGTTCACCCAGCCGATTAACACTACATCGCTACCGACATTTGCGGCAGTTAATTCATTGCAAGTATTTGTTCTTTTCATTTTACTAAAATTCTATTCCGCGGGATTATCCCATTTCCCTCCCCTTAGTCAATATTTTTTATGACGTGCACTGGCGCGAAGGCAAAGCTCCCGATGGCGGTTTGCGCGTCCGCGCAAAATCTCCGCCATTCCCCCAAAGGCGGGGCATTTGTTAAAGCAAAGCGGACATTGCGAAGCAATCCGCGCCTGTGCCCGTCATGTAAAAAATCCGCGCCTGTGCCCGTCATGTAAAAAATCCGCGCCCGTGCCCGTCATGTAAAAAATCCGCGCCGCTTCCAAATATTTAAAAACCCGAGTCTACAAAATTTTTGAAGAGGCAGAGATTGTTGATAACGAATTTGCCGTCGCGCGTGAGGGTGAGGACGGCGAACGTGCCTTTGCTTTTGAGCGAGGGCTCGCGCTCGCCGACTTTGCCGTCGATTACCTCCGAACTGTGCCTTTCCCAGTCGCGGATTTTTTTGAAGTCGGGTTCGAAGCTGTCGAGCGTTCTTTGTGCGGCATTGAATTTTTTACCGATATGTTCAAACTCGATTTCGCCTGTTCTCGGATCGAAGAAACTTACGCGCAAGTCGGCTTTGAAGTTCGCGTCTTTCGCGGCGTCGCCATAGGCGGAAACTCGGGCGAATCCGTCGCGCCCGATTTCGAACGCCACGGGAATTTTTCCGTTGTTGTAAACCCAGATTTTTTCGTTTTTCGAATTTTTGTCCTTGCGCTTTTCCAACGCTTTTTCGACGCATTCAAGCTTTGTTGTATACTTTGTCCGCGGAACTTTTGCATAGACCCACACATACGTTCCGCGCGTTCTGAACATCGATTCCTTGATTTCGAATTTCATCGTCAGTCCGTTGCGCGTTTTTTCGGCGATGTCGGCAATCGAATGCGCGGGCAGGGCAATCTGCGCCGCGAATATAACCGCAAGCAGTCCCCACACGGCGGGCGTCTTGCGGAGGGCGTTCTCGATTGTGCGGACGATTTTTTCAAGCCCGCTTTCGGGTTCGGCTTCGCGTTCGGGCTTGCCGATTTTGATTTTCGCAAACCCGCTCTTGAACGCCCGCAGTCCGACAACCGCCACGCCCGCGCCCGAGACAATCAGAATGCCCGAACGCGTCCAGACCGCGAATTGTTCGCCGTCGTTGAGCCAGAGCGTGATGAGCGTCGCAACCAGAATCGCGAACCCCGCCCAGAATGTCGCATTCGACGATTTTTTCAGCGCGACCGCCAATGCCGCAAGTCCGATTCCCGCCGAAAACAACGCCGACGCGTAACACAGCCACTCCGACGTTCCCGACGCGCAGAACGCCGCAAACACGCCCGCGCCCAGCGGCGCAATCAGCGAGATTAGCAGCGTTGCCCAACACTCCGACTTGCGTCGAATCGCGCGGAAAAACTCGTATCCCCAAAGCAGCAACGCCGCCGCGCTCGCGCCAATCAGCCACCAGTCGACGGAAAGTTTTTCGGGCTTGAAGATGCCCGTCGCGGTGTTGAATTCGAGCAGCAAAATCACGCACGCCAAAATTACGGGGCGCAGAACGAAGAGGTTTCGACGCGTCGAAAACGCGGCAATCGCGCCGTATGCGCACGACAAAAACACGAAATTTAGGAAGCGCGGGAAGTCGCAGGCGTTGCAGAACGAAGCGGGGAAGACTGCCGCCGCGAATATCGCCGCCGCGTAGAAACTCTTTTCGCCCCGCAACGCGTGCGCGGCGCAGAACGCGCCCGAAATCAGCAGCCCGCAGGCCGCCCAAACCCTAAAACTTCCGCAAAACGTAAACGAATCCGAATTATCCAACGCTAACGCGGCGGCTAAGATTGCGCAGCAAAGCGCGCCGATACCCGAGCCCAGCACCGCAACCACAGGGAACGTCAGCAAAAACACCGTCGCCATAAAATCCGCCCTCGAGCCTTCAACCTGCCAAATGCTTGCCGAAACGCCAATCGCGCAGATTACGCCGATGACGTTGAAGACCGCCGCCGCCTCGCGCCACTGGATTGCGGCGTTCTTTTTGACTGCCGCGACCGCGCACGCGACCGACGCAATCAGCGGAAGAAACGCCACAGCCGTCTGCGTATTCTTACCCAGCAGATGCCACACGTCGACGATGAAAATCTGCGCGCCCACAGCCAGCAGAGCCGCCGTCAATGCGAAGACGAAAATTCCCGCGACTGTCCGTTTATTGCGCTCCGATTTTTCCAAATCGGGCTTGAATTCCTCGAAAATTCTCTCCCGACAATCTTCCGCGATTTTTCCGTTTTTTGCCAATTTTTCGATTCTTTCCAAAAATTTCTCCATTTTTATAGCTCCGAAAGTGGCGCGATTGGCTGCGCCAATGCGCTTTGATTATTTGTTAAAGTAGAGTCTTTGATTGGCGGCGAATTGCCAAAGGCAATTTGCGCCTTTGATTATTTTTTTAAGTAGAGTTTTTGACGGGCGCGATTGGCTACGCCAATGCACTTTGATTATTTATTGAAGTTGAGTTTTTGGTTAGGCAAACCGAGGTATCCGTTAAAGCAAAAACCACCTAAAAGTCAACTTCGCATTTTTTTATGCAATCCCAAAAAAAACTTATGCCCCACTCTTCTATTTTGAAAAATCTTTCAGTTTACCGCAACGCAGCTATTGCGCTTTGCGCAATGCGTATATAAACATAAAAGGCAGTGCGGGTAGCACTGCCGAGTATCACAAGCCGACGCCGAAGACACAGCTTTAATCAAAACGTAAAGCGGAAATTGGCTGAAAGCCAACCGCGCCGCTTATCGAATAATGGAACCCCGCCCAGCGGGCTGGAACTCGTTCCCGCGCTAGTAGGCAAAGAGGAGCTCGGAGTATTTGGGGAGCGGCCAGAGGTCGTCGTCGACAACGAGTTCGAGGGCGTCGACTGCGGCGCGCAACTCGGACATCGCGGCTATCTTGTCTTTCGCCGATTTTTCGGGATGCGCAACCTTTTCCATGCGGGCAATCGCGCGGGCAAGCTTTTGAGACAACTCGGAAAGCTCGACAAGTATGTCGTCGAACGGGCTTTTGAGCTTCGCGCGGACAAACACTTCGGCGGCGTCGCCCGTCGATTTTGCGAACTTCGCGACTGCGGGCAAAATCATCGTCTTTGCCATTTGCAATGAAAGTTCGGCTTCGATTTGAACTTTTTTGCAGTATTCTTCAAGGAAAACTTCGTGGCGCGAAACCATTTCGTTTTCGTTGAAGACCCCGTATTTTTCGAAAAGCGCAATGTTGGACTTGTCTACAAGCGGCTCAATGGCTTCGGGTGTGGTCGCCAAGTTGGGCAATCCGCGCTTTGCGGCTTCCTTCTTCCACTCATCCTTGTATCCGTCGCCGTTAAAAATAATACGTTTGTGATTTTTAATGATGTTTTTTAATATTTCTTGCAGCCCCTTCTGGAAATTTTCCTTGGGCAGGGCTTCAAGCTTCGTTGCAATGTCGTCGAAGGCTTCGGCGACAATCGTATTCAAAATGATGTTGGGGCTCGCGCACGATTGCGACGAACCTACCGCGCGGAATTCGAACTTGTTGCCCGTAAACGCAAAGGGACTTGTGCGGTTGCGGTCGGTGGCGTCGCACGAAATCGACGATAGCTGCTCGACACCAACCTTGATAGTCTTGTTCGATTTCGACTTCAAAACGCCGCCCGCCTCAATCTGGTTTACGATGTCCGCAAGCTGGTCGCCGAGGAAAATCGAGATGATTGCCGGAGGCGCTTCGTTTGCGCCCAGACGGTGGTCGTTGCCCGCGCTCGCGGTCGTGGAGCGCAGCAGATCGCCGTGCTTGTCGACGGCCTGAATCACCGCGCAGAGCGTCGTCAAAAACAGCGCGTTTTCGTGCGGCGTCTTGCCGGGGTTTAGCATATTCGTCTCGCCGATTGAAATCGACCAGTTGTTGTGCTTGCCCGACCCGTTTATGCCAGCGAACGGCTTTTCATGAAGCAGACACGCAAGCCCGTGTTTTTCCGCGGTGTTGCGCAAGATTTCCATCAGCATAATGTTGTGGTCGGTCGCCAGATTGAGGTCTTCGAAGACGGGCGCGATTTCAAATTGCGCGGGGGCGACTTCGTTGTGGCGCGTCTTTGCTGGAATGCCGAGCTTCCAGAGCTCGGTGTCGAGCTCGTGCATAAAACTGAGAATGCGGGGCTTGATTTGTCCGTAATAGTGGTCGTCAAGCTGCTGGTGTTTTTGCGGCGGCGCGCCGAAAAGCGTCCTGCCCGCCTGCGTGAGGTCGGGGCGCAGCGCGGCGAGGTTTTTGTCGATGAGAAAATATTCCTGCTCCGCCCCGAGCGTCACCGAAACCTTTTCGTCGCCGGTGAATCCGAAGAACTTCACAACGCGCTTTACTTGGCGGCTGAGCACTTGTATGGAACGCAAAAGGGGCGTTTTCTTGTCGAGGACTTCGCCCGTGTATGAAAGAAACAGCGTCGGAATGCACAGCGTCGGCACGCCGCCAACGCGCTTGATGAATGCGGGGCTTGTGGGGTCCCATGCGGTGTAGCCGCGCGCTTCGAAAGTCGAGCGCAAACCGCCCGAGGGAAAACTCGACGCGTCCGATTCGCCCATAATCAAATTCTTGCCTGAAAAGCGCGTAATCGCCTTGCCTTCGGGGGCGGGGTCAATGAACGAATCGTGCTTTTCCGCGCTGGTGCCCGTCAGGGGAAAGAACCAGTGCGTGTAGTGCGTCGCACCCTTTTGCATAGCCCAGATTTTCATCGCGTGCGCGACGTCGTCGGCGACGGCGGGGTCGAGCTGGACGCCCTTTTCGATAGTCTCCATCAGCTTTTTGTAAATGGGCTTCGAAAGATAGTCTTCCATGGCGCGAATGCCGAACGAGTTTCTTCCGAATTCGTTGTCGACATCATACGGTTTTTCGACATTTTCGTATGAGTGCGAGACTTCGTTGATTTTTGCCAATGCTTTTTTTCTGGGATTCATAAAATTTCTGCGTTTGATTTTCTCCTGCGCCGCCGCGCCCGACAAGACTTGCCCCCGCGTATTTGCTCGCTCCGCGGGCGGATTCTGCGGGCATTCGACCGACATATCCAAATATGCGCAACTATTGTTTTTAAACCCGCAAAAATTGCAACACTATAAAGCTACAATTTTGTAGTTTTACCGAATTCGCAACCAAGGCGCGACTTTGCCGCCGCCAACCCCACACTCCGCACACGGCATAAAAAACGCCGAAACAAAATTTCGGCGTCTTAAAAAATCTCGGCGTTTCCCGACTACTTTGCGGCGGCTTTCGGACAGTCCAAAAGCCTGATTTTTACATTGCGGAAGTCAGTTTCGGCATTGCCGTGCTTGCCCTGCAAACCGATTTTGCCGACCGTCGGCATTTCGCACTTCTTGTGCTTTGTAAGCCACGACGGAATTTTCTCGCCCCTGGGCGTGAGCTTGTTGTCCGTCCATTGCGACATATCCATGGTCGAGGCGTGCCTGCCGTTAAGCCACACGTCGATTCGCTGCCCGACCGCGCGGATTTTCATCTTCTGCCATTGCCCGAACGGCAGACGCGTGTCGAATTCAGAGTCGACGTGCCCGAAAATGCTCGCGCAGTTGTGTCTGGGCCTGCCGAATTCCTTGCAGGAACTGTCGGCAATCTGGATTTCAATCGAGTTGGGAATCCAGTCCTTTGCGTCGGTGCAGTAGATTACAACGCCGCTGTTGGACTTCGCCACAATCCTGAATTCGAGTTCAAGCTCGAAGTTTTGATAGTCCCTGTCGGTGAAGATAATATCGTCTTTCGTCGCCCGCATAACGCCGTCTTTGCCGACGCTCCAAACCGACTTGTCGTAGATAGCGTTCGACAAGTCCGCATTGAAAAGCGGTTGCCATTGCGCCGCGCAGGTGTCGCCGTTGCGGACGGTTTTGTCTTGCGCACAACCGAACGCGCCGATTATAAGCGCGGCGGCGGCAAAACACGATGCCAGTTTTTTTGTGTATTTAGATGTGTTCATCAACGGGAAGTCTCGGCGTTTTCGGGCGGCAGTCAACATAAAAAGCGCGCGTTTATCCAAATCTTCAAAAGTTATTTTGCCGCCCCGCAGACGCGGTGATATAAACGGATTTCTATGAATATAAACAATCCAGAAATAATAGGAACAAGTTTGATGTCCCTCACGTCCCTCTTGGGGGCGTATTATCTCATTTTGAAAATCCGCGACCAGTTGAAGGAAAATCCGGATCCCAAACTCACCTACGTCACGCACGCGCAGATGGAGAAAACCCGCGCGGAAATCGTCAAAATGGTTTCCGACCACGTTCAGGACTTGCGCTCGCTGCGCTTGGAGATAAAGGAGGAAACCCGCGCAATGGTAAAATACTACCAGCGCACTTTCGCCGAAACGCGCGATATGATTGGCAAAAATGCCCAGAACATAAGCTCGCTAATCGCGCAGTGCTCGGCGGCAAACCAGCGCATATCCGAGCTTTCAATCAAAACCGACCGCATAATTTTGAAATGCAAGGAGGGCAAATGAACGGCGAAACCAACGGCGTTTTCCTGCTGCGCACCGCAATTCTTTCGCAGCTTGAAGCCGCATATCCGGCTTCGCTCTGGCCTCGCTCGCTCTACGACGGACTCGTCCGCGCCGAGTTCAACCCCTCCGAGTCCGACTTCGTCCGCGAGACCGCCTACCTGCGCGAACGCGGCTTCATAGCCGAAACTCCGTCCGAGCTTTGCCCGAATTTAAAACGCCTGCGCATAACCGCCGCGGGCTTGGATTACCTTATGTCGGGAGAAAAATAACTATGTCCCAGTCCGAAGATTTTTTAACGCTTCCTTCCTCCGAATGCGCCGCGCCTTCCGAGGCTGGTTCGCCCGCAAACTGCGCCGCAGCAGAACGTGCTGTTGCCGAGCGCGGGCGCGGACGCAAAAAACTTTCAATCCAAATCGAGCGAATCCGCAAGGCTAAGTCCGCCGCCGACCGACTCTGTAAAAACGCGAAAATGGACGCGGCAATGGCGTCGGTGGAAATCCTCTGGGAAATCCTATTCGACTACCTCAGCTCTAATCCGGAACTCGACGAAGAGTCTCTTGCGTCGGTTTCGGGCATCGTTCAAAAATTGGCGTCTTCTCGCACACAGCTTGCGAATTTCGAAAGCAAGATTTCGACAATCGCCGCTTCTGCCGATTCGCCCGACGCAAAAACGGGCACGCTCTCCGAAGACACTGTCGCGAAAATCGAGTCGGCTCTAAAACTTCTCTAAAAAATTTCCGACAACCGAAATCAAAAAAATGCAAAAACAGCCGTTTTTTCTTCCCTATCAAAAAAAGTGGATTCTCGACGATTCGCGCATAAAAATTATGGAAAAATCGCGCCAAATAGGCATGAGTTGGACGACCGCCTACCGCCTTGTCCGCGTCCACGCCGCCAACCGCGGCAGGCCGCGCGATTCGTGGGTGAGCTCGCGCGACGAATTGCAGGCGCGGCTTTTCATACGCGATTGCCGCGAGTTCGCAAAAATTATGAATATTGCCGTTTCAGAGTGGACGGGCTCGCCGCTCGTTTCGGGCGGAGATTGCGCTTCGTTGGAGTTCTCCGACGGCTCGCGCATCTGGTCGATGTCTTCCAACCCCGACGCGCAGGCGGGCAAGCGCGGCGACCGCGTTCTCGACGAATTCGCCCTCCACCCCGACCCCGAAAAACTCTACGCAATTTCAATGCCGGGCATAACGTGGGGCGGCAATATCGAAATAATCTCAACCCACCGAGGCAGGGACAGCTTTTTCAACAAACTAATCGAGGAAGCCCGCTACGGCGGCAACCCCAAGCGCGTGTCGTTGCACCGCACAACATTGCAGGACGCCTTGGAGCAGGGGCTGCTTTCCAAACTCAAAGCCGCCCTTCCGCCCGAGAGCGAAATCTCCCAAATGGACGAGGCTCAATACTTCGATTTCATCAAAAATTCCTGCGCCGACGAGTCCATGTTTTTACAGGAATATATGTGCGTGCCCTCCGCCGAGGACGAGCGTTTTTTGCCGTTCGAACTCATCGAAAAATGCGTCTACGCTCCCGCTTCGACCCCCGAGGCGTGGCGCGCGCCGATTTCCCGCGCAAACCCGCTCTACTTGGGTGTCGACATTGGGCGCACGAGCGACTTGACCGTCTTCTGGCTTCTCGAACACTCCGGCGATGTCCTCTATACGCGCGATGTCAAGGCTTTCAAAAATATCCCGTTCGCCGAGCAGGAGTCATACCTGCACACCTACCTTTCCGACAAATCACTGCGGCGCGCGTGCATCGACAACACGGGCATCGGACGCCAGTTCGCCGAACGCGCCCTTTCGCGCTATGGCTCGGCGCGAATCGAGCCCGTTTGCTTTACCCAGTCCGCAAAGGAGCTTATGGCATACCCACTTAAAGAGCGTTTCGAAAAATGCCAAATCCGAATCCCCGACGACCCCGACGTTATCGCCGACTTGCATAAAATCAAGCGCACCTACGGTGTCGGCGGCGGATTGCGATTTACCGCCGAGCGCGACGGCAGCGGACATTCCGACAGATTTTGGGCACTCGCTTTGGCGAATCACGCCTGCCAAACTTCGCCCGATTCCCGCGCGTCGATTTCGCTTTCCCCGCAACCGAAGTTCGGCTTTATTTGGTAAAAATATTCCAAATTTTCGTTCAGCTATATTTCCCAGCCCTTTAAAATAAGGCTAAAATGCCTATAAACCTCTATAAAACCCGCTGAAAAACGCCAAGAATGGGATTTTTTTTCGTAAAAATAAGGGTTTTTTTATTGACAGACCAGCCTATTGGATTACTGTGATGTCCAATAAAAGACGGGGGGCAACCTTGCTTGCGCGTTTGTGTAGATGCCGTCAAAGCGGTGTCGACGGGCGCAATTTGGGAGCTTACCACCTTTTATTGTTTACCTCAGAAGGGTTTTTCCACTAGATAATAACAATAAAAAAATAATAGATATGAATAAAGCACAACTCGTAGAAGAAATCCAAAAATTGCTCGGCAAAGACGCCAGCAAAGCATGCGCTGAAAAGGCATTGAATGCGGTTCTCGAAGCTATCAAGGGCGGTATCAAGAAGCAGAAAAAAGTTCAGCTCATCGGTTTTGGTACATTCTCTGTTGTAAACCGCAAGGCTCGCACAGGTATCAACCCGCAGACAAAAGCCAAGATCAAGATTAAGGCTTCAAAGGCTATCAAGTTCAAGGGGTCGAAAGCTATCAAGCTCTAATTCTGGATTTGAATTTATAAAAAAAGTCGCGGTCATTCCCGCGACTTTTTTTGTGCACATAGGAGGCATTTTTTATCGGCAAGAAAATCACATAAAGTAAGCAAGAAAATATGCGTTTGGCTGAGTGTAGGTTGCGTATAGTTTCCTACAATTCAAAATTACGTTTTGAATTGTAGAAATTTTGCTTGACTAAGGCTTAAAATCTCCGATAATCTAAAATTAGATTTTGAATTGTAGGAGGTTTTATGTTCGTTGAACGCAATATCAAGGAAGCTTTCGAGCGTGTTAATTCGTTTTTCCCCATCGTGCTGGTAATCGGGGCACGACAGGTTGGTAAAAGCACTTTCTTGCGAAAAGTTGCAGAGCCGTCGCGTAAATACGTCTCGCTCGACCCGCTTGACATTCAAAAGCAGGCTCGCGAAGACCCGCGACTGTTCCTTGCCAATAATCCCGCCCCAGTTATATTTGACGAAATCCAGAACGTTCCCGAGCTTTTGCCGTATATCAAGGCTGTCGTTGACGAAGTCCGCCAAACTTCGCCCGAAAAGGCAAAGGGAATGTTCTGGCTTACGGGATCGCAGCAGTTTCATTTGATGAAGGGCGTGTCGGAGTCGCTCGCGGGGCGCGTCGGCATATTGAATCTTTACGGACTTTCGAACGCCGAACTTGACGGACGCAAATCCCAGCCGTTTTTGCCTGACAACCCGCTGCCGAGCGTTCCTGCAAAATCGCCCATCGAAGTGTTCACGCGAATTTGGCGCGGGTCGTATCCCGAAATCGCAACGGCAAATCCCGATACGAACATTTGGTCGGCGTTCTTCCAGTCTTATATTCAGACCTATCTTATGCGCGATGTTCGCGCGTTGACGCAGGTTGCCGACGAGCACAAATTCTACGATTTCCTCCGCGCGGTTGCAGCACGTACCGGGCAAATGCTGAACTATTCAAGCCTCGCCCGCGATGCCGACATTTCGCAGCCTACGGCTAAAAGCTACCTGAGCATTTTGGAGACTTCAGGCATCGTAAAATTGCTCTATCCTTATTCGCGCAACAAAACCCGCAATATGGTTTCGACGCCGAAACTGCATATGCTCGATACGGGGCTTGCCGCATTTTTGACGGGCTGGACTTCACCCGAAGTGCTGATGAACGGCGCAATGGCGGGCGCATTTTTCGAATCGTGGTGCGTTGCTGAAATCATTAAAGGCTATGTAAACGCAGGAGAAACTCCCAATTTTTACTATTACCGAGACAAGGATAAAAACGAAATCGACCTCGTGATAGAGCGCAACGGCAAAATATACCCCGTTGAGTTTAAGAAAGCCGCCACTGTCTCAAAGTCGGACGTAAAACACTTCAATAAACTCGCCGAATTGAAAACGCCAGTCGGCACAGGCGCCCTAATAAGCCTCTACCCCGACTCAATCCTAATTAAAGACACCGTCAAAACAATCCCCGCATTCGCGCTGTAGGCAAAAAATTCCAAATCGTTGAATTTTTAGGAGAATTCCAATGATTTACAAAAGAATTGTCCAATAGGAGGTTTATTCGGCGGAGTTATTATGTTTACTTGACTATATTACTACATATGTCAAAACAATTTCCATGAAAAGAATATGTCTTAACGTCATAACCTTTGCAAAGAAGCAAATCTTAGAATGCTATTTGGAATGTTTTTTTATACTACCGTTAACATTTTTCCTTGGATCTTTATCTGTTATCGTTTGGGGGTATGTTGATTGGGATACTCGAAGAGGATCAGTCGAAAAAGAAATACAAGTGATTCGAACTAACTCTGAAAAAGAGATAAAACAAAAAAAAGATTCGGCAGAAAGAGAGTTTAAGGCAAAACAGGCTGGGTACGCGAAGGAGCTTTCGTATCTTGATTCTACGCTATCAGAAACCATAAAAAAATATGAATTATCTAAAAATTCATTGATAGAAATTGAGACGCAAATAAAATCGAGAGAAGAAAAGCTCAAAGAGATAGAATTTCTGAAAAAACAAGTCGAAGACCTTTCAAAACAAAAAAATACACTCGATGAATCTGTTTCAAATTTATTGAAACAGAAGACAATTCTCTCCGCAGATCTTGAAAACGCCACAAAACGAGAGGCTGAAACGAAAGCATTGTTAGCCGATTTGTCAGCTCAAGTCATAAACTTATCCGGAGAGCTAAATCGCTCCAATATGCTAAAAAACGAAAATGACAAATTACTTATTGAAATCGAGTCCAACAAAAAGAAGAAGTCTGATTTGGTAAAAGAAATATCAGAAAAGAGAATTTCTGTAGACACTATAGAGGCAATAGAGTTAAACAAGGCGGAGCTTTTAAAGATAAAAAAAGCAATAAATGAAGAAACAACCCGCTTTAACTCCATTAAAGTTGCACTAAAAGAGCAAGAAAAAGAGAAGAATGAACTAAATGTTGAGATCGCGTCTTTAACGGAAAAATTAGCAGGAACAAGAAGAGAATTCCAATCTTTGTCAGAAAAAATGAACAAAGACAATACGCAACTTAACATTCTGAACAAAGAAATTATCAAGAAGACTAATGAATTGGCTTCTGTTAGTGAAAAGCTTGAGGTAGACAAAAATTTAGCTGTAAAATTGGATAAAAAACGTACCGAATACAACGAATTGGTTAAACAAATGGGGGGATATGCAATTAATTTGAACGACTTGTCAAATCGAATATGTGATGAAACAAAAAAATTGAATGCGCTAATAAAAGAAAAAGAACAAATATCGCTTGAAATTCGGGCAAAGACCAATGAGCTTCATAGGTTAAATGCTGAAATAAAAACGCGCGATATAAAATAAGTAAAAATCAAAATAATTGTATAACATGATTTATCAGGTATTAGTTCTCTGGGGGTTGTGCTCGTTTTCAGCTGTATTGCTCGCTGTTCTCTCTATTTATTATTTTAAAAAGTCAAGGGATCTTGCGCCTTTATTTCAAAGGAAAAACGAGCTTCAATGTCAAATAAACTCTCTAAATGAACAAATTGCGGTTGCTCAAAATACAAACAATGCGTTAACAATAAAAAACCAAGAATTGAACAAAGAATCCAAAATATATGAACAATCGATTCTTGACGGAAAAATTGCCAAAGAATTTTTGGATAAATATGACGAGGAGCTTGCAGAGAAGCGAAGCACTATTTACAGAACAAATAATGATATAGAAAATGTTAAAGATATTTACAACAAAGCCAAAGAAGAACTTGCTAATATTAATCTGGAAATACAAAACGCGGCGGGAAAATTACAAGGGCAAGAGCAACAATTGAATAAAAATGAACAAATAATAGCAGAAATAGAAGTTAAGAAAGACCAACTTTTACAGAAAGAAAAGGCACTGCTCCAAGTAACTGAAAAACTGGAATCCCTCAAGGTTGAATCTGAAGAATTAGATGCTAAATGCAAAAGACTAAAAAATGACATTGAAAGAATGGAAGAAGAGCGAAAACGCTTGGATTCGTCGTGTTTAGCGTTAGGAGAAGAAGAAAAGCACTACAGAGAAAGTATTCGTGCTTTAAACGCAGAGAAATCAACCCTTGACTTATTGCTCGATACAAAAAAGGCTGAGACCAAAGGTATCGAGGATTTCAAATGGGAGGACTTAGACAAACAACCCATTCCTTTGGTAAAATCGGAAAAGCACATCGAAGAACAGAAATTTTTATCTGAATTTAAAGATAAATTAAGGAAGAATAATATTGTATTCGACGACAGAACAATAAATGCATTCCACACTGGTTTAAAAGTTCAAGATTCCTCCCCTCTGGTTGTGCTTGCCGGAATATCTGGAACAGGGAAAAGCCTTCTTCCTCAGTTATACGCGAGTGAACTTGGTTTTAACTTTCTACAAATTGCCGTTCAACCGAGATGGGATGGCCCTCAAGATTTGTTCGGATTTTATAATTATATGGAAACCCGCTTTAAGGCGACCGAACTGTCCAGATTGATTTGGAGTTGCGATATATATAACAATAAAAAAGCAAAAAAAGAGTTTTCGGGAGATGTCAAAAATTTGCCAATGAACATGGTTCTTTTGGACGAAATGAATCTGGCAAAGGTTGAATATTATTTTAGCGATATGCTGAGTAAACTCGAAGTTAGAAGAGGGAAGAATTGCTCTCTAGACGATCAACGTAAACCAGCTGAAATAGAATTGGAGTGTGGCTCAAGTGGAAAAGATGTTGGGATGCGCAGAATGTTTGTAAACAAAAATACGCTTTTTGTAGGGACAATGAACGAAGATGAATCAACCCAGTCTCTTTCCGACAAAGTTATGGATAGGTCAAATGTGATGCGTTTTGGCCGTCCTAGTTCATTAGATTTGCACCCGACCATAGATAAATTTTTGAAATCACACAGCGATGAAAAGCTTACCTATGGTACGTGGGAAAAATGGGTAAATAAATCCATAAAAAAATCGGATTCAGATTTTATAAACGAAATAATTACCCCGATAAACGACGAACTTGCGCGGATTGGAAGACCATTTGCGCATAGAGTCTACCAAGGCATTTCCAATTATGTTGTAAATTATCCTGATAACTCTAAAATTGGTCGAAGTAATGCAATCGCTGATCAGATCGAGATGAAAATTTTGCCAAAATTGACTGGTATCGAAATGGAAGACAAGATTGTTCGCGAAGTGTTAGAGAGAATCGGAGAGCATATTGATAAAATCAAAGATGAAAAATTGTCCGAAGCTTTTTCAAATGCAAGGAAATCGGATGATTCCGTGTTCTTCCAGTGGCGCGGCATTATGCGTTAATGAATTATATGGATACTACATTGACATCGCTTGGGGAGTACTATAATGACGAATCTTTTATAGGTTCTACTGATTTTAAGAAATTTTTGATGTCGGAGGAATCCTCCACAGTTAATATTGAATTCGAGCTGATAAATAAAATAGTAGACGACATCACATACATAAGATTTAAAGCCGAAGAGCATTATTTGCAGAATCAACACAAAGCATATTCAAAGAAAAGAGCTTTACCAATATCTTGGGATTATATTGAAGACGAATTAACAAAAAAAATAAAAAAAGAGCCTCCTCGACGCATAATTACTACCATTGCACAAAGACATTTTCCGCTTTTAAGAAAATTGACGAAATCGTTAAAGACAACACTACAACGAAAACGCGAAAAAATTCATTTATCTGCCGTTCAACAAATTGATTCTTATTGTATAAGATGGTTAACTAAACAACCAGGTCGGACTAAATTTGAAAAAGCCGGAGACTCCCAAAAAATATACGCAGTTGTCCGAAAAGAAAATATAGATATACTTGAAAATCAGGTACTGAAAGACTTCCTAAAAAGAATCATACCGATAGCGGCAAGATATCTGAAGAAGTACCAAAATGATTATCCTAATAATGCCATTGTCATTGCTGTTAAATCCCTAGAGAACTTTTGTAAAGAAGAACTGAATTCGACTACGTTTAAATCCATTTCAAATTTGAAGAATTCGGTGATTCCCAATTATACCCTACAATATCATCCAATGTATTCAATCATATGGGAAGCATATCGTCTTCTGATTCATCAAACGCAATTATCAGAGCTGGTTTGGAAGTTTCGATATAACCTGTTTGCAGAATACTTTGTTTTAAATGCAACTACATTTTCGAATGGGAAGCGAACGGATGAAACCCCTGTTTTTCGTAATGAAGCTTGGATTACATTTTTACCTGAAAACGGGAGATTCTTTACGTTAACATCTTTTTTTAATCTGTTTACAAAACCTGATAAATCCATTTTTGAAATGAAAATTGAGGCGACCGCAATCGGAACTCCATGTTTGAAAATCTCAAAATTTTTTAGAACCTCCCCTCAAAAAACAACATACGTGCCAGTGTATATTCCATCTTCTTTCAGAAAAGAGATCACTTTCCCCGACGATGGAAATGTATATGTTGTATTTAATGCCTCTTCAGCAAACATCAAAGGTAATTACGTATCATATAACGACAACTTTAACTATGAAGGATTGATATGATACTAAATGTATTCGACATTACGACAAAGTTTGAACTTAGGCAATACAATGTAGATTTGTCTATGTCGGAAGAAACCATCAATGAACGTGATAAACCTTTCCCATTATCCCGTTCATTGATATACCCCAAAGAAAATGTTAATAGAACTCCGTACATACAAAACTGTAACTCCCCAGAAGTTAGTGATATAATCTGTGGGGATCATCCTGATTACAAAAATATATTTCTAGTCTCTGAAATTTTCAAAGACCTTGACGAAAATAAAAACGATGCGGCAAATAAGCTGAAGGCATATTTCTCATACCAATACTCAGATATTGCCACAAATTTCAATCTTGAGGATTCTTTTAACATTGTTTTAGTGCCCGATGTTTTCAGTTCGATGACGCAAGAATATATTTTATCTTCGGGCGTGTTTAGTCGTGAAAACACAATACTATTGTGGAGATCTGTTGCATCCGTTATTGGAATAGATTTCGAAAAAAGAGGAGCACAAGAAGGCGATAATATTCTTGTTGTGGACACATGCTGTGAGAAATGTTACGGGACTGTATTGACATTGAAAAAGCATGAACGAGGGAAACAATTAAAACTTGTTCCTCAGAGAAAAGCTTATATCGAAAAGAATAAGGAAACAAATTATCCTAATGTTTTTTATTTCAAAAAACAGACGTCTATTCCCAATGAAGTTTACGATTTCTTTTTACGAACGTATTGGGGAACTCGGGAACAAAAATTCTATGCGCCGATAAACGGAATATGGAGTGAATATGTTTCGCCTAAAATTGAAAACCAGGTAAACATCACATCCGAAAACTTAAAAGGTATAAAATATTGTGTAATATTAGGAGAAACATTGGCCGACATCCCTTTCTCGTTTGCAAGAGAACGCATAATAGTTGACTATAACTGTACTTCCACTTTTGATGGAGCAGCAAAATTTTATTACAGAAAGAAAAATGAATTACCGACATATCTAGATCAGTGTGAAGCACTAAGATTGGTTGTCCAAAACCGAGACATGGAGACTATTGACGCAAAAACATTGATTGAAGAAGATGATCAATGTGTCGGCGGAGAAATAAAAAAAGGCTACGTAAATAGAGAATGCTATATAGAACCTCAAAACAGGTTCGCAAAATTTTTTCTGATTTTGGGCGATAAAGACTCCCAACTAAAAATTTTAAAGCAAGACATCGGCAAAGAATCTACGCATAAGCAAAACTTGACGTTGACGTCAGAAATGATTCCAGGACAAGGAATCGCCATAGTCCAAGTAGAAGCAAAACCTCTTATAGAAAACAGCATAAAGCTAGATTTTTTGAAGATGGAAAATTCGGAAAAGAGTTTGGTTTCTCTGCAAAATGAATTAAAGCGTAGTTTTCCTATCGATATGCCGCTCGTTAAAGCAGATCCAGATCTCTGGGATCGTACAAAACAAGAGGTGTTAGACTATTTGAACAACAACGTCATTAACAAAACGAAATCCATGTTTTCAAAATCGCAATATCCCTACGCGAACACAACGGGTATAGAACGATTTCAAAGAGTGAATGTTTTCGGAAACGATCCTGAAAAAAATAAACCTAACACAGATGAAAAAATCCTATCTCGTTTATACCTCAAACTACACGATGACTATTTTAACTACAAACCGCAATCAGACATCGCAAGTATTATAGCTTGGATGTATATAAATGACAAAGACAAATACTTTAAAGATATTGTTTCCGATGTTATTGAAAAAGTTGAGGAGGCTGCAAATTCAGAATCACCTATAAAAAAACAATATCTGACATTTTGTGCAAATAATTTAACTAGCAAGGATCTTCTTGTTAGGTATTTCAACGCATGTTGTCTCAGATTAAAAAAATCTCTAAGAACTTCCTCTTCAAACAAAAACAAATCAACAGAGTGGATTCGCGGATTGGCAGAAATGTTGATGTTCAATAACGAGATGTTAAGCATATTTTCAGATGACAAGTCACTTGAATCTAAACCAAAATATACGTGTACAGATTGCATGTGGTATTTAATCGAAACTTTTGATATATGGGTAGATGAAAAGAGAAGTGTTAAGTCATTTAGGTACGTATTAAAGGCAATGTTATTCTTGTTAAAATATCGAAAATACGACAAAACGTTCATTCGGGAAAGTGATGTAGCAACTTTGGAGCTTTACTATGCAATTTTGGCGTCAACTGATACCAAAAAATTAAAGAAATTATCGTGTTTTAACGGAATAAAAGATTTGATAGGCTGTTTTCGCGATTACATAAATGGAAATGGTTCGCTTGACGGAATTCCAATGGATTAATATGGACACTTACATAAGAGAGTATATAATGCTTTGGGGGTTGAATACACAAAAGCAATCTATCCCTATTTCTCACTCAACATTGACGATGGGTCTAGAACGCATTTCCCCCGAATATACGGGACAAGAAGTGTTAAATTTTCTGCGGTCTGAAAACCTTGTGTGTGCAAATATTCACGGAGAATATATACTCACAGAGAAAGGATTAAATGTTCGCAAGTTATATCCAAGCGCAACCCAAGCTTTGCCTACTCAAACAGAATCGCCATCTCCATATGAATATAGCAGATTTAGACGGTTGCTGTCATATTATATAGACTGTATCAGTCTAACTGAGCATGCACAGGAATACTTGTTTGATAACCAACTTAACAGTAAGTTTTTTGTGCCAATTCTGCCCCACAATTGGTTGCAAGGACTCGGAACTTGTGCTTCGAGTCAGATATGTATAACGGTCCCTTCAGTCTCAAAAGTTGCATTAATGCAGCTATTACAGCGGTCCGATGAAGACGAAGAAATATATTTGGGGTATCCTGTAGAAGTTTTTAAAACTAAAAATGGAAATTGTTGTTATGCGCCAATAGGATTAATCCCAATTGATATTGTGAACTCAACAGCAACGTCTCTAAATATTAATATTCGATTCGATGAAGCCGAACTTAACCAGAATTGGCTTGAATTTTCTGTCCCGGAGGAAAGTAGAGATTATATAGTAAAATCACTTCTAAACAATAAAGCTAATAATGGTTTACTAGACTTGAAATTATCAATTCCTATTATTTCTCAATTTGCAAAGGGATTACAATCTGAAATAGATCCAAATCTTTGTGACAAAATTCTTCCTGTAAACATAAAAGAAAAAAAGGAAACTTACAATATCCCTGTGATATTTGTAGGAAGTGGACTTAAGTATGCAAAAACTTTAAAAAAGGAGTTAACTTATATTAGAGATAAAGTCAGCGATAAGGAATTGGATTCAACTGCAATAGCTTACGTTTTTAGAGAACATCCGTTGCCTGTTTCAGACGCCCATGAATATGCCCCACTGCCGTTCATCGATTCGAATGACGAACAACGCCATGCCTTGTATGATGCGCTGAATTCACCGATTTCGAAAGTTACAGGCCCTCCTGGGACGGGAAAAACACAAGTGGCAGTGAACATAATCAGCAACCTCGTGTACAACGGAAAAACTGTTCTATTCACTAGCATGAATCACAAAGCGGTACACGCAATTGAAGAACGAACTCTTGGATTGCTGAAGTCGAGCGGTATGAATTTAATAAATTTCTGTTCTAACGCTGATAATTCCGTACAAAATTACTGGTATAAACAAAACCTTGATTTGCTGATAGGTAAGGGGCTTGCTGCGTATGTCGAAGATGGAGATATTGATGTTAGAGCAGTAATTGATGCTTCAAAAAATTGGCTTCGCGTAGCTAAGTATTATGAAGATAGAGAAATATTTATTCGAGAATCTGGAAAATGTTTAAAGAACTTGAATAGGGTTATTTGTAATCTAAAAAGACTATTAAGAAGTGACCATTTTGATAGGAACAATTACGATATAAAAAAGATAAAAAGATGTATTTTTAAAATAAAAGAAAAGGAAGATTTCAGCGCGAAAAACATATTTCGATTCATATGTTGGTATATATTGAAAAGAAAATCATCTAAAGAATCATTGTCCTACATTATAGATACGCTCCCATCTTTCGCGGATTATCTTTCTGTTAAGGACTTAAAGGATAATTTGAAAAATTTTGTTAGTTTATTGTCAGAATATGACAGTACAAGGAGAGATTTCGACAATATCGGGGTGAAATCAAAAAAAATTCCTAGTTTGGAAAGAGGCCTCCGTGAACTTGATTATTATATAGATGATATAAGCAAACATTTGATTAGTGCATTGACGTATAAATTGGCAAACGCCATTAAATCGCTTTCGTCAAATCTCCAAGAGCTTGATGAAATAAAAGGTATAATGGTTATATTAAAGAGTGCGAGATCGCCTTATTTCTTCCAGAGGCTAAGTAAGGTTCAGTATAATGACGCGCAACGCGGGTTTTGTAAATTTTCACAGTATTTTCCCGGCTGGGCGACAACACTGTTGTCGCTATCGAAAGCATCTCCATGTGTCCCTGGGCTTTTTGATAAGGTAATTGTTGACGAGGCATCTCAAGTCGAAATTCCACCGATAATACCTGCTTTATTCCGTGCGAAAACGGTTACTGTTGTAGGCGATCCTAACCAATTTCCACCTGTGAAAACGATGAAAGAGACTCGTCATAATTATTTGAAGTCAAAGCATGGTTTAACGGATATAAAAGACCAAGCCTATGACTTTATGACTTATTCAGCCTACGATATGATTCGAACGTCACCTACTATGTTAAAGGAACATTTTAGATGTAGTTCCGATATCGCTGATTTTTTTAATTCCGAGTTTTATAATAACAACTTACGCGTTATGACAAACCCATCAAAACTGAATTTCCCAGATGCTTTGGGATATAAACGTGCAATTGAATGGATTGATGTAACAAATGATTTGGAGGCTGAATTTGATTCAGTATTGTCTAGAATAAAAGATCTAATAAAAATTAATTATAACGGATCTGTGGGAATTATCACTCCGTTAAAAAAGCACGCAGATGCATTGCGCGAACGCACATACAAATACAGTACAAAGCTGAACGATTTTCAAGTAAACACAGTCAATGCATTTCAAGGTGGTGAACGAGACTTAATTATATTCGCGTTGGGATATACCAATGCTTTATCGAAAGGAGAGCGATGGTACATTGAGTCTAACGAAAATCGCTATATTTTCAACGTCGCAACGAGTAGAGCTCGCGCATGTTTACTTATCGTAGGCGATAGACAAGCGTGTTTAAATTCTGGAGTTGAAGTACTACATAACTTAGCTTTGTGTCCCAAAGATAAGCCTTACGAAACAGACAACAATATTAGATTTGAAAGTCCAGTAGAGCAAAGGTTATATGAAGCTCTGCTGACAGCAGGAATAAAAACTTCCCCTCAATATCCAGTAGTAGGACGACGTCTAGACCTAGCTTTGGTAAATTATAAAATCGATATAGAAATTGACGGAAAGCAATGGCACTTAAATTCCGAAGGCAGTAGGAAATTAGATGATATATACCGCGATTTGCAACTGCAAAGCGCGGGATGGAAAGTGATTCGCATTTGGGCGACGGATGTAATAAACGATATTGAAAATTGTATTAAAAAAGTTAAAGAGGCAATGGAATAAACAACTGCAAGAGATATTGCTCGTATTTTGCTTTTGCCACATACAATGATTTTATCAGTAAGATCGAGTATATGAATCAAATTGCAAGAGAAATAGGATATTATTGACATCATAATTTCGCCCACCATTCGGGAAAAAAGAATTTGCCAAGGTCAAAATTTCCTAGAACGACATATTCGTGTTTGACTAAGTAAGCCAATCCTTAAAATAGCTTGACTTTTACACAAAACATTAGATATTTAAGGAAATAAATCCTAAAATATATACATATTTATGGAATACATTGAAAGAAATATCGAGTCCGACATCAAAGAAAAGCTTTTCAAAGGCAAGGTTATAATTGTATACGGCCCTCGCCAATGCGGGAAGACTACCATGATTGCCCATATCTGCAAAAGTTATGGCGATGACGTATTGTGGCTAAATGCCGATGTCATCAACGTCCGCGACACGCTTTCGGATATGTCGGCTCAAAAATGGCTGTCAGTTATCGGCAACAAGAAAATTGTCGTTATAGACGAGGCGCAACGCATTCCGAATATCGGGCTTTCGATGAAAATCTTTGTGGATGAGATCAAAGACCGCCAGCTGATAGCGTCGGGGTCGTCGTCCTTCGACTTGGCGAACAAAACCGAAGAGCCGCTTACGGGTAGAAAATACGAATATACTCTTTTGCCGCTCTCTTTTGCCGAACTTACGGGCAAGTTCGGGCTAATCGAGGAAAAGGGCGCAAGGGAACAGCGTTTACTCTTCGGCAGCTATCCAGATGTTGTCAATAATCCGCAAGATACCCAGCGAATTCTCGGCGAGTTGGCAAGTTCATACCTTTACCGTGACGTTCTCGCAATGGAAGGCATAAAACGCCCCGCGCTTTTGGATAAAATCGTGCGCGCGCTTGCCCTGCAAATAGGCTCGGAAGTAAAAATTCAGGAGATTTCGAACCTTACCAACTGCGACGCAAAAACCGTCGAAAAATATATAAATCTCCTCGAAAAATCGTTCGTCGTGTTTTCGCTGCCTGCATTTAGCCGCAACTTGCGCAACGAAATCAAAAAAGGCAGGAAAGTTTACTTTTACGATATCGGCATTCGAAATGCGATACTCGGCAATTTCGTTCCGCTGAATTCGCGCACTGATTCAGGGGCGATGTGGGAAAATTACCTTGTTGCCGAGCGTCTAAAACAGCTGATAAATGCGCCGTTTCCGCCGCGCCGCTTCTTCTGGCGGACAACCGACCAGCGCGAAGTTGACTACATAGAAGAAACCCCGCAGACATTGTCGGCATGGGAATTTAAATCAAACCCGAAGCTCACTACAAAACTTCCCGCAGCCTTCCTAAAAGCCTACCCCACAGCCCAAAGCGCCTGCATCACACCCAAAAACTATGAGGAATTTGTTGGGTAACTCCATTGAAAGATTTTTATGTAAGACTAAAATTCTATATTTGTATTATGCTTTCGTGTCCTTCCGCTCTCAAAATGTGAACACCTATATCGTGTTGCAGTTGCAAAGCTGCCATTATATATTTCACATTAAAGTTAAGAGCTTATTTTATTGAGTTCTTGACTAGTAATCTTTGTGTCCCACCCGCCGATGAGAGTTTCTTTGTGTCGAACAATTCCTGTATAAGAAAGGCTGGCGTCTTCAAAGCGTTTGAACGCAAAGATTGCTTGATTCATCAAAGAAGAGTTAAATACCCCGATGCTTACTAGGGAATCAAAGTCGGAGATTTCAAGACCTGTCACACGTTTGAAAAGGTTCGGCTCTAAACGACGTATAATGTCGTAAAGAGTCTCTTCGCGATAATCTGTAAGATACATGAACACAGGGATACGCGTTGCAAATTTCAATAGTTTCTCCTGAATTTTTTTGCGTAAGCTTTTTATTTCTTTCTCTTCATCGTATATCTCTTTCTTGAGAGATTTTTTCTCTTTGTCATCCTCCGGTTCTGACGCTTTTAACTTTTTGAGAGAATCGGATTTGTTTAATATTGTTGAAATCTGTTCGTTAAGATTGCGAAATCCTTCGATTTTTTCTAGAATTTCAAGAACTTTATTATCGTTCATAATCCGGCGAAGAGTATCGTTATCTACGTTCACGAGCAATGCGCTTTCCCATCGGCGGGCAAGCATGGTTGAAGCTGTTCCGCTTACTACTAAATCCATAATTTCGCCAGCGTTCAACTGCTTCATATCGCAGCCATTATAGCAAAGGACAGGTAGAAAATGAATAAACTCGCCGACTTTCTTTTCGGGGGATTCCTTTAAATCCGGATTCAATCCGCTGCCATATGTGGCAATCTGGAACAAAGCCCTATCTGGAGCGAAGTCATAAACGAAGCAGGTATCTTTTATTATTTGAACTTCATTTGGAGATTTCCCATCTGGATTGCGTAGTTTCCACGGCGTTTGAACTCGGAATGCCGATTGGAAATAGGCTTCCGGACTTGTCGTATTGCGAAGCATTAGAATTGCGCTCCATTGCGGGATTGAAATTCCTGTCAAAAGTTTTCCGCAAGTAAGAGTTATTGTTTTTGTATCAAACCCGTTTCCAATTGCTTCTTTTACTGGCGGTAGCGCATCTAATCCGATTCCGGCGCGTGTTCCCGCGCATACTACTATTTTATAAGTTTTGAAGAATTTGTTCGCGTCCAAATGCAGCATTGTATTCATAGCTTCGCAAGCGGCTACATTTGGCAAATACCAAATCGAATGTGAAGCAGAAAGTAACCTTCCATCCGAAAACGGCATGGGAGATTTCCCTTTTGTTCTCAATCTTGCTTCTTCGCTTTGAACTAATTGTCCTTGTATGAGATTCAACCATTTTTGAACCTCCTCCTTGTGTTTGAATTCGTATCCGTTGTTAGTCTTTTCAGCCTTAAAAAACTCGTTTAAATCAAACTCATTGAATTCTCCTTTGAGTGCTACTTTTCGAATTTCTTCCGGCATTTGATAGGTCAATAAAACCATTTTGGGAAGCTCACGGTAGGGATTGTCAGGTGAATCACCCCATGCTTCTTTGGCCCGTTGTTCATCAGAATATGTCCAACTAAAAATCTGGTCTTCCAGAAATTCCCCGCTATTGATGGCCCGAAATGGCGTGCCCGACAAATATAAATAGGCGGAAGTTGTAATTGGCATGCTTTCTTCATCGTAGTATTCCAATCCACTTTCTTTAATCTCTTTATACTCGTCTTCATCTATTTCCTCTCTATCGAAAAGTTCTTTGGCGTGTTCGCGCCACGCCCCAAAGTGATATTCGTCAAGAATAACACAGTCCCAGTTAGTCGTGTGAATGTCTTCGTTTCGGGTTTTTATTCCACCGAGTGTACTTTTCCCCAACATATCTTGAAATGATGCGAACCACACAATAGGGAGATTTTTGTCGGCCTTTTGAAATGTAAGCTCACCATCTTTATGGATAAACTGCCAATCTTGAAAATCCTGATGTGTTTCTATGTCTTCCTGCCATGCGCTTTGTACTGCTGGTTTGAATGTAAGCACAAGTATCTTCTTCCACCCCATGCGCTTTGCCAGCTGATATGCCGTGAACGTTTTGCCAAAACGCATTTTTGCATTCCACAAAAAATGAGGGGTTCTATGCTCTTGAGCGCGCGAATGTTCCTTGAAATATTTTTCTGTAATTTCAACCGCTCTAGTTTGTTCTGGACGCATCGCAAAAGTATTTAGCTTTTTTGAGACTGTTGTTTTTCTGGCTTTTACTGCCGCAATTGACATTGCGACATCATCAACCGTCGCTTCAAACCATTCTGTATTCTTAAAACGTTTTGCCCCCATACGCTCAAGAATTTCGTGGACATTAAAATCCTTGAAGAAAGTACCGTCATTACGAATTGCAGACTCATCCAGCAAAATGGTATAGGGCATATTTGTCGGACGGTTGGTAGGGAATTGTTCTTCAATGCGAATGCGAGCGCTACGCTCTGTATATCCTACTTTTACAAGACCCTTGCCCGTTCGACTTCCTGTCCACACTATTTGTTCATACTGAGGTTCAGTATACGCATAAATGCGGGGGTTCTTTATTGGTTTTAAAATTTCATTAGAATCAGGCATAATCAACTTACTCCATTGGTCGGATCATAGATTCAATAAATTTCTGTTCATCTTCCGTGATGCCATATTTCTTGTATAACTCCTCATCCGACCAAGGTTTTGAAAAATCTTGCATCGGAACGAAAGTAAAACAAGTCTTTGTTATATGTATTGAGGTCAATGATTGTAATAATAAAAATCTAAAAAATGTTGTTTTTATGTATGATACCATATTCTCGGCCTCTTCTTTTTTATGAAATGTGTTTAACACTAAGTATGTTTCTGTACACGCTGTGTTTGGGGGGAGAACAAGTAAGGACGAAACTATCTGATATTTGCCATCAGAAGATGGCTTGTTTCCGCCTGACATTGCATACGTGATAACTACCTTAAATTTTTCTAATATATTTTTGTTGTCTGATATGTTCGCTCTATTAATGAAAGAAATTCCATTAGAAGAGATTAATTCTACATCACCTGCTTGTTTTTCGCAATGTCCACGGATGCTACTTGATAATGAAAAAGCATTTCTTGAAAATACTATATTTGAGAGTACTGACTCCTTATGAGACAATACTTTTCTAACAATGTGAATAGCTTCATTGTCACGTATGAAAATTGGGAATTCATCTAGAGCACGTTTTTCTTGTTGAGACGGTTTGTTTCCCGTTAGATTTTGAATCAAACATTTCCCTGAATATTTTTCATCTCGTAGGAAATAACAAATACCTCCGGCAATATTTACCCCATTAAAACAATCCGCACTGTTTTTAAAGTCAGCTAGGTTTCTTATTTTTTTATCATGCAACATCTCGCGCCTGAACTCATCCAACCCTTTCCCGCCAGCGTACCAGCGTGCGGGGATAATCATTACAATATATCGTGGATTTAACTTCTTTGCTTGTTGAACAAAGTATTGATATATCGGTTTGGCGCTTGCGCCATTTCCTCCATCGCTTATCTGATACGGCGGATTGCCGATAATTACGTCAAATTTCATATTAAAAATTTCCTCTGGTTTGAGTGTGTGAATAAATTGATATGCATGACTTTCCAAGCCATCATCGCGTTGATATTCATTTTGATTTGCCCCGCAAAATTTGCACTTACCATTTTCCCACGTATGCTTTTGAGGAGTAAAAATTATGTTACCGTATGATGATTTGAATTTGCTGACTGAATATTTTGAGTTGGCGTTGCGTGAACAGTAAAGCGAACGCCGTGAAATAAGCCCCGTAAGTTCGGTGATGGCAATTCCGAAAACCATATTATGGACAATATGATCAATGCGTTCTTGAAGGTCTGGGATATTGTTGGCAAGTCCGTCTATTAAACGCTTTGTTATTTCACGAAGAAAAACCCCCGTCTTACAGGCGGGATCAAGAAACTTTAGATTCGGATTTTCCCATATTTCTGAAGGCAACAAATCGAGCATATTGTTGACAATGTCTGGAGGGGTAAAAACTTCATCGTTACTAAGGTTTGCCAAGCATTGCAAAATATCTGGCTTATAGACATCCTTGAATATACCAGATAGTGGCGAGTCGGGCTCCTTTATGGCTGAATTATCCAAGCTCATAGAGCCTCCTGAAAGATGTTAAAGGATATTCCGAAATCGGCTTGGTTATATAGACCGAATCGCCGTTATCTGAGGTGTGAACGGAATGGGTAAAAAGGATATCATCTTCGCGAATATCCTGCTGAATGTCTGAATAACGAAATACCAATCCTTTTAATTGTTCGCCTACCAAACTCCATTCAACAAAACAAATCCCATCATCGCTACCAACAAGCTTCATTGTAAGGGCATCGCCTTGAACAATATTCTTTTGCAATAGATATTGGACGGATTTTAAAATGTCATCTTCAGCCTGCGTTCCAAATAATATCTCAAATTGAAGCTTGAAATAACTAAAAAGTCGGTTACGGCAAAATTCTAAACTATCAAGCAATATATCAATTCCATACATGCTTGATACGGCGAGTATAGCGTATTTTTCGTAATCATATTTGCTTTTCCCATATCTCGATTCAACGACAGCCAATTTACGGCGCAGAATTTCTATCAGGAAATTGCCTGTTCCACACGCAGGCTCTAAAAAACGAGAATCTATGCGATTTGTTTCGTCTAGAACAAGGTCAAGCATAGCGGTTACTTCACGTTGGGCTGTAAAGACTTCACCATGATCAACTACGCGCTTTCTGCTGATTACCTGTTTTTCGGAAGAGTTGTAATTACTATGTGCCGATTGAGGGTCGTTTTCGGGGTTATCTGGAATATCTGTTTTTGCTATATTTGCCATTTCGATTTTTCTTAATGAGTCGTTTTACCGTTAAGTATATTCAACCACTCCCGTTTTTGAGATCGCTATGTGAATAATCGCATTTGAGTGTTAAAATTTACGACCGTTTATCTATACACATTTCATTTCCAATCAGTCAAGATCTGATTTTTCTAAAACATGAAATGAAAGGATTTTTATAATGATAGTATCATATATAAGGGTTTCTACCGAAAAGCAAACCACGCAAAACCAGCGGTTTGAGATTGAAGAATATGCCAAGCGCAACGGTATTTTGGTTGACGAGTGGGTTGAGGAGGTCATAAGCGGCACAAAGCACCATTCACACAGGAAGCTTGGGCGGCTGATTAAACGACTTCGCAAGGATGATACTCTGATTCTCTCAGAGCTTAGCAGGCTTTCGCGCAATCTAATGGGGATTTTTTCCGTTCTCAATGTTTGTATGGAGCGCGGGGTGCGAATTATCGCAATCAAGGAACGCTATGAACTGGGGAATTCGATTGAAGCTAAGGTACTTGCGTTCGCGTTCGCGCTCGCGGCGGAGATAGAGCGCAACCTCATATCTATACGCACCCGCGAGGCATTGGCGCGCAAGCGCGCCGAAGGGGTTTTGCTCGGACGTCCGAAAGGAAAATTTTTGAAGCTCAACGGGCGCGAAGACGAAATCCGCCAAATGCTAACCCTCGGGGCAAGTAAGGCGGACATCTGCCGCCGCCTGAGGACAAGTCGCACAACGCTCTACAATTTTATCCGGCGTAAAGAGATATGTGCTCAGTTCGTTAAAATTCCATAAAGTATGGCAATCAGCAATGTGCTGATGCGAAAGAGTGCTCGAGCGAAAAAAATAAACGGGCAAAATCTTATAAGTATAGGAAGTCTTATAAACAGGCAAAACTGGAATTATAAATTAATAAATTATAATTGCCAAATGGAGACCAAGATGGGCAAAGAAATGGGTAGGCTGATTGCCTACCCATGTTTGGCATTTTTTGCTATTAGACTGTTATATCTGCCTTTTTTAGGGCGTTGGGGTCAAACGGAATCGCTCCGGTTAACTTCCCAGTTGCGCACCAGATTGCATGGCACGATTGGCATGTGCCCGGAATATACACCCTGTAGTTTTCAACTACTGGGTTTGCCCGGGCAACTTTATGTCCGCCGCACTTGGGGCAGGTATCCTCTGAGTGCATCTGCCATTCCCACGGAATTGGTCGTTCCAGTGTTAGTAAACGCAGCTTACATTCTTCGTGTCTGGCGATATAATCGCGTATATCGTTTACACACGTTGCGTGTTCTCCTGTCCTAACATTGAACTCTTTCACGACTTCTTTTACCGTTCGGAGGAATGCCGCTATATACGCAAACGGCGAATCGCGTCCCAGATTGAGCGGATTGTCAATCAGTAGGTACGTTTCCAACAGAACTTCTTCCGTTGGGTAGGGTTTGTTTTTTTTACTCTTCATTTTAAATTGCCAAACGCAACGGAATTGTCTTGCTTGGCAATTTTTGTTTCCGTTGCTAAAAATTTAGCGTTTGCCTAACTGCCCCCCCCTCTATCCATTGAACATTAAAAATCAATGGGCAAAACCTTATAAGTATAGGAATTTTTTTGAGCGATTTTGGCAAAATCGGCGATTTTTTTCAAAAATGTGAAAAATTTCTTCCGTGGGCGAAGATTTTTATCCCGACTCTTATACTGATTAGGTTTTGCCTGTTCGTTTTTGCGTTCACTTTCGGGGGGGGGGTAGTTAGGCGCGGACGGAAAAATCAAGTGGCGTTCCCTATCATTTCTGTTATGGAACACATAAATGAAGAAGTAATCGCAAACGCCATTTCCAAAGCTCTTGTTTCCGTTGAACAAAGAATGGACATGATTATAAAACATCTTGACGTAATAAGCCAAACTTTACAATCGCATCAATCGCAGAACGCAACCCCCGCGCAGGTTTATATGACGACCCAAGAGGCGATGAAAATCTTGGGTGTCTCGCGCAAGACGCTTTACAACCTTGCGCAAAAATACCCCGTCATAAAGTCGGGCGGGCGATACAACCGCCACTTTGTCCCTGAGGAAATTGCCAAGTTAAAACAAAAGCGGCAACTGAATTTAGAGTAGCCTCCATAAAAAAGCAAATCGCGCAAGTATAATCCTTGCGCGATTTTTTTGTGCACAAAAAAAGGCGTTCCGCAGAACGCCCTTGTGTTAAGGTTTGTGGGTTGGATTATTCGCCCGCGCCCGAGCAAGTGATAGTAACGGGTGTTATAGTGGCGTATTCATTCGAACCCCACGATACTGTACCGCCCCCAATTTCAGCATTGCCTCTGTTGCAAACAGCTGCCTTTAAGTCAGCGTATGTGTGGTTAGTTGTGCCGTTGATAACGAGGTATTGCTTGATCGAATCCCAACTTGTCTCAAGGCTCGTGATTGCGGTCTTCTGGTTCTTAACCTGCTGGTCAATCACATAACGATTGAGTGCCGTATTGATTTGCGAGATGTATGCGCTTACCTTCGCCTGACGGGCATCGCTCATAGCCGTGCTAAGAGCGGGAACCGCGAGGGCAACGAGGATACCGATGATACCCACAACGATTAACATTTCGATAAGCGTAAAACCGCGCTTAACTTTCTTATATAGAGTATGTTTCATACTGTTTTCTTTCTTGTTTTTAGTATTCCCAACGGTATTTAGCCGTGGAAGGGAAAGTGATTTCAAGGCTTAGTTGCCTCAGGATAAAATTTATAAACGCCTTATCCGAGCGTCTTCGGTTTTGTCCAAAAATAAACCCGTTTTGCGGTTCGTTTTGTTTTTGTTGCCGCTTCCTAAAATATATTTATCCGCAGGGCTAATTACCTTTTGCGGAAATAACCACGCCGCGTTCGTTTTTCCCAAAACGCAGTTCTTTGGAAGCTGCAACCCAAAAACACAGAGTTCCAACCTGTTGGTTTCTACCTGCTTGCATTACCCGAACTACCCAATTTATCTGGTAATGTAAGTTTCTATGAGCGAGCAATTTGCAGCTTGACTTTACGGTAAAAATCAACGCAAGGTGCCCTTAAAATAAGGGTTTGCGGGCTGGGAAAAGAAAATTACCCAAAATTTCCCGACCACCCTGTGAATTGGGCAACGAAAGTGGCAAAGAAAGTTCACAATATGAAAACTAACATTATAAATAAAATGCTTGCCGAAGAGTCGGCAGGAAAGAAACTAGGGTTTAGTGACCTTCTGAACAAAAACGGAGGCAGCAAAACCCTAATAAGCGTAGACGGCAAAGTTTCCGTCTATTTTGAAAAGCGAACTGGAGACGATGTTCGTTTTATTTGCAGGATTATCCGAAAGGGGCCGCAAGATATCATAAAGAAATCAAAATCGCTGAATTTAATCGTGACGGAAGTTAAAAAATACTTTCCCAGTTTTCCCGATTTTGAAAAACCAAAAGATATACCTTTTGTGCCTGAGGGAATGGATGTTCATTCATTGTTCAGGTTGGAATACATGGCGAGAATCTATAATGTTACCCCTCAAGAGATATGCGATTGGGCATGGGAACATTATATTCCCCCTGCGAAGCTTTCCAATACTCCAATTGAAGAGTTTATGGAAGTCTACAAAAGGGACGGGTTGACTAGAGGTTTAAGACCCGACTCACTCAAAAACGCAGTCTTTCAATTTAGAGAGTATTGTAAATATAAAAAGATAAAGACCCCAAAAGACATTTCGACCGAAAATCTGGAAGACTTTTATAATCACAAGAAACACGGAGGTTTGGCATATAAAAAGCGGATTAATCCGATTTTGAATTTTATGGTAAAAAACAAATATCTGGCAAAAAATCCCAATGAGGATGCACGAATTACCATAAGTCCGCCTCCACGCTCCAATTCGGCTTTTATCCTTCGGGTCGATGCCGCCAACGCATTTATGCGCTATGCCGAATCGGAGAGCAATCCGCGGGCGAAACATTCGCGTTTAAGGCGCATAACAAGTTCCTTTTCTTCGGTTGAAATGTCAAAATGCGAAGTCTTAGCGTCGCCCGACTTTTCAGCCATAAATTGCATTGCGTCCATTCGGGCGGCAAATGAGCGCGATGTACGCTTATTTGAGGAGCTATCATAGTAGCGGACTATAAAGGGGTGAGCTTTCTTGGGCCTGTAATTGAGTCTGGGAAATTTGTCCATAGGTCAAAATAGGGTTCTATTTTGAGTTTAGTCTCCCCGCTTAAAAATTTCTTACCCGCCTATGGTATTTACTCAGTTATGCAGAAAATACTCGTTTTGTACATCTATCCTATTACTGTACATTCCGAGAATGATAACTCAATAAGAAAGCTTTAATAAATCGCGGATCTTTACGAAGTTAAATTCCGTTCTTCAAAATCAGCTTGTTGAAACAATAACGAATGGTAGGTGTTGTAATGGCAGACAATAGAAAAGTTCTATTAATACTGGAAAGAATATAAAGAAGCAAAAATTGTATTACCTGAGGTATTTTATATCTTCTCAAGTTTTACTTGATAGAGCAAGCGAATCAATATTTAATCAATTCATGGCTTTAAAACGAGTATTATATTTTATAGCAATTTGGTTTCCGCTAATTATTTTATATGGCGGATCTAAAAGTGAAAGTATTACTTTAGATGCCAGCGCCACATTTCTGGCAGAACTTGAAGATTCCTTAAAATATTATGAATTCCATAAAGACGAAATAACTTTTAATTTTATAGAAGCCAATAAAGATAAATTATGGCATGATACTACTTGTACGGGAATTCCGAAGTCAAGAAACGATATCTCCAATAGAGCATTGGAATTGTCTCTTTATTACGCCGGTTTCCCTAAAGAGATCTTTGGAAAGATTGACTATAGCATTCCGCCTGATATGTGGAAATTCTCTCCGGGCGAAAGTATTAGACACTTAAAACGCGCTAAGGTGCGAGATGCAAAAAAAGCAATTCTTTTTGCGAAAATTTCCGAGGCGATAGCGGAATTTGACATGAAAACTGTTTCTCGCGCTTTGATAGAATCATACGAATTTGAAGGTATCGGTTGTCTCCAAAGTGTGGATATAATCTACAAGAGTGAAAAATCATTGGCTCAAGCCATCGAAAAACGCGCGCGAATGTACGAAAAAGCAAATGAGAGATCCAAAAAAGATGCACCGGGAAAGACATTAAAATGCTTAAAAGAACTAAAAGAAAGCCTTGATGTGGATAAAGAAATTCAAACATCTGAAATCTATAATCCTAAAAAGGCCTACCAATGGAGACCTTATCGCATATATGTAAACTACCATGGACTCTATGGGTTCAAGAAAGATTTGGAGAAAGTTCGACGGGTAATTTTAGCTTGTAATAAAGACATATGGTTGAATTTCTACACGGGCTTTTTAGCTCCTCAAGATACTGAATTAGCCAAGTACATTTTAAAAATTCAGAATACCGAAGAATCATTAAAATACTTGCAAAAAATAAAAGAAGAGAGCGGAAATTAATCCCCGCTCTCTTTTTTTACTTATTTTATTTTTAAATTCCCTTCATAAATAGGATTAGTTTTGGGTGAAAAATCTTTTATGATTCCGCCATTATAATTGCCTGTATTTTTATAACCTAATCTATTATATGAACCATCACTTGCATGAGAAGCAAGATAAGTTCCCATTCCGTCTTTACTGGAAGTCCATTGAACCTTTCCTATATTTTCAAAATTTTCTGATGCATTCCCTTTAAATGTATAAATTTTAAGTTGGGCATCAATTTCACTCATACCGTTAGTTTCAGAATTTAGAAAACCGACACGTTCTAATATTATATTTCCATCTGTATCAGATCTTGAATCATATGCCACATTATATTCTTTAGATCCATCCCCATCTATTCCTGAATAATTATATTTTACAGATAAAACAATCGTATATTCTGAGTTCGGTTCAAATCCATCAATTTTTATATCGTTCGCAGCCCAAGTTTCATTAATCCCTTCTTTATTTAGACTTTCTCTTATGCTTGTACCTTTATTTATGTCTTCGACAAAATTTCTGGAAGGATTGTGTTTATCGGTTTTTGAAAATGTTACATTATGCTTTTTTTCCATTGTCCATTTGAATCGCGAGGTTGGTCGGGGCCAGGGAATTCTTTTCTACCTATATTTGATTTCAGTGGTAGCGTTTTAGCAATATTAGCTTCTGGATAAAGTTCATCGAAAGTCGCTATATCAAAAAGTAGGCAGATAAATTTTCTATAGCTTTCGGCGTTAAGAAATACCTCGCTCCCTGCTTCTTCGCGAAGTCCTGTGACATGAGAAGCTTCATGAATAAGCCAACTTGAACGAGTAAAAATTCTTTCAAAGTATTTATCACGCTCAAAAAATTTGTCGTAAATTGTAGTTGTATTGGTATCGGCATTGGTAGAGAGATAAACGTAATCTAAACTTTTTCCTTTTTCTTTATATATTGCTTTACGTTTAAATACCATTTTGCCGAGCTAAACAAGATAGTTAATTTATCGAAGAATCCGACAAATTTTGGTGCTTTAATATCCAATTTCCTTGGATGAGCGCAAGCCTGACGTCGGTACCAATTTGGTACCGGGTCCCAAAGCCCTTCACCCCCCCCCCATTTTTTAACCAAATGGTTAAAAATCAAGCGGCTCGCAAAATTTTTGCAAGTCGCTTTCAAACAGTATATTATCTGTATTCTAAGTGGAGCGGGCGGTGGGGGTCGAACCCATAACCTCAAGCTTGGGAAGCTCGCGCTCTGCCAATTGAGCTACGCCCGCATTATTTTTATTTCGTGTAGTCAATCATTTTTTTTCACAATAGTAAAGTCTATTTTTTTCGTTCCCGTTTTTTCTGTCGGGTGGAGTTGTTTTTTCTATAATCCATGTGGGTTGTGGGGCAGGTGGTTGTGAAGGGGAAGTCGGGTGAGGTTTTTGAAAGTGGGGATGGTATGGGGGTGATTATGTAGTATATATTGGGGTATGTTGTTTTGGATGTGGGGAGGGTGAATTTAAACGTTTTTTATTGACAGTGGTTTTTATATTTTTTACTGTTCGCTTCGTATGAACAGATTAATTGCTATTCTATTATGTTTGGGAGTTTCGGGGGTGTATGCTGCCGATTTTCAGAAAGTTGACATTCCCGCATCGGCGAAGAGTTATCCGTTATCGAAGGAAAATCTTCCGACTGGGGCGAAGGATTTTTCGGTGGAATTGCCCAAGCCGCAAAACAATGTTGTTTTGAATGCGGCGGACTTCGGTTTGAATGAATCGGTCGAGAATGCTGCCACGATTTTGAACAGGGCGATTAAACGTTGCCGCGAGCTCGGAGCGTCGAAGCTCGTGGTAAACAAGGGCGTCTACAAGATTTTCGAAGAGGTCGCGGTCGATTTTTCGGGGCTCAAAGATTTTACGTTCGACGGCAACGGGGCGACGTTCGTTTTCAGAAAAAAGACGACGAACAATTTCAACTTCACAAACTGCGAACGCGTGAAATTCGAAAATTTCAATGTCGACTGGGACTGGGACAACGACCCGCTCGCGAGTCTTGTCGAGGTCGTGGGCAAAAATGTCGACAAGTGTGAAACGACGTATGTCGACTTGAAGTTTGTGGACTATCCAGACGGTTTTAACCACCCGAAAACGCATATGGTTTGTGTGTCGCCGTATGATGTGAATGCGGACTGTGTGGGTTCGGATTTCGGCACGCACACGTGGTTTAACAATCCGCGCGGCAAGCAGGTCAAGGAGCGCATTGAATGGCTGAAACCGAATGTTGCGCGCATATATGCGCCCGCGCCGAAATCGATACGCTGGGGCGGCTGGAAAAAATTTGAGACGTTCGAAATGGGTATGATGTTGAGGTTGCAGCACTACTACTATCATATGAACAATATGGTGTTTGTAGACAATGTGAATTTGACTATGGAAAATGTGAATGTGTACTCGTGCGCGGGCCACTGTTTTTACTTCCCGTCGAGTAAAAAGCAAAAATATTTGCAATTCATAAAAACAAATATAAAACGTCCGGAAAACAGTAGAATCCACCGCGTGATTACATGCACTGCCGACCACTTCCATATGAAGGGAATGGCGGGTTTTGTAAAGATTATCGATTGCGAATTCGGGCTGGGGGCGGACGACTGTGTGAATGTCCACAGCAACTCGCGCCATGCGAAACGCAACTCGGATTTTTCGGTCGTTTCGGACTCGGTGTTCGCGGATATCGGCGACAGAATCGAATTCCGCAATCCCGATTTTTCGCCCGCGGGGCTTGTTGCGAAGGTCTCGAAAGTTGTGAAACTGAAACCGAAGGGAACGGAATTTTTCTTCGACGAAAGGATTCCGCAAGCCGCCGACAAATCGGGCGTTTTCATCCTTTTCAACCGCGAATACAACACGCACAATCTTATTATCAAAAACTGTAAATTCTGGGGCAACCGCGCCCGCGGAGTGATTTTTCAGGCAAGCGACATCACTATGGAAAACTGCGTGCTCTACCACAACGAGGCGAACGCGATGAAGATAAATTCCGGCTACAATCCCGGACTTTGGACAGAAGGCCACGGCGCGAAAAACATTGTGGTGCGCAACTGTGTTTTCGAGGCGGCAAACTCGACGCCAACCAATGTTGACGGCGACAACGTTTCGGCTATAACGATGGCGATATACAAATTCCGCACGCAGTATCCCGCGCTGACGGACATCCTTTTCGAAAACAACAGGTTTATAGACACGTTCGGTCGCACGCTCGACCTGGCTTCGTGCAAAAACGTGATTTTCTACAAGAACACGTTCGAGCAGAAAACGCCGCGCAAAAACGAGCTTCCGACGCGTTCGACAATCAAAATAGAGAAAGCGAGCGATGTGAAGATTATCGACAATGTCTTCTTTGAAAGCGGAATTGCCAAGCCCGCGGTTTACGTCGACAGGGATACGACGCGCGGCATTGTAATTGAAGGCAACAGGCTTGTGGAACGGACGTGGTTCGACAAAATTTGGGAGAGTATTTTCTGATTTTTTCGCTGTTTTACTGCGCGGTTGGCTCTGGATTTTTGCGTCTGCCGCGCTTTTTTTTGTTGGTGGAATTCTAATTTATTTTGCCGATTTTTAGAAATCTCTTGACAGTAGGGTAGTGGTTTTCTAAGTAATAAATCGATTTTTTATGACAAGGAACAAATCAATATGTGCATTGGCGGGATTACTTTTTTGTTCGGCGGTTTATGCCGAATTCAAGACTATTCCGATTGGTTATGAATCTGCGCGTTATACGGCGGAAATTCCGAATTTGCCGACGGGCTCGCGGGAATTCGAAGTGGAGCAGCCTAAGCCGAAATCCGACTTGGTTCTGAATGCGGCGGACTTCGGTCTTGACGAGAAGGCGACGAATGCGGCGACGATTCTAAATGTTGCAATCGAGGAATGCAGGAAGCGTGGCGCGGCGAAGCTTGTCATCAACAAAGGTGTCTACAAGGCCTTTGAAGATGTCTCGATTAAAATCGACGGCTTGAAGGATTTTACGATTGACGGCAACGGGGCAACGCTCGTTTTCAAAAAAACTTGGAAGAACAATTTCGACATTTCAAATTGCGAGCGTTTCAAGCTTGCGAACCTCAATATCGACTGGGATTGGGCGTCCGACCCGCTCGCGAGTCTTGTCGAGGTTGTGGGCAAGAATATCGACAAGGACGAAAACACTTATGTTGATTTCAAGTTCGTAGACTACGCCGATTTCCCGAATAAGAATGCGAATATGGTTTGTACTTCCCCCTATGATGTCAAAGCCGACTGTGTAGGCAGCGACGGCGGGCTTCACGCGTGGTTCGACAATCCGTGGGGCGCGAGTGTGCGCGGGAAAATAGAATGGATAAAGCCGAATGTCGCGCGGGTATACCACAATCCGAAGGCGCAATGGAGCGGCAAAGACCCGAGAGGCAAAAACGCCTACAAGGCGGGAATGAAGTTGCGTATGCAGCACTACTACTACCATATGAACAATATGCATATTCGCGACAATCTGCATACGACGTTTGAAAATGTGAATGTGTATTCGTGCGCGGGTCACTCGTTCGTTTTGGGTGGCAAGCGGCAGAAGTATCTTCTGTTTAAAAACGTCAATATAAGGCGTCCCGACGACGGCATACACCGCGTGATTACGTGCACTGCCGACCACTTCCATGTGATGAACTCGGGCGGTTTTATCAAGTTCCAGAACTGCGAATTCGGGCTTGGGGCGGACGACTGTGTGAATGTCCACGATGTTGCGCGGTATATTCAGCGCAAGTCGGACTTTTCGGTTTTCGGGACGGGCTACGGCGAAGTCGGCGATAGAATCGAATTCCGCAATCCTGACTACTCGCCCGCGGGGCTGACTGCGAAAATAGTGAAGATTGTCCGCGATCCGGACAAAAAGGGTTCGTGCGAGATTTTCTTCGACCAAAAACTGCCCGAAGGCAAGGCGTTTATCCTCTTCAACCGCGAGTATTCATCGACGAATATGATTTTGGAAAACTGCAAATTCTGGGGCAACCGCGCCCGCGGCGTGATTTTGCAGTCGAGCGACATCACAATCAAGAAGTGCCGTTTTTACCACAACGAATCGAGCGGGCTTCGGGTAAACACAGGCTATGCTCCGGGGCTTTGGACGGAGGGATACGGCGCGAAAAATATTGTGGTGAAAGACTGCGTTTTCAAGGCGGTTTGTGCCACGCCGTCGAGGTGGCGCGAGGGTAAAGACGACTCGGTAATCGCGTGTTACGTTTATGAAGAACCGACAAAATATCCCATTCTGCGCGATATTTTGATAGAAAATTGCAAGTTTATCGACACCCACGCGCGCGCCCTTACGCTTTCGAGTTGCGCGAATGTGATTTTCCGCAACAACTCCTTTAAGGAAAAGACGGAGGTTCGCCGCGCGCCGAATCCCGATCGCAGCCAGATTTTCATCGAATATTCGCGCGACATAAAAATTATCAACAACACGTTCCGCGAATCGGATATGGCGAACCCCGCGGTCAATGTCGACACTGCCACGACATCAGACATTGTGGTTGAAGGCAACAGGCTGAAAACGCGCGGGATTGTCGAAAAATTATTCGAGTAGTTTTGCGGTTTTTGTTAGCAGATTTTTGCGAATCGGGGCGAAAAAGCCCCGATTTTTTTGTGTCGGGGTATGGGTGTTTTTTGTAAAAAAAACGGGCGCGAAGTTTACAAAAAACGGACGTTTTTTTGACGTCCGTTTTGGGGCAGGGTTGTGGTGTTTGGGCGGGAGTCGGGGGGTTATTTCTTTTGTTGTTCGGCTTTTTTTTGCGCCTTTTTTGCGAAGTATTCGCGGCGGGCTTTTTTGCGCAGGTAATTTTTCAGCTTCGGGCGGTCTTCGACTGCGACGATATAGCCGACGCATTCGGGGAATCCGCAGCGGCACGGGTGGTCGAGAAAATGCTCGAATGCGTAGCCGTAGTTATAGAGGATTTCCTCGCCCGCCTCGATGTCGCGCGTGGCGTAGAATTTTATGGCGTCGTCCTCGTTGACTGCCTCGCAGTTTGTGCGGCATGCGTGGTTGATGTATTTGGCGTCATTGTAGTCAAAGTTGCCGTCGATGTCGAAAGTGTCGTCAAGCTCGAAAATATACACGCTGCCGCCGCCCGTTTTTTTTGCGGCTTCTTCGTAGGCGAGCCCGCGGCGGTTCGATTCGTCCTTGTCGATTTTTTCGCCGAGATATTCGATTATGAACTCGCCGTTTTTAATCGGGGCGGTCGCGAAAACGCCGTTGCCGTGTATTGCCGACTTGCGGACTTCGTATTTTTTTTGTGCCATATTATTTGCCTTCGGGGAAGCGCGAATTTTTTACGTCGTCGACAAAATTCGAGTAGGCGTTTACGATTATCGAATCGAGGTCGGCGTATTGTTTGACGAATTTCGGAGGATTTTTTGTGAGCCCGAGAATGTCGGTGCACACAAGCACCTGTCCGTCGCAGCCCGCGCCCGAACCGATTCCGATTGTGGGGACGGAAAGCGAAGCGGTGATTTCGGCGGCGGTGTCGGCGTCGGTCATTTCGAGCAGGACGGCGAATGCGCCCGCTTGTTCGAGGATTTTGGCGTCCTCCAAAAGACGTTTGCGCTCGTCTTCTGTTTTGCCGAATTTGCGGTATCCGCCCATTTTCAGAACCTGCTGCGGTTCGAGCCCGATGTGCGCCATAACGGCTATTCCAGCGTCGGCGAGCTTGGCGATTTTATCCGCCATTTTGCGTCCGCCCTCCATTTTTACGGCGTCCGCGCCCGACTGCTGAACGAGCCGCGCGGTGTCGGAAAGCAGGGAATCGAAATTTTTGTGCGCGACGGCAAACGGAATGTCGGCGAGCACGAGCGCGTTTTGCGTTCCGCGCGCGACCGCCGCGGTGTGGTGCGCCATCATATCGAGCGAGACGGGCACGGTGTTTTTGTAGCCCAAAACCGCGTTGCCGAGCGAGTCGCCCACCAGAATGATGTCCGCGCCCGCCCTGTCGGCGAGCGACGCGAAGAGCGCGTCGTAGGCTGTTATCATCGAAATTTTGGAGACACCCTTTTTCTCCAATATTGTTTTTACGGTGTTTTTCATTTGAATAATTTTATTTTATTTAAAATTGATTGCGGCGTAATCTGCTGGACTTTTGCGCCCGAAACGATGTCTATGACGTTTGTCTGCGGGTTTGCAACCGTGCCGAAAATCTTGAAGGTTTCGCTTTTCTTGAACCCGTCCATATCGCTCGAAACCGCGAGCGCGTTTACGTTTTGCAGGAGTTTTGCGAAGCGCGAATCGGCGGTGTAGAGGGCGAAGCGGACGTCGATTTCGCGTTCCTTAAACGGGGTATCGGGGGCGAAGCGGATTATGCCGCTTTCGGTTTTGAGAATCGCCCAGCTGTTTTCGAGTTCGCACGAGTCGATTACGATGTCGAAGTTCGGGGCGGTGCGGGAGATTTTAAGCAGTGCGGTTTCGAAGGCGAAGTCTGAAAGACGTTCCGAGAGCTCGATGCCGCTTGCAAGGGAGTCGTTTTTCAAAAATTCGTTGGCGAGTTTTGCGGCGGTCTGGGCGAGGGTGATTTTCTGCCCGACGCTCTTGTTTGCGTTGGCGAGTTTGACGCCGCCGTTTTTTCCCGTAATTTGCGCCGTAAATTCCGCGTAGTCGGCGAGCGCGGCGGCGGTCTCGACTGAGCCGAAAATTTCCGCCTGCGCGTCGAAAACGCCGGTGGCTGCGGAGTTTTCGGAGAGTTTTGATATGTCGAAACCGAGGAGGGAGATTTTCGATTTTTCGATTTCGTAGGGTTTGTCTTTTGCGGCGTCGAACTTGATTTTAACCGCGCCCGAAAGTTTGCCCGAGCACGCGTGGGCTGCGATGTCCGAAATAGCAAGCTCTTTGGCGTCGCCCGCGAACGATATGCCGAGGTTTTCGACGGTTGTTTCGCCGGCGGAGAGTTTTTCTACGGTTGCCTTGGCGGAGAATTTTTTGCCGATGTCCCAGAAGGCTTTGGCGTCTTTTTTTACGAGTCCGCCGAGGGCGAAATTGGCGCGGATGTTGCGCGGATTCGCGGGCGTGTTTTTTGCGGCGTCGGAGTTTTCGGAGCGTGTAGCGAAGGCGTTTTTAAGCGCAAGCAGGTCGGGCAGGACGAGCGTTTTTGCCGAAATTTTGGCGGATAATTCCTCGGCGAGCGTCGCGCTGAAATCGGCGTCGGAATTTCCGCGCGAGCTTTTTATGGACACAGAGGCGCGGATTTCGGGTTGGTTGCCGGGGGCGGCGTCGAGCTTTGCCGAAATGCTGTCGAGCGTTTTGTCGTCCGACTTCGCGGAAATGTCGGTTGCTTTGAAGTCCGCCGAAATTTTGTTTGCGTCGGCGTCGAAAGTCGCCTTGCACTGCGCCGCGCCCCGAGCCAAGTTGTAGAATGACGAGGCAAACGGCTGGGCAAAAACGGCGGGCAGTTGCGCCGACATTTCTGCGGAGGCGTTTTTTAGCGCGAACTTGGGCTGCGCGGCGAAGTCCGCCTTGGCAGAGCCGATTAGCATTGCGGCGGCTCCGCCAGAGATTTCCGCCTTTGTCAATTCGGCGGAGAGGGTGGATTTCGCGGTGTCGAAATGCGCGGTGGCGTCGAGTTTTATTCCGACGTTTTCGAGGAGTTTTTTGCCCGAATTTTCGTATGAAAAATCTTCGAGTTCGGCGCGTGTTTTTGCCGAAATTTTACTGCCGCCGTTTGCGAATTCGACGGTTCCGTTTAGCGAGACGGTTTTTGCGTCCGCGCCAGCGCACAAGGCGGCGATGGGTGCAAACGGCAATTTTGACGCGTTAAATCCGATTGGCTGGGAGGCTGAAAACGTCTTTTTTTGGAAATCGAAGGCGAGTGTTTTGGGGAATTTTACGTCGAGCAAGCCGTTGTTGCCGACGGCGATTTTTGCGCGGGCGTTTGCGACTTCGAGCGAAGCGGGAGCCGTTTTGATGTCGGCGAAAATGTCGGCTTCGAGCGGTTCGGTTATGTTTGATGAAATCGAATTTATCGAATAGAGAATCGGATTGAGCGTTCCCGAAATTCCGATTTTTGCTGTGGTAGTTCCGCGTTCCGCAATGAAGGCCGCCTCGATTTTTGTTCGTTTGCCGTCGACGATTTTAGACTGCAAAAGGGCATTGCCGCAGAATCTTTGCGCTCCGAAATCGAGTGTTGCGTCGGCGTCGGCGAAGACGGAAAGTTTTTCGAAGACAGTTTTGTTTTCGCGCTTGAAAGAGGCGTTTTCGATGTTTGCCTGCCGCGTTGTGCGCAGTTTGACCGCGAAATTTTTGTCGGCGCGGACGTCGATTTCGGCGTTTATGCTTTGGGCGGAAAATCCGTCGAGGGCGCGTATTTTTTTAATCTGCGGCTCTTTAATCGACGCCGTTATTTTTGCGAGTTTTACGAATTCGCCCGCGCGGGCGGCGGCGGTGTCGAAGACCGATTTTTCGGCGAGCGCGGCGGCGACGGGCGCGCCGTCGAGCGAGAGTTCGGCGCGGCATTCGCCGATTGCGAGTTTGCCGTTTTCGAATGAGGCGGCGGCTTTTGCTCCAAAGCCGATTTTTTCGAAACCGGCGAACTCGGCGACTTTCGTTTTCTCCAATTTTGCGAGAGTCGCGGCTGCCGAGCAGTCGAGCAGGTATTGTTTTTGCGGGAAGTCGAATTCGGCGCGGGCGTAGATTTCGGCGTCTGTTTTCGGGAGGGCGGTTTTTAGCGCGGTTTCAAGCGGCTTCAAAACGGCGTCGGAAAGGACGAGTTTTGCGGTCAGTTCGCCCTTGTCGAGGTTTTCGAGCGCGGCGTTGGCGGTTAAGAATTCGAGTTCGCCGCAGAGCATTTTTGCGGAAATTTTAGAGCCGCGCGACTGCGCGGAAAGCTCGTAGCGGGTGTTTTCGGGTGTGGTAAAACGGGCGTCGAGCTTGAAGTCGCGCTTTGTGGGAGAGATCTCGGCGTCGGAAATGCGCGCGTCGAGTTCGGAAGTTTTGTCTGCGTAGACGATGTTTAATTTAAGCAGCGCGGACGTTATTTTTATATCTGGGATTTTTACGGCGGCGGAGGTTTTTTTATCCGCGGCGGGTGTCGGGGATTGCGGCGTTTTTGGGGCGTGGGTGTCGCTTTTTGAAATGGCGTCTTTTATGTGCGCGGTCGCCGAAATTTCGGCGTCGGAGATTTCGATTTTGCCGAAGAGCAGGGCTGTCGGCGAATAGTTCAGGCGGATTTTTTTTGCGTCGATTTTGCCGAAGTCGGCGGAGTATTCGAGCGCGTCGATTTCGATTTGCGTCGGCGAGAGGGCGACTTTTTGCGCCTGTATTCCCGCGGGGGCGGCAACCTTGTTGAAAATTTCGGTTGCGAAAAATTTTGCGGCCACAAAGAGCGCGGCGGCGGCGCACATAAGCGCGGCTATGGCGAATGCGAGAAGTTTTTTCATTTTTTACTCCGTTATTTTTTCGAAAATTTCGCGTCTTATGAAAACGTGCAAGAGTGTGTTTTTGCGGATTCCGAAAATGTCGGGCGCGTATTTGGAGGCGTCGAATTTTTCGAGCGTTTGTTTGAGTCGGAAGGCGTCTGTGATGATTACGTCGAACTGGTCGAGGTTGTCGGGCGGGGTTGTCCAGAAGCCCGCGTTGGGGAGGTTTCTGAGCTGCCACGGCAGCGGCCACGGCGAGACTCTGCCCACGAATGCGACGGGAATTTCGTTTTTATACTGCGAGAATTTCGCGCACTCGAAGATGCGGTTTGCCAGATTATTTTCGTCCGAAACGGTGTGCGAGTAAAGGAAGGGGTTGCGGGGATCGTCGGCGTAGCGGGTGGCGGCGGGGCGGTCGAGTGTAGTTTGATAGCAGCCGAGGGCAACGGTTGCGGCGCACGCGGCAATGGGAGCGAATTTGTTTTTCAATTCGAAAATCCTTGCGGCGAAAAAACCAGCCGGCACGCACATAAGCGCGGTCGGCGAAAGCAGCAGCCACGGCGTTTTATACGGCACTATACAAAGTATTGCGATGTTTATTATTGCCGTTAAGGCGAAGAAAAGCGCGGTTTGCGCGCCGCGGGCTGCACGGTTTGCGAGTGCCGCGAGTGTCCCCGCCGCGGCGAGAAGAGTTATTGCCGCCGAGCCGAAATACACGCCGCCGCTTTTTTGCGCGAACAGAAGTTTTATGTAGAAGTCCGCGCCCGAAGTGTGCGCCGCCGAAACCGACTTGCCCGCGAAGTGCGCGAAGTAGCTTGCGAATGCGTCGATGATTCCGCGCGGGTTGTCGCCGAACGACGAATAGAATACGGCGACGGGGATCAGGAATCCGACGAATATTGCCGCCAAGTTTTGCGGTTTTGCGGCGTCTTTTAGAAGGGCTTTCAAGCCCGCGCCCTTTGAGTAGAGCGCGGTTGTAGCCAGCGCGGCTGCCGCGGCGGATGCGAATGCGAAGACGGAAGTTTCCTTGCAGATTTGGGCGGCTCCCGCGGAGAGTCCGACGAGGAGGGCGTTTTTCAGGCTTCGATTTTTCGAAAAACTAAATGCCGCGAGCGCGAACAGAAAAACCGCCGAAGAGAAGAATATTTCCTGAACGAAATATGCGCCGTAGATTTGCCAAAGTGGCGCGAGCGCGAGTGACGCCGCCGCGCAAGCCGCCGCCGCGAAGCCCGTCTGCGCCGCAACCGCGAAGCAACAGATCAATGCCAGCGCCGCCGCGGGAAGGAGCGTTTTGCGCAGGTCGGGCATTGCGATGTTTTCGGGCGCGGTCGGTGTAGAAAGTGTATTTTTTATTTTTTGCGCTGCGTTTGCCCAATAATAGAGAATGGGTCCGTGGGGTCCGTTGGGGTTGTATTTGTAGTCGCCGTCCTTGTAGAGTTTGAGGAATGTCATTGCCTGCTCGGACTCGTCGGCGTGGATTGCGCGTTTTTGCAGGTTCGACGCCATTTGCAAGAATCCGAAAACGGCGCACAGGGCAAAGGCAATGGCGGCGGCTATGTTTTTCATTTGTCGAAAGCCTTTTTGAGCGCGTCCATAAAATCGCGCGGCGGCTTGACGGGCGCGCCCGAGGAATTCACGAAAACGTGCGTTGTCTGTGCCGTCGCAAGCAGGCGCGAATTGGCGGTCAACTCGTATTCGATGACGATTTTGACGTTCGGCGTCTGAGTGATTTTAGCCTTAATTTCGACTTCGTCGTCGAAGCGCGCGGGGTATTTGTAATTGACGCGGACTTCGACGACGGGCAGGTGGAAGCCCATTTCGATTAGGTCTTCGTATTTGACGCCGAAGCTTTCTATCAGCGCGAGGCGCGCGCACTCGCACCACGGCAGATAGTTGGCGTGGTAGACGACGCCCATCGCGTCGGTTTCGGCGAAGCGCACTTTGATTTTCGTGGAGGCGCAAATCATATTTTTCGGCGTGGGAGTGGGGTTAGAGGTCGATGTCGACTTCGTTTTCGTAGACCTGTTCCGGCGTCTGGCGTTTGCGCATAAGCACGAGCGAGCCGTCGCGGCGCAGCATAACTTCCGCCGAGGCGGGGTAGGAATTGTAGTTGGGGACGCTCATCGAGCTGCAATATGCGCCCGCGCCGTCGATAGCGCAGAGGTCGCCGATTTCGGCGGCGGAGAGCTCGCGCGGGGCAAGCCCCTCGGGGTCGGAGGGCGCGGGGGTGAGAATGTCGCCGCTTTCGCAACAATGTCCGACGACGATGTATTGTTTTGTCGGGCGCGTAGCGGGGTCGCAAAGAACGGTGATGGGGTGTTGCGCGCCGTAGATTGACGGGCGCAGAATGTCGGTCATACCCGTATCGAGTTTGAGGAATTCATAGCCGCCGCTGCCGGTGTCGCAGATGTCCTGAATGCGGGCGAGCACTGCGGCGCAATTCGCCGCGAGGAATGTTCCCGGTTCGATTTCGAAGGCTAGTTTGCGCCCCGTGCGGGCGGCGAAGTCGGCGACGAGTTCCGCGACGGGCTTGCCGATTTCCTGCAAGTCGGTCGGTTTTTCGTCCGCCATGCGCGCCACTTTATAGCCGCCGCCCATATTGAGCGTTTTGACATCGGGGAATTTTTCGACGGTGTCGAGGCTCATTTTCGCGACTTTCTGCCAGACGGCGGGGTCGGAGCCCGAGCCGATGTGCGTGTGTATTCGGGCGATTTTAAGCGAGTATTTTGCGGCGGTCTTTTTGATGTCTTCGATGTATTCGAACCAGATTCCGAACGACGACGCGGGGCCGCCTACGTTTGTGCGCTTTGTGCCGCCCGAGCCGAGCCCGGGGTTGATGCGCACGCCGACTTCGGTGTTCGGGAAGAGTTTTCCGTATTCCTCCAACTGACGCAGGGAGCAGGCGTTGTATTTTACGCCCTTCGAAACGGTTTCGCGCAGATTGTCGGGGAGCTGCTGCGACGAAAGCGAGATTTTTTCAGGGGCGACGCCCGCCGAGATTGCTCGCGCGACTTCGAATGCGCTGGATGCGTCGATATGCAGCCCGAGTGAATCGAACAGGCGCAAAATGTTTTTGTTCGACGCCGCCTTCATTGCGTAGCGGACGGTTATTCCGAACGCATTGGGGAAGGCGAGTGCCTTTTTTGCCTGCTCTACGAGCGCGGCCTCGCTGTAAACGTAGCAGGGGGTGCCGAACTTTTCGGCGATTTTTTTTGCGGTTTCGGGTGTGAGAAAACGTGAAGATTCCATATTGTTGTATAAAATACGGAATCCGATTTTGCACTAATGCCCGAGTTTGTCAACCGCTTCCGCAACTTCTGCGGCGGTGAGAATCGAGTTCAGCACCACCGGCTTTTTTGCGGGGTCGGGCGGGTAGACGAGATACATGGGCACTCCCGCAGAACCGAATTTTTTAAGCTGCGCGGCGATTTCGCCGTTTTTGTTCGTCCAATCCGCGACGAGAACCGCGACGTTTTTTTCGGCGAAGAGTTTTTTGATTTTTTCCGATTCGAGCACCGTTTTGTTATATTGGCAGGTTATGCACCACGACGCCGTAAAATTGACGAAGACGATTTTGCCGCTGCGGCGCAGTTTTTCGACTTTCGCCGCCGTCCACGCGTTCGGGGTGTCGGGGAGTGCGGCGGAGTGCGGGGGGTGCGTGAAATTCCAGACTGCGGCTATTGCGCAGGCGGCGAGAATCGCGCAAAGCCCCACCGCCTTTATGCGCGTCTTTGTCGGGCGGGCGGCATTCGCAAATTTCCCCCAGACGACAGCGGCAACCGCCAGAATCGCGAAGGCAAAGCCCGCGGCGGTCGCGCTTCCGCCCTGATTTATGTATACCCATACAAGCCACGCGACTGTCGCAAAAAGCGGAATCGAGAGGATTTTTTTTAGGATGTCGAGCCAGCCGCCCGGTCTCGGCAGAATTTTTATCGCCGACGGAAACGCCGCAAGCAGCGCGTATGGCGCGGACATTCCCGCGCCCACCGCGACGATTACTGCCGCGCATTCGGGTGCGGACGCCTCTCCCGCGAGAGCGAATCCGATCGCGCCCGCCATAAACGGAGCAACGCACGGGCTCGCCACGAGCACCGCCAGCACGCCCGAAAAAAAGCTTTTGGCAAATGCGCCAGCCTTCGAGGTGTCTATCCGCGCCGCCGCCGAACTTACGGAGCTGCCGAATTCCCATACGCCCGCGAAGTCGAGCGCGACAAGCCAAAATACCGCAGCCATTGCGATCGAAAAAATCGGGTTTTGAAGCTGGAAGCCCCAGCCCGCGGTTTCGCCCGCGCTTTTAAACGCCGCCAGAACCGCGCCCAAAAGCAGAAATGTCGCGACGATTCCCGCCGAAAAAATCAGGCTGTTTGCTACGGTGTAGGAGCGTCCCCTGCCGCCCGAAGCCGCGAACGACATAACTTTCAGCCCGATTACGGGGAATACGCACGGCATTGCGTTTAAAATTATTCCGCCCAGAAATGCCGCAAAAATCGCACCCCAGAATTTTCGGGTCGGGCTTTGGAGGGCGGATTCGACAGAAGATTTGGCGGCGGCGGTTTGAGCCTGCGCGGTTGGATGGGAAGCGGTTGCCGATGGGGATTGCAGCGTTTCCGGCAAAGCGGAGGAGGTTGTCGGTTGCGGCGGGGCGAGGGTTATTTGCAGCGCGGCGGTTTGCTCTTCGGGCTCGCATTTGTCGGAGCACGCCAGCCACGAAGCTTTGAAAAGCAGCGTTTGCGGCGTTTCGGATGTCGCGGTGTCGGCGGTTTTTACAAAGAGTTTTACGGCGAAGTCGCGCGAGTATCCCGCCGAGCGAACGCCCATAAATTCGAACTCGCCCGCTTTCGGAAACTCGGTTTTGACGAGGGCGAACCCGTCGGGAAGGCGGGCTGCCTTGATTTTTGTGGGAAGCCCGAGTTCGGTCGTCTGCGGGTAGATGTGCACGCCCTTGGGGATTGTGAACTTCGCGTCGACTTCGAACGCGTCGCCCGCGCGGACTTCTTCGCCCGAAACACGCGAAACGTCGAACTCCACGCCCGAGGCGGCAACGCATTTTGCGCCGCAAAACACCACCGCCGCAACGAGGGCGAAACACAGTCTGGAAATCGCCGCCGAATGCATCCGCACCGCCGCCCGATGTAACGGCGTATGCGAAAGGCGTTTTAGTTGCGGAATGTAAAGGGCTTGTCGCGTCATAAAAATCTGTTTTAAAATGTTGACAATACGGCTAAAAAATGGAATTTTTTTTGCAAAAATCAACCCTACTTTCAGGTTGTCCGAAATTCAATAATATTCTTACTATCGACAAATTTTTACAAACAAAAATATGGCAGGCTTAAACCTATTATCAAACGATATCGGTATCGACTTGGGCACGGCTAATACGCTCGTGTATACAAAAGACGAAGTTGTAATCAGCGAACCCAGCGTCGTGGCGGTTTACAACAATTCGAAAAAAGTCGTAGCCGTCGGCGAAAAAGCCAAGAAAATGCTCGGCAAAACCCCCGGCAATATCACGGCGATTCGCCCGATGAAAAAGGGCGTCATAGCCGACTTCGAAATCACCGAAGTTATGCTGCGCTACTTTATCGAGAAGGCCTCGAACAAATTTAATTTGATAGCCCCGCGCGTAGTGGTGGCCGTTCCCTCGGGGATTACGGAAGTGGAACGCCGCGCCGTCCACGAATCGGCAATCCACGCAGGGGCGCGTTCCGTCCGCTTGAAGGAAGAACCGCTTATGGCGGCAATCGGTGCGGGTCTTCCAATAGAGGAGCCGACGGCGAATATGATTGTCGACATCGGCGGCGGCACGACGGAAATCGCCGTAATTTCGCTCGGCGACATTTGCTACGCAAAGAGCGTGCGCATAGGCGGCGACGCCTTCGACGCCTGCATTGCAAGCTATATGAAGCGCGTCTACAACCTCATCATAGGCGAGCGCACTGCCGAGGAAATCAAAATCAACATCGGCTCGGCGTTCCCGCTCGACAAGGAGCTTACTTGGGAAGTGCGCGGGCGCGACTCGGTTGCGGGTCTGCCGAAGACGCTTTATGTGTCGTCGCAGGAGATACGCGACGCGCTTTCGGATTCGTTCAAGGAAATCACCGATGCAATCCGCGAAGTGCTCGAAAAGTGTCCGCCCGAACTCAGCGCAGATATGGTCAACCGCGCGATAGTTTTGGCCGGCGGCGGCGCGCTTATCCGCAATCTCAACCTGCGCATAACCGACGTCACGGGCTTGCCATGCTTTGTTGCCGACGACCCGTTGAAGGCGGTTGTAAAGGGCACGGGGCAGGTGCTTAAAAATATGGATTTTTGGGCGAAGGACAATGCGTAGGAGGGGTGTCGTCCCGCCGCGTGTTCGTTCGTTTTTTGCCGCCCGTTTTGCGCGGGCAATTTGGGGCTGGCGCCGCGATTCGGTTTTTTTTCGAACCGCGGAGGTTCGTCGAATGCGCGGGATTTTTCTTTGTCTGTTCCGCGCATCTTGAATACGCGCTGACTTTTTCGTTTTTCTTTTTTAACTTTCGATAGGCTTGGGGATTTTTTCGGGTGAGTTTTAAGGATTTCAAAAGCATTCGCAATGTGGCGGTTTTCGGATTCGTCCTGCTTGGGTGCGTATTGTTGCCGGCGTGGTTGAAGGATTTTTCGAAGAAGTCCTTTGCGGAATTCCGCGCGCCGTTGGAGGCATTGCCGTCGCAGCTGAACGACCTGCAAAAATTTTGGAGCCTGAACTCCAACTCCAAACGTTCGCTAATCGAGGCGGGGCGCGACTTGGCGCGGCTAAATGCCGCGTATGAGATGAACGTGATTGAAAACGCGTCGTTGCGCCTGCAAATAAACAGGCTTGAAAAGTTCCTCAAACTGCCCTCGCAGGACAGGTTCAATATGGAAATAGCGCGGGTCGTAAAGCGCGACATCAACGCGTGGTGGCAGCGCATAACCCTGCGCAAGGGCAGTCTGCACGGAATCAAAGTCGGCTATGCGGTCGTCTACGGCGGAGGAGTTGTTGGCCGGGTGGGGTCGGTAGGGCTTTATACCTGCGAAGTCGACTTGGTAAGCAGCCGCGATTTCCGCATAGCCTGCCACATAAAGGGCGACGACCGCCCGATAATCTATCAGGGGCTGGGCGGCGTTTCGCTACGCTCGTCGGGGGGAGAGATACGCGATGTGCCTTCGGACGTCGACGAGACTTCTGGCGCGGTGATTGTGACCTCCTCGCTTGCGGGGTCGTTTCCCGACGGAATTTTGATTGGCGAAATAACGTCGCTAAAACTCGACGGCGACGAGCTTTTCAAGTCGGGCACGGTGCGGCTTAACCCCGAACTTTCGTCGATAAAGGAGGCGGCGGTTTTGATACCCGTCGCGGATTTGAAGTAGAAAATGTTCAGGCGTTTCGACATCTGCATAGTTTTGTTTTTGGCGTTGAATGCCTGCTATTGGGTGGTTCTCAACGCGCTCAATTCGTTGGCGTCCCCGTTTGCGGCGTTTGTTTTGCCCGCGCTTTTCATAGTGCCTGCGGCGGTTTATATGAAGGCGGTTTCTGCGGCGGTTGTGGTGGCGTTTGCCGCGTTTGCGACTTCCTGCAACGAACCCGTAAACTCCTTTGCTGTCTGTGCGGTCTGGGTTGGCGTCGCGCTTGTCGTAAACGCGGTGCGTTTCAGATTCCGCGGGGCTGGTTGGCTTTCGTCGGTGGCTCTTATGGAGATTGCGAACACGGCGGTGTTTTTGTATTACGCGCTGGCGTTTCCGTTCGGGGCGCAGAGCGTGGGGGCGTATGTCGAGCGCGTGTTTTCGGACTGGGCGTTTTCGGGGCTTGCGCTCGTTTTCTGCGCCCGCTTTTGCATGGATTTGCCCGTGGCCATTGCGGGGTTTTTCGGTGTCGATATAACTGTGGGCGAGGACATTTGATTTTATGGTGGTTGCGAAGAAGGAGGTGTATTCGAAGGCGAATCCGAGAATCCCGTTTTTTTACGGGCTTTTCGGCTTCGCGTTTTTCGTGCTCGCGTTCTTTTTGGGCGTGCGCCAGATTTATATGCACGACTACTACACCAAGCGCAGCGACCGCCAGAGCCTCAGGCGCGTGATAAAACCCGCCGCGAGGGGCGACATTCTCGACCGCAACGGGACGCTGTTTGTCACGAACAAGCCGCGCTATTCGGCGGTCGTGTTTTTCAACGATATCAACGAGGAAATCAGCCGCGAGGCGGCTTCGATACGCGCCGTCCGCCGCGCCCAGCTTGCCCGCGGCGAAAAGCTGCCCGACCCGTTGCCATCGTCAAACAGTGTGGCGCGCGCGCGGATTCTAAAAAAATACACCGACAAAGTTAACGCGATTTTGGGAACGGACTACAAACACAATGTAGCCGAATTCGAAAAACACGCGTGGCAACGCCGTCTTTTGCCTTATCCGCTAATAAAGGATTTGACCGCCCGCGAGCACGCCATTTTGGCGGAGGTGTTGCCGATAGATTCGCCCGTGCAAATATACACGTCTTCGGCGCGTTATTATCCCTACGGCGAGACTGCCGCGCACGTTTTGGGATTTGTCACAAGCAACTTCGACAACATCGATGCGACGGGCATTCCCGGAGAGGAGCTGCGCACGTATTCCTTTGCGGGCGAGCACGGCCGCAGCGGCGTCGAGAAGGCTTTCAACGACCGCCTTTCGGGCTCGAACGGCGCGAAAATCTGGGTTGTAGACCATATGGGCTACCAGTATGAAAGCATTGTCGACATCCCGTCGAAAAAGGGCAAAAACCTGACGCTTTCCGTAGACATCGGCATTCAGGAGGCTGTCGAAGACGCATTCGGCAAGCGCAAGGGCGCGGCGGTGGTTCTCGACGTGAAGACGGGCGAAGTCTTGGCGATGGCAAGCCGCCCGAGCTACGACCTCAACACGCTCACGCCGTTTGTCACCCGCACGGTCAACGCCGAAATCACGCAGCGCGGCGCGTGGTTAAATCGCGCCACTCAGGGGCTTTATCCGCCGGGGTCGACGTTCAAAATCGTCACGAGCCTTGCCGCTCTTTCGGAGGGTGTGATTGTTCCAGAAACAATCATAACCTGCAACGGCGGAATGAAAATCGGCAGGAGGATTTTTCCCTGCAACAACCGCCACGGACACGGGAATCTCGACCTGACGGGCGCGCTTGCGAAAAGCTGCAACGTGTATTTTTACAGCGCGGGAATAGACGCGAAAATTTCGTCAATCCACGACACCGCCGAAATGCTCGGGCTCAATTCCGACACGGGGATAGAACTTCTGGAAAACTCCTGGCGGCGCACGATTATTCCCGACCCCGAATACAAGCGCCAAAAGCGTCCCTACGACGGCGTTTGGAGCGCGGGCGACACCGCCAACACGTCAATCGGGCAGGGCTATCTTTTGCAGACGCCCATTCAAATGGCGTGTATGACCGCCTCGATTGCGGCGCGGCGCACGCGCACGAAGGCGAGCGTTGTCCACGACCCATCGCGCGACGGCTCGCTTGCGTACCACGGCGCGAAGCCGCTGCCGATAAGCGACAAAAACTACAACGCGCTTCTTGCGGGAATGCGGGCGGCGGTCGAGCGCGGAACGTGCCGCCGCGCGGCAATCGACTATGCGAGTGTGGCGGCAAAATCGGGCACGGCGCAGGTGAATGTTTCGGGCAAAAAGCTCGCGCTTGCATGGATGGTTGCGTTTTCGCCGATAGAAAATCCCGAAGTCGCCGTGGCGGTTGTGGTTGAGGGCGAAGAGCCCGGCGATGCCTCGGGCGGGCGCACTGCGGGTCCGATAGTGCGCGAAGCCTTAACGAAATACTACGAAAACCGCCCCGCGAATTAGCCGCGTTTTGTCCGCGTTTTTCGGGCGCGTTTCAACCGAAAAGACGCGCGGTTGCGGACGCGTTTTTTTGCGCGGAATTTGCGCGCACGGAAATCGAAAACGGATAAAAGGAAAAAGTCGTTTTTGCAAAAAAGAAAAACCGTCGCGGAAAAATCGGACGGTTTTTTCTTTATTATTGCTTGTGTTGTCGCGCAAAATGGCGGCGCGTTTTTCGTGTTTAGTTTTCGATGTAGATTTTGTTTTTGCCGCCGACGAGTTTTACCGTTTTGCCGCGCCATAAGAATTCGCCGTCTAGCCCGTCGGGCAGGCGGATTTCGCCCGCGATGCCGTTTGCGGATTTGCGTTCGAACTCGACTTCAATTAGTCCGTTCGGGTGCGGAACTTTGCCCGAGACTCTTTTGAGTTCGCCGAGGTTCGGGGCTATGCGCACTTTTTTGAATCCGAACTCGGCGGGCTCAATGCCGCAGACGACCGAGAGCAGGTGGTAGTTGGGGCTTGCGCTCCACGCGTGGCAGTCGCTGCGGGCGGGCTCGGGATTTTCGGCGAATGTCGTAAGCCCGATGTCGAGCATATCGCGCCACGGTTTGAGTTCGGCGTAGTATCTGTCAGCCATGCCGACTTTTTTCAACGCCTCGGTCAGGTAGAAGCGGTAGTAGAATGTGCACTGGGTCAGTGTCGGGTCGGAGACGGTTTTTTGCATAAGTTCGCGCTGTTGTCCGCGCGGCAGGGCGTCGGCGAGAACCGCCATAATGTTTGCGTTTTGGCTCGACGACTTTGCGCCCTCGTAGTCGAGGAAGACTCCGCGCGTTTTGTCGAAGCACCGCGCGTAGGTGTCGGCGGCGACTTTTTCGGCAAGGGCGCGGTATTTTTTCGCGTAGTATTTGTCGGGCAGCAGGTCCATAAGTTCAGCCGCCTGTCTGAGCGTGATGGCGAAGTGCAGCGTGTTTATGCTGCTGCCCGCGTTTTCGCCCTCGGGCGGGATTCCGAAAACCCAGCCCGTTTCGTGCCAGCCCTTGCGCATTCCCTTTGTGGTGCACCAGTCGGCGAACTGCCAATAGGGCAGGCGCGGCCTGAGCATTCCGCGTTCGGCGTCGAGGCGGTCGGCGAACCACTCTATTATTCCGCGCACGCCCGCGAGATGTTTTTTGACGAACTCGGCGTCGCCGCGAAACCGCGCGTAGTCGTGCAGCATCGAAATCCAGAAGAGCGAGAATGTCGGGATAATCTGCTCGCGCTCGGTTGGATAGCGCGACATTGTAAGCCCGAAGCTGCGGCGCGAGGCGTCGAAAAGCTCTATTGCGCGGCGCATCATGCGGTCATCGCCCGAAACGTAGAGCGAGACCAAAGCCTGAATGCGGGTGTCGCCGATGTATTGGAGCTGCTCGTAGTAGGGGCAGTCCATATAGGTTTCGTGGGCGCAGAGCCGCGCGGTTCGCCAGCCGGCCTCCCAGATTTTGGCGACTGACTTGTCGTCGCAGTCGAACGCGCCGCGCTCGGCGAACGGGTAGGCGGTGAAGAGTCCGTAGAAATCGTTGACGACAAGCGGGGAGTCTTTTGTCTCGATGTAAAGCCCGACGTAGCGGTAGGTTCTGTACCAGAGTGTGGAAAACTCGCGGTTTGCGCCGCCGTCGGGGCGGAAGATGTCGTATGTGTAGCGGTATGGGTGGAAGTCGCGTCCGTCGATGTCGTCGCGGTTTGCCTTGTTTTTGTTTTTATCGAACAACGCCTCGGCGTATTTGACGACGATTTTCGCGCCCGCGCCGCCCGAAACGAGGAGCTTGGGATATGCCGTTGTGAGCGTTTCGTTGTCTAGCAGCACCGAGCACTTCGTGTTCGGAGGAATCGTGAACGCGCCTTTGCCCGAGATGAAATTCGGGACTTTTGCGACCCCGGCAAAGCGGCGGATTTTCGCGAGCCGCTGCGGCGTCTCTTCGGGAATGGGCATTTCGCGCGGGCGGAGCTCCCAGCCAGAATTGTCGATTGCGCCCGCGTTGTAGCCCTTCGAAATTGCGCGCGCCGCGCCCCAGCGGGAGTCGTCGAAGTCGGGCAGCGTCCAGCCCCAGTCGTAGCGCGTTGCGTCGATGTCGTCGCCCGCGCCGGTGTCGAGGGCGCGGACTTTCGCAGGCGCGTATGCCGCGCTGCGCTTGACTTTCCAGCCGTTGTGTGTCGAGACAAAGTGCTCGGCTTGGGTCTCGCCGTCGAGGATAAAACCCGTGCGCAGCGACATTTGCGCGCACGGTTTGAAGTCGCCCGCGTTCCACACGAGCGCGGCTATTACGTTGCGTCCGCTTTTCAGGTGGGGCGCGATGTCGAGTTCGTCGTAAAACCAGTTGCGCAGGTCGCCGCGGGCGGGCCCCGCGGCCACGGATTTTCCGTTGACGAACAGGCGGTAGCGGTTGTCGGCGGACACGTTTATGCGGAAGTGCTGCGGCGGGATGTCGAGGTCGAATGTGCGGCGAAACATAAGCACTTTGTAGCCGTGAATGTCGGGCGCGCCGTCGTCGCACCACTGGCTGTCCCAGACGGAGGGGCTGGGGCGTCCGCCGATGTCTTTGCCCATAATCTGCGGTTTTGCCGCCACCTCGCGCGCCGCGGCTATGCAAAGTGCCGCGCAGATTGCCGCCGCCGATAGTGCTCTAAAAATGCGGGAGGGCGCGGGAATTCCCTTCAAAAGTAAAATGCAACTCCTCATGCATTCATTGTTGCAGGCGGATTTTGCGGGTCAAGAAAATAAAGGTTTTCAAACTGATTTTAAGAAAAATCCAAGTGAGTTTTTCCGTTTTTTTTGCGCTCGAATACGGCGTTTTTTGCTTTACGGTTTTTCGCGGAAACTGATATAAACGGGGTATGAAAATTTTTGCCGTTTCCACAATTGCGCTTTTGTGCGCCTGCGCTTCGCAGGCGGTGTCGGGCGCAGCGTCCGCGTCGTCGTCGGTGTCGCCGTCGGACTTGCAGTTCCACCGCCTCGCCGTGAACAGGTTTGTTTTCGACAACAATCTCGACTTGTGCGAGTTCAAGCCCGCGAAAGTCGTAGGCTTTTCCGACGCGTATGCGGTCTTCGCACCGTCGGCCGACGACAAGCCCAATTTCGTCCGCAACTTCGACGCGAAATTCGAGGGCGGCAATTTTGTTTTCGCTTCCGACGGCTCGCAAAGAAGCGTCTATATGGGCGGGGTGAATCCGTTTGCGTGCTATTCGGCGGACATCGAAAAATTCGAGGCGGGCGCGGGCAGGGAATTTTCGTTCGGAATACAGCTCGGGCGGACGAGTCTGCGCGAGGGGGTTCGTTTTTATCTGCGCTCCGATTCTAACGGCGCGGCGTCGCTGTTTTTCGACGAGGTTAAAGACGGCAAAATTTCGCGCAGTCTCGAAATTCTCAAAAATGCGCCGAAGCCGCCGTTTAAGCTAATCGTCCAGCTTTACGGCAACGCCGCGGGCGTGTTCGCGCAAAAGGACGGCAGGACTTCGTATGTCTGGCATATGCAAAAGGGCGACGTTTTCGGCAAGTCGTGCGATTTCAGAATAAAGCGCGTGGCTGCCCAAAGCGTGTTCACGCTCTTTGCCGAGGGCTCGGGCTCGGCGGCGGTTTCGGGGGCGAAAGAGTTCCTTTCGGCGGGTGTAGGGCAGGCCGATTTACGCGCCGTAAAGTATTCAGATTTGTCACCGTATATGGAGGGCGGCAGGCTCTGGTTCACGTTTTCCATGCGCGGGCTTTATACGGCGCAGTCGGCGCAGGGCGTGTTGAGTTTCGACCCGTCGCTTTTCGACGTCAAATTCGAGGGAATGATTCTCTTCGACCACGGCGACGGGCTTTTGCGCAACGACTACGCAAGCCAGCTTTTCTTCGACAAAAATTCGCGCACATGGAAGGCCGTCGCCTGCGATTTCGGCGGGACGAAAAACCGCGACGACCGCACCCACACGGGGCTTCTCTTTGCCGAATGCGTTCGCAACCCGCTGCGCGGCGTTTCGGTTATGAACGCCTACCGCGCCGAGCCGCGGACGATTTCGGGGCACAACGAAGACCCTTCGCTTTATTACGACAAGTCGGCAAAAAAATACCGATTGCTTACGAGCAAATTCGCGGATAAAAACATCGTCTGCGCCGTCTACGAATCCGACAATTGGGACGGGCCTTTTACCGAAATCCACACGCAGCCCGATATGAATTCCACGGGCACTTCCATTTGCGAAATCGGCGGAAAGCCCTATTGTCTTATGGGCGGCAACGGGCGCGGCTGCGACGGAAAATTGAAGTATTCGCCGAACCTGCGCATACACCGATATCCGAGCTTGGAATACCTCGGCGACCTTAATCTTGATTTGCCGCCGTCCGCGCCGAATCCGCCGGGGCGCGTCTGGGCGGACGTCATAACATTGCCCGACGGCTACCCGTATAAGTATGTTCTGCTTACTATGGACAGAGTGAATTTCCCCGATGTCAAGGGCGCAAATTGGAGCTACGGCACACTCTACTTCTTCGGCGCACTCCCGCCGGACGGAGAGCCATAATTTGGTAAGAGACGCGAATTGCTCCGCAATAACCGCTTTATTTATCGCTTAAAACTAAAAAGTCTTTCCCATTCGGGAAAGACTTTTTGCATTATTCAATCGGCTTAGAACCAGCATAGGTACTGTTGAAAATCGCGAGGCTCGTTCTAAAAGACGCGTTTTATGAGGCGACGCGTACTAAACGTACGCGAGTCCGAAATAAAACCGTCTTTTAGTCGAGAGCCTCGTTTGCGAATCTAAGAACAAAAAACATTCCGCGTTGCGGAATGTTTCCGTAAATAAGTATAAACTTCGCAAACGAGGTGTCCTCGCGGTTTTCAAGTTAACAGTTAAGTAAATTCGGGCAAAGATTGGCTTGAAGAATGTGCGGCGATTATAAAAATGCATTCCAACAAACGCGAAATCGCCAACTTGCAATTTAACAAATAAAACCAGTATGAAAATAAATCCGTCTACACTCAAAATTACAGACGTGCGCTTCGCCGATATCGACGGCGCGCCGAAACGCTGCACACTCATCAAGGTCTATACGAATCAGGGCTTGGTCGGCTACGGCGAAGTCCGCGACGCGTCGAGCAGGACATACGCGGCAATGCTCAAAAGCAGAATCCTCGGCGAAAATCCGTGCAATGTGGAAAAGATTTTCAACCGCATAAAACAGTTCGGCGGCGACTCGCGTCAGGCGGGCGGCGTCTGCGGCTTGGAAGTCGCAATGTGGGACTTGGCGGGCAAGGCTTGGGGCGTTCCCGTATGGCAAATGCTCGGCGGCAAATACCGCGATAAAATCCGCATTTATTGCGACACCGACAGCGAGGGCGGCGGCCGCGATATGGGCAAGGCTCTTAAAGACCGCGTCGCGCAGGGTTATACATTCCTGAAAATGGATTTGGGCATTGAATTATTGATGGACGTTGAGGGCGCGCTTTCCGCACCGCTGGGCTTCCTCGAAAAAATGCGCGAGTATAAAAAGACTGTGTTCACGACGCCGCACGGTTCAATCGACCCCCGCGCAATGCGCGGCGAGGCATACGACCTCTTCAACACGGCGCACCCGTTCACGGGAATCCACATCACGGAGAAGGGGCTTGACTACCTCGAAAAGTATATGGCGGACGTCCGCGCGGAAGTCGGCTACGAAATTCCGATTGCAATCGACCACATCGGGCACATTCCCGTGGAGGATTGCATAAAGCTTGCGCGCCGCCTCGAAAAATACAACCTTTCTTGGATTGAAGACCCCGTTCCGTGGCAGTATACCGACCAGTATGTGCGCCTTGCAAATTCGACGACTGCGCCAATCGCGACGGGCGAGGACATCTATCTTAAAGAGGGTTTCAAGCCGCTGCTCGAATCGGGCGCGTTGGCGGTTATCCACCCCGACATCTTGACGGCGGGCGGCATTTTGGAGACAAAGCGCATCGGCGACATGGCCGAAGAGCATCACGTGGCGATGGCAATCCATATGGCGGAAAGCCCGATAGCGTGTATGGCGGCTGTCCACGTGGCGGCGGCAACGCGCAATTTTACGGCTTTGGAAGTCCATTCGGTGGACGTTCCGTGGTGGGACAGCCTCGTAAACGGTCTGCCGAAGCCCCTTGTAAACAACGGATACATCGACGTTCCGAACGCGCCCGGTTTGGGCATAGAGTCGCTGAACGAAGATTTGATAAAGGAAAAGTTGCACGAAGATTTCCCGGAAGCCTGGGGGGATACATCGCAGTGGGATAGGGAGTGGTCGAACGACCGCCGCTGGTCATAGGGTTGAATAGGATTGACCGCGGGCGCGGGTTGCGTATCATTTATTTGTGGGATTAGAAACGAGACTCAACCCAACCCTAAAACTAAGGCGATAATATGAGAAAAGGAATATATAAGACGACATTGATTGCAGCCTTGTTGTCTTTGTTTTGCACGGATAGCCGCGCTGCGAGTTCGCGCGGCTATCCCCAAACCGCGATTTCAAACGGCGCGATAACCGCTATTGTGGGAATCGAAACGGGTCAGGACGAGAACTACTACCGCGGGCAGAGGTTCGACTACTCGGGCGTAATCTACTCGCTGAAATACAAGGAGCACGAATTTTTCGGCGAGTGGTGGGGGAAGCATTTCGACCCGAAATTCCACCACAACATTTGCGGTCCGGTCGACGACTTTCTGCCGATAGGCTACGATGACGCCAATGTCGGCGGCGAATTCGCGAAAATCGGCGTCGGCATTTTGCGCCGCAACTCAGACAAGCCCTACCACTTTGTAAATTCGTTCGAAATCGTCGACGGCGGTGCGCGCGTTTGCGCTGCGGGCAAAAACTGGATTGAATATACGCACACATTAAAAAGCGGCATAATTTCATACAAATACACAAAACGTATCGAGCTTGTGCCCGACGCTCCCGTTATGAAAATTTCATACAAGCTGACAAATACGGGCAAAACGCGCATTTCGACCGAGCAGTATTGCCACAACTTTTTTATGATTGACGGCGCGAAGGCGGGGCGGGACATAGCGTTGAAGCTTCCGTTGAAGCCCGTAGGCGGGGAGAATTGGAAGGACGTTACGCGCACGGCGACGCGCGTCGACGCCGACAATGTTCTGCGCTTTACAGACGCGATTTCGGAGCCGCATCACGTCGTCTACGAAAACTATGACGGCGACCCGAGCGCGAACAAAAACCGCTTCGAGCTTTCGAATCTGAAAACGGGCGCGACCGTGAAGATTTCGGGCAGCCGTCCGATGACGCGCTGGACGTTCTTTGCGTGGGAAACGACCTACTGCCCCGAGCCTTTCATTAAAATCGACGTTGCCCCCGGCGAGACATTCGAGTGGCAAAACACCTACGAATTCGGCTGCCGCTGCGCCAAATAACCTAAACAACAACGGGATTGTGAAAAATGAAATTCAATAAAATACCATATAAGTGGACACTCGTTATCATTCTGTGGTTTGCATACTTTCTCAATCAGGGAGACAGGCAGATTTTTAATACAGTAATTCCGTTGTTGAAGACCGACTTGGGCATAAGCGACGTCCAGATTGGCAATGTAGTCATGATTTTTACCGCAATCTACGGCTTGCTCGTGCCAGTTTCCGGTTTTTTGGGCGACTTGGTTTCGCGCAAGTGGATTGTGATTTTGAGCCTGCTTATTTTTAGCGTGGGCACGCTTCTTACGGGGCTTAGCGGCGGAATAGTCCTGTTGATAGTCTTCCGAAGCGTCGCAACGGGCGCGGGCGAGGCGTTCTATTATCCCGCCGCGACGTCGCTTTTGAGCCAGCTGCACACCGATACCCGCGCAACCGCACTGTCAATACACCAGACGTCGCTCTACGTCGGAATCATCGCAAGCGGATACATTTCGGGCTACATCGGCGAGCATTACGGTTGGCGTTCGGCGTTCTACGTCTTCGGTTCGGTGGGCGTTGTTTTGGCTGTGATTTCGATGTTCATAATGCGCAACACGCCGCCGCCCGTTGCCGAAACGAAACAGGACGACCACAAGGTGCACTTCGGCAAAATGCTCGGGGCTGTGCTGCGCAAGGAGTCGTTTTATCTGCTTTCGCTGGCGTTCGCCTGCCAGTGTTTTGTGAATGTCGGCTACAATACATGGATGCCGACATACCTTTACGAAAACTACGGATTGTCGCTTTCTTCGGCGGGGCTTAATTCGATGCTTTGGCACTTTGCATTCGCTTTCTTCGGCGTGATGGCGGGCGCGAAAATTTCCGACAAATACGCGTTCAAATTCACTTCGTCGCGCATTTGGGTTGAATTTTTCGGAATGCTGCTTGCAGTTCCATTCATTTTTCTGCTCGGACTGACGCAGAATTTCTACGTCTGCTGCGCGGCAATGGCGGGCTTCGGGTTTTTCAGGGGCGTTTACGACTCCAATTTGTTCGCGGCGTTGTTCGACGTTGTAAAACCCCAATACAGGGCGACGGCCTCGGGCATTTATCTGTCGTTCGCGTTTGTGATGGGTTCGCTTGCCCCGCGCGTTTTGGCGCAGATAAAGGAGATTTCGGGGCTCGGGGCGGGCATAATGTCGCTGGCGTGGTTTTTCCTTGCGGGAGCGGCGTTCCTCATTGTTTCGGCTTTGTTTTTCTACAAAAAGAACTACGAAAACTGACGCGAAATTCTCCGAAAAATTGGCAAAAATATGAAAGAATTATTCAATCTTAAAGGCAGGACAGCTCTCGTGACGGGAGGCAGTCAGGGTATCGGCAAGGGCATAACGCTCGCGCTTGCCGAGTTCGGCGCGAACGTTGTAATCAACTTCCATTCGGGCGTGGAAACCGCGAAGCAGACGAAGGCGGAGGCGGAAAAGCTCGGCGCGAAAGTGTGGCTTTGGCAGTTCGACTTGGCTCAGGCAAACGTCAAACAGTCGTGGCTTGACTTTGCCGAAAAGAACGGTTGCCCCGTCGACATTGTCGTGGCAAACGCTTCGGTTCAATACCGTCACGAGTGGTTCGATATCACCGAAGACGAATTCGCGTCGCAAATAAACGTGAATTTGCGTTCGACTCTCGAACTTATGCAGGCGGCTGTTCCGCATATGAAGGCGAACGGCTGGGGCAGGATTTTGACAATCGGCTCTGTCCAGCAGGCGCGCCCCAACCGCTACATGGCTGCATACGCGGCGTCGAAGTCGGGCATTGTAAATATGGTGAAGAATGTAGCCGCCCGCGTTGCGCCGTTTGGCATTACCGTCAACAACATAGCCCCCGGAGTGTTCGAAACCGCCCGCAACCGCGAAGTTTTGTCGGACGCGGCTTTTAGGAAGGACATCGAGTCTAAAATTCCCGTGGGTTTTGTGGGCGAACCCAAGGATTGCGCCGCTACCGCGCTTCTGCTTTGTTCCGATGCGGGCAGATACATCACGGGCGCGGACTTTTTCGTAGATGGCGGTTTCAGTCTGTTTATATAAGTTAAATTTAAATCATCAAAAAACAATATAAATTATGAGCATAGACCAATATAAAAAGGAAGTCGGGATGATGAATCTCGAAAAATTGATTGAATCGCGCGAATACGTTTCGAAGAAACAGTTCCCGATTCCCGAAAAGGAGTTGCTTAGCCGTTTCGAACAGCTTTATACAGGAGCGGTAAACGACGTTTTGCGCGAGTTTTGCCTGCTCAATCAGGCGTTGCCGCACCACATAAAGCCCCTGCGCGAATACAGAACCGTTGCTGGGTTTGCCTTCACCGTAAAAAGTTCGCCAAATGTTATGATTAAGGGCGAAATGGATTTCCGCACGCAGATGCTCGACGAGCTCGGCGAAGACCATTTTGTTGTTTGGGACACATCCAAAGACGAGGAGGCTACTCTCTGGGGCGGCGTTATGACTGCGACCGCCAAGGGCAAGAAAGTAAAGTCGGCGTGTATTGACGGCGGTATTCGCGATACCCACCAGATTTTGGAGGCGGACTTCCCCGTATTTTATAGATACAGAATCTCCAACGGCAGCCTCGGCAGATGCCTGATTACGCACTACCAAGTTCCGATTCTCATCGGCAAGGTTATCGTGCGCCCGGGCGACGTCGTCTTGGGCGACATTGACGGCGTTCTCGTTGTTCCGCGCGACATTGCCTACGATGTTCTCATCCGCGCCGAAGAAATCAAGGCGAACGAAAAGAAAATTTTCGGCTGGGTTCATTCGGGGCAGACAATCAAGGAAATCAAGGAAAAGGGCGGCTATTTTTAATTCGCCGAAATTCCATCCGCGGAGAAATTTTGAGGATTGGAAACATCCGCCCAAATTCCGCGATGGCGAAATTTTTATAAAATCTCTCTTAGTGTTATAGTTAATTCAACGCGGTTTCGACCGCGTTTTTTTTCAAAAAAGCGGGAATTTTTTCGAGATGTTTGTTGACTGATTTCGCAAAAAAAATTAATCTTTCCGAAGAAAATACGATTACATTTTACTGAAAGGAATATTATGAAAAAGAGAATAACAACACTACTTTGCGTGTTCTTTGTCGCGGCGGTTTCGTATGCCACCGACGTCATAACGCGCGACATCGCAAAATTACCCGAAAGCGCGCGCGCCTACATTGCGCAAAACTTTGCAAAAACCCCCGTCAACGCAATCAAAATCGACAAAGACTGGTTTAGCATCGACGAATACGAGGTTTTTCTTTCCGATGGCACGAATGTCGAGTTCGACGGAACTGGCGTTTTCAAATCGGCAAAGAACCGCGCTGGGCTGCCCTCATCGGTGATTCCGAAGGAGGTTGCCGACTGTATTTCGAAAAACTACGCGGGCAATAAGATTGTAGAATTGGAAGTCAAAAAATACGGTTATAAGGTTAAACTTTCCGATTCATCAGAACTTAAAGTTTTCGGCAAAGGAGTTCCAGTTTTCGTTGAGGATTAGGCGAGACTTTTGTTTTTTTTCAATCGGGCGGGCGGTAATATTACTTCCCGCCTTTTTTATTTTTAGTTGAAAAGGCAATAAAAACTACCATTTTGATAGAATATTTTTCGGAATTCCGAAAAAATTCCGGAAAATTCTTTTATCGCGTTTTTACAGGGCAAAGAAAAAGACAAAGCCGAAAAGCTTTGTCTTTTTTGTGAAGTTCTTACCGAATCTGCAACGCCCCGAGAGGCGTTGTCCGATTCGCGAAAAACTACTTGGCGATAACGCGAGCCATTTCCAAAACCTTGTTGGAATAGCCCCATTCGTTGTCGTACCACGAGATGACCTTGACGAACGTCGGATCGAGCTGGATACCGGCCTTGGCGTCGAAAATCGAGGTCTTCGAGCAGTTGCGGAAGTCTGTCGAAACAACGGCGTCTTCCGTGTAGCCGAGAACGCCTTTGAGTTCGCCTTCCGAGTATTTCTTCATAGCTGCGCAGATTGCGGCGTAAGCCGAATCCTTGTCTGCGCCCGGAGCTTTTTCGAGCTCGACAGTCAAGTCGACAACCGAAACGTCCGAAGCGGGGATACGCATCGACATACCCGTCAATTTGCCGTTGAGCTGCGGGAGAACCTTGCCGACAGCCTTGGCTGCGCCCGTCGACGACGGAATGATGTTTTCGAGGATACCGCGACCGCCGCGCCAGTCTTTCTTAGAAGGACCGTCGACAGTTTTCTGAGTAGCCGTAGCGGCGTGAACAGTCGTCATCAAGCCGCGTTTGATACCGAATTCGGCGTCGAGAACTTTGCAGATGGGCGACAAGCAGTTTGTCGTGCACGAAGCGTTCGAAATGATTTTCTGACCGGCGTATGTCTTGTCGTTGACACCGTAGACAAACATCGGAGTTGCATCCTTCGAGGGAGCCGACATAATGACTTTTTTCGCGCCAGCTTTAAGGTGTGCCGAAGCGAGTTCTTCCGTGAGGAAGAAACCAGTCGATTCCACAACGACGTCTGCGTCGACTTCGTTCCATTTGAGGTTCGCGGGGTCTTTTTCAGCCGTGATGCGGATTTTCTGGCCGTCTACAACCAAGTTGCTGCCGTCAACCGAAACTTCGTGCTGGAATCTTCCGTGAACCGAATCGTACTTGAGCATATAAGCCAAGTAGTCGGGGTCGAGAAGGTCGTTAATACCGACAATCTGTATATCCTTCGAGAAGTTTTCGAAGGCCGCGCGGAAAACCATGCGGCCGATACGTCCGAAACCATTGATACCTACTTTAATCATTTTATTTCCTTTATTTATTGGGTTTAGTAATAAAAATTTCTCCGCATTATTTCGACGAATTTTCGGCGTTGCAACTCTTTTTTGTGTTTTTTTTGCGCAATTTTTTACTTTAATACAAAAATGTGCACTTCTGAGGCCGTAATCTTCGACTTTTTTCGACTACATCGTCCGTCCCCAGTTAGCCAAAGTTGTCCGAAAAAACAGTCAAGATTTTTTGAAAGCTGACAGGAGGCGAGTTTGAAGGGAATCGCCCGCCCGAGTATGCCGCGTTTTTTTGCCGCGGTGGACTCGGGGCGGAACTTTTTTCTTAAAAAAATCGCAAGGTTTAGAGCCTTGCGATTGTGCGCACCAACTGGAAAAACGTGCGCTTATTACCCTCGGATAGCTATTGTTTGTGCGTAATATAATGTTTGGAGTTGTCCGCCGAACAGCCACGGCACGAGCAACAACCACCCGAACACGAACATTTCTTCGCGCCCTTCTTGACGGATTTCGACGTAAAGTAGAGTAATCCGTAGGCGAATATAATGGCGAGCCCCGCCACTATTATCTTTTCCATATCTTCCATTGTCACAGTTGAATTTCTATTTTACTATGGCTTGAATTCTTCTACGATATGAAAGCCATCAGGGCGTTTCCAATATTGAAAATACTTCCGATTTGATAGACGATGAGCGTGAGTACATACGCTATCGCAAAGAGCAAAAAGGCTTCGAATACAGGGGCTTTCCACGAATTGAGTTCGCGTTTGATGACTGCGAGCGTCGCCAAGCAGGGGATTGAAAGCAGGCAGAACATCATTATGCAAAAGCCCTGCAACGGGGTGTAGTTCTTGACGAGTTTTTCGCGCAAAGTGTCGCTTTCCTCGTCCGCCTCGCCTTCTGCGTAGAGAATGCCCAGCTGCGATACGAACACTTCCTTTGCCGCCAACGCGCCGATGCTTGCTGTTGTGAGCTTCCAGTCGAAGCCGATGGGTTTGAAGACGGGTTCGAAGAATTTGCCGACTCTGCCCGAAATCGTGTATTCCATCGATTCCGCGCTGCGTTCGTTTTCGAGTTCGGCAACCTGAGTTTCCTTTGCCTCTTTGTCGAGCGTCTTCGATTCTTCAACCTTCGCAATGAGCGCGTCGTAGTCTTTCGCGAAATTGACCTTTTCGGGCAGCGTGTTGCACAGGAACAAAATTACCGATGTCGCCAAGATTATAGTTCCCGCCTTGTGCAGGTAAACCTTGCCCTTGTCCCACATATGCAAAATCAGGCTTCTAAGTGTGGGCATTCTATACGGGGGAAGCTCCATAAGATACACTTCGCCGTCGCCCTTGAAGACCGTGCTTTTAAGCACCTTTGCCGCAACCAGCGCAACAGCGATACCAATCAAATACATCAGCCACATCACGAGTGCCTGATATTTTTCGACGAAGAACGCGGGGATAATCAGCGCGTAAATCGGCAAGCGCGCGCCGCAGCTCATAAACGGCATAATCATAATTGTGGTTTTTCTGTCGCGTTCCGACTCAATCGAGCGCGTGCCCATAATTGCGGGAACGTTGCATCCGAAGCCGAGAACAAGCGGCACGAACGACTTCCCTTGAAGTCCGAACCTGCGCATAATTCCGTCCATAATGAACGCCGCCCTCGCCATATAGCCGCTTTCTTCGAGCAGCGACAACGCAAGGAACATAAACAGAATGTTCGGCAGGAAGACGATAACGCCGCCGACGCCGCCGATGATGCCGTCGGTAAGCAGACTTTTGAGATACTGCAAATTCTCGTCGCCCCAGAGCGAGTCGACCGTTTCGCCGAGCCAGCCGAAAGCAGCTTCTATCCAGCCCATAAACGGGTCGGCGCAGGTGAATGTGAACCAGAATGTCGCGTACATAACCGCGAAAAACAGCGGCAATCCGACGAATTTGTTAGTTGCCACCGCGTCGATTTTTTCCGAAATCTCGCGGCGTCTTTCGCCCGACATCGAAATCGCGTCGCGGCACGCGCCCGCAATCATGGCGTAGCGTTTGTCGGCGAGGAACGTCGGCGTGTTGTCTATTGCATGGATTGCCTGCAAGTGTTTGATTTGCTCCGAAACCGTCTCCCAGACGGGCTGGAACGCCGAAATCTTCATCGTGCAGTTGTCGCTTTCCAAAAGCTTGATTGCAAAGAAACGCGAGGGAATGTGCTTGTATTGGGCGGGCTTTACGGCGTCGATTTTCTTTGAAATTTCCGCGATGGAGTCGTCGATGTCCTGCCCGTATGAGAGCATCGGCGAGCCGTGGTTTTCAAGCTCTTTGAGCGTCTTGCCGAGCTTTTGAACGAGGTCGTCGACTCCGCCGCGCGAACGCCCGACCGTCATCACTATGGGAGAGCCGAAGTATTTTTCGAGCTTCGGAATGTTGAAGCGCATGCCTTTTTTCTGGGCATCGTCGCTCATATTAAATACCAACATCATCGGAATGTGCAATTCCGCGAGCTGCGTTGTAAGATACATGCTTCTGTTGGGAATAGAAGAGTCGATTACGTTCAGAATCAGGTCTATGCCCTCGCTTGTGAGTTCGTTGAACGCCACTGCCTCTTCGGGAGAGCTCGACGAAAGCGAATAAATGCCGGGGAGATCGACCAGTTCAATTTCCATTCCGTCAATCGAGAACGAACCCGACTTGCTTTCGACCGTCACTCCGGGGTAGTTGCCGACGTGCTGGCGCGCGCCCGTGAGCGCGTTGAATATCGTTGTCTTGCCACAGTTGGGATTGCCCGCCAACGCTATTTTGAAGTGTTTTTTCATAAAGTAAACCGCTCGAAAGTTCTAAGCGTTCTGGCTTATTATTATGTTGCGTGCATCGCTACTGTGCAACGCCATACTCGTGCCCATTATCTTGATTCTGAGCAGCCCGCCGAACGGCGCGTGCGCCTCCATAAGGAGCTTGGTGTTGGGAACAATTCCGATGTCGGCGAATTTCTTTTCGGCTTTCGAGGTGTCCAACACCTTGATTATCGTTGCGGACTTCCCAATTGGGAGATCCGCGAGTGTCATACTTTCTTTCGATTTGTCCGAATCCATACGATTTTTTCTACTCGTTTTTTTTGTTTTAAAGTTTTTTTGAGAGTCTGCATTCGGCGTGCCCGTTTGGCGTATTTCCCAAGGGAGGGGCGGTCGGCGGGTTGCCGCGTGTTAGGCTTGCCTAACTCTCATTTTCCCTTCAATAAAAGTTAGGTTAAACTAACTTGTCAAGAAAAAAGTTTAGACTTCTTAACATTTTTTTGGGAAATTTCGCCGCCGCGCCTTCGCGCCGCCCTCAAATTTTAGTGTTGAGAATTTTCCGCGATTTTCGGACAATGCGGTCATGCAAAATAAAAATACACGCATACCTTTCAAGACCGACAAGTTTTTCATATTCGTCTACGTTCTGGCGGCGGCGATGTTCGTCTGGCAATTCGCGATAATGATTTGGGGGGCGACGCTTTAAAATGGTTCAGGATTCCCCTGCATTCGCGCTCGTAAATTTCGCGATAGCCGCATATCTATTCTATATGTGGTTTTGCGATTTCGATTTTTTCCGCAAAAACGGCTTCCCGCGCAAGGGCGCGTTGCGAGGGGCGACGCCCGCGCCGAAGACGCTTTGCGTTGTGGGCGCGTTGGCGGCGTTGGCGTTGCTTTGCGTGCACACGCTCACGGAAATTTCGCTCGGCGTGGAGGGCGAGCAGACAAAAGTTTCGGCTTGGGCGTTGATTTCCTGGACGGGCGCGGCGTTTGTCGAAGAGCTCGTCTTTCGCGGCTACATCGTTGTCGAGAACCGCGGGAGGGCGGCGTTGGTTGCCTCGATAGCCGCGTTTTCTCTTGTATTCGCGCTTGCGCACCCGTTCGTGTGGGACTACACAATCCCAGAGGGCGCGGGCGTATTCGACGGCGTCTGGAAGTTCGATTTCTCGATTCAGCCGCTGATTTCGACGCTCGCGATTTTCGAGTGTTCGCTGCTTTTTTACGTTTTGAGATTCGTTCCGCAGAACGCTTCGCGCTCGCTGCTTCCGTGTGTTGCGGCGCATTTTAGTTACAACTTGGGCGTGTTTGCGGTGAAGGCGTTTTCGGGTTTTGTGGGCTGATTTTACGGGGGCTGGCGTCGCATTATGGATTTCATCGGCAACAAAAAGGTCTTTCTGCTCGCGCCGATGGCGGGTTTTACGAATTCGACATGCCGTTCGATTTTTCGCGAGTTCGGCGCGGACGCGGTCGTCTCGGAGTTCGTCCACGCCAGAGCGGTTCTAAGCGGCTCGCCGCGCGTTCTCGAAAAGCTCGCCTTCGACGCCGCCTGCCGCCCCGTCGGAATCCAGCTCTTCGGCGGAGACCCCTCCGAAATGGCGGACGCAGCCCAGTTTGTAGCCGAAAAACTCGCGCCTGATTTTATCGACGTCAATTTCGGCTGTCCGGCTCCGAATGCAGTCGACGCGGGCGCGGGTTCCGCGCTCTTGCGCGACGTTCCCAAAATGGCGCGTATTATGCGCGCGGTTTCCGACGCGGTAAAGATTCCCGCAACCGCCAAAATGCGCACGGGTTGGGGGCGCGAAAGCGTTGTTTTGCCCGATGCCGCCCGCGAGCTTGAACAGGCGGGCGCGCAGATGCTCGCAATCCACGGGCGCACTAAAATTCAGGGCTACGGGGGAGACTCCGATTGGGGGTTGATTGAATCGACCGCCCAAACGCTTTCGATTCCCGTAATCGGAAACGGTTCGGCGGAAAAACTTTCGGGCGAAGTTATGCGCTCTTCGGCGTGCGCGGGCTTTATGATTGGCCGCGCCGCACTCGGCAACCCGTGGATATTCCGCCGCATGAAAGCCCGCCTTGACGGCGGCGACGAAGCCGCTTTCGAGCCTTCCGCCCGAGAGCGCGCCGCAATGGCGTTGCGCTACGCCCGCGCTATGGCAGTCGGCGGATATTCCGATATAAACGCCGACAACATCAAATTCATCGAAACGCAGGTAATGCGCTTTCTCAAAAACGCCGCGGGCTTCAAACGCCTGCGCGTTCGGCTAAAAAACGTCAAAACAATCCGAGAATTGGAGGACTTGCTATGCGACTATTTATGACTCTTTTTCTGCTCTGCGCCGCCGCGCTTCTGCGCGCCGAAACCGCGGGCGAAATCTTCACCAAGGGCTACCGCTTCTATCTGAATTCCGACTACCACGCCGCCGCCGAAATGTTCAGGCAAATCGCCGACGATTCCGACGGCGAGCTCTCGGCTTGGGCGTCCTATTACCTCGGCTCGATTCTCGCTTTCGACGGCGACAAAGGCGCAAAGAAACTCTTCGCCCGCGCGATGAAAAATCCGAAAGTCGCCCAGCCCGCAGCCGTCCAGTTCGCCAAATTCTGCCTCGCAAACGGCGATTTTGCCGACGCCGCGAAGACGCTTTCGGCTCTTCCTCCCGCCGAGCGCAATTCAGAAATCGACTACTACGCCGCTTTCGCACTTGCAAAGTCGGGCAGGGCGGACGAGGCAAAGGAGGCGTTCGCAAAACTCTTCGAGCGCGACTTTGCCGATAAAAACGCTGCGGGTGTCGATATGATTATCGACGAATTTTCCGCTTCGAAAAAGCCGGCACTTGCGGGCTTCAACCCGCTCGCGGCGGCGGAAAAAATCGCGGCAATTTCGAAGACTCCGCTTCCGACCGCGGCGGCAGCGCGGCTTGCAATTCTCGAAAAATCGAAAATCGCTTCCGCCGAAGATGTTTCATTCTACGCAAAAATAATCGCGGGCGAGCAAAACCCTTCTTCAATCGACAAAAAAGCGTTCGCCGACGAAATTCTCAAAAACAAAAATTCGCCATTTGCTTGGCGCGCCGCGCTTCTGCTCGGACGGACATGCTTGAACGCGGGCGATTATAAAAACGCCGAAATCCTCGCCAAGGATTGCCTGCGCCTCGCCGTTCCCGACACCGTCCAGCAGTGGCGCGGGCAAATTCTGCTTGCCGATTGCTACCGCCTTTTGAAGAATTACGACGCCGCCCGCGACGAGTATCAAAAAGTCTATATGAACCACCGCGCCCGCGGCGAAATTCTCGCCGAGACAATCTATAAAACGGGCTTGTGCTGGTTCGAACAGGGACATTGGGCGGACGCCCACGCGTGCTTCGAGCGCGTCTTCGTCGCATTTTTTAGATACGAATATTGGGGCAGCCGCGCCTATTACTACGACGCTCAGGCACTCTATTCATTGCATCAGCGCCGCGACGCCAATGCGACCCTTCTGGAATACTTCCGCCGCGCAAAAGACCGCCAAAGCCCAATCTATAAAAAGGCTCGTGAATATTATAATTCAATATAATCTAATTTCAAATAATGCCAAACGCGATAACGTTTTTTGTTGATATTTTTTCCTCCACGAGACACGTTCGAACCGAAAAACACTATCATCGGGAACTAATCTTCCCAGAAACTTTTGGCTAACGCGATAACACCTGCCGCCAACTTTCAGATATACACCAGAACTGCCAATCCTAACGGAACTTTGGGCGATGAGGGACTCGAACCCCCGACAACCTGCGTGTAAAGCAGATGCTCTAACCAACTGAGCTAATCGCCCTTTAAAAATATTCGCGCAGTGTTGCGGATTTCGCTTCGGATTGCAAGCATTTTTTGCCGAACACGGCTATTTTTCACTTTTCATAGCCTGCAAGGTTCTGACGCGCGGCAGAAAATACGCGACAATTCCGAGCAGCGGCACATAGGCGATGATTTTGTAGACGCTTTCGATGCCGAACGCATCCGCGGCATTTCCGAAAACCGCCGACATAATGCCCGCGAAGCCGAACGCAAAGCCGAAAAAAAGCCCCGAGACCATACCGACGCGCTTGGGGAAAAGTTCCTGCGCATACACGAGTATCGCCGAAAATGCCGACGACATAATAAAGCCGATTACAATGCTTAGAATGAACGTCCACGTTAGGTTCGCGTATGGCATAATGAGCGCGAACGGAGCCGCGCCGAGAATCGACCACCAGATGACGAGTCTGCGCCCGATTCTGTCGCCGATTGGCCCTCCCAGCAGCGTCCCGAGCGCGGCGGAAAGCAGAAACGCAAAAAGCATATATTGCGCGGACTCGACGCTGAGCCCGAACTTCTGTATCAAAAAGAATGTGTAGTAATTAGAAATACTTATAGTATATGCGTTTTTGGTAAAAACAAGGAAGATTAAAATCGCAAGAATCGTCCAGACAAGCCGTCTGGGCAGGGGTTTTTGCTTTGTCTGCGAAACGCCGGATTGAATTGCGGAAGACATTTGAGACGCTTTCGAGCCCCCTGCGGAAGAATCCGCTTCGGCGATTTCCACTGCGGCTTGCGACGCGGCTTTTTCGCGCGCGAGCTTTGCGGCATACCACCTGCTTACGGGCATAAGTCCGACAATCGCCACGAGCGCGCAGACCGAGAAAATCGCGACGTGACCCTGTCCGTAGGGCGTGACGAAAATCGCGGCAAGCAGCGGTCCGAGCGAATATCCGAACGAGCCGCCTACTTGGAAAATCGACTGCGCCAGCCCGCGCTTTCCGCCCGCGGCCATCGACGTCAAGCGAGACGCCTCGGGGTGCAGCACCGACGAGCCTATTCCCGCAAAAAATACCGCCGCAAACAACATCGCAAGCGAGCCCGAAACCGAAATCATCAGCAGCCCCAACATCGTGAACGTCAGCCCGAACGGCAGAAACCACGCATTCGGCTTGCGGTCGAAAATGTAGCCGCAAATTGGCTGGATAACCGATGCCGAAATTTGGTATGTCAGCGTAATCGCGCCGATTTCGGCAAAACTCAGCGCGAGGTTTTCCTTCAAAAGAGGGTAAATCGCCGAGATTAGCGACTGCATTGTGTCGTTGAGGCAGTGGGCGAGGCTCAGCGCAAACAGGATTCCGAAAAGCGTCTGCTGGGCGTTCGGCTGCTTTGTTGTCGGGGTTTTCTTCATAAAAATTCAGACCTATGATAGGATGTTCTATCGGTTCAAATAAAATTTCAACAAATTTTTTCGGGCGAAATTGTGGCGCATCGGGGGCGAATCGGCGCGGTTTTCGCGGAAAAAGCTTGATTTTCGGCGCGTAAAGGGGGATATTTTCCGTGTGTCCGACCGACGCCGAACGGGTTTCGGAGCGGATTCGTCCACACATTTAGAAAGGGTATTTATGGGAAAATTGAATTCTACACGCTGGATTTGTCAGGCGGGCTTTATCTTCGATGTCGACGGGGCGCGGATTGTCGTCGACCCCTATATGTCGGATTCCTGCGCGCCGCGCTTTCCGCGAATGGTGAAGGTGCCCGTGCCGTTCGAGCGGTTGAAGCCCGACTTTGTGTTGTTTTCGCACGACCACCGCGACCACTTCGACCCCGAAACCGTGCCGACGCTCTACAAACTCTACAAAGACTGCCGCTTTGCGGGGCCGCTTAGCACCTACGAGCATTTCAGGGCGATGGGCTTCGACACTCTGCGCTTCCAGACACTTTCGAAGGGCAACGCGTTCGATTTCGGCGCGTTCAAACTCCGACCGACAACCGCCTACCACTCCGACCCGCTCGCGATTGGAATGCTTTTCGACTTCGACGGCAAACTCGTCTATTTTAGCGGAGACACCGAGTTCCGCGACTCGCTTGCCGACGACATAATTTCGACCGCCGCGGGTGCGCCAATCGACGCCGTGATAATCTGCATCAACGGCAAACTCGGCAATATGAATTGGCGCGACGCCGTGAAGGTGGTTTCGAAAATAAAGCCGAAAATCGCCGTTCCGATGCATTACGGATTGTTTGCGGGCAACACCGAAGACCCGAAGCCGTTTGCGGCGGAAGTCGAAAAGGCGGGCGTCAAGTGCGTAATTGCCTCGACCTCCGATCCAATCGCGCTCTGAGGCTTTTCGGACGGCGGCTTTAAGCGTTTCTTTCCGCGATTTCTTGCGGCATTGCGCTTTACGCCTCTTGCGCGGTTTTGTGCGCGAACTTTCGTCGCGGTTTGCTGTCCAATTTTGCGGACGGCGAACCGTTTTTTGTTTGCAAATGCGCGGCGGACGGCTTGCCTTTAATCAGCCTGCGCCCGTGCTTTTTCGGCTCAGTTCCGATTTCGACAAATGTTAAAATTGCCCATTTTATTCGCAAGACTTATAGCGGCGGCGGTTGCGCTTGCTGCGGCGTTTTTTGCGGTATCCGCGCCCGATTCGCCGCGCGATTTTTCCGCCGAGTTTGCCGACTTGCCCGACTACGACTGGCGGACGTTCGCCGAAACAAAATGGGCTGCGGGCGATTCCGCTTCGGCAATGGCGGCTCTCGAATTCGTAATCGAAAACCGATTGCCCGATTCGCCCGCGTGCTCGCGTCTATACGGCGAATATCTTGAACAAACGAGGGCGCGCAATTCGCTTTTGGGGCGCGCAAAGGCGGCGGGCAAGGGTTTTTTGCTCGGCGATGTCGACGGCTGGGACGCTCTTGCGGGCGCGGCGGTCGCCGACTTTTTCGTCTACGGCGATTTGCGCGACTTGGCGCGGGAATCCTTTGCGGGGGCGGAGCGCGACGGCTTCGTGCTGGCAATGGCGGCGTTCGGTGTGGCGACATCGGCGGCGTCTTTTGCAATGCCCGTGGGCGCGCCGCTCGACGCGTCGGTGTCGCTTCTTAAAATCGCGAAAAAGTCCGGCGCGATTGCACCGACACTCGGCGGAAAACTCGCTGCGGAATTTTCGGCGGCTTCGCGCAAAATTTCGGCTTGCGCAAAACTCGGCGATTCGGCTGGGGCGTCAAAAACCGCGCGGAATCTGGCTTCCGAAATATTGCCCGTATGGGATTTGGCGAAAAACACGAAAACCTGGTCGGAATTTTGCGCCGTGTTGAAGTCTGCGGACGACATGAAAATGCTGCGCAAAATCAACGCGCATTTGAAGTCGCCGAAGAACGCGCGGATATTCGAACGAACACTGATTTTGGACTCCCCGCAGGCTCGCGCGGCGGTCGGTTTTGTCGAGTCCGGCGGAGACTTGCGGCGGCTCGATTTTGCAATGCGCAAGGGGCTTGCGGGCGTTCGGCGCGTATTGGACGCGTCGGCAAAATCCTCGCGCATTTTAAAGAACGCCGAGAAGCTGCGAATTCTTGCGGGAGCTTCGCTCGCGGAGCTTTTTTGCAGATACGGTGCGGCGGCGCGGTTCGGGCTTCTCGCTGCGGCTTCCGTCCTGTTTGCGGCGGCGGTGTTCCCGATTTCGGTTGTGCGCGGGGTTGTGCGCGAATTTTCGCCAAACGAAACCCGCGGCAAAAAATTTTTCCGCGTAGTTCAGGTGTTTTTGCTTTTCGCGGTCGCGGTGTTTGCGGCGTTTGCCGCTTGGCGAGTTTATTTCGCCAACGGACGCGACGCCGCGCAATTTACCGCAACGGCGGAAGCCTCATACGTCTGGACAATCGACGTTGCGATTAAGGAAGACCGCTTTTTGAACGATACCTTTGCTCGCCGAACGCTCGCCTGCGCCGTCGAACTATGCGGCGACGCGTATCTTGTTGCCTCCGCCGCCGCGCTCGGTTTGGAGTGGGGTGAAATTCCCAAGGGCGGAGTCTACGCGCTTTCCGTTTCGGCGTCGAAGCGCGGCGCAAACCCCGCTTCGTTCGATGTCGACGAAATCATTTTGCCTCGGGGCAGGGCGGGGTTGTGTCTTGTGAAAATCCCGCGCGGAAAAATTCCATCGGGGCATGCGGCTCTCGCGCCGCTTCAATCGGCTACTTCCGAGGAACTTAAAACGGCGTCGCGTTTTTCGCAAGAGCTCGGAACGCAAAATAAAAATATCGACGTGTTTTCGGCAAACGGACGCTTGCTTTGCCCAAAAAATTCGGCCGCCGTCGGAGATTCCGTAATACTCTCGGATAAATTCTATGTTGGAATGTTGTTTAATGATGCAAGCGTATTCGGCGCGGCTTCCGCCGCGTCGGCGGAATCGTCCGACGCGCGAATCGGCGGACTTGTCTGCGCGGCTCTTCCGACGGCGGAAGACTTGTCCGCCGCCGAATGCATTTCGCTAAAAAAATCGGACGGCGAAATTTACTTCAAGGCGTTTTGCGAACGCATTGCCGCATTGCGCCGTTCGGGCGCGATTGTGCCCGAAAAATAGCGCGGCGCGTGGCGCGGCGACTTCGGCATTTCCGCGATTTTTTTTAACGCTGCATTGCGCGATATTCCCGCGCCTCCGTTAGGCGTCCGCCTTTTGTCCGTCCAAATGCCGACCGCGCACGGTGCGAGTTCCCGCAATTTTTGCGCAAAGTTCCGCGGCAAGCGTAGAGAGGGCGCGGAGGATCGGATTTCGTCCGCAAAAAATCGGTATTGTTTCGGCAGTTTTTTGTCCGCGCTTGTGTCGACGAAATCGTGCGGAAAATCCCCGAAATTTTTCAAAAAAAACTTGTCAAAATCGGGGGCGTTGTTTGAATGAAAAGAATGGAACGCTTAGCTTTAATATCTGTCAGCGACAAGACTGGCGTAGTTGAATTTGCAAAGGAATTGGTGCATCATCACCACTATACAATTCTTTCTACCGGAGGCACGGCAAAGCTGCTTTCGCAGAACGGAATTCCCTGCACGGAAGTCAGTGATTACACGGGCTTCCCCGAAATGATGAACGGGCGCGTCAAAACTCTCCACCCGAAAATCCACGGCGGGTTGCTCTGCCTGCGTTCGAATCCCGACCATATGGCTCAGGCGCAGGCGAACAACATCAAGATGATAGACCTCGTTGTCGTCAATCTGTATCCGTTTGAAGCCACCGTCGCGAAGCCCGATTGCACGCTCGAAGACGCAATCGAAAACATCGACATCGGCGGCCCCTCGATGCTGCGCTCGGCGGCGAAAAACCACCGCGACGTAACCGTAGTTTGCGACAACCGCGACTATCCCGCGGTTTTGGAGGCAATCCGCAAGGGCGGCGATATGCTTTTGGACTTGCGCCGCAAGCTCGCGCTCAAAGTATACCAGCGCACCAGCGCATACGACGCGGCAATCGCCACATACCTCAACGACAAATACAATGCCGGCGCGCTTCCCGAAACGCTCAATATCGGGCTTCCGCTTGTCCAGAAAATGCGCTACGGCGAAAATCCGCACCAGCAGGCGGCTCTTTACGGCGACTTCAACAAATATTTCCGCCAGCTCCACGGCAAGGAGCTTTCGTATAATAATATTATCGATATCACTGCCGCGGCCGACCTCATTTCGGAATTCGAAAAGCCAACATTGGCGATTCTCAAACACACCAATCCCTGCGGCGTGGCAAGCTGCGACAGCCTTGTCGAGGCGTGGAATCAGGCGTTTGCAACCGACACGCAGGCTCCGTTCGGCGGCATAATCGTCGTCAACAGAAAGCTCGAAGCCGACTTGGCGCAGATAATTTCGCAGATTTTCTCGGAGGTGATTATCGCTCCCGACTTCTCGGACGAGGCAATCGAAATCCTCTCCAAGAAAAAGAATTTGCGCCTGATGATTTCCACATACAAAGCCCAACCCAAGCTCACTGTTAAGAGCGTTGTAGGCGGCGTCTTGGCGCAGACTTCCGACTCTATCGAAGAATTGAAGGCGAATATGAAAGTCGTCACAAAACGCCAGCCCACCGAGGCTGAGTGGAACGCGATGCTCTTCGGCTGGAAAGTCGTAAAGCACGTCAAGAGCAACGCCATTGTCTACGCGGGCTGCGAGAGGACTTTGGGCGTCGGCGCGGGGCAGATGTCGCGCGTTGACAGCTCGCAAATAGCGGTTTGGAAGGCGCAGTCGGCGGGTCTTTCGCTCGAAGGCAGCGTCGTGGCAAGCGATGCGTTCTTCCCGTTTGCCGACGGGCTTATCGCTGCGGCAAAGGCGGGCGCAACCGCCGCAATCCAGCCGGGCGGCTCGGTTCGCGACGAAGAGGTAATCAAGGCGGCCGACGAAAACGGAATGGCGATGGTATTTACGTCCGTGCGCCATTTCAGACACTAATTCGGCGCGATAGGGGACGGTTCGGCTATGTTTTTCCTTTCGGGAGGCATTGAAAAACGCAAGGCGGTCGCCACAATGGCGGCGGCTGCCGTCGTTGCGGCGTATGTGCTTTCCGCGGGCGGTTGCGACTTCGCCAGCGAGGAGAAAATCGTCAAGGAAACGAACGAGCCGTCATACCAGCGCGGAATGGAGGAGCTGCGCCGAGGCAACAAACAGGAGGCTCTCGGCGCGTTCACGAAAGTCATCGAAAAGCGGCGCGACGCCCCCGAGTCGCACTTGGAAGTCGGCAGAATCTACCTCAACGAGATGAACGACCCGATTTTCGCAATCTACCATTTCAGAAAATTTCTGGAATTGTGCCCAAATTCGCCCGCGTCCATGCAAATCAGGCAGATGATTGACACCGCCCGCAAACGCTACGCGGCGTCGCTGCCCGAAAGCCCGTTCGAAAACAATATCGACAGGTTGGAGCTCGAACAGATTTTGCAGAAAGTCCAGCAGGAAAACCTTGCGCTAAAACAAAAACTTGTGGCGGCGACCGAGACCGTTTCGCGCCTCGAAGCCGCGCAGGCCCGCGAGGCAAAACGCTACCGCGAAGAGCGCATCGCCTTGCAGCAGCAAAAACAGAACACTTTGGCGAACATCACGCGCCAACTCGATTCCCCTTCGCGCTCAGCCGCAAACGTGCAACCCCGTTCCGCCGCGGCACAGCGCGAAAACATCGTGGTTGCCCGCGACATTCCGCAGACATACGTCGTCCAACCCGGCGACACCCTCAGCAGCATAAGCCGCAAGGTCTACGGAACGACGGCGCGTTGGAAGGCGATTTTCAAGGCGAACCGCGACAGGCTTGCGTCGCCCGAGTCGCTCCAACAGGGGCAGACATTGCGTCTGCCGCGTTAGTATATCTCCGAGGCAGCCCGCAAAATTCGTTTTATAAATCCGAAAAAACGCCCTTCCGAAAAATCGAAAGGGCTTTGTTTTTTCCCGCATTGCCGCTTTAATTCGCGTTTCGAAAGTCGGCGAGAGCCGCCGATTTTGCTAATCGTAGAGATAGCCGAAAGCTGGGCGTATGTAGCTTATGTAGTCGTCCGATGGGAGGGCGTAGGCATACGCGTTCACGCTCGTTCCGCCGATTATGCCCGCTTCAATGCCCCCAATCAGATTCGTCGGCGGCGTGTCGAGCCCCGTCCTCAACGTGATTCCGCGCCACGCAAAATAGAAGTCGATTTTGAATCCCAGCTCCCACTTGGCAAAGTCGTCGGGAATTTCCGCACCTTCGCGCAAATACGGGCCGTCGACGGTGATAGTCGCGAAGTCGCAGCTGGTGCGTAAAAACGGCATAGAGTTGCGCACTGCGCGGTCGCGCGGGGAGAGTGCGCACACGCATTCGGGCGAAATTCCCTCATATTGGAATAGCTCGTAAGTGCCTTCGCCCAGCCCGATGTAGGACATATCGGGAGCTTCCTGCACGGAAATTTCGATACCCACGCGCCGAATGCCCCAGTATGCCGAAACCGCAGTCTGCGCATTGCACCAGCACACGTTGCACGCGTCGGTAATGCGTTCGCGCGCGAGCAAATCCTCTTCGCTTAGCGGTAATAGCGACAGAAATTCCGAACTCATTCGCCAGCCCCTCCCGAGGTTTCCGACCCGCTTCCAGAATAGCTATCCGAGTTTCCGCCAGAACCGTTAGAATCTCCGCCGTCCGAATTGCCGCTACCTTCGTTGTCCGAACTTCCGCTTGTGTAGTCGTCTTCGACATAAGACGGGGTGGAGGCGATGAAATACGCCCGCGCCAAAAATCCGTTCTTGCAAACGTAAAAACTGCGAATCTGCATAGACGTAAGCTCGGGCAGCTGCGACGGATTCATATCGATGCTGCTTTGCAGCGCAGGGTCGCGCACCACAAAACGCGCGTAGTTTGTCGTGCTTTCCTCGACGGAATTGTCCGCCGCCTTTCCGCCAAAAACCACCGTCGACGCGCTTATCGCGCCCGTCTTCGAGTCAATCGAAATCGTCGAAACCTTGCGCGAGCGGTTGATTCTGAAAAGCTCCGCGATGTCGTCTGGATACAAATGCTTCGATGTTCCGAATTTCAGTTTCAGTGTGTCCGCTACAAAATCCTCCTCCGCCCAGCAGACGGGCGCGCCTATGACTTTTTCTTTGCCATCCGAAATAACCGTCAGACTTTTCGCGAAAAACTCCTCGCTCTTCGCGCCGTAAATCGTGATGTGTCCGTCGTAAAGCAGCGCGTTCGAGGCGTCGTAAACCGCCTTTGCAAGCCCCACGGGCGCGGTTTCGGCGGTTTCCGTCATAACGTGTTTTGTGTAAATGCCGGTCGACGCGTTCGTAGTCGCCATCTTTATCGAAATGGTTTTAGACACTTTCGAGCCGTCTTCCGTCGAGTATTCGAACACGCCTTTAACCGTGTCGTATTCGCCGTTGTAGGGCATATCGTCGGTAATCGTTCCCTCGACAAGTTCCTTCGAAAGTTTGCCGCCGCGCGACGTTTCCACAATGTCGAAATCGTCGAGGTCGGCAAGCAGCTCGACATGGTTCTTCCACCATTGCTTCGACGACATCTGAATTGTCTGAGTCTTTATCTCGCTACGCTGAATCGCGATTTTCGAGCCCGAAAGTTCGACGCTCATGACAATCGTTCCGCGCGCGTCGGCGGGCTTTTGCGCGGGATACACGTCTTCCTGAATCTGCAAAAACGCGTTGTTTCCGACATAGTCTTCGCGCTCGTAGTTTATCACGACGCAGTTTACGCGCAGGTCGTCGCGCCGCGCCGCCGAAAACGACTTCACTTTCGACGCCGACGTGTCGACATCTTTTTCCGCAAGACTCACGCGCTTTGAAATGTTGAGCTTCGGCGCGCCGCTTCCAGAGTAGTCGAAATACGCGCAGCACATCGGCGACCATTTCAGAATCCTGCACAACGCCTCCGCACACGAAACGTCGCGGCATTCGTCGAAAAGCATTTCGTTGTCGACGTCCATTTCGCCCGCGTCGATGTCCGCGCCGCGCTGCGCCGCAAACAGGACGATTTCCCGCGCCTGCTGCGCCACGGTCATTTTCGCGTTCGCCGAGTCCCTTCCCAAGACGACGCGGCTGGTGAAACGGTCGGCAAGCACACCGTTGCAATACGCCTTCGCCGTCTTCTGGAAAATTATCTGCGACAAATCTTCGAAAGCGTTTCTTATCGAAATCTCCACGCGGTCGTCGCCGTATGTGCGCGATTTTCGCACCCGCGCGACCCTGCCGCGGAAACGCCGACCTCCGTCCTGCCACAATTCCGCGACAGCTCCGTGCGCCCACGCCGCCGCCGGCGAGCCGCTTTCGACATTCAGCACAAGCTCGTCGCACGCCAAATTTCTGCGTTCCAATTTGCACGAAACCGCCGCCAGCTCGCCTGCGGAAAATTCCGCACCGCCGCATTTAATCACAAAGGAATTCATAGCCCGTTCTTTGCCGTTTTAATCTGCTCGGCGAGTTCCGCGATTTTGTCCTCGTTTTTCTCGACCGCTTTTTTCAGCTCGTTAATGGCGCGTTGCAGCGACGCAAGCGAGCTTTGAAATTCGCTTTCCAACCGTTGTAAATCCGAGTCTTCCATTATTCGGCGTCTCCGTAGAATTCGTATTTCGAATTTGTAGAGTGTCCGAAACACGAGATTTTAAGCGACACCAGCGCCGCATTGCCCAGCTCGAAAATTTTCGCGCCTTCCTCTTCGTCGAAAAACACGAGCTTTTCCGCCGGCACTCCGTTCATCTTTTTCGCCTGCGACAGCGCGAATTTCAGCGCGGACGATTCCGTCGCGTGCGCGTTTTCGATTTCGAACGCAACCGCCGTTTTCAGATTTTTATTCTGGCGCAGAATCGCGTTTTGGTTGTCGATTGCGAAATCCGCCGACACTTGGTTTTTCGCGTCGACGCGCATGGATTTCGGCGGCTGCGCGCCCGCGTTCAGTTCGAGTTCACCGAAAATTATTTTCATATTTTTACTCCTTTTATGATAAATTTTAATTTAACCGATTGCGTCGCCGCCGTGTCGCAGGCGTATTCAATCGGGTTCGACTTTGCCAGAACAATCGCGCCCCTGTCCGGCGCGATTTCGAGCCTTCTGTTGTTGAGCCTCGCGCACAGAAATTCCGCGGCGTCGAGAATGTCCACATCGTTGTCTCCCGCGATTTTCGGCGTCGTTATTTTAAGCGACACCGACACGTTTTCGAAGACAACCGCGTCGCAGTTTTCTGCGCAGTCAAGCGGTAGCGGACGCGAAATTTCGATTTTCATCGTCGAACTTTCCGCGTCGGCATACGCGCCAAGACCTTCTCCCGAAACCGCAAACGCCGACAGCTCAACCGTGCGGCGCAGCTCGTTTAAAATCGCGACTTGCGCTTGTTTTAATTTCGACATTCTACATTCCCTCCGTCGAAACGCGCGTTATTCTTCTTTCCGACGCTTTGTGGTCGACGGCGTATTTTCGCGCGGTTTTTATTCCGCGCCTCGGGCGCACGACGGGCAGCTCGCCCGCGGCGACGCGCCGCAAAATCTCGTTGCTCGACTCAATCGCCCGCAGCTGCGATTGGCTCAGTTCCAGCGACGGAATTCTCGACTGCAAAATGTCGACGGCAAGCCTCATTCCGCATTCGCGCAATTCGGGCGGAATTTTCGCATAGTCTTCGTCGAGCATATTCACGCCGCTTGCCGCGATTTCGGCTCTGATTCGCGAAACCGCAAGCTCAATCGCCTTCGCGGCAATCGACGCGTCGTTTCGGCGCACGGCCTCCGATTTCAGCAAATCCAGCTGCGTCTTGTTCAGAACGCATTCGAGATCCTCCTCCGTGATTCTTGTCCAGTTCATAACAAAACGGCGGGACGCCGCGCTTTTACGCGACGCCCCTTTCGACTAAGCTCCTTCCTTGATTGTCAGTTTTCTTACTCCGAGGCTGCTTGTAGCCACGATACTCGAATAGTGCTCTACCGTGATGTCCGTGTATTTTGCGGTTTCGTCGCAGTATACCCTGAACGGCGAGCCTTCTTCTGTGGGCGTGTAGAATCGTTTGAGATTCGACGGTTCGTCTTTGGAAATCGAATCCTGTCCGTAGAACGCATAAACCTTCTTGCCGGCAATGTTAGCCTTCGCATTTGGCGAAGTCTGATAACGCGCCGACATCACCTTGCAGCCCTCCAACAGGAATTTCGCCGCAAGCTCTTCCTGCGCGAGCGCGCTCGCCTTGAACGCCACAGCCGAGTTCTGTTTTTCGAGACACGACATACGCAAGTCCCACGCCGTTTCGCCAAAGAGCAGACGGTTCGGACGCACGCCGCTTTCGTCGCCGGCGGCAATCAGCATACTTCTGATGTCCGCGTCGGGATTGTCGTTGTTCGTCCACGAGACATCTCCGCCCGATTGCGCAATCGCTTCCAGCGCGGCAACCGCGCGGCGCAGCTCGTTGCGCAAAAGACGCTGCAAAAGCATCTGCACATAGCGTTCCTGCCAGTCGTCGTCGGCGATTTCGTCGTGGTCGACGCGGATTGCAAGCCCCTTGTTGAGCGTCTTTTCGTTGACGGTCTCGCCGTCGTAGCGCACGCGCTTGAATTCCGCGCCGATGCTGCGCACGTCGTCGCCGTCCGAGTAGAACGCCTGCGCGTTTTCGCTCGTCTTGAATTCGAAGCGTCTGCCTACGGGAATCGGCGGCGCGATAAAGTCGAGCATTTCGCCGAGGTTGTCGGGCGACTTCCACCCGACGGTAAACGCCGTCAAAGCTTCGCTGTAATTGCCCGCCGTAAATCTGTTTTCGTTTGCGGTTATAATCTGGTTTTTATTCATAAATTTACTTGTTGATGATTATCCACGATACTTTTGTAGTCGACGCCGTTCCGGCCGCGTCGAGCTTGAATTTGATCCCGTTTTCGACAACGGACGCCACCACAGTCTTTTCCGAGCCGCCCTTCGCCGAGATTGTCGCAAAAACGATGTCGTCTTCCGAAACCTCTGTGTTAGCCAGCGTTTCTTCGGCAGTAGAGCCCGTCCAGACATACGTTCCGCATTGCGCGATAGCAAACGCCCTCGCGCCGAAATTCTGCGGGTCTACTTCGACAATGCCTCCCGCAACCGACGAGGTTAGCGCAACGCCGACCTTGTAGCTTCCGTTCGCGGGCGCGGCCGTAATTTTGCCGGCTGAGGACGTAAAAACTGCATCTCCCGCATTTATGCCCGAGTCGCACCTGCAAAGCAGCGTGCTTCCCGAAGAGGCGGGCAGGGCGACCGCCACGCCGTTATTGATGTCGCATTCGTCGAGACACACACCGAGCGGCATATCGGCGGCTTGGCAAATTTCGACAGCATTGCCCGAGTCGTCCATCTTCACCAAAAGATACGACGCGTCTATGTCCTCAGCTGCGGTCAGCGTAATGCTGCCCGCATGCGTGCCTTCGGCGATGTTCGAAAACGCTTCGGCATTTTTCGCGCCGCCTTTTATTCGGCGCAACATTTTATGATATTCCATATTACAATTCCTTTTATTGGTTGTTGATAGTTTTTTGTTTCCTCAGCTTGGCGAACGTCTTCGTATAGGGTTCGCCTGTGCTGAGCGAAAGTTTTACGGCTTCGTCGGAAACCGCTTTGAAGTTTGTGTCTGTGCGGCTGTTGCAGCCTTCGGTCTCGGAGTTTGCGCCCGGGGTTCCCGCAAAAATTTCGAGATTTTTTTCGAGCCTGAGCTTTGCAATCTCGCCCGAAATTTCGTCGATACGTTTTGCCGACGCCGCAAGCCTGCGCCCGAGCATCCCGAATTCCCGCGCCGCTCCCGAAATCTTTACGCCGCTTTCGGCGAGTCTCGCGCCGATTTTCGGCAATGCGGCGCGGATAATCCTGCCGCTGCCGGCAATGTTTGGATTGTTCGTAAGCCCCACCGATACAAGCCTGACGGGTCTGAATTCGCCGTCGCCGATTTTGTCCATCTCCCAGCGCGGCGACATACACCTGATTTCTCCCGACTTGATTTTTTCGAAAGTCGCGTCGTCATATTGTGCTTCGACCAAAATGCCGTCTTCGGCTTTGAAAATTTTGCGTACAACTCCGACACGCTTGTCTTTGCAGCGCGCCGATTTCTCGTCGGGGTGCCCGACGTAAATGGGTATCTCGCGCGGAAAAAATCCCTCCGACGCCGATTTCATTCTGTCGGCGGCAAGCCCGTCAACAACCTGATTTCCCTTTGCGTGAGCCCAGTTGCCGAACGGCGAGAGCACCTGAATTAGCGTGTTATTCCTCTTCATTCGCCCTTTCCTCATTCGCAATCGGGAACGCGAATTTCTTTGCGAGTTCGAGCGCGTCGGGTTTCAACCCGAGCTTTACAAGACGTTCGACCATTTCCAGCTCGTATTGCTTCTGCTCGTAGTCGGGCAATTTCAGACGGAAACGCGCCAGCGGCTTGTCGTCGCCGAAAACCAGCTTTACAACTTTCGCGTCGACATTCTTGTTGAGCGTTTCGCCGATGTTGTTGGCGTCGTCTTCTTCAATGAGCGTATTTTCATACCATTGAACCGACGCCCCGTTTTGATAACTTCCGCTGAGCGTGCTCAGATCAGAGCCGCGCCAGAGCGCGCACAACATTCTGTCCATACGCTCAACAATGTCCTTGTAGGGCAGTTGGCTTTTGCTCGAAACATCTATTGCTTCAATGTCCGTGCCTTCCGAGAGCACCGCGTAAAATTCCGCCCCGAATTGACTGACGGCTTCCTTCGCGCTTTCCCATTGCGGCGTGTCGGGGAAGGCGTTCGTCTTCGCCTTTATCCCCGGCATACCGTTTCTTTCGCAGTAAATAAGCCAGTCTTGAAGGGGAAGGTGCTTGAAGACATACGCAATCGCCGAGGTCGTCATAAGACCGTCGCCGCAGGTAACCATCCACTTGTCGGGGTCGAGCGGCACGCCCGCTGTCAGCTGCTTTTCATTGTCGAGCTTCCGCAGACGCCCCGTCGTGTTCTCGAAAAGCCAAATCGGATATTGCTCGAAAACGCCTTTAAGCTCGCCGTTTACCTGCTTGAACGAGATTCTGTGGACTGCGTATTTCATTCCCGCCGAGTCCATCATTTGCGAAACCAGCATTCGCAAACCGCCAGATTGGTTTTTGTCGCAGAAATCCGTCGTTTCGAGACTTTCATAAAAACGCATCAGAACCTTTTGGTGCGCCCGCGCCTTCCGCGAGTTTTCAAGCGGGACAATTTCGAAGTCGAGTCTCGATACCGATTTTTTCCTTTTCAAATTCAGACAGCAAATCGTGTCGTCGCGCTGAATAATCGCTTCGAAGAGCCTTGCGGCTTCCGAAAGGCGGCCGCGGTTGAAGGCGTCCAAAGCCCTTATAATCACTTCGGGACGCAGATTTTTGATTGGGTTAAAACCGCCGCGATTTACGGCGGCGGCATAGCTTGCGGATATGACTTTTGAGTTCATGCCGCAATTTTATATAATAATTTATAATATTACAAAATAACTTTTGATATTTTGGAATAACGCCAAACTTTTGACCCTTGTCCCATAAAAAATCCACTTCCGACCACGCCCCTAAAACAAAAAAACATTCCGCATTGCGGAATGTTTTCATAAGTAAAAATAAATTTTGTGTAGGCGTATGACAAAGCGGGAATATTGGCTGAAAGCCAATCCCGCGCCACTTTCGGAACATTTAAAATACCCGCCCAGCGGGTCAGAAGTGGGAGATGCTGTTTTGCGCCTCCATCACCCGCCGCGAAGATTGCTTTTTGTAAAGCTCGTCCATATACGCGCGTAGCGACTTGTCAAATTCGGCATCAATAAACAGGATTGCTCCCTTGTAAAGCATCGCGCGCACAGACTTGTCTTCTGTTTCATAAATGTAGCCAAACGCCGTGCCTTCCTGCTTCGGCAAATACGACAGAATCTGAATCGACTTGTCGTATCGAATCGGAGCTCTATCGCCGAGAAAGACGTCGGGAATCGAGCATTCGACAATCGTGATGTCGCCTGTTTGCGGATTGTAAAGCGATTGCGTAATGCCGCGGTGCGAATTGCCCTTAAACTCATTCACCTTCGCGGGGGCATTCTGACGCTCCTTTTTGTTTTTAGAAGTCTTTGCGGCTTTCATCTGAACCTGCTTGCCGATGTAGTCGCGATACTTCGCATTCGCCTTGCGCGATTCAATCGTCATCAGATCGAAACACAGACTCGTCTTGTAGCCGCCGTCGTTTAAAACCTCTTCGGGAATTTCCACATAAATGAAACGGTTGTTCGAAACGGGCAAAATATCGACAAGATTCTTCGACGCTCCAACCGTCTTGTTCGAAAGCTTGTCATTCTTGAAATTCAACTTCCACTCGCGCGAAACGAAAATATCGTCAACAAACCGCCATTTAGATTGGGTTTTCGACGCTTTGACAGTCTGCATAAGCTCGGCAAGCTCTTCGACAGTCATCGGGTCGCCTTGACGCCTGTAAAATTCCATAACCGATTTTCCGTTTTGACAGACAATGTGCAACTCCCAGCCATAAAGCTCGTGCTGCTGAATCGTGTCGCCCTGCGTCGATTGCTGCGTCGACGCCTTTTTGTAGAGGAAGAAATTTTCCGTATCGGACGGAAACAATAAAATCTTGTTCTTATAGGGAAGCTCCAACGCCTCCCGCAAACGGTCTTCGCGCGACGTGTATACATACGCGTGCTGAGTTTTTGCGAACATACGGTCGCCGATTTCGCGCTTCGTGTCGCCGATTCGCGCATACACCGAGCCCGCCAAGACCGCGGATAAAACAACAAATAAACCAAACTTCGCCTTCATCGAGAAACATTGAACCCGCCCGCAGAAAAATTTTCAAACAAAAAAGTTCCGTCCTCCGCCCAAAATTTTCAAATAAAAACTTGAACTTTTATCCGTCGAATTTTTACAACCCCGCTTCTCAATCCCACAAAAAAAAGGCGTCGTTTTTTGACGACGCCGAAAGGTTTTGCGTGATTTTTCCAGCGGATTCATCCGCCAGCCGCGGCGGCAACATTCAACCGCCCGTGAGCTTTGTGATAATCTGGATAATCGGCAGGAACAACGCAATGACGATTGTGCCCACGACGACCGCCAGGAACACAATCATAATCGGCTCGATAACCGACGTTATTGCACCGACCGAGTTATCGACTTCTTCGTCGTAGTTATCGGCAATACGCGTTAGCATCTCCGAAAGCTGACCCGTTTCTTCGCCGACTTCCACCATGCTCGTCACCATTGAGGGAAAGATGTGTTGTTGGTCGAGCGGGGCGGCAAGCGGCTCGCCATCGCGCACGCGGTCGTGCACGCGTCCGAGCGCGTCCGAAATCAGCGAGTTTCCGAGCGTGCCGCGCGTGATGTTGAGAGCCTCCAAAATCGGCACACCCGAGGCAAGCAGCGTTCCGAACGTTCTCGTAAAACGCGCCACTGTCGATTTCATCACCATATCGCCGATTTTCGGGGCTTTCAACGCCATCGTGTCCCAAAACTTGATGCCGATTTTCGTCTTGAAAAACAGTTTCAGCGCAACAACAACACCCACGACAATGCCGATGGTTGCGATATAATTTACGCGCATAAAGTCGGATATGTTTATAATCATTTGGGTGAGGGCTGGCATAGCCGCGCCGTTGAGCATATCGGCGAAAATCTTTTGGAATTGCGGAATCACGAAAATCATCAAAATAGCGACAATCGCGACCGCCACCGACATAATCACTACGGGGTAGACCATCGCGCTCTTAACCTTGTTTGTAGTTTTAAGAGCCTTTTCCTGGAAGGTAGAAAGCCTGTCGAGCACCACGTCAAGCACGCCGCCGGCCTCGCCCGCGCGCGCCATATTGATGTAGAGCTTGTCGAAAACCTTCGGGTTCTGCGCCAGCCCGTCCGAGAACTTATTACCCGTTCTCACACTGTCGGCGATGTCCTCGATAATGCCTTTGAAATACGGATTTTTCTCCTGTCTGGCGATAACTTCCAGCGAGCGCAGCAGCGGCAGCCCCGCTTTAAGCAGCGTCGCCAGCTGGCGCGAAAACACCGTTACATTTTCGTTTTTGACACCAGTCCCGAAAAGCGGCTTCGGGCGTTTTTTCGACGCCGCCGACGCTTTGCGTTCGGTAATCACGACTTCCGATATTTTCGAAACCGCCAAACCTTGTCCCGCAAGCTCCTTGCGCGCGCGGCTTTCGCTTGTGGAGTCAATTGTTCCTTCGAGTTCGTGTCCGTCCTTGTCGACGGCGGTATATTTGAATTTTGCCATAATTTCCTTTAAGATGAGAGGGGTTTAATTAAGTGTATTTCAAAACTTCGTCGACGGTAGTCGCGCCGTCGAAAATCGCACGCAGACCGTCGTCGCGCAGCGTGCGCATGCCGAGCTCGACAGCCTTCTGCTTCAAGACCATAGTCGGGGCGCGCGCCGTAATGAGGTCGCGCAGGGTGTCGTTTACAAGCAGAAGCTCGAACAGACCCTGTCGCCCGCGATAGCCCGAGCCGCCGCAGTCCGCGCATCCTTTGCCGAAATAGAATTTCTTGTCGGCAATTTCAATCGGGTCCACGCCGAGCTTGTCGATAGTGGCTTGGTCGGGCTCGAAAGCCGTCCTGCAAGTCGGGCAAATTCGGCGCACCAGACGCTGACCCAACACGCCTTCGAGCGACGCCGCAATAAGGTATGGTTCAAGCCCCATATCCATCAAACGCGTGACCGCCCCCGGCGAGTCGTTCGTGTGCAGCGTCGCCAAAACGACGTGCCCTGTCAGCGACGCCTGAACCGCAATCTGCGCGGTTTCGAGGTCGCGGATTTCGCCCACCATTATCTTGTCGGGGTCCTGACGCAAAAACGCCCTCAAACAGCGCGCGAAGTCGAGCCCGACTTGGTGGTTAATCTGCACCTGCATAATGCCGTCGATTTCGTATTCGACAGGGTCTTCCGAAGTCAGAATTTTCACGTCAACCGTGTTTACTTCGCGTAACGCCGAGTAAAGCGTAGTCGTCTTGCCCGAACCCGTCGGTCCCGTTACAATGAAAATACCGTTTGGCAACTTAACAAGACGGCGGATATTTTCCATAATCTCGTCGGGCATCGAAAGCTTTTCGAGGTCGAGGTTTACAACGCCCTTGTCGAGAACGCGCAACACGACGCTTTCGCCGAATTGCGTTGGCAGCGTAGACACACGCAAGTCCACCGGACGCCCCGAAATCGTAATCTTTATTCTTCCGTCCTGAGGAATGCGGGTTTCGGCAATGTTGAGGTTCGCCAAAACCTTGATGCGCGAAATCACGGGCAACGCCAAGCTCTTCGGCGGCGGAGCCATTTCGTAAAGTGCACCGTCGATACGGTAGCGGATTTTGAATTGGTCTTCGAACGGTTCGAAGTGAATGTCACTTGCCTTGTCCTTTACCGCTTGCTGTAAAATCAAATTTACAAAGCGGATAATAGGCGTTTCGTTTGCCTTCGACGATGCATCGCCGTTGCCAAAGTCGTCGTCCTTGATTTCCGAAAGGATGTCGTCAATGCTGAGGTTGTCCTCGCCGTAGTATTGAACAATCAACGCATCGACTTTCTCGGGGTCCATCACCACCAGCGAAACGTCCTTGTTAAGCGAGAATGTCAAGTCGTCAATGACTGCGTTGTTAAACGGGTCCTTCGCAATGAGCGTGATGTTCGTGTCGTCGAATTTGATCGGCACAACCCCGTAAGTTCGCGCCATATTCGGGCGCAGCTGCTTGATTGCGTCCTCGGGAATCTCCGCGGGGGGGAAGGGCATATACTCGTAGCGCATATCTTTTGCAATGGCTTTGAGCATCGCGTCCTTGTCTACAAGCCCCGAGTCTATAATCACGTCCGCCAGCGGCTTGCCCGTGTTGACGTGGGTTTCGTCCAGTTCTTCGAGCTGCGGCTTCGTAAGCAGCCCGCTCGAAAGCATAATGTCGTAAATTGCGTTGTTGTGGTCTTCAAACATTGTAAATCCTTGCCGTTGGTTTTTATGCTTCGTTCATTGTGACTTTCAGAACTTCGTCGGCGGTCGTCAGGCCGCTTGCGACCTTTCTGACACCGTCTTCGCGCATAACGCGCATTCCCAGTTCGCGAGCCTTCGCCCGCAGTTCGACAAGCGTTCTTCCCTCGTAAATCATCTGTTGCAGCTCTTCGTTTACGATGAAGATTTCGAAAATGCCCATACGACCCTTATAGCCTATTCCGTTGCATTTCGGACACCCCGTTCCGTGCATGAAATTCATACCGGCGGCCTCGATTTCGTTTATGCCGATAGCTTGCAATACACGCGGGTCGGGAGTGTAGTGCTCTTTGCAGGCTGCGCAGTTTTTGCGGACAAGTCTCTGCGCCAACGCCGCCCGCAACGACGCCGACACAAGGAAAGGCTTGACGCCGATATCGACCAAACGCGTAACCGCGCTTGGCGCGTCGTTTGTGTGCAGCGTGCTAAATACCATATGGCCCGTCAGCGACGCGTTGATTGCAATTTCCGCCGTTTCGAGGTCTCGAATTTCGCCAATCATTATTATGTTCGGGGCTTGGCGCAACATGGACCTCAACGCCGCGGCAAAAGTCATGCCCACCTCGCGGCGCACCTGAACCTGATTGATGCCCGTCATCTGGTATTCGACAGGATCTTCGACCGTGATGATTTTCCTGTCCGGATGGTTCAAATAATTCAGAGCCGAATAAAGCGTCGTAGACTTACCCGAACCCGTCGGCCCCGTCACGAGGAATATGCCATCGGCCATACCGACAATGCGCTCGAACGTCGATTGGTCGTCCGAGAAGAAGCCCAATTCGGGCAGCCCCAAACGCAGACCTTCCTTGTCGAGGATACGCATAACAATGCTCTCGCCGTAAACCGTCGGCAAACTCGACACACGCAAGTCGATGTCCTTGTTGTTGTATGTAATCTGGATTCTTCCGTCGAGGGGCACGCGCTTTTCGGCAATCGACATTTCCGCCATAAGCTTCAAACGCGAAATAATCGAGGGTTGCAGCCTCTTGGGCGGATTTTCCACTTCGACCAATACGCCGTCAATGCGGTAGCGCACGCGGAAACGCTTTTCGAGCGGTTCAAGATGAATGTCGCTTGCCCGCCGCTTTACGGCTTCGGTGATTAGCGATTGCACATACTTGATAATGGGGGCTTCCTCTTCGGTAGCCTTGCCCGTGTCCATTTTAACGTCCGATCCGTCCGCGGCACCGCCTTCGAGCACCGACGAAAAATCTCCCTTCAACCCGAATTGAGCGTCTATGGCGTCCTTGATTGCGTGGGGCGGGGCAAGGCGCAGATCTATCGGCATACCCACCAGACGCCCGACCGTGTCGACAGTGTCCATATCCATCGGGTCGGAAATCACCACTTCCAGCTGCCCGTTCGAAACGTCGATCGGCAGAATGTTGTATTTTCTTATGATGTCGTCGCCGACAAGTTCCTTCACGTGGTCGCTGACACTTATCTCTCCGAGATTCGCCAAGGGAATACTGAACTCGTCCGAGAGCATTTTGTAAATTTGTTCGAACGTGCAGTAGTGCTTTTCAACCAACAAATCGATTGCCTTCGAGTCCAGCTCCGTGCCCGAGACGCCTTCCGAGCGCAGCTGCTCTTTCGCAAGCGAAATAATGTCCTCTCCGACAATTCCTTTTTCGTGTAGTAATTGTAATACAAAATCGTCCGCCGATGTCATAAAATATGGTGGTGTTAAAACAGGGTTTAAAGTAGAATATATATCTATCTATTCAATCCGAGCAAAAATTCAACATTTGTTTTTGTCTTTTTTAATCTTTGCAAGAGCATCTCCATAGCGTCCGCTATCGGAACGCCGTGCATGGCCCTGCGCAGAGTATAAATTTTTTCCAGTTCGTCGGGATGGTAGAGCAGCTCCTCCTTGCGCGTTCCCGACTTTTCTATGTTGATTGCCGGAAATATGCGCTTGTCCGAAAGCGAGCGGTCAAGATGTAGCTCCAAGTTGCCCGTTCCCTTGAATTCCTCGAAAATCACTTCGTCCATTTTGCTGCCCGTCTCTATCAACGCCGTCGCGATAATCGTAAGCGACCCGCCCCCTTCGATGTTTCGCGCCGACCCGAAAAACTTCTTCGGCTTTTGCAGCGCATTCGCCTCGACGCCGCCCGACATCGTTCTGCCGCCGTTCGGCATAAGCGCGTTGTAGGCGCGCGCAAGCCTCGTAATCGAGTCCAGCAAAATAATCACGTCTTCGCCGCATTCGACCATTCTTCGCGCTTTGCTGATGACCATTTCGGCTGCGTGCACGTGGCTTAGAGCGTCTTCGTCGAAAGTCGAGGCCACAACTTCCGCGTCTATGGCGCGCTTAAAGTCCGTCACTTCCTCTGGACGCTCGTCGACAAGCAAAACCACGAGGTTCGCTTCGGGTTTGTTTGCGCGTATAGATTTTGCCATCGTCTGCATGAGCACCGTTTTGCCCGTGCGCGGCGGCGCGACGATAAGCGCGCGCTGCCCGAGCCCCACGGGCGAAATCAAGTCGACGGCCCTCATCGAGACATTCGTCCGCGCCGAGTGCGCGTCGCATTCCATAATTATCCTGCGCGTCGGATAATACGGCACAAGCTCGTTGAACGCCGTAATGTCCTTGGCGTTTTCGGGCTTTCCGCCCATAACCGAGCAAACCTTTACCGCGAACGGGCACGATTTTTCCGACCTCGGCGACGCCGCCAAAACTTCGAGCCTGTGCCCGCGTTTAAGCCCGTATTTGTCGATGAAAATCTTGGGCACATAAACCGAGAACCTGCGCAAACGGTAGTTGTCGCTTTCAAAGACGACAGCCCCTCCCAGACCGTTTTCGAAAACGTCCAGAATCCCGACGGCTCGCACAAGCTTTTTTTGCTCCGCGGCAAAGTCGAAGAAGTCTTTGAGCAATTCGTTTTTGTTAAGCCCCGATCTGTGCGGAATCCCTGCTGCGGCAAGATATTGCGCCAATTCTTTCGGCGCGAGCGCGTAAATCCTTTCGAAGTCCGCAACCGACTTCACTTCGCCCGCGCCTTCGATTTTCACGTCATATTCGGGCGCGAAAATCCCCGATTCCTGCACTGCGGCTTCAACAAAGCCCGCGACTTTCTCCTTCGCGCCGTCGGTCGAACCGATTCCCGAAGCGCATTCCGCGCCGTCTGACATCCCGCCCGCCGTGTTTTCACGCGCGGGCGAGCTTTCGCCCGCAGCTACACTTCCGCCAGCTTCCGCGTCTCCGCCAGCCGCGCCGCTTTCCGCATTTTCTTCGGGATAAAGCAACTGCCTGTTCGAGCGTTCCAACATATCCCAGTAGGACAGCGGCTCCTGACCGTCATTCGAAACACTTTCGCCTTCCGCTTCGCCCGAAGCGGATTCGCCCGCATTGGCTTCACTTTCGGCGGCTTCGACAACCTCTTCGCTCTTGGCTTCCGAAACCGACATCTGCTTTACCGCGTTGGCTTCCTCAATTTCCGAAATCGCATTTTCTCCTGCATCACCCATGCCGCGCAAAACCGCCTCTTCATTCGCTTTCGCAGCTTCCGTCGGGGCAGGGCAGCCACCCGCGACATCCGCATTTGCGCCGATTTCGGCGACATCACTCGCGCCGCAGCCTTGCGCTTCACCCAGCCCGTTTTGCGCCGCCTGTTGCGCCGCCTGCGCGTCTACGCCCAAATATTCCCGCGCCAAAAATTGCCCGATAGCCTCGAAACTCTTCAAATCTGGCGATTCGAACAATTCCGTTGGATTCATCACGCCGTCGCCTTCGCCCGCCGACCACTTCGGTTTCGCCTGTTTGCCGCGCATGGTCTGCTGGTTCTGATTTTGCGGACTCTGCCTGTTCTGGTTCTTTTGCGCGTTCTGATTCTGATTGTTCTGCGCCGCGCCGAACCTGCCGTTTTGCTGGTTTTGGCGATTCTGGTTGCGGTTGAAGCGGTTGTTTTGCTGCTGGTTTTGATTTTGCTGATAGGGACGATTCTGGTTGCGGTTGAAGCGGTTGTTACCCTTGCTCCATTTGCCGTTTTGCTGTTGGTTGTCCCTGTTGCCGAAGCGGTTGTTGTTGCGCCGATTCCGCGCATCTAATCCGTCGGACTCCGAGTCCCGCGCCGCGCCTGCGCTTTCGCCTTCGCGCTGCGCAGTGTCGTAGCCGCGCCCACTTGCAAAATCGCCCTCGCCGCCGTCTTCTTCAAAACGCAGCTGATAGTTGTCTTGAATCAAATCTTCGTCGGTAGTCGAATACGACGTCGGAATCCCGTCGTCGTCTTCCGCCCCTTCGAAATTCGCGAATTCCGCGCCTTCTTCACTTCCGCTTCGACGCCCCGAATCCCCATCTTCCGTATTCGAATCCGAGTCCCCGCCGTTCGCGCCGAACGCGAATTCGTCCTGCGCGGGCGTAAAAACCGCGTCCCGCGGCTCGTCCGCGCCGTTGTCCGCCGATTCTTTCGGCGGTTCCACATCGCGCCATTGCGGGCCGTCGTCGCGCTTTAAGTCGCGGAATTTCGTCTTTGAATTTCTGCGCATAGCCCGCAGCGACTTTGCGTTTTTCTCGAATTCGTCCGCGCCCTCGCCGCCCGAAACTTCCGCAGAAACTCTTTCCCGCGCCCGCGCTTTTTCGGAATCTTCCGCGTGTTCGCCCGTAAAATCCGCGCTACCGTTTCCGCCGGCCGAGCCTCCATTTTGCGCTTCCCGCAAAACGCCCTGTTCGGACACATCTTGCGCGACATCTTCGACGCGCTTTTTCGGCTTTCTTCCGCGCTTTTTCGGCGTCGCCGCCGCGATTTCCGAAACACCGTCCTGCGGCGTCAAATTCTTTGGTTTCCTTCCGCGCTTTTTGGGATGCTGCTCGGAGGGGTATACGGTTTGGTCTTCTTGCATTTTTTACCTGTTTAGACGTAGAACTATTCTCGCGACCTGAGCCTTTAAAAAATCCACGGAAGTCTCGTTGAAAATTACGATGTCGGCGAGATTGGCCTTTTGAGCGGGAGACATTTGAAACGCGTCTCTTTGCTCCATTTCGCTCGGGGACATACCCCGCAGTTCGAGACGCCTCGCGCGAACCCGCTCGCCACAGTAGACACTAACGCACAAATCGAATTCTTTTTCAAGTTTTTTTTCGAAAAGCAGGGGAATTTCAACAACCGCAATCCGCGCATTTTCGGTTCTTTTGCGCCACATTTCGGCGACAATCGGATGGACGACACTTTCAAGCCGCGCCAGCTTCCGCGCGTCGGCGAACACCTTTTGCGCCACGAGCTTCCTGTCCACACGCCCGTCCTTAAACGCCTCTTCGCCCGCAATATCGCCTACAACCGCCCGGGCGCGCGGGTCATATTCCAACGCCTCGCGCGCCAGCTTGTCGGCGTCGAGCACGCAGAGTCCGAATTCAGCAAACGCCGCCGCCGCCTGCGACTTTCCGCAGCCCATGCCGCCCGTCAACGCTATCGTGATTTTTTCCATTTTTTTCGAGCGTAAAAATCGGCGGCAATCCCGCTACATCCGCTTTTTTTGTTCCCTCAAAAAGTCGCGCGTCTGACGCTTTAATTGCTTCAATTTCGTCTCGACTTTGGCAAGGTCCTTTTGCGGAACGCGGTTGACGAAACACACGCCGTTTAGGTGGTCGAATTCGTGTTGAACACAACGCGCGAACAAGTCGTTGCAGACAAGGACGTGTTTCGCGCCTTCGAGGTCGAAATATTCGAGCCTCACCACATCGACGCGCTCTACGGGCGCATAAATCCCCGGGAACGACAAACACCCTTCGTCGCACGTTTCCAAATACTCCCCCGTGAGCTCCAATTTCGGATTTACCGCCACAAACGGCATCGCAATGTCCAGCGGCAACTCGCGCGAGTCAATCGTAAATTTGCACGGCTCTTCGTTGTTGAGCCGCCTGCGCATATCAATCACAAACATAGAAAGCGGCACATCGACCTGCGGCGCGGCAAGCCCCAGACCGTTCGCCGCGCACATCGTCTCGAACATATCGTCGGCGAGCTTTTTCAAATCCGCGTCGAATTTTTCGACGGGCTTTGCGTGCTCTTTCAAAATGTTTTCTCCGAATTTAGTTATGCGTAGTATGGCCATATTTTTTGCGCGTTTAACAATTTTTTTTGACGAAAATAACCCGAATTTTTCCGAAAACTTCCGAACTCGAAATTTTTTTCAGAGCCCACCTCCGAAAGCCGCTTCCAAAGCCCAGTCCCGAGCCTCCTTCCGAAGCCGGAGCGAGCCCAAAAAAATCCTAAAACTCCTCTTCCTCCGATTTCGGAGCTTTCGGGAGCTTCCCGTTCGTCGTCATAATCAAAACGGGCTCTTTGTTTTTGAGCCAAATCTGGTGCTCTTTGTAAATCTTCGCCGACCCGAACCGCACGGCTTCGTCAATCGTCTTAATCGGCATTTTGCGCCCTTTCGGGGTGATATTGAAGTCGTATGCGCCGAAATGCAGCTTTTGCAGCGCGCTCTGCGGCGCGGCGTCTTCGGGAATCTGCACAACCCAGCCCGAGTATTCAAACCCCGTTTCTTCGATTTTTCCGTAGGGGTCGTTTACAATCACCACGAATTGCTTTTTCACCGCGGGTTCTTTTTCGGCGGTATCCTTTGCCGCTTCGGTTTCGTATTTAATGTCCTCCAAAATCTTGGCTATCTGCGCAGTGTCCACTTTTGCGCGTTTCAAGACCATTTCCACCAACTGAATATCGACTTTTGCCATAATTGAATCATTAGAACACAGGCGGGCAGGGTATGTCAAAATATTTTTGCCCCGTTTGATTCCACCCGCTCCGCACCCGACCCGATTTCGGGCGACACTCCGCCCGAGCCCATTTTACCCAAGCCTACACTCCACACTGCCAAGCCAACGCGCATTAACCTGAAACTTCCGCAACCGCGCCGTCCAAATAACCCGCCACAAAACAGCGCACCGATTCTTCGCCTACGCCGAAAAGCCGCGCCGCCGCCCGCTTGTATGCGGCAAGCTGACCCGCGTATTTCTCGGCATTCGCGGCTGAGGGCTTGTAGTCGACAATCTCGATTTCCGCCGTCGCGCCGTTTTCGCGCCTGACAATAATCCTGTCGATAACGCCCGAGACCAGCACGCCGTTTTCGCAAAGCTCGAACGGAAATTCGTTCGCCGCAAAGTCCCCGTTTTTGAGCTCGAAAAACCGCGCCATATCGCGCCCCGACAAAAGCTTTTTCAGCCCCCGCACGGCATCATCGTCGCCCGCAAACCGCGCGTTCACACCGCGCAAAAGCTCCGCGCCGACTCCGTCAAGCTCCGCCAAAAACGCGTGGATTTTTATCCCGCGCTCCGCGTCGGCACTGCGTTCAATGCCGCCCGCGCTTTCGCCTTCAAAAGCCGCGCCGCCGACTTCCGCAAAATCGCGCGAGGGTGCGGCAAATTCGAATGCGCCCGACTTCTCAAACCGCGCCAACTTCCGCGGCCTCGGCGCGTCCGTTTCCGCTTCCGCGGCAACTTCCGTTTCAAACCACCGTTCGTCGCCAATCGAAACCGACGCTCCGCGCAGGTCGAATTCCTCCATAAAAGCCTTCGCGGCCTTTCTGTCGGCAATCCGCGCAAATTCGGGCATAAACGCGCAAAGCAAAAGCTGCCCGAACGCAATGGGTTCGGCTTTGTCCGTCTCGGGCAGCCACGTTTTGGACTTGGGCGCAACCACATACAACGCCCTCTCCGCCCGCGTCATCGACACATAATACTTGCAAATCGCCTCGAAATTTTCCGCGCTCTTGCGCCCGAAATTTCGCTCATACAAATCCTCGTTAAGCTCCGCGAGGGCGGCTGCTGCGGGCAACATCACAGCCCCGCCCATAACGCCTATTTCGTCGCGCGGACGGATTTTGTTTTTGACGGGCACAATAGTCATCGCAAACGCGAGCCCTTTTGACTTGTGCACCGTCATCACCTGAACCACCGATTCGTTCGCCGACGTCTTCACCGTCTGCTCCGATATGAATTCAACCGCATCGTCAATAGAGGCAACACCCTCCCTGTCGAGCTCCACACACGCCTCCACAATCCAGTCGAGCTCCGCAACCCGATCTTTCCCCGATTTTTCGAGCATAAATAGCGCATACTCCCGCGCAAACGCCGCAAAGCCCCCCGCATAGATTTTAGCAACCGTCCGCCGCGCAAAATCCTCCGAAAATCCGCAAACAAAATCCTCCGCGCCCGACATTTCCGCAAACGCGTCCGACGCCGAATTTTCGGGGTGCGCCAGCCGCCTTAAAATCGCCGTAAAAAGCGACGCCATCGGACGCCCCTGCACGACGTCTACCTCCATTTCGCCCGCCGCATTGAACCCGTTTTGTTTCAAAAATTCCACAACGCGCCTGATGTGTTCGTTCTTGTAAAGCAGCACCGCGCACGAAATTTTGCGTTTTAGAGGCTCAACTTCCCTCAAAATCCGCAAAACCGCTTCGCAGACTTCCGCCACATCGTCTTCGTCCGAAACCGAACTTTGGTAGAAATCGAGCCGCGCAAACGACGGCGGCATTTCAAGGGCGAACCTCGGGTCGTCCTGCGCCGAAACGTGGGGGCTGAAATCGCCCGAAAACACCCGCGCCGCCCGCGCGTCGAACGCCCGCGCCAACTCCGCTTCGCAGCCGAAAATCGCATTGACTGCCGCAATCACATTCGTTCCCGAGCGGAACGAAGTCGTCAGCGGCTTCGCGGGTCTAATCAAAACCCCGTTTTTGTTGTAATAGTCCGAAACCCCGTTAAAAAGCGCGCTTGTAGCTCCGCGCCACGAGTATATTGATTGTTTTATGTCGCCGACATAGTAGAAACTTTTGTCGACATCCGTAATCGCCTCTTCCACCAGATTTCGCAACGCCCTCCATTGAATCTCCGACGTGTCCTGAAATTCGTCGAAGAGCCAGTGCCTGAACTTCGCGTCCAGCCTGTATTCAATCATCTCCTTGTCGGCGGCGCGCGCGGGGTCTGTCAGGACAAACGGCATATCCGCAAATGTGATTTTGCCCTTCGAGCGCGCCGAAATTTCGTATTCGCGCTCATACGCCGCCGCAAGCTCTCCCACGGCTCTCGACGCTTCGCAAAGCCGCCCGAAGTGAGCCGTAAAAAGCATATCAGCCATCTCGACAATCTCGCGCATGCACCGCACATCAATCTTCCCTCGTCCGAACGGAATTTCGACAACCCCGCCGACCGCGGCATTTCCCGTGCGGACAACTTCCAATACGCGTTTTAGCGCGGTGGACTTTACCGGCATAAGCGTCTCTTCGTTAGATTGCGCGAAAAATTCCACAATCTTGTCCGCGCCTTTCTGATTCGCCAAATCGGCCTCCACAGCCGCCAGCAGACTTTCGTATTTCGACTTCGCAAACGGCGCACTTTCAAACCTCACGCCCGAAAGCCGCGCATTTCCCCAAAGCGACACGTCCCGCGAAAGCAGATACATCTTGTGCGCCTTCGCCATGCTTTTTGACAACGCCTGCGAGAAAAATTTCTCGTCCCGCCCGAACCGCGATTTCTTCACCGTCTCTGCAAAATCGCGCAGAGCGGCGTCGTTGTCCGAGCGCGAGTCGATCATATTCGCCAACGCCTCCGCCGCCGCCTTTCGGGCTTCGAAACTCTTGTCGTCCAAAATCCGCACGGGCGCGAAAATTTTAAGCTCGCCCGCATTCTGCCTTATTATCGAAGAGAACAGCGCGTCAATCGTCCCGAGCCTCAGCCTGTCCAAATTCTCCGCGCAAACTTCGAGCGTCTTCTCGAAAATTTCGCGCGAAAGCCCCGCGCCCGATTTTCCGTATTCGGGCACGGCGTCTTCGATGTTCCGCGCCAGTTCCCGCGCGCCCGACTCCGATTCCGCGGCTTTTGCAAGCCTCTTTAAAATGTTCGTCAAAAATTCGCCGGCTGCCTTTTTAGTGAACGTCAGCGCGATTATCGAAAACGGATTCTCCCCGCGCCCGACCGCCGCGCACGCCAACGCCACAAAACGCGTCGTAAGCGAAAACGTCTTCCCCGAGCCCGCACTTGCCGAAACCTTTTCGTTCGCAAAAATCTTTTGAATCCTATCCATTTTGGCAGAATTTTTGAAGTTGCTTCGCCGACAGCGCAAACGTCGCGGGGCAAACGGGATACTTTGGGGCTTTGTCCGAAACGAACCTGCCGCTTCTAATCGCGGCGATAATCTCCGACATCTTCGCCCGCGCCGAGACCAGCTCGTCCTGCGTTATCTGCCAGACATCGACCGCCGTCTTCGACGTTTCAAGCGGCGATACAAACAAAGCGCATTCGCCGTCCGCGCCCAGCTCTTCGCGCACAGCCCACATATAGACGGGCATTTGCAGTCCCACCCATTCGCGCTCCATGCCCTTTCTTTCGCGCAGGTGCGAGGCCTTCGTAATCCCGATTTCGCACTTGTCGCGCGTCTTGTAGTCAATCAGACAATACCGCCCCGACTTTTCGTCGCGGTCGATTCTGTCAATCGAGCCCACCACGGGCATTCCGTCAATTTCGAATTTGAATTTGCGCTCGGGCTCGCCCCAAACGAGCCACCCCGCCGCCGCCCTCTCCGCTTGAACCTCAGCCAACGCGCGGAAACGCTGCCTCATTGAAATCAGCTGCATACGCGGTTGTGCCGCCAGATTGTCGGCAAATTCGCGGCGCATATAAGCGTCCAATTCTCGCGAAAGAAACGCGTAAATCTCGCCCGCGTCGGTCGACCGCGCCCTCTTCGAGAGCGCGAACCTGCGCATAATCTCGTGGAAAATCGTCCCGTATTGAAGCGCGTCGAATTCGCTTTTTTTCGCGTCGAATTCCCGCGCCCCCAACACATACGACACATAAAAATCAATCGGCGAGTCCAAATACTTGTCGAACTTCGACGCCGACATCGAAAACCCGTCGGGCAGGGGCTTGTCGAGCCTCAGTCCCACTTCCGTCTCCTCCGAAACAGCCTTGCGCCGCCCGCCTTGCGCCGTAAACAAAAACTTCACCCTACCCGGCAAATCGCGCGTTTGCAAGAGTATCCTCGACGGAATTTTCGGCGATTCCGACGCGTCTTTGAGCGACAGCATAACCTCCGCGCCCCCCTTGCGCGAGTCCAGCAACGCCCGCAACATATACGCGTCCCTCGCCCTGCGCGAGCGCGAATTTTTAAGCCCCAACCGCGCCCGCGCCGAGTCCGTCAAAAACATAATTTCCGATTCCGCAAGGGGAATCGTTCCGTCGTTAAAATCGCACAACAGCAAATGCGGCTTAGCGCTCCAAAAAATTTCGAGCCAGTTTTGCAGCGGCAGAAACTTTTCCGCCCCTCCGCCCACCTCCGCCCGCGCTTCGAGCGACGCCGACACCGCAAGCAAAATCTCCCGCGCAAGCAGCGGTTCGGGCATTTTCGTGCTACCGATTTTTTCCAGACATTGCACCGCCACATCAAACGCCCGCCTTTCGAAGTCCCCAACCTCTTTCGAAGCCTCCGCGAAAACCCTTCCGTCCGCAAAAATTTCTTCAAAAACCTCCTTCAACCCTTTGTCGTCAGAGTCCGCAAGCCGCGCCGCAAGCTGTGCCGCGACTTTCACAACCCGCGCCGACAAATCGCCCTTTTCCTCCAAAATTTCCACAAGCATGTCTACCCGATCGGGCAAATACCGCTCCGCCAACTTGTCGAGTCCGCGCAAAAAACCGCATTCCGTCCCGCCGACTTCCGCCGCCACTTTTGCCGAAAAAAGCGGATTCTCCGCCAACGCCCTGAACGCCCCGAATCCCGCGTCTTCGCAGTATCCCAAGGCCGCCCGAACAAGCTTTCCGAACGCGCTTGTGGCGAACTTCCGCCCCTCTGGCACCCTCGCCGAAATCGGCGGATTCAGCGCGGCGAATTCCCGCGCGAAAATGTCGGCATTCTCGGTTTGCTCGCACGATACAGCCAAAGCGTCGAAGCAGTCCGCGCCGTATTCCCGCGCCAATTCCGCCGCCGCCCGAGCCTCGTCGCCCACCGATTGATAGACAAAAACTCTCCCCTCTTCAAGGCCGATTTCCGCCGATTCGAACGCGCTCTTCGGCACGCCCGCACAGTCGAAATCGCCTTCCCGTTTTTGCGCGTCCGCAATCAGCACCACAACGCGACGCTCCCGCCCGAGCCGCTCAAAAAGCCGCGCCGCAAACGCGGGCATATCGGGGCACGCCGCCGCGACAATCGTCGAATACCCGCATTGCGCCGACTCCATCGCCCGCGCGAATCCGTCGTAGCGGCACTTCAAACCGCATCGGCGCAACGCCTCCCGATACCCGACCTCCAATGCCGCCAACGCCTTCCAAAATCCGTCTTCGAAAACCGACGCCGAATTGTTTGCCAACACCCGCGCCGCCTCCTCAAACGACATCAAATTCTCCGAAAGCGCATTCCGCAGCCTGTCAAGCCCGACGGCGGTTTCGAACATCGCCTCCCGCTTCGGCAGCCCGTTGACAAACAACATATTCGGGGCTTCGCAGCCTTTCAACGCCGCAATCCAGGCGGAGACGCGTTGCGCAAAACCGGCATATTCACAGCCTCCTTCGACGACTTCCTCCGCGCGTCTTTGTGCCGCTTCAAGCTCGGCAAAAAACATTTCGGGCGTCGATATTTTAAGCCCCGCAAACGCTGAAATTCCGCATTCGGACAACACACGCGCAATCTCGCATTTAAGCGTCTTCGCGGCGGTTTTTGTGGGCGCGAGCACAAGCGAATTTCCGAAGAACGCCGATTCCCGCCCTTCGCGCAAATTGTCCACAACCCAGCGCGCGACACACGCGGGTAGCGATTTTTCGGGCGATATGAAAATCCTTTCGAACATTTTAAACACAATCCGACGCGTTCGCGCCTCCGATTTTCAACCTATACCAAAACGGCGAAACCGTTCAATAATTTTCGCAAAAAATTGTTTTAAAAAGCCGAAAAATAGCTTTAAATAACGCGAATATGAAAACATTTTGCACGCAAATTTTCTCCGCAGCCGCCGCAGTTCTGCTTTCGTCATGCTCGCTTGCGGAGCGCGAAAATTGGAGTGCGTCGACCCGCGCCGCCCCCGAACTCGGCATAATCCTGCCCGTTTCAACCTCCTCGGCAGCCCGCGACGCCGCCGACGGCGCAACCCTTGCCGCCGAAGAATTCAACGCATCTTCGAAAACCGAAATCGCCGTTTCCGTCGAGGACAATTCGGCGGGCGCAAACGCGACCCTCGCGGCGGTAGAAAAACTCTCGCGCAAAAACGTCCGCCTTTTCTGCGTCGGCTTCGACCCCGAAATTCTGCCCTGCCACAAACTGCTTTCGAATATCAACGGCGGCTTTTTCGACTTCCTGATTGAATACCCGCCCGCCGTCCTGCTCGGCAAAAACGCCGCCCGCATCTATTTTAACGGGGCGCAGCAGGCGGATAAACTCGCCGCACACTTCGCAAAAACCGCCCCCGCCAAAAACGCCGAAATCGCCATAATTTCGGAGGATTCCCCCTACGGCAAATCGCTCGGCGACTACTTCAATTTCACCCTCGCAACTTCCGAGCGCAAAATAATCCGCGACTTTTTCGCAAAGGGCGAAACCCGCTTCGATATCTACGCCCGTCACATCACCGCCCGCAACCCCGCGGCAGTCTTTTACGTCGGCACGGGTGGAGAATTTTCCGCCCTCAAAACCGCGCTCGCCCGCGCGGGCTTTACAGGACGGCTCTATAAGAACCGCGGCTTCTTCGATGTTCAACCCACACACGCGTCCGCCGCAAAACCCGCGCTCCGCACAACCACAATATCAGCTCCGTTTGAAATCGCTTCCGCCCGAACCCGCGAGGGCAGGTCATTCGCAGCATCATTTGAAAAACGCTTCGGACGCCCGCCCTCCGTCTATGCCGCATTCGGCTACGACGGCGCAAAAGCCCTTATTGCGGCCGCCGCCCGCAATAATTTCGACATTTCAAAACTTTCCTCCGAATTTAAAAATACCCGAACCGACGCCGCAACCTCCACACTGGTATTCGATTCAAGCGGCGATTGCACCGCGTTGCTAAACATAACATCCGTTCCCGCAAAATAACACCCGTCTCAACCACAACACCGCCCGCAAATCCGCCGTTGCGGGGCTTCCGCCACACCGAACCAATGCAGCGTAAAACGCCATACTTCTGGAAATACCCGATTTTCCCATACTTCGCGGCTTCGCTTTCGGGCGCAGTCGCGGCGGGGAATTTTCCGAATTTGGCGCATTTCTCAACCCAGTTCCTGTGGATTGCCGCCGCAATTTTGATTCTCGATTTCACCTGCTCGACATTTTTCTACTTCGGCATTTCGTCCGCAAAAATCCGCTTTTTAAAACGCTTTTTCCGTGCCTGCGCCCTTTTTTGCGCGTGCATTTTCATCTTCTTCAAACAGAATGAAACGCCTCCTGCCGCACTCTTTGCCCCCGAATTTTCGCCACTTACCCTGCGAATTCTCGAAACTTCCGAAAGCTCTTCGGGCGGACGCTACGGCGTAGCGGAAATCCTCGAAAGCCGCCGTTCCGACACAATACACCGCAAAATCTGGTTCAACATTCCGCTTTCGAAAAAGTCCAAAAAGGCGGGAATAAAAACCCCGAAACTCCGCGCAGGCGACATCTTCAAAGCGGCTTCCGCCGCACTTTCGCCTGTCGTAAAAAATCCGCCGCTTTCGTGGCAGGGTTATAAAAAACAGGAATCCACCCAAACCGATTTCAACACATACCTGCTAAACCGCTTCGTGTTTTTCAAGGCGGTTATTTCGCCCGAAGACATCGAAATTTCAAGCCGAGCCCCCAAACCTTTCGGCGAGAAAATCGCCGATTATATGCGCAAAAAACTCGCCTCCGACAGGCTCGAATTCCGCGATGCTCCCGCCGCCTACGACGCCTTGCAGGCAATGGTTTTGGGCGATAAATCAAAACTCGCCCCCGAGCGCAAGCAGACATTCAAAGAGGCGGGGGCAATGCACATATTCGCCGTCAGCGGCTTGCATGTCGGCATAGTCGCCCTCGCGCTTCTCTACCTTTGCGCCATCGCGCGGATTCCCATTTGCCTTCGCGCCCTCGTCGCCCTCCCGCTTCTATTTTTATACGTGCTCGCCTGCGGACTTCCGCCTTCGGCAGTCCGCGCATTCATAATGGTTTCGGTCTTTTGGATAGCAATGTCCGCGGGGCGCAATTCGGCGTCGATAAATGCGCTAATGCTTTCGGCGACGGTTGCAATCAGCCTTTCTCCATCCGTCGTTTTCGGCGCGGGCTTCCAACTTTCATACGCGGTCGTGGCGTCAATGCTGCTTTTTTCATTCGGCGTCTGCGAAGACTTCCGCAACGCGTTTTTCAAACGCCATTACTTCGGACGCTTCAACCCCGCCGTCGATAAAATCTTCGACATTGCCGTCGGCGGGATCTGCATTTCCGTCGGGGCGGCTTGCGCGGCATTCCCGATTTCGTCATATTGGTTCGGCGCGGTTTCGATTGGCGGAATAATCCTGTCGCCCGCATTCGTGTTTCTGGCGGGGTTCGCGGTTCTCGCTGCAATGGCGGGGATGGTTCTGCCGTCGTTTGCGGGCACATTGTGCCTCGGCGCGGGCGCATACATCACCTCTGTTATGGTAGATATAGCGCAGTGGACTTCCGACCACTTCAATTTTATGTGCACTTCGCACCTCCAAAACGGATACGCCTGCGCCGCAGCAACCGCACTAATCATGCTTTTATTCTCTTTCTCGATAAAAATTGAAAACGCAGCGTTGCGTTTTGCGATAGTTCCCGCAATAGTTTCAATCGGAATGTTTACATTATGGATATTGCAATAAACGAAAGTTCCTTCGACGTTAATTTCGAACCCTCCGCCCTCCTCGAAATCGCCCTCACTCTCGAACGCGGCGCAAAAGTCGCCGCCGCGTGTTCGGGCGGGGCGGATTCCGTTTTTCTGCTGCTTTCGTTGCTCGATGTCTTCGCCGAGTCGCGCCGAAACATCTGCGCGCTTCACTTCAACCACAAAGCGCGTCCCTGCGCCGACGCCGACCAGAAATTCGTCGAAGACCTCTGCGCACGCCACGGCGTCGAACTCTTCTGCGGCAGCCCCGCTACCCCGCCGAAAAAACACACCGAGGCGGAGTTTCGGCAAATGCGCCTTGCCTTTTTCAAATCGGCTTGCGCCGCGCACGGCATCGCCCTAATCGCGCAGGGACACCACAGCTGCGACGCCGCCGAATCGCTTTTGATGCGCATTTCGCGCGGCGGCGGCATCGATGCCCTCTGCGCTCCCGCGCCCGTCTCCTCGGTCGGCACACTCCGCTTCGCCCGCCCGCTTTTGGACATTTCGAAATCCGAAATCAAACAAATGCTCGCCGCCGCCTCCCAGCCGTGGCGCGAAGACGAAACGAATTTAGAAAACACCCACTTCCGCAATAAAATCCGCAATCTCGTTCTCCCCCAGTTCGAGGCAGCCGCACCCAATATCTATGCGGGCGCGCGCCGCACCCAAAAACTCCTTTCCGAAGACGCACAGGCACTCCGCGCCGAGTTCGACGCCGAGTTCGATTCCCTCAATCCGCGCGGAATCGCCGCCACAGCCGTCCTGTCCGAAAAAATAATCCTCACCCGAGCCTACCTGCGCCGCGCCCTGATGAAACTCTTGCAGACAAATTCGCGCCTCGGCGAAATCCGCGCCAACGCAGCCGACGCCTTTTTGGACGAAATTCGCGCCGCCTTTACCTCCGCGCCGCGCCGCCGCGCAAAAACCTCTGTCGGCGATTCCTCCGCCGTCTTCGACCCCACATCGATGACGCTTTCGCTCCAACCCGAAACGCCTCCCGAGCCGTTCGAACTCCGAATCGGCATCGGCACACACCTGCTTCCCGACGGCGGAACATTGCTCGTTAAAAAAATCACGCTTTCGGACGATAAAAAGTCGCAAATTCTCGCGGGCGACAACGACGATTCCCGAACCGTCTACCTCGACGTTTCCTGCTTCGGCGACATCAAACGCGACACCCTCACCGTCCGCACCCGACGCGCTGGCGACGCCTACACGCCGCTCGGCGGCACTTCCCCCAAAAAACTCAAAGAGCTTTTTTCGGCAAAAAAACTGCCCCTTTCGCAACGAAAATCCGCCATCGTTGTCTGTAATTGCAGGGGAGAAATTCTCTGGACTCCCTCAGTGGCTCCCGCCGACAAATACAAAATAACAAACTCCCGCGTTGCAATAGAATTGACGTTGCGACCCAAAGACGTTTTATAATACTGCAAAATGAACAATAAAGACAACAGGAACTTTTTAGCAAAACCCTATGTGGTGTGGTTGCTTATTCTTGCAATCGTAGTCGCCTTGGTTTCACTGCCCGAAAGTGCGGGGTCGAAAGTGCAGAAATTCGACATCAAAAAACTCGCAGCCGCCGTCAAGAACGACGAAATCGTCTCGATGTCCGTCAGGGGCGACCCCAAGGCGGGCAAGGATTGGTATAGTGTAAACGGCAAAATCAAAAACCCCCTCTTCGGGCTTGATTCCGCCGCCAAAGACGTTCCGCGCACACTCGCATTCTCGTTCGAAGGCCGCATAACCGAAGACCTCTACAAAAAAATTTCCGACCCCTCCGCCCCGTGGGAAATAAAGGAAGAACCCGCCTCCACCTTTTGGGGCGACCTGCTTATAAGCATTCTCCCCATACTGATTATCGTGGGCGTTCTGTATCTGTTCTTTTCGCGCCAACTTCGCGGCGGGGGCAGGGGCGCACTCGATTTCGGCAAAAGCCGCGCGCGTCTCATATCGCCCGAAGACAACAAAACCACCTTCGCCGACGTCGCGGGTTGCGACGAGTCCAAAGAGGAGGTTTCCGAAATCGTCGAGTTCCTCAAAAACCCCAAGCGTTTCAGCGAAATCGGCGCGAAAATCCCCAAGGGTATCCTTATGGTAGGGCCTCCCGGAACGGGTAAAACCCTGCTTGCCCGCGCAGTTGCGGGCGAGGCTGATGTTCCGTTCTTTTCAATCAGCGGTTCGGACTTTGTGGAAATGTTCGTCGGCGTTGGAGCCGCGCGTGTCCGCGATATGTTCGAGCAGGCGAAACAAAACGCCCCCTGCCTGATTTTTATCGACGAAATCGACGCCGTAGGCCGCCAACGCGGCGCGGGAATGGGCGGCGGCAACGACGAGCGCGAGCAGACCCTTAATTCGCTGCTGGTCGAGATGGACGGCTTCGACGCCCATAGCGGCATAATCATCATAGCCGCCACAAACCGCCCCGACGTTCTCGACAGCGCACTTCTGCGCCCGGGCCGCTTCGACCGCCAAGTCGTAATCGATCTCCCCGATGTCAAGGGCAGGGAGGAAATCCTCAAAATCCACGCAGCCAAAATCAAACTCGAATCCGACGTCGATTTGAAGAAAATCGCCCAGCTCACCCCCGCGTGTTCGGGCGCGGATTTGGCAAACCTGCTCAACGAGGGTGCGATTCTCGCCGCCCGCCGCCACAGCGAAACCGTCTCCAACGACGACATTTCCGAAGCCCGCGACAAAATTTTCTTCGGCAAGGAACGCCATAAAATTATGGACGACGAACAAAAACGTCTCACCGCCTATCACGAGGCGGGGCATGCCCTCATTCAGGCAGTGCTCGACGACGGCAAAAACAGAATCCATAAAGTCACCATAATCCCGCGCGGGCAAAGCCTCGGTTCGACAATGTTCTTCCCCGTCAAGGACGAGCAAACCTCGTCCAAAAAGTCGCTGCTGAACTACATTTGCATGTGTCTCGGCGGGCGCGTAGCCGAGGAAACCGTCTTCGACGACATTACAAACGGCGCGGCTTGCGACATCAAACAGGCAACCCAGACCGCCCGAAAAATGGTCTGCGATTGGGGTATGAGCGACCTCGGCCCCGTCTCCCTCGACGAAACCCAAGACCACATTTTCCTCGGGCGCGAAATCGCCCGCAACAAGTCTATGAGCGATAAAACCGCCGAGACCGTCGACGAAATCGTGCGCCGCACAATCGAGTCCCAGCTCGAACGCGCCCGCACTATTCTGCGCGAAAACCGTTCAAAACTCGACACAATCGCCTCCGAACTTCTCATACGCGAGACTATCGGCGGCGACGATGTCTACGCAATCGTAGGCGGCACATTCACCCCGACCGACAGGGAGGAGTGGCAAAAGCAACAGGAGCAAAAACGGCTCGCCCAAGAGGAGGCAAAAAAGCGCGAATCCCAACCCGATTCCGACCCTTCTGCCCCCGCCGACGCCGCCCAGCCCGATTCCACCACACCCCAGCCCGCCTGAGTTGCGCCGAATGTTCGCGGTGCGTTTCACTCTTTTTTCCGTGGGGATAACCTTGATATGCCGAAAAGTGCGCAAAAAATTTTAAGCCCCCCTAAAAGCGGCTAAAAAAACACCAAAACGCCCGATTTTTGCATAAAATCGGGCATTTTTTTACGTCTAATTGGGCGTTTTTTGACTACCGATTCAGACTGAAAAATTGTTTATTTTCAGAAAATCGTCCGCAAACGGATACCCGTCGAGAACCGAAAAATCGGGGCGTCCGGAAAAATACAACGCCGCAAACAACGCTTCGACAGTCGCCAAACCGCCGCTCGGGTCTTCCGCCAGCTTCGACTTGCGCGGATAGGCGGTTTTTACGCATTGCGGAATGCTGCGGGCTACATAATTGCCGCGGATTTTCGCCTTTATTTTGGGCAGCAAAAGCCAAGTCGAATCCAGAAGCAGAATGGGCAAGCCGGCGTCGGCGGACGAGATTTCGGGCGCGCCGATTTCCAGCACCAAATAACCCGTCGCGTCGAACGAAAATCCGTCTGCGGCGTTGTGGAACTCGAAGTCGCTACGTCCGCATAAGTGGCGCAACGAACACTTCTTGCGATTTTCGCGCGGGTGTCTTATCACAACGGTTTTCATTTCCTGCTTAAATCGGCAGTCGCATTTTGCGCCTCGCCAGCGCGCCGCCGCGGCGCATCTGTTTTTTTCGGCAATATATATTATATCTTTGCCTCGACAAAACGTCCCTTTGGCGGGCTGCTCCACGTTATCGCTATTCTACGGTTACCGCCTTTGCCAAGTTGCGCGGCTTGTCGACATCGCAACCGCGTTCGATTGCAATGTAATAAGCAAGCAGCTGCGCGGGAATTGTCGCGACAATCGTGCGTATGGATTCGTGCGCCTTTGGCAGTGTTATGATTTCGTCCGCCAACCCCTTGAAAGCCTCGGGATAGCAGGTTATCGCAATCACGTCGCCCTTGCGGGCTTTTATTTCCTGCGCGTTCGAGATTATCTTCGAAAGCACTTCCTCGGAATTTGCGAACATCACCGACGGACAGTCGGGGCAGACTAACGCAATCGGCCCGTGCTTCATTTCGCCCGCGGGATAGCCCTCGGCGTGGATATACGAAATCTCTTTGAGTTTGAGCGCGCCTTCGAGCGCAATCGGAAACTCGTCGAGTCTGCCGAGGAATAAAAAGTCGTTTTTATGTGCGTATTTTTTTGCTATACGCTTGATTTCGGGTGCTTGTTCGAGCGTCTGCCCGATAAGGTGCGGTAGTTTTTTTATTGCCGAGACAATTTCCTTGCCCGCCGAGAACGACAAATCGCGCATACGTCCGATGTAGAGTGCAATCAGCAGGCATATTACGATCTGCGAAGTAAACGCCTTTGTGGAGGCAACACCCACTTCCTTGCCCGCATATTGATAAAGCCCGCCGTCGGATTCGCGCGAGATTGTCGAGGCAATCGCGTTTGTTATGGCGAGGGTCTTGAACCCCTTTCGCTGCGATTCGCGCAGGGCTTCGAGGGTGTCGAGCGTCTCGCCGCTTTGGCTCAAAACGAACACGAGCGTGTTTTTTTCGATGGGCGTGTTGCGGTATCTGAATTCGCTCGCGTATTCGACTTCGACGGGGATTCGCGCATAGCGTTCGATGAGCTGTTCGGCAACCAGACACGCGTGCCACGCCGTTCCGCAGGCGCAGAAAATGATGCGGTCTATCTGGCGCAGTTCGTTGGGTGTCATATTAAGTCCGTGTAAAATAGACGTCGATTCGTCGTCGGAGATTCTGCCGCGCAGGGCGTTTTCAATGGCTTTCGGTTGCTCGTAAATCTCCTTTTGCATGAAGTGTTCCGCGCCTTCAAGGTCGGCGTTTTCAAGCTCCCAGTCGATTTCTTTTACGGTGTATTCTATGGGTTTGTTGCCGATGGAAACGATGTCGCAGTTGTTGATTGAGACGCTCGCAACCTGCCCGTCTTCGAGATAGATTACATTGTTCGCGCGCCCCGCGAAACCCAAAACGTCGCTCGAAACGAGGCGTTCGTCGGTGCCGATACCAATCAGCAGGGGCGAGCCTTTGCGCGCTGCGACCATTTCGTCGGGATAGTCTTTGCACAAGACGGCAATTCCATAAGTGCCTTCGACGTGAATCAGAGCCTTGCGGACAGCCTCCAAGAAGCGGTTTTCGGTCGATTCGTCGGTTCTGTAAGTGTAGTGGTAGGCGATGAGGTTTACCAACGCCTCGGAGTCTGTCTGGCTCTTGAAAGTGTAGCCTTTCTTTTCGAGAAAATGCTTCATATTCTCGAAATTTTCGATAATGCCGTTGTGAACGAGCGCGAACATACCGTCGCTTGAAAGGTGCGGGTGCGCGTTGGCGTCGGTGACGCCGCCGTGGGTTGCCCAGCGCGTGTGGCTTATGCCAAGGCGCGCTTTAAACGGCTTGCCGCTGTCGGCGATTTTCTGAGCGAGAACGTCGACGCGCCCCTTTTTCTTGCAGACGGTGAAGTCGCCCTTGTCCAGAACCGCGATTCCCGCCGAGTCGTAGCCGCGGTATTCGAGCTTTTTAAGCCCCTCTATTAGAATGGGAGTCGCGTTTCTCTTGCCGATGTATCCTGTAATTCCGCACATAATCGAATAAAAAGTTTGCGTGCATTTTTGCGAAGCAATCGGATTTTGCAAGCATTTTAAACTTCCGCGCCATCGACCCGCTTCGCGTCGCCGCGGACAAAACGCGGGCTTTTAGCGCATAAAAAACTTATAAAATGCTTGTAAAGCCGCCGCGCCGACATTTATATAAAGATAAGTTAAAAAATTTAAACAAACGGAATTTTTGTCTATGAAGAAATTTTTCATATTGGCGGCGGCATTGTCCGCTTCGGTATCGTCGTCTTTCGCGCAGACCAACGCGCTTATCGACATTCGTCAGGATATCAGCCTGCTGCGCAGCGAAGTCGGACAGCTGCGCATGGAAGTCGAGGAATTGCGCAACGAAAACGAGTCGCTTAAAAAGAGCATTTCGTCGCTGCGCTCGTCGAGCGTTGCCAACGACAGCGTCAGGGCGCAAATGAGCTCGGTCAAGGCGTCGGTTGCCGTCCAGAACGAGGCGTTGAAGCGCGAAATCGTCGCTTCCGTAAAAAAGGACATCGACGCGCTCGCGGCGCAGACAAACGCCGCAATCCAGAAACTCGCCAAGGCGGTCGGCTCGCGCCCGCAGCAGCAGGAAAGGGCTTCGTTTTCGACCGACTACCCCAAGACGGGCATAAACTACGTCGTCAAGTCGGGCGACTCAATCTCGAAAATCGCCCGCGCAAACAATTCGCGCGTGAAGTGGATTATGGACGCAAACGAAATTTCCGACGCCAAGAATTTGCGCGAGGGCGCGGAAATCTTCATTCCGCAAAAATAGCAACCGCAAAACGGAGGGCATAAAATGACTCAGAAAAAAGCATTGGGCAGGGGGCTAGGCTCGATAATATCTTCGGGCATAAAACGCGCTCCCGCGGCGTCGGTTCAGGTGAAAACCCCGCAGGCGTCGAAATCCGAACAGCGCGCGGCGGTTGCCGAAAAGTCGGTTCAGCCCGCAAAAATACAGTCCTACGGCCTTTTCAGCGAAATCGCAATCGACAAAATCATTCCAAGCCCCTATCAAGCACGCAGGGAATTTTCCGAGGCGGAAATCGCGAGCTTGGCGGATTCAATAGCCTCCGAGGGGCTTATCCAGCCGCTTTTGGTGCGCAACACAAAGGACGGCTACGAGCTTATCGCGGGCGAACGCCGCCTCCGCGCCTGCCGCAAACTGGGCATGAAAAAAGTTGTCGCCTGCGTCCAGACCGCAAGCGACGCCTCCGCCGCGGCGAAGGGGCTTATCGAAAACCTCCAACGTTCCGATTTAAACCCGATTGAAGAGGCCTTGGGCATCTCGAATTTGATGGCGAATTTCCGCCTCACTCAGGAGGCCGCCGCACAGCGTCTGGGTAAGCCGCGTTCGAGCGTGGCAAATTCGCTGCGCCTGCTAAAACTGCCCGAGGAAGTGCGCGGCTACATCGCAAAGGGGCAGATTTCGATGGGGCACGCAAAAATCCTCACCGGTTTGGAAGATTCCGCGCGGATAGTCGTCTTGGCGCGCCAGATTATCGAGCGCGGCTTGAACGTGCGCAACACCGAAGACGCCGTTCGGCGCATTAAAAATTCCTCGGAACGCCGCACCGTCGGCAGCGCGCTTTCGAGCGCGGCGCAGAATGCGGTTATCAGGGATATTCAAAACAAGGTCGCCTCCAAACTCAACGCGTCGGTTTCGATTCAGCAAAACGGCCGCCGCGGAAAAATCGTCGTCGAATACCTCGACAACGACGACTTGGCGCGGATTCTCGAAGCAATCGGGGTTAAAATCTGACGCGGGGCATTCTTGCTTCGGGCGAAGTTTTTCGGTTCAGCTCGCTTTGAAAAATACGTTTGCAAAATTTTTCTGCTTGAAAACGGCGGTCTTCTTTTGCGCCGTCGCCATCTTTTCGGGCGTGTTGTCGGCGCAGGTAAAACCACACGACTACACCGAAACAAACAAGTCTTTGCAGCGCGACGCCGTAGCCCCAAAACAAAACACTCTAACCGACCAGCGCGCCCGCGCCGACGGCAAAACATTTCGGACAAAGACCTATAACAACACAAAAGACGCCTCCGCGCTCATCGACAAAAGCTTCTATTATTCCGACAAAAAGCCCGCCGATATCTCGGCGCAGGCGGAGTTTTCGGGGGGCAAAAAGGAGTTTTCCAAAAAGACTTTCGAGCCGAAAAAAACAGCGTGGTTCGATTCCGAAAAAAAGCAGACCCGCTTCGATACTTCCGTCGATTTGTCCAAAACCTACAAGGGCAAAATCGATATGCAAAAGCGGACGAAGTTCGACACCGACAGAATCCAGTCCGCCTACGAGCAAATACAGGAACGCTCAATGCAGGACATCAACAAATACCAGTTCCGCCATTCACACCCGACTGACCCCGGAATCAAAATCACACGCGCCGGCGGCAAGGCGGGCGATGTCGACACCGAAACGCGCTCGTTTTTCGATGCATTCTCTTCGCGGCGGCGCATAGATATAAATACGCCCGCGGCAACCCTCAAAGGCGCGCCGAAAGCCGAAAAGCCGTATCATTCAAAACCCAACGCGGGCGCGAAGGCTGCGGGAGGAGGTTCGACGCCCAAGTTTTCGACTTCGGGCGGGGCTTCCGTTTCGGCACAAACTTCGAACGCCCCTCATATTTCGGATTCGGACAGCACACTCGGTTCTTCGTCCGACGGCGTCGACGCCGCAAAAAGCTCCCGCGCCCAGCACGCCCAGCACGCGCAGGAAAAGCGCGTCAAGTCTGTCGAATACCTCGACGAATCGAAGTCGAGCCAGTATAACTTTCTGCGCGTCCCCGACGGTATGAAGGCAAAGGGGCGCGCCGTTATAAAAGTCGAAACCGACGAGTAGGGGCGGGCGGGGCTTCGCTTCCACCCCGCCTGTTTGCGCGCTTGCCTGCCGTCGCCACACGCCTAAATCTCTACCCTCACATATTCTCTCTTAGCACTTCTAAAAAAACATTCGCCCGCGTTTTTTTCGTTCGCCCGTCTCGACTCCCGATTTTGCGCGCATTTCCGCGCTCCTCCAGACGTCCGCGTCTTCACGCGCTGTTTTTGCCAGCCAGCGTGTTCCCAACACCCGCCTGCTGTGTGCCCGAAAAGCAGGACAGACTTGCAAGGGGTAAATTGATTTGCAAAATAGGAAGGCAAATCAAATGGGCAACAGACGCGAAAAGTACAATAACGAACGACCGCACTCGGCGTTGAACTACGAACCGCCAAGCAGTCTCTCCGCCCCAATGGGGGCGATACGAACCGATTTAATCTTGAATCAATAAACACAATCAACAATAATATCAACCAAGTCAGTTTACTCCCTTAGCTTCCTATCCTAATTTTGGAAACAGCGCAATATCCGCTTCCTTGGCTTCATAAAAATCCATCCAAATTTTGCGGTATCGGTTGATGAGAATTGCCCAAGCGTCTTCAAATTGACTCCTATTTTCTTCCAGCAAACTTTAAGTAGCCCTTATGGCATTTGCGGTCAAAATACCCCATAATTTAGCG
>ERZ1026944.3-NODE-3-length-194000-cov-95.978649_pt1 | contig 194000 bp, 156 predicted proteins | sample MGYA00519569_ERZ1026944 | MGnify/ENA primary metagenome ERZ1026944 (study PRJEB26926, sample SAMN06164618) | human gut metagenome | biome: ENVO:00009003; feature: ENVO:2100002; material: ENVO:00002003 | host: Homo sapiens | place: USA | collected 2012 ... | reverse complement strand
CGAGATTCCTCTACGTCTCGTGGGCTCGGAGATGTGTATAAGAGACAGTTATTTACCAAGTCCAGACGGAACTTGGAATTCAGTCAGATAGTATCTTATTGTTAGTCTGTTATCGTCTTGTTTTGACTAAAACGCGGTTGCGTTGGAAAAGTGGGAATACTTTGTTGGATGATTGAGGATATGAGCAAAAGGGAGATGTATGGCCAGTAAAATGATTTTTTCTTGAAATAGCCTTGGAAAGATTAAAAAAAGCTATATATTTGTATTCAATTCTAAAACTAACTACCTATGAAACTAATTGCAGAAAGTGGTTCTACGAGAACAGAATGGGCGCTGGTTGAAGATAATCGTCTGATACAGCGAGCCTTCACAGAGGGCTTAAATCCTTTCTTTCAAACGAGAAGAGAGATTAGCCGAAGTGTGCGGTTAGGATTACCCGAGCATTTTTTCAAAAGGAAATTGGAACAAGTCTATTATTATGGTGCCGGATGTACTTCTTATGAAAAGAAGAATATATTGGGTGCATCATTAGTAGCACAATTCAAAACCCCTATCCAAGTGGAAAGCGACCTTCTTGCGGCTGCCCGCGGTTTGTTCAAATGCGAGGCCGGCATTGCTTGTATCTTGGGAACCGGCTCTAATTCATGCTTTTATGATGGAAAAATCGTAGTCAAGAATGTCAAAGCGGGCGGTTATATCTTAGGTGATGAAGGCAGTGGAGCCGTATTGGGTAAAATGTTTCTGTCTGATGTTCTAAAAGGATTGGCGCCTAAGTATGTGATGACAGATTTTTTTGAGAAATTCCGTATCAGTCCCAATGAAGTGATGGAATCGGTGTACAACCGTCCTTTCCCGAATCGTTTTCTTTCTACGATTTCTTATTTCTTAGCTGATTACACTAATGATGATTATGTGTTCAATCTGATAACCAGTAATTTAAGAAGCTTTTTCACTCGAAACGTATGCCAATACGACTACAAAAACTATCCTATTCGATTCGTTGGTTCGTTGGCCAACAGCTATGCAGCCATACTGAGAGAAGTTGCCGGTGAATTTGGAATCGGATTGGATGTAATTGAAGAAACTCCGATGAACGGACTGATAGAATTCCATTCTTTAAATATTGAAGAACCTTAAACTCTTATATATATAAGGTATATAGAAAGAAGCTGCAGAAACAGAAAGCCGTGGCTCGTGGATTCATCGAGAACAAGGAGGGCTGGGCTGCTGAACTGAATCACCTGGATGAGAGTGATCGTTATTTCATGGATCGTTTCAAGAAGAAGATTCTTGAGAATATGGGCAATGCTGATATGAAGATGGATGATTTGGGAGCCGAGATGCAGTTGAGTAAAGTACAGCTCTATCGCAAGGTGAAGGCTATGACAGGAAAAACGCCTGTCGAGCTCCTGAAAGAGATGCGCCTGCAGAGAGCCTATACGCTCCTGATGCAGACTGATAAGACTGTAGCTGAAGTCTCGGCAGAAGTAGGCTTTGCGTTACCGGGCTATTTCTCTTCATGCTTCAGGAAGCAGTTTGGCGTTCTTCCTACCGATTTCAGAAATAAACAGTTATCTAAAAGAAAATAGTTTTCTAACTCCTTTAAAATAAGTACTTTAAAATCTTAGCAAAAGATAAGAAAATCGTTTCATGTAACATAATTATTGTTGCAGGAACGATTTTTTTTATTCTCATATCCAATCTTTGCCTAATTTTGCAGCAGTAATCAAACAATAACAATTTTTGAAACTTAAAATGTTAAATATAGTATGAACAATCTTTCAAAATTACTAATGAGCTCTGCGCTCTGTGCTGTTTGCACCATAGCTAGTGCACAACAGGTAAATGTAAATGGCATCGTAAAGGATGCTGCCGGTGAGACAGTCATTGGTGCATCTGTTATGGTGAAAGGCACAAAGACTGGTACTGTTACCGACTTTGATGGTAACTTCCATGTAGAATGTGCTCCTGGTTCCACACTTGTTATATCTTATATTGGATATAAGACGCAAGAAGTAAAGGCTTCAGACAATATGGAGGTAACACTTCAGGAAGATGCCAACGACTTGCAGGAAGTAGTTGTAACAGGTTATACCACTCAGAAGAAGGCTGACTTGACCGGTTCCGTGGCTGTGGTTTCAACCAAGAACCTGAAGACAAGTTCAGAGACAGACCCGATGCGTGCTTTGCAGGGTCGTGTTCCTGGTATGACTGTTACAACCGATGGTTCTCCTATTGGTTCAGGAACCGTGCGTATTCGTGGTATCGGTTCTTTCAACTCTTCTCAGGACCCTCTTTATATCATAGATGGTGTGCCTACCAATATGGCATTGAATACCCTCAATACAAATGATATCGAGAGTATGCAGGTTTTGAAGGATGCCGCTTCGGCTTCTATCTATGGTTCACGTGCATCGAATGGTGTCATCATCATCACCACCAAGAAAGGTAAGAAGGGTAGCAAGGTGGCTGTTGACTTCTCTGCCAACCTCACTGCACAGTTCTATTCCAACCAGTCGAAGATGAAGCTGATGAACTCCAGCCAGTATGCTACTGCGATGGCTCAGGCAGCCCTGAACGATGGACTCGATCCTGTGGCTTATGCTGCCAACTACGGCATCGACTTGAATGCGGCCTCTGGATCTCCTATCACTGTTTGGAATCCTGCTACCAACCAGTATCAGAACTATACTATCAATGGTCGATATGATGGCTACATCAATGCCAAGAAGACCATGCGATTCTCAGATACCGACTGGCTCGATGAAATCTCTCGCACAGGTTTCTCGCAGAACTACGACCTCTCTGTATCTCATGCCAATGACAAGCATAGCGCTATGTTCTCCTTGGGATACAAGAACAATGAGGGCGTCTTGAAATATACCAACTTCGAGAATATCTCAGCTCGTTTGAACACCTCTTGGAATTTAAACAAGATTGTAACCGTAGGTGAGAATGTAACATTGACTTATACCTCTCAGGTAGATTGCCATCCGATGGAGAATGCCTTGAAGATGCCTTCCATCGTTCCGGTTTACGAAGAAGATGGCAAGACTTTCGCAGGTCCTGTGGGTAGTATGGCCGACCGTCAGAACCCTTGTCGTGAGCAGTATCAGAACCGCAACAACCACCTCGACTACTGGCGCATCTTCGGTAATGCCTTCGTAGAATTGAAACCTGTCAAGGGATTGACCCTGCGCTCTAACTTCGGTTTGGATTTCAAAACATCGTTTATCAATGCGATGACGAATACTTATCACTCTGATATTGTCAACAACGATATCGCTAAGACTACGCTCTCAAATAACAATGAGACTAACTGGACATGGTCTAACACCGCCCAGTATGTTACCCAGATAGGCAAGCACAACATCGATGTACTCGGTGGTATGGAATTTTCCAAGCAGTCGGTTATCGATTTCTCTGCCTATTCAGAAGGCTATGCGCTGGAAGATAAAGATTATATGTGGCCAAATGCTGCAACAGGAACGATGCGTAACTCGGGTGCGAAGGTAGGCTATCGCCTGGCTTCTTTCTTTGGAAAGGTGAACTACAACTGGGATGATCTCCTCTTGGCTTCCTTCACTATCCGTCATGATGGTTCATCACGTTTCGGTAAGGCACATCGCTGGGGTACTTTCCCTGCTGCATCTCTCGGCTTCAGATTTTCTAATCTCCTGAAGAAGGATTGGTTGGATGATGCCAAGTTGCGACTCTCTTGGGGTCAGACAGGTAACCAGGCTATCGACAACAATGCACAGTTTGGTCTTTATGTAGTGGATTACGGACTAGACCGTGTAACCTCTACTGCTTACGACCTCTTCCTGCAAGGTTCAGGTACCTTCCCTTCTGGCTATCGTGCCACACAGTTGGCTAACCCTAACTTGAAATGGGAGGCTGCTACCCAGTATAACGTAGGTTTGGATTACACCCTGTTTGGCAACACACTCTATGGTACAGTGGATGCCTATATTAAGAATGTGAAGGATATGTTGATTAATCCTGCTTATCTGGGTGCAACTGGTGAAGGTGGAAATTCATGGCAGAATGGTCCTTCGCTCCGCAACTGGGGTATGGAGTTCACCGTGGGCTATCGCAAGACCTTGGCTAATGGACTTGGCATCGACGTGAACGGCAATCTGGATTTCTTCCGCAACAAGGTTACTTATTTGCCAGCAACAACAACAGGTGCTTACGCTCACACATCTACGGAAAACCTGGTGCAGAGTGGCAAGTCTTATGGTTCTATCGTAGGTTATGTAACCGATGGAATTTTCCAGAATCAGGAAGAAGTAGATAAGTCTGGACAGCCAAATGCACGTGTCGGTGGATTGAAATACAAGGACTTAGATGGTAAAAATGGTATTACTTCAGATGACCAAACTTGGATTTTCGACCCTGTGCCAGCCTTCTCTTATGGTTTGAATATTGCTCTCAACTACAAGGGCTTTGATTTCAGTATGTTCTGGCAGGGTGTCTATGATCAGGATGTGTATAACAACCAAAAGTTCCAGACCGACTTCTGGGCTATTACTGATGGTGGTTCTAACAAGGGAACCCGTTTGCTCGATGCTTGGAATACCAACAATACCGGTTCTTCTATCCCACGTCTGAGCACCATGAATACAGCTGATGAAGGTCGAGCATCTTCTTACTTTGTGGAGAATGGATCTTACTTGAAGTTGCGCACCTTGCAGGTGGGCTACACTATCCCAAGCAGCATCCTCTCTAAGTTGAAGATGACCAGTGCCCGTGTCTATCTCTCAGGTCAGAATCTTTTGACCATCAAGAGCAACAGCCTTACTTGTTCAGACCCAGAGAATCCAAACTGGAACTATCCACTTTCAACATCCGTATCATTCGGACTTCAGGTAGGTTTCTAAAATGTTTCATATTTTAAAAAAAGAATTCTAAGATGAAAAAGTTATATACAATGGTGCTTGCAGCAGCACTGGTAGGAACATTCACCAGTTGTGATGATTTCCTGGATTACAAGCCAACAGCTGTGGTTGATGAAGACAAGGCTTTCAGCGAGCCAGACAAGATGGTAAACAGTGCCTATGCGATGTTGGGCGACTGTTGGTATTCTTACCCATTCAACCTTTGGCCATACGGTGACCTTTCTTCAGACGATTGCTTGAAGGGTGGCGGTGGTACCGGTGACACCGGTTATCACGATGTGGAGATCTGGAGTACCTTAACCTCTACTAAGGGCGAACTCGACGAGTTATGGTATCGTCTCTATTGTGCTGTTTCCCGTTGCAACCGTGCCTTGGTTTCTTTACAGCAGAATGGTGAGAGCACACTGGGTGCTGAGCTAACCAAGCAGCGTGAGGCTGAGGTTCGCTTTCTCCGTGCTCATTTCTATTTCAAGTTACTTACCATGTATCGTCAGATTCCTTGGATAGACGAGAAGGTTTATGAGGATAAAACAACAGAGAGCACATCAAACACTCAGTTTACTTACGAGGAATTGTGGCAGAAGGTGATAGCTGACTTCCAGGCAGCATACGATGTACTTCCTGCTAAGCAGAAGGATGGCGGTCGTGTCAACAAGATTGCTGCCGCAGGGTATCTGGCTAAGTGTTATCTTACCATTGCCTGGGGTGATGGCTATGAGGCAACCGATGGTGTTGACCATATTAATAAGGAGTATATGCAGAAGGTTATCGACTATACTGATGTGGTGAAGAATTCAGACTATGGTTACATGGCTGACTTCGGCGACATCTTCCTGCCAGACTATAAGAACAACAAGGAGTCAGTTTTTGCAGTCCAGACTTCCGACTATAGCGAGGACCATACCACCTTCGGACGTGCCAACTGGTCTAATATGCTGAATGGCTGTTGGGGTATTTGGTCTTGCGGATGGGATTTCCACAAGCCTTCTCAGAACCTGGTGAATGCCTTCAAGACCAAGAACGGACTTCCTGAGTTTGATGACTACAACAAGACTTGTGATTATCCTGTAAACGGTGAGCCTAATAGTCAGAAATGGGATCCACGTTTGTTCCATACAGTAGGAATGCCTACCTTCCCATATAAATATGAGTCAGAATACAAGATGACTACGGCCAACTCTCGTACACCAAACGTTTACGGTTACTATACCTCTCTGAAGGAAGTACCACAGCGTTCTAAGGGTGAAACTTTCAATGGCTCTTGGCAGGCGTTTGCGATGAACGACTATGTGCTCCGTTATAGCGACATTATGTTGATGCGTGCTGAGGCTTTGATAGAGTTAGGCAATTTGGAGGAGGCTCGTACCATCATCAACGATATCCGTCAGAGAGCCAAGAATTCTGTGGATAAGCATATTGAATATGCCAAGGATCAATGTGATATAGCCCTCTATCCTGAGTCTTATTTCCAGGATAAGGAGACGGCAAGAAAGTGCCTTCGTTGGGAGCGTCGTCTGGAAATGGCTATGGAGAACGGCCGCTTCTTCGACTTGCGCCGCTGGGGCCTTGCTTCTGAGACATTGAACAAGTATTTTGCATCAGAGCAGAACGATAAGTATGGAGAGCAGACATACGCTCAATACCTGAAGGATGCCAAGTTTACTCCAGGCAAGAACGAGTTCTATCCGGTTCCATATAACCAGCTGTATTACATTCCTGGTCTTTATAAGCAGAACAAGGGATATGAGTAATTACCTATCGGTATTTTTAGATAATAATTTCAGAAACTTAGACAATGAAAAAGATATTTATTTCAGCGCTTGTCGCTCTTTGCGGTTTCACCGCCAGTTATGCCCAGCAGGCTTCCTTCTTGAGCAATAACCACTGTCTCTATCGCATCAGCCAGGAGAGTCAGAACCAGAAGTGTCTCTTGCTCCCTGTGCAGGAGAGTGCGGAGATTGCCAACATCAAGGTGATTGCCGACAACAAGCAGGTGAAAGCCTTCAATGTGAAGTTGGCTAAAGACCACGTAGATTATTACGTGCCTCTCTATATGAATGAGTTTGCCGGTTTGAAGGGCCTGGCTCTCGATATCCATGTAAACGGCGATTATAGCAAGGAGGGTTTGAACGCCCTCACTTGCTGGGAGAACATGAAGTTCTCTGATTCTTTCGATACGAAGAATCGCGAGCAGTATCGTTCGGATTTCCATCACACTCCTGCTTACGGATGGATGAACGACCCTAACGGTATGTTTTATAAGGATGGTGTCTGGAATCTCTATTTCCAGTATAATCCTTATGGATCACAGTGGGAGAATATGACCTGGGGACATTCTACTTCCACCGACTTGGTACATTGGAAGTTCCAGGGTACTCCTATACAGCCTGATGCTGTAGGTACTATCTTCAGTGGTTCTGCCGTTGTGGATAAGAATAATACCGCTGGTTTGGGCAAGGGTGCTGTTGTGGCTCTCTACACTTCGGCTGGTGAGAACCAGACACAGAGCATGGCTTACAGCACAGATAATGGCAAGACCTTTACCAAATATGAGGGAAATCCGATCATCACCAGCAATGTGCCTGATTTCCGTGACCCTCACATGTTCTGGAACGAGGACATCAAGAAATGGAATATGATCATGGCGGTTGGTCAGCACATGGAAATCTATTCTTCAGATAACTTGAAGGACTGGAAATACGAAAGCTCTTTCGGTGAGAAGTATGGCAATCACGGTGGTGTTTGGGAATGCCCAGACCTGATGAAGATGAAGGTTCGTGGCACCGATAAGGAGAAGTGGATGCTCATCTGCAACATCAATCCTGGTGGTCCATTCGGCGGTTCTGCTACCCAGTATTTCGTAGGTGATTTCGACGGACACAAGTTTACTTGCGACAGCAAGCCAGAGGTAACCAAGTGGATGGATTACGGAAAGGATCATTACGCTACAGTTACTTTTGATAACGCCCCAGAAGGTCGCCACGTGGCTATCGCCTGGATGAGCAACTGGCAGTATGCCAACCAGGTTCCAACCCAGCAGTACCGCTCAGGCAATTCAATACCTCGCGACTTAGGTCTTTTCGAGTATAAGGGTGAAACTTATTGCAGCGTGGTTCCTTCTCCAGAGATGACAGCAGCAAGAAGCAAGAAGGCAGGCAAGAAACTTACAGAATCTTGCGAGATGGTTGTGAATCTGAAGGGAAATGCTACTATCACTTTGAGCAACGACAAGGGCGAGAAGGTAGTGATGAACTACGATGCCAAGGCAGAGACTTTCTCAATGGATAGAACCAAGAGCGGTAAGATGGATTTCAGCAAGGACTTCGCTGCTGTCACCAAGGCTCCAACCTATGGCAATATCAGCCAGCTGCGCATCTTCATCGACAAGAGCAGTATCGAGGCACTTGATGCCGACGGCAAGATGTCTATGACCAATCTCGTGTTCCCAAGCAAGCCTTACAACAAGGTTACTGTAAAGGGAAAGGGTAAGTATCAGATTTACGACATCAAGTAACCTCATCTGTTAAGAACTGAATCTATAACACTATTGTTTCTAAGAGTGTTACTGATGTAACAATGCAACAAAAATGGTAGCTGATGAACGATATTTTATGATATATTGTATCGTTTATCGCTACCTTTGCACCAGCAAAATAGAAACAATAACGCTAACAATTATGAATAAATCATCAAAGTTATCAATCATCCCGGTGATGCTCTGTTTCTTCGCCATGGGATTTGTAGATTTGGTAGGTATTGCCTCCAACTACGTAAAGGAAGATCTCAACCTCAATGATGCAACAGCCAACCTGTTCCCATCTCTGGTATTCTTCTGGTTTCTCATCTTTTCGGTTCCTACGGGAATCCTGATGAATAAAATAGGTAGAAAGAAAACGGTGCTCCTGTCTTTGCTCGTTACCGTCATCTCACTCCTTTTGCCCATTTTCGGCGAAAACTTTGAGCTGATGCTCGTGTCATTCTCATTGCTCGGCATCGGAAATGCCTTGATGCAGACCTCCCTGAACCCTCTGGTTTCAGTGGTTACATCAGGTCAGAACCTGGCATCCACATTGACCTTCGGTCAGTTTGTCAAGGCAATAGCTTCCTTCCTGGCTCCATACATCGCTATGTGGGGCGCCATGGCAAGCATTCCAACCTTCGGTCTGGGCTGGAGAGTTCTCTTCCCAATCTATATGATTATCGGCATTGCTGCCACCTTCTTCCTGGCTGGTACACCAATCACCGAGGAGAAGCAGGATGGAGGAGCTTCGGGCTTCATGGATTGCCTGAAATTGCTTGGTAAGCCAATCGTGTTACTTTCTTTCATAGGTATTATGTGTCATGTGGGTATTGATGTGGGTACCAATACCACAGCTCCAAAGATTTTGATGGAGCGCCTGGGCTGGAGCTTGAATGATGCAGCCTTTGCTACATCACTCTATTTCATCTTCCGTACCATCGGATGCTTCACGGGAACAGCCTTCCTTCGTATGATGAAGACTCGTACTTTCTTTATCATCAGTGTGGTGATGATGGCATTGAGTATGATGGGACTGTGGATAGGAGAGAGCAAGACTATGATTTATGTGGCTATCGCCCTTGTGGGATACGGCAACTCTAACGTCTTCTCCATGATTTTCTCTCAGGCGCTGCTTGCTTTGCCTGACAAGAAGAACGAGGTGAGCGGATTGATGATTATGGGTCTTTTCGGTGGCACCATCTTCCCATTGTTCATGGGCTTTGCCAGCGATGCCTTCGGTCAGGTAGGTGCTGTGGCTGTTATGGCTGTAGGTGTTGCTTATCTCTTCACTTATATCCGCAAGTTGTAATAATCTTCATTCGCAATCGTTTATACTATATATAATAAGGTGTAATTATGGAAACAAAGAATTTAGATACAAAATATTGTGTAGGTTTGGGTGAGATTCTCTTTGACGTTCTCCCTTCTGGTTCTCAACTCGGCGGTGCTCCTGCCAACTTCGCTTACCACGCTGGTCAGCATGGTCTGCATTCTGTAGCCGTCAGTGCTGTGGGCAAGGATGTTCTGGGCGATACAGCTCTCCGCCTGCTCGATGAGAAGAAGCTCAAGTATGTGATGCCTGTAGTGGATTATCCTACAGGCACTGTTCAGGTGCAGCTCGACAAGGAGGGTGTTCCTACATACGATATCAAGCAGGGTGTGGCTTGGGATAATATCCCATTCACTGATGATATCAAGGAGATTGCTGCCAATGCTGGTGCTGTTTGCTGGGGCTCTCTGGCTCAGCGCAGTGAGGTTAGCCGCAAGACCATCTATCAGTTCCTCGATCATACTCCAGAGGATTGTCTGAAGATTTTCGACATCAATCTCCGTCAGAACTTCTATACTCCGGAGGTGATTACCGAGAGTTTGAAGCGCTGCAATGTGTTGAAGATTAACGATGAGGAGTTGATTACCATCGGTCGTCTCTTCGGTTATCCAGGTTTGGATATCGAGAACAAGTGCTGGTTGATTCTCGGCAAGTACAATCTCGATATGCTCGTATTGACCTGCGGTGTGAACGGTAGCTATGTCTTTGCCCCGGGTGTGAAGTCATTCCAGGAGACTCCAAAGGTTGAGGTGGCTGATACCGTAGGTGCAGGCGATAGCTTCACCGGTACTTTCTGTGCCAGCATTCTGAAGGGTAAGAGCATCCAGGAGGCACACGAGCTTGCCGTTAAGGTAAGTGCATACGTTTGTACCCAAAATGGCGCAATGCCTCAGATTCCTGAGGAATATACATTGTAAGGCTCCCCATTTGGTCAGTAAGTATTAGTTTTGAATTGTTGGTTTTTAGTGAATAGTTGATATATAGGTTTAATGTTGATTGATTAGCTGCTATCTGCTTGTGAAGAGTAGATAGCAGCTCTATTTTTTTTAGGAAAACATGGGATTATGAAAAAGCAGTTTATCAGTGAAGAATAATTTAAAGGTAAAAAAGTAAAAGGACCTTTAAAAGAAATCATGATATAAAAAAAGCTCAGGACAAAACGTCCTGAGCTTTTTTTATATCATGATTTCTGTATCATTTACTTCTGGCATTCCTTGCAAGGAGTCCAAGGCTTCAACTGCTTGAAGAAGTCGTTGCCCTTGTCATCTACGAGGATGAATGCAGGGAAGTCCTCTACGGTAATCTTCCAGATAGCCTCCATACCGAGCTCAGGGTACTCTACGCACTCGATGCTCTTGATAGAACTCTGAGAGAGAACAGCAGCTACACCACCGATAGTACCGAGGTAGAAACCACCGTGCTTCTTGCAAGCCTCTGTAACAACATCACCACGGTTACCCTTGGCAATCATTACCAAGCTAGCACCGTGATCCTGGAACTCATCTACGTATGGGTCCATACGGTTAGCTGTGGTAGGTCCCATAGAGCCACATGGATAGCCCTCTGGAGTCTTGGCTGGTCCTGCATAGAGGATAGGGTGGTTCTTGAAGTACTCTGGCATCTCCTCACCAGCATCCAAGCGAGCCTTGAGCTTGGCGTGAGCGATGTCACGAGCCACGATGATGGTACCCTTCAGGTTTACACGGGTGCTTACAGGATACTTGCTCAACTCAGCGCGTACTGCGTCGATACCCTTGTCGAGGTCAATCTCGATACCCTTGGTACCCTCACCTGGGTTGCGGAGCTCCTCAGGAATCAACTCTGTTGGGTTCTCGTCCATCTTCTCCAACCAGATACCGTCCTTGTTGATCTTAGCCTTGATGTTACGGTCGGCAGAGCAGCTTACACCCATACCGATAGGGCAGCTTGCACCGTGACGAGGCAGACGGATGACACGGATATCGTGAGCCAGATACTTACCGCCGAACTGTGCACCCAGACCAATCTTGTGAGCCTCTTCGAGGAGCTTGTTCTCCAAGTCGATGTCACGGAAGGCACGGCCAGTCTCATCACCTGTTGTAGGCAACTCATCATAGTACTTGATAGAAGCCAACTTCACGGTAAGGAGGTTCTTCTCAGCAGAAGTACCACCGATAACGAATGCGATGTGGTAAGGAGGACATGCAGCTGTACCCAGGCTCTTCATCTTCTCTACGAGGAATGGGAGCAATGTACCCTCATTCTGGATAGTAGCCTTGGTCATAGGGTAGAAGTAAGTCTTGTTGGCAGAGCCGCCACCCTTGGCTACCATTACGAAGCGGTACTCGTCGCCCTCTGTAGCCTCGATATCAATCTGAGCAGGAAGGTTGCAACGGGTGTTCACCTCATCATACATGTTGAGAGGAGCGTTCTGAGAATAGCGGAGGTTGTCCTGTGTAAAGGTGTTGTAAACACCCAGGCTCAAAGCCTCTTCGTCCTCGAAGTCGGTCCATACACGCTGACCCTTCTCGCCGTGGATGATAGCAGTACCTGTATCCTGGCAGAATGGGAGAATGCCCTTCACGGCTGTCTCTGCATTGCGAAGGAACTGGAGAGCTACATACTTGTCGTTCTCTGAAGCCTCTGGGTCGTTGAGAATCTTAGCTACCTGGAGATTGTGCTCACGACGGAGTTTGAACTCTACGTCGTGGAAACCCTGCTGTGCCAGCAAAGTAAGAGCTTCCTTTGAAACCTTGAGGATAGTCTTACCCTCGAACTCTGCTGTGCTTACGCCTTCCTTAGAGATAAGGCGATACTCTGTCTTGTCCTCTCCAAGCTGAAACATTGGAGCGTACTTGAAATCAGGAATGTTTGCCATAACTACGTTTTTGTATATTTATAAGTTATTTATAATGTTTATGTATATTCTATCTTTGATGTATATTCTTTCATTGAAGAAGGGGGCTGACGAACCTTAGTTCTCGTATTCCACTTCCTTGTCGAGGTTGTCCACGAAGTTTCTGAATACTTCTTCCTCCACATCTCCCATTGCATACTCCTTCTCCGCATCCTTCTTGATTTCTGCAATCCAGGAGCGGCGGGCACGGATATAGTCTTCGTGAATGCGGTTGGCATCTTCCAGCGTAATCTCAGAGATTCCGTAGTAATCGCAGATCACGCTGTAGGTCCATGCCCACTGATATTCACGATAGTTGTTGTTGATCTCCTCGAAGCGATCCAGCAGCTGCTGGATGGTCTCGATGTTGCCTTCTCTCATATCCTTCACGATGCGATCTTCCTCGCTTACCGGAAGCAGGAGTCCTGAGAGGTCATCCCAGTCGCCCACGCCTATCTGGGTAGAAGGAGGGGTAATGGCTGGATCCCGTTTCAGTACTCGCTTCAGCACGGCACCCATATAGATTCTCAGGGCGATGTCGTAGTATTTGATGCCCTTGTGGAGCGATGTGGCAGGGATGATGTACTCGTGATAGAGATACTGCGATACGTTGTCGCCCGTTACCTCGCGGAGACTCTCCAGAATCTTCTTGCCCTTCAGAATTTCGCCTACGGAGAAAGGAGAGAGCCAGTCGAAGTTCACGATGCTCTTGCGGTTTTCAGGAGCACGGAGGTCTCGTTTCGGCCACTTCTTGATGTCGCGGTACAGACCCACGGTGGTGATGTTTCTGCCCGGGATGAGGAACATCTTGTCGCCATCGGCAATGAGATAGGCGAACGGCAGGTTGCGGGTGTTGGGGTGGTGCATCAGCTTGCCGAAGCATACTGAGAACGACCCCAGAGTGGCTGGCATCAGCAGATAGGCACCGCTGGCTGTCTTCGAACCACGCTCCAGGATTCCCCAGTGCATAGGTCCCATCTTGTAGGCATGGTTGCTGAAGTTGGTGGCTGAACCGGCATTATAGAATGAGAACATTCCGCCGATAAGCAGACTGCTCTTGTGATGCGATGCTGTGAATGGTCCACAGAAGGCGGCGCACGCCTCACCGTTGCTCATATAGCTGTTGGCAAAGAATACGGAGGCAGAGGCTGTGAAACCGTTGCTCAGCTGGCAGGCTTCGCCCACGAAGCAGTCCTGTATCTTCACGCTGTTGATGACACTGGAACCCTCGGCGATGATGGAGTTCTCGATGATGACTCCCGTGCCGACATATACGTTGCCGTGAACCGAACCGAGCAGTGTACAGTCGCTGAGTCGTGAAGCACCGTTTACCTCGCAGAGGTCGTTGATCACGCAGTTGGTAATCTCCTTGGTGTTCACAATCTTCACGTTGCTGCCAATCTGTCCTCTTTCCGGCGCCTTGTTTTCGATGTCGGTCTTGATGAGCTGTCGGATGTTCTCCTTCAGTTCCTTGTCGGAGAAATGCTTCACCATGAAGGCAGCCAGCTGGCTGTTGAGGTCGGAGAAGAGAATCACGTTTCCTTCGCCCACCTCGTTGAGCACGCTCACCAGGTTCCCCTCGCCGAAGGTAGCGCCCTCGGTGGTTTCCATCGTAGAGATGTTGGAGATGTAGCAGTCATCACCAATGGTGTAGTTATTGATGAAGTTGCCCACGTTCTCGATGAGACAGTCGTCTCCGATGGTTACGTTTCTCAGGGTGGCATTGTTGATGCCGGAATGCTTTACGAAGCCTTGGCTCACCTCCACATTCTTGTTGAAGGCACCGATGTTTACCTCGCCATAGAGCATCACGCGATGCATGTAGTTGGGCTTGAAGTCTTCTGAAACATTGATTGAAGTCCAGTCTTCAGCCCAGCAGTCGTTGCTCTTGAGTACCTCGATTTCCTCGGAGGTCAGAGATCTGTAGTCATTCATTGTTGATATGTTTTTAGGGAATTATTCGTAATCCTGGTACAGGAAGTCGTTGTATGGATACTTCTGTACGTGTAGTTCTCTTACCTTTTTATATAGCACCTCTCGGAACTCGTCGATGTTCTCCTTGTTCTTTGCCGAGATGAAGAGACAGTCGTCGTTGAGCTTTGCCATCCAGGTTTTCTTGAGATCTTCCAGCGGAATGTTCTCCTTCTCCATCGGAGTGAGGTCGTCTTCCTCCTTCTCCACCCAGGAGTAGTTGTCTATCTTGTTGAAGATGATCATCGAAGGCTTGTCGGAGCATCCTATCTCCTCCAGGGTCTTTTCCACTACCTGGATCTGCTCCTCGAAGTCTGGGTGGGAGATATCCACCACGTGCAGCAGGAGGTCTGCCTCACGGGTCTCATCCAGGGTGCTCTTGAAGGAGTCCACCAGGTCGGTAGGCAGCTTGCGGATGAATCCTACGGTGTCGGCAAGGAGGAATGGCAGGTTATCTACCACTACCTTTCTCACGGTGGTATCGAGGGTAGCAAAGAGCTTGTTCTCTGCAAACACCTCACTCTTGCTGAGCAGGTTCATGATGGTGGATTTTCCCACGTTGGTATAGCCCACCAGTGCCACGCGGATCATTCTTCCGCGGTTCTTGCGCTGGGTAGTCTTCTGCTTGTCTATTTCTGCGAGTCGCTCCTTGAGCAGGCTCATTCTGCCGAGGATGATACGGCGGTCCATCTCGAGCTGGGTCTCACCCGGTCCACGCAGACCTACTGATCCCTTTCCGCCACCGGAACCTGAACCACCACCCTGTCGTTCCAGGTGAGTCCAGAGTCGCTGCAGTCTTGGCAGCATGTATCGGTATTGTGCCAGCTCTACCTGCGTCTTGGCAGCAGCAGTCTGGGCACGCATGGCGAAGATGTCGAGGATGAGCGAAGTACGGTCGAGAATCTTCACCTGCAATTCCTGCTCGATATTTCGGATTTGCTTGGCAGAGAGTTCATCATCGAAGATCACCATACCTACTTCTCTGTCTTCTTCTTCCTCGTCCTTGATGTATTGCTTGATTTCCTCCAGCTTACCCTTTCCCACATAGGTGGTCTGGTTTGGCGACACCACCTTCTGCGTGAATCGCTTCACGGTGACGGCGCCTGCGGTATCTGCAAGAAATTCCAACTCGTCGAGATATTCCTTGGTCTTGGCTTCGTCCTGTGTCTTGGTAATAAGACCCACCAGCACAGCGGTTTCCGCCTTGACTTCTGATATTACAAATTCTTTCATTCTTTACGTACGTATTATTATAGGTGCAAAGATAATAAAAAAAATGCTCTTATTATATATATAAGGTGAAAATTATGTTTTTTTTATGAAAGCGGCTGCAAGGCTACGGGGCGGAAATCGGTATTTGCGAACGCAGGAATCGGCGTATCTGAACGTTGAATTCTGAAAATTCGGGCGCCGAAATCTGAAAACGTTTACGTCTTTTTTCAGCAAAAAGATGCGTTAAATTTTGATTCATAACAGTTTTTTGCGTACTTTTGCAACCAGAAAAGAAAACTGATTTTCAAAGATACAAATCATAACTACATAAAAACACAAACTGCTGAAACATTCAAAAACTCAAAAGCCTCGACGTGATGTCGGGGCTTTTTGGCATTAAAATCCCTTTTTTTGCGAAAAGTGTCTATTTTTGAATGATTCTTCCACCTCATTTTTCAAAATTTTGCTTATCTTTGCAAGCATTAAAACAAGCATTAAAATAAATCAAACCTAAGAAGGAAATAATATGAAGCAAAAAATGAGTATCGCTGGTATTTTGTTGCTTGCTGCTTTGGGTATGCAGGCTAACAACTATACAGTGAAGTCGCCAGACGGTAAATTGGTGGTGAATGTTGCTTGTGAGGGAGGCAAGGCTTCCTACAAGGTAGATTACAATGGCAAGCAGATGCTGGGAACTTCGGCGCTCGGACTGGTTGCCAATTATGGTGATTTCTCAAAGGATCTCACCATGGGCATCCTGAAGGGTGGGGAAGTGAAGCCGCTTTCTTATAAGATGACCCGCATCAAGAAGAGTGACATCAAGAAGGATGTGGTGGATGCTACCATCGGTTTCCTCAACAGTAAGAAGGATTCCATGACCCTCCATCTTCATGTAAGCAACAACGACCTCGCCTACAAGTATGAGATGAGCCGTCCTAAGAAGGATAATCCTAAGTCGGTGATTATATATAACGAGGTGAGCGGATTCAATTTCCCGGAGAAGACAACTACCTTCCTCAGTCCTCAGATTACTCCGATGACCGGTTGGGAGCGCACCAAGCCATCTTATGAGGAGGAATATACTCCGGATGCTCCGATGAACGTGAAGTCACAGTTCGGTGTAGGCTATACTTTTCCTTGTCTCTTCAAGGTGGGCAGTGACGGATGGGTATTGGTCAGCGAAACCGGTGTGTCGAGCGCTTATCCAGGTAGCCGTCTTTCTGATTACGAGCCGGGCAAGGGCTATACCATCGCCTTCCCTCAGAAGGGCGAGAACAATGGCTTCGGTTCTGAATTTGCCGGCATCCCATTGCCGGGCGAGACTCCTTGGCGGACCATTACCGTAGGTTCTTCGCTGGCTCCTGTCGTAGAAACTACCATCCCTTACGATGTGGTGGAACCTTTGTATGAGGCATCCCAGACCTACAAGCCTTCCCGCTATACCTGGAGCTGGCTCATCTGGCAGGATAACTCTGTCAACTATGATGATCAGGTGAAGATGATAGATGTTGCTGCTGCTCAGGAGTATGAAGCCGTATTGGTGGATGCCTTGTGGGACAAGCAGATAGGCAGAAAGCGCATCGAAGAGTTGAGCAAGTATGCCAAGAGCAAGAAGGTAAGCCTGATGCTCTGGTACAATTCCAACGGTTTCGAGAATGATGCTCCTCAGACTCCTCGTCAGATCATGAATAATTCCATCGCCCGCAAGAAGGAGATGGCTTGGATGAAGAAGATAGGCGTGGTAGGCATCAAGGTGGATTTCTTCGGTGGCGACAAGCAGGAGACGATGAAGCTTTACGAGGATATCCTCAGCGATGCCAACGATTATGGCTTGGAGGTCATCTTCCATGGCTGCACCTTGCCTCGTGGCTGGGAGCGTATGTATCCTAACTATGTTTCGAGTGAGGCTGCCCTGGCTTCAGAGAATGTATATTTCACGGATTATCATGCCAAGAAGGAGGCTTTCGAGATGACGATGCATCCGTTCTCAAGAAATGCCGTAGCCAGCTTCGACTGGGGTGGTGTGATGATGAACAAGTATTTCTCCAAGGATAACAAGAGCCGCCACCAGCGTTATACCAGCGATGTATTTGAGATGGCTACAGCCATCACCAATCAGAGCAGCGTAAACTGCATCTGTCTCTATCCTAACAATTTGCAGGATGTACCACAGTGGGAGTTAGATTGGCTCAAGAATGTTCCTACAGCCTGGGAGGATACCAGGTTTGTTGCCGGCTATCCTACTAAGTATGCAGTAGTGGCTCGCAAGTCGAGTGTAGAGAATGGTTCTAGTGCAGCACTTACTGCCGGCAGATGGTTCGTAGGCGGACTGAATGCTACAGACAAGCCTCTTACCCTGACCCTGGATTTGCCGATGTTTGCGGGTAAGACCGTTACTTATATCACCGACCAGCCAAAGAAGAAGGGCGAGAAGTTCTTCACTTCTGTCAAGAAGACTTTGAAGGTTGGCAAGGATGGTAAGGCAAAGGTTGTGATTCAGCCTAATGGCGGTATCATCATCGAATAATCTTCATGTTTTAGGCTTCGATTGCCTACGTGAAAATTTTACGGGTATCGATTGCCTACGTGAAAAAGTTTTTTTCTCGAAAAAAGTATCAAAGTCTCATTTTTGTTTGGAAAATAAGCTTTAAATACTTGATATATAAGATAATAATAAAAATGAGACTTCTCGGTTTTTGAGCCGAGAAGTCTCATTGATGTATCATGGAAGTCTCATTCGTCAATGTAATCAGGATAAGTTACGGTAATGCGTCTATTTTTTTAGTTCATCAGTTGGTCTCTCTATGCCCTCCGGTTGGTCTGTTTGTGCCCGTTACACGGGCATCCGTAGCCCACCAAGTGGGCATCGGCAGCCCGTGTGCTGGGCAGCTGTTGCCCATAGCGTGGGCAACGAGTGCCCAAATATAGGACTTGTTTTTGGGCAATATTCTTTAGGGTCTTTGCGCTGTTTAAACTATCTTTTTGCGATGTTTAAACTATCTTTTTGCGATGTTTAAACTGACTTTTCTTGATGTTTTAATAGTCTTTTCTCGTGCATCGTGCTGTCTTTAATGATACTTCTGCAGTCTTTAATGATACTTCCATGATGCTTCTTTCTGCTTTTTCCGAGAAGTATCATTGGTTATAAATATCTATATATCAGTAATATAGCCTAGTGCTTTCGGTCAAGAATGAGACTATGATACTTTTTCGAGGAAAAACATTACGTGTGTGTAAAAACTGTTCTGCGACTGGATTATCAAGGAAGGGCGATAAACTTATCTGTATCCCTGCTTTGTTTCAGCAAGGAAAAGAAGAAGGGTGAAACGCAAGAAGTCTGCTGGCATCACTGCCAACAGACTTCATTTTCACTAAACCGAACCTAAAATTCTATCTTATATTTGAAAATCATGTAAATTCTATGGAAACCTGAATAAGTCTTATTACCTTTAAAAAAACTAACCTAATCTATTTTTTCTTGTATAACGCCTGCAAAATGAATTGTCTTTTCCTATTTTATTATTCAGCAATAGTCTGCTGCTCTGTAGCAGTCTGCTCTGCTGGCTGCTGTTCTGTAGTCTCCTTCTGCTCAGTAGTTTCCTGCTGGGTAGAATCCTCTGTTGTTGCTGGAGTCTCCTCTGTTGCATTCTCTTGCTGGGTAGAATCCTCTGCTGCAGCCTGTGACTGAACAGGAGCATCTACTGCCAATGAATCTGAAGGTGCATTTGGAGCTACTGTATCAACAGGAGCAACCTGAGCGTTACTAACCATTTTGCTTGATGCAAAAACGTTGCTTACTGAAACCATAACCAAAGCTGCGATAGCTGCAAACATAAACTTCTTCATAATCTTATCTTTTTTAAATTGTTACTAATTGATGTTACTTATTTGTTTGTGGATTCATTATCGAACCCGATCATCATAGTCACAATCTACGTGCCAAAAAGATGAGAAAAAATGGCTTTATACTGATAATCAGGTGTTTATGCGTTTTGCGCCAAAAATGAATGGTGTGGAATGTGAGGAAACTCTGTGGAAATATTCCCCAAAAAGTTGGGGAATGCATGCATAAAAAAAGGTCCCGACGGGGATGTTACTCCCCGAAGGAACCTTTCTCATATAATAGGAAATGATAAAAACCTATCTTTTAGAGATTCTTGAACTCGATGCCGTTTGCCTCTGAGTAGTCAATGGTAATTGGCTTCTCGCGACTTACTTCCTCGGCAAGAATCTTCTTGCTCAAATCGTTCAGAACGTAATCCTGGATGGCACGCTTTACTGGGCGGGCACCAAACTCTGGGTCGTAACCTACCTCGGCAAGATAACCGATGGCGGCTGGAGTCCAGCGGAGATCGAAGCCCTGAGGCTCCAACATCTTCTTGGCTCTGTTCATCTGCAACTCCACAACCTTGGCAATCTGATCCTTGGTCAATGGCTGGAAAGTGATGATGTCGTCGATACGGTTCAGGAACTCCGGACGGAAGGTTTTCTTCAACATCTCACGGCTCGCATTGGAAGTCATGATGATGATGGTGTTCTTGAAGTTGACTACACGACCCTTGTTGTCGGTCAATCGGCCATCGTCCAATACCTGGAGCAGGGTGTTGAAGACATCAGGATGAGCCTTCTCAATCTCATCGAAGAGAACCACACTGTATGGCTTGCGGCGAACAGCCTCGGTCAACTGGCCACCCTCATCGTATCCTACATACCCCGGAGGCGCTCCAATCAAACGGGTGACACTGAACTTTTCCTGATACTCACTCATATCAATTCGCGTCATCATCGACTCGTCGTTGAAGAGATACTCGGCAAGTGCCTTGGCAAGCTCGGTCTTACCTACACCGGTGGTGCCGAGGAAGATAAAGCTGGCGATAGGACGCTTTGGATCCTGCAAGCCGGCACGGCTGCGGCGAACGGCATCACTTACGGCAGTGATTGCCTCGTCCTGACCGATGACTCTCTTGTGGAGTTCCTCCTCCAGATGGAGCAGTTTCTCACGTTCGCTCTGCATCATTCGGCTTACTGGTATTCCGGTCCAGCGGCTTACTACCTCTGCAATGTCATCGGCTGTCACCTCTTCGCGAATCATTGCCTCACCGCCCTGGGTGCTCTTCAGCTGCTCCTGAATCTTCTTGATATCCTCTTCAAGGGCTACCAGCTTAGAGTAGCGAATCTCGGCTACACGCTCGTAATTGCCTTCACGCTCCATGCGCTCAGCTTCGAACTTGAGGTTCTCCATCTCCTGCTTGTCTTGCTGAATTTTGTTAACAAGAGCCTTTTCGCCTTCCCACTTTGCACGGAAGTCGTGCTCCTTATCCTTCAACTCTGCAATCTCCTTGTCGAGCTGCTGAATCTTAGGCTGGTCGTTCTCGCGCTTAATTGCTTCACGTTCAATCTCCAACTGCTTCAAGTGACGGGTGATTTCATCCAGTTCCTCTGGCACGGAGTCACGCTCCATACGGAGTTTGGCAGCGGCTTCATCCATCAGGTCGATGGCCTTATCCGGGAGGAATCTATCAGAAATATATCTCTCAGATAACTTGACAGCTGCTATGCAGGCGTCATCCTGAATACGAACCTTGTGGTGGTTCTCGTAACGCTCCTTGATACCACGAAGAATGCTGATGGCATCTACCTCGTCTGGCTCATTCACCATCACAGTCTGGAATCGACGTTCCAGCGCCTTATCCTTCTCGAAGTACTTCTGATACTCGTTGAGGGTAGTGGCACCGATGGCTCTCAATTCACCACGAGCCAAGGCTGGCTTCAGAATGTTGGCTGCATCCATGGCACCTTCGCCACCGCCAGCACCTACCAGGGTATGAATCTCATCGATGAAGAGGATAATCTGGCCGTTGGCATTGGTTACCTCCTTGATGACGCTCTTCAAGCGCTCCTCAAACTCACCCTTGTATTTGGCACCGGCAACCAGTGCACCCATATCGAGCGAATAGAGCTGCTTGTTCTTCAGATTCTCAGGTACGTCGCCACGGACGATACGCTCTGCAAGTCCCTCAACAATAGCGGTTTTACCTGTACCAGGTTCACCGATAAGGATAGGATTGTTCTTGGTGCGGCGAGAGAGAATCTGGAGCACACGGCGAATCTCTTCATCACGGCCGATTACTGGGTCGAGCTTGCCGCTGCGAGCCTGTTCTACCAAGTTCTTGGCATATTTTTCAAGACTCTGATAGTTCTCGTCGGCACTCTGGCTCTTTACGTTCTGTCCCTGCCGCAAAGCCTGGATGGCTGCAGTGAGGTCCTTCTCGTTGGCACCCGCATCCTTGAGGATTCGGGCAGCGGTAGAGTTGCCTTTGAGAATAGCGAGGAGGATAGGCTCCACGCTTACGAATTCATCTCCCATCTTCTTGGCGATGTCCTCGGCATTGAGCAATATCTGGTTGGTATCGCCCGAGAGGTATGGCTGACCAGCACCCTGCACACGAGGCAGGTGCTGCATCTCCTGCTGCAGGAGCATGGCAATCTGATTGCCGTTTATGCCCAGCTTCTGGAAGATGTAGTTGGTTACATCAGGTGCTTTCTCGATGATACCACTGAGAAGATGCACCGGTTCGATGGTCTGCTGACCATTTCTCTGCGCTATGTTCACAGCGGCCTGCACCGCTTCCTGCGCCTTGATTGTAAAATTGTCGAATGTCATATCTTAATCTCCTTTCTAAGTGTTATTTGTTCTACTTCTTGTTGTCTGGTTTCAGTTCTTCCGGACTTTCAGCCTTGGATGATGCTTCAGCCTTGCTGGCTTCCGGCATCGCAATCCGTGGATGCGAATAGCGTGCCCATTGCGTGTTTTTGGGCGTCTTTCTGACATTTTGTCTGTTTTTTCCTTCCTTTTTCCCTATTCGCAGAAAAGCTTCTGTCAAAATGGCTGAACCATTACTTGATTTATCGCAAATATCCTTTAAATAATGTGATAATAGGTATTAAATATTTGTGTATTTCAAATATTCTTTGTATCTTTGCAGCGTTTTTAGAAACCATATTGAATATAAAAATTCGTAATATATAAAGTCAATGGCTGAAACAAAGAAGATCAAGACAGCTTTGGTGTCTGTCTTTCACAAGGATGGCTTGGACGAGTTGCTCGCCAAGTTGAATGAAGAGGGTGTTAAGTTCCTGAGCACAGGTGGTACTCAGAAGTTTATCGAATCTTTGGGTTATGAATGTGAAAAAGTTGAGGATGTCACCACATATCCATCAATCCTCGGTGGTCGTGTGAAGACTCTTCATCCAAAAATATTTGGAGGTATCTTGGCCCGTCGCGACAATGAGGGCGACCAGGAGCAGATGAAGGAGTATGAGATTCCTTCTATCGACCTCGTTATCGTGGATCTCTATCCATTTGAGCAGACTGTAGCAAGCGGCGCCAGCGATGCCGACATCATTGAGAAGATTGATATCGGCGGTATCTCCCTGATCCGTGCCGGTGCCAAGAACTTCAAGGACGTGGTTATCGTTCCTAGCAAGGCTGAGTACAGCGTGCTTCTCGACATCCTGAAGAAGAAGGGTGCTGAAACCGACATTGAGGACCGCAAGATGTTCGCAGAGCGTGCATTCGGCGTAAGTTCTCACTATGATACTGCTATCCACGCTTGGTTTGCCAAGTAATAAAGAGGTAAACCTATTCATCTCGCAACTCTTCCCGCTCTTGAAAGCGAGGGCGGGAAGATGACTACAAAGGAAAGATTTTAAGCTTAAAATATTAGATTTACATTAGCAAATGGGATTTTTTTCATTTATTCAGGAAATCGCAATGGACTTGGGTACCGCCAATACCATCATTATCAGTGATGATAAGATTGTAGTGGACGAACCTTCTGTTGTTGCCCTCGACCGCCGCACCGACAAGATGATTGCCGTAGGCGAGAAGGCAAAGATGATGTACGAGAAGACTCATGACAACATCCGTACAATCCGTCCTTTGCGTGATGGCGTTATCGCCGACTTTACTGCCTGCGAGCAGATGATGCGTGGACTTATCAAGATGGTTCATACAGGAAGCCGACTGTTCTCACCTTCACTCCGTATGGTGATTGGTGTTCCTTCTGGTTCTACTGAGGTAGAGCTCCGTGCCGTACGTGACTCTGCTGAGCATGCCGACGGTCGCGACGTATATTTGATTTTTGAACCTATGGCTGCTGCTATCGGTATCGGTATCGACGTAGAGGCACCAGAAGGTAACATGATAGTTGATATAGGTGGTGGTAGCACCGAGATTGCAGTCATCTCTCTGGGTGGTATCGTATCCAACAACTCTATCCGTACAGCCGGTGACGACCTGACAGCCGACATCCAGGAGTATATGAGCCGCCAGCACAACGTGAAGGTTTCCGAGCGTATGGCTGAGCGTATCAAGATTCATGTGGGTTCTGCCCTGACAGATCTGGGAGATGAGGCTCCTGAGGACTTCATCGTTCACGGTCCTAACCGTATCACAGCGCTCCCAATGGAGGTGCCTGTATGCTATCAGGAGATTGCTCACTGTCTGGACAAGACTGTAGCCAAGATCGAGAATGCAGTACTCTCTGCTCTCGAGAATACTCCACCAGAGCTTTACGCCGACATCGTGAAGAACGGTATCTGGCTTTCAGGTGGTGGTGCTCTGCTCCGCGGTCTCGACAAGCGACTTCAGGACAAGATCAACATCCCATTCCATATCGCCGAGGATCCATTGCACAGTGTGGCTAAGGGTGCCGGTATCGCATTGAAGAATGTGGATCGTTTCTCATTCCTGATGAGATAATTTCAAGATATTTAAATTCCGCATCTGGACCACTTGTGCCCATTTGCGGAATTTTAATCATATACAGATTCATTTTTTAAAGTATGCACAACCTTTTAGAGTTTTTGCAGAAATACAACCATTGGTTTGTCTTCGTGATTCTGGAGGTGGTGAGCATGGTGCTTCTGTTCCAGTATAACAGCTACCAGGGCAGTGCGTGGTTTTCTACAGCCAATGCCGTGACGGGCAAGATCTATGAATGGGATGCCAACGTGGAGACTTTCTTCTCCCTGACCAAGGTGAACCAGGAACTTACCCAGCGGAATGCCTATCTGGAGCAGCAGGTGCAGCAGCTGAGCGACAGCCTCTATGGGGTAACCAAGGATAGTGCCATCTATCACCGCGACCAGTTTGCGCTGCTTCAGAATTACCGACTCATCCCTGCCAAGGTGGTGGCCAACAGCCTGGACAAGCCAGACAACCTGATTACCATTGACAAGGGTAGCGCTGACGGCATCCATAAGGATATGGGTGTGATAAGCGGTACCGGAGTGGTGGGCATCGTGTATCTCGTGGCTCAGCATTACAGCATCGTGATACCAGTGCTCAACGTGAAGTCGAATATCAGTTGTACCATCCAGGGTAGAGGCTATTTCGGCTATCTGCGATGGAAGGGTGGCGTTTCGGAACTGGCATATCTGGAAGAGGTGCCACGCCATGCCCACTTCAAGCTGGGCGACTACGTAGTAACGAGTGGCTATTCGGCTGTGTTCCCTCCGGGAGTAAGAGTAGGCAAGATTCTGCACGTGTTTAATTCTGCTGATGGATTGTCGTATAGAGTACAGTTGAGACTTTCTACCGACTTTGCCCGTCTGCGTGATGTCTGCGTCATCGATGATGCCGTAATGAAGGAACGCCTTCAGATTATGCGTGCTGCACAGGATAGTATCATGCCCGACGGCAATGCCAAAGGTAAAAATTAAAAGATCATAGTAAGAGGAGATATATAAGTAGCAATGAGTATAGATTTGATAAAACGACTCGGCATCTTCGTGGTGCTTGTGCTGGTGCAGGGATTGGTATTCAACCATATCCACTTGTTCAACTGCGCCACCCCCTTGCTGTATATTCTCATGGTGCTCCATTTCCGCAGAAACCACCCACGCTGGTCGGTGATGCTGTGGAGCTTCATGATGGGACTTTGTATCGACGTGTTTGCCAATACGCCGGGAGTAGCTGCAGCTTCGATGACCTTCATCGGACTGCTTCAACCTTATCTTTTCGAACTCTTCGTGCCAAGAGACAGTGCCGACGACCTGGAGCCGTCCATGCGCACCATCGGTGTCGGTTCGTATGTTCTCTACACGTTGGTTATCGTACTCGTTTATAATCTGGTATTCTTTACTCTGGAGACCTTCAATTTCTTCAATTGGATGGAGTGGCTCCTCCGCATCGGTGGCGGTACAGCCATCACGATGCTGCTCATCATGGCATTGGAGAGCTTCCGCAAGGGATAGAACCTTGCTGCAAGACAGAGAACAGTAAAAGATCAAACAAAAAATTTCAGCTATATATATAATATGGTGGATTACAATCTTGATAAGCGTAAGTATGTGATTGGTGGTGTGGCTATAGCAATTGTAGTCATATACGCCATTCGTCTCTTTACGCTTCAGATTATGAGTGAGGATTATAAGAAGAATGCCGATTCCAATGCCTTCCTGAAGCAGATTGAGTTTCCTTCGCGTGGCGCTATCTACGACAGAAACGGCAAGCTGATGGTGTATAATTCGCCTTCCTATGATATCATGGTGGTGATGAAGGAGCAGGAGGGACGTCTGGATACGATGGACTTCTGCAACTCCCTGGGCATTACCAAGGAGGCTTTCGAGAAGCGAATGGAGACCATCAAGGACAGAAACAAGAATCCCGGATACTCGCGATATACCCAGCAGCTCTTCATGAGTCAGCTTTCTGACAAGGACTTCAGCGTCTTCCAGGAGAAGATGTTCCGGTTCCCCGGTTTCTATGTGCAGAAGCGAAGCGTGAGAGAATATGTCTATCCATACGCTGCCCATGTCCTGGGAGATGTGGGTGAGGTTTCGCCAAGCGATATAGAGGAGGATGACTACTATCAGCCGGGTGACTATATCGGTAAGCTGGGACTGGAGAAGCATTACGAGAAGGAGCTCCGAGGTATCAAGGGCGTGAAGATTATGCTTCGCGATGCCCGGGGAAGAATACAGGGAAGCTATCAGAACGGAAAACTCGACCAGCGGCCTGTTGCCGGTAAGGACCTGACGCTGGGTATCGATGTCAACCTCCAGGCTCTGGGCGAAAGACTGCTGCAGGGTAAGATAGGAAGTATCGTTGCCATTGACCCAAGAGACGGATCGGTGCTGGCGATGGTTTCATCTCCTTCCTATGATCCGCGCCGACTGGTGGGCAAGAATAGGGGAAAGATGCACAAGTGGCTCTCGCAGAACCCTTGGAAACCGCTCCTGAACCGTAGTATCATGGGACAGTATCCTCCGGGTTCTACCTTCAAGACCTCCCAGGCGCTGACTTATCTTACCGAGGGAATCATCACTCCGGGCACAGCCTTCCCATGTAATCATGGTTTCTCTTACAAAGGTCTGCATGTGGGATGTCATGGCCACCCGTCGCCTATTGCGCTGGTAGATGCCATCAGTACTTCCTGCAACGGTTACTTCTGCTGGGGACTTTATTATATGATAGGCAACAAGAAGAAGTATGGATCGGTGCAGGAGGCAATGACCGTATGGAAAGACTATATGGTGAGTATGGGATTCGGCTATAAGCTGGGTATCGATTTGCCGGGCGAGAAGAGAGGTCTGATTCCTAATGCACAGTTCTATGACAAGGCCTACAAGGGCTCCTGGAACGGATTGACCGTCATCAGTATCTCTATCGGACAGGGTGAGGTGAACCTCACTCCTCTGCAGATTGCCAATCTGGGTGCCACCATCGCCAACCGAGGCTATTACTATGTGCCTCACGTAGTGCGTAAGGTGCAGGGCGAACCGCTCGATACGCTTTATACCCGCCGTCATTACACCAAGGCTTCGAAGCGAGCCTATGACTATGTGGTGGCTGGTATGAGAAGTTCGGCACTGAAGGGTACCTGTAAGATGCTCTCCCGTTACGACTTCGAGGCTTGTGGCAAGACCGGTACGGCTCAGAACCGTGGTCACGACCACTCTGTATTCATGGGCTTTGCTCCGATGAACAATCCGAGAATCGCCATCGCCGTGTATGTGGAGAATGGTGGATGGGGTGCCGACTACGGTGTGCCTATCGGAGGTTTGATGATGGAGCAGTATCTGAAAGGCAAGCTTTCTCCTGCTTCTGAAAGTCAGGCGGCACAGATGCAGGCCCGAAGAATTGCCTACGGCTCTAGTAGCAGATAATATACTGAAGTTTCAAATCAAAACTGCAGTTTCTATCCTGAGACTGCAGTTTCAATTCATTGAATAATAAAGACAATGGCTCAATCAGATAATAAACAACCAGCTGGTATTCTCCGTTCGCTCGACTGGTGGACCATCGGCATCTATCTGGCATTGCTCTGCTTCGGCTGGATCAGTGTCTGCGGTGCCAGCTATACCTATGGCGACAACGATATCTTCAGTCTGGGTGCCCGTTCGGGTATGCAGATTATATGGATAGGTACCTCCATCGCACTGGGCTTCGTCATCCTGATGATGGACGACCGTTTTTTCGATACCTTCGCCTACGTGATCTATGCCGTGCTGATATTGCTGCTTTTTGCCACGATATTCAATCCGCATAGCATCAAGGGTTCGCACTCCTGGCTGGTGCTGGGACCGCTGCGACTGCAGCCTGCCGAGTTCGGTAAATTTGCTACGGCGCTGGCTGTGGCGAAGTTTATGTGCAGCTATGGATTCAATATCCATAAGATGAAGCATTTCATGGCGGCTATGGGCATCATCATTTTGCCTATGATATGTATCGTGGGACAGCGCGAGACGGGTTCGGCATTGGTTTATTCCGCCTTCTTCCTGATGCTTTACCGCGAGGGAATGCCGGGTGCCATCCTCTTTACCGGAGTCTCGATGGTGGTTTACTTTGTGGTGGGTATCAAGTATGAGAACGTGACGATGTGGGATACCTACACCTCGGTGGGAAAGTTCACGGTGCTGCTGCTGGTGCAGATCTTCACGGCAGGACTGGTGAACAGCTATACGGGCAACAGGAAGCATGCTCTCATCATCCTGTGCTACTCGGTGGGCATCACGCTCATCTTTGCACTCTTCTCCACCTACATCATTCCGTTTGACATCGTATGGGTGCAGCTGCTGCTCTGTGCGGTGATGATCGGATTCCTAGTGTATCACGGTCTGAGGACCCGCTTCCGCAATTATTTCCTGATTTCGATATTCGCAATGGGAAGTATTGCCTTCTTCTACAGTGCCGATTACGTGCTGAACAACGTGATGGAACCTCACCAGCGAGTGCGTATCAACGTGCTGTTGGGATTGGACGAAGACCTGGCGGGTGCCGGATATAATGTACATCAGAGTGAGATAGCCATCGGTTCGGGTGGCTTGCAGGGAAAGGGATTCCTGAACGGAACCCAGACCAAGCTGAAGTTCGTGCCTGAGCAGGATACCGACTTCATCTTCTGTACGGTAGGAGAGGAGGAAGGATTCCTGGGTTCGGCAGGTGTGCTGCTGCTCTTCCTGATGTTGATATTGAGATTGATACATCTGGCGGAGCGACAACCTTTCAAGTTCGGACGAATATACGGCTACTGTGTGCTCTCGGTATTCCTGTTCCACCTATTTATTAATGTGGGAATGGTGCTGGGACTGACGCCGGTAATCGGTATTCCGCTTCCGTTCTTCAGTTATGGAGGTAGTTCGCTCTGGGGCTTTACCATCCTGCTTTTCATCTTCCTGCGTATTGATGCCGGAAGAAACCTGGTAAGAAGCTAGATTTTACAGCATAAAAAAATGACCAGTGAGATACGTCTCATTGGTCATTTTTCGTTATTTTCACTCCGATGTCGCTTACACCCGGAAGAATTTCTCGCTTCATATCATGGCGGATGGCGATATGGATGGAATCGCCTCTGTTTATCTTATAGATATTGATAGGGAAGTTGTACTGATAGTAGCTGATGCCCTGTCCCTTGTTCTCACCATGCTGGTTGATGAGCTGGCAGAGTACGGTATCAGTCTTCTCGATACGTTTGCCCTTATTGGCAGGGTAGATGGTCTGGTTCACGATGAGTGTCAAAGCCGTAAACGGATAGGCACCTGTGGTTCTCAGACCCAGGCTCTGCCGGTAATAGCCGGTGGCAGCCATTGGAGGGATTTCGAACGATAGGGTATCGTTCTTCTCCCATCCTGCAATCGGCGTGTGGGCATATTCATCATATACCTTGGCATGATTGCAAGCGCTGAAGGCTATGGTTGCCACCAGTATGAAAACGAAATGAATCAGTTTTTTCATTTTTACTTCTTGTCCTCCTGTGGCTTGTTATTCTCGCCCTGCTGAGGCTTGTTATTATTGCCTTGCTGAGGCTTATTGTTATTGCCCTGTTGAGGTCTGTTTCCCTGCTGGCGAGGTCCCTTGTTTCTATTATCCCTGTTGCGGTTGTTGCCGTTTGGCTGGCGGTTCTCGTTCTTTTCCGGACGGTTGCCATTTGGCTGACGGTTATCTCCCTTTTCAGGGCGGTTTGCATTGCGGTTCTTATTCTTCTTCTTTTTCTTCGCCTTATCAAATCGGCTGAGATCAGACTCATTGAGCAGGTCGATGCTCTTGGAAGTTTCCTTCACCTTGCCATTCTCCATCAGGCTGAGCGGTTTCTCGCCCTGTTTATTCATCTCGATGATTTCCTTGGCACGTTCTGCTGTGATGGTCTCCAGGTTGGAAGCTATGTTCTTGTCAGAAGAGTAGGTGATGAGTCCGGCAAGGATATCTACCTTGAACTGATGGAACTCGCCGTCGGCAGTCTGAAGCACGGCATCCTTAGGTGGCATCTTTCGGCTTGCCTCTACATAGTTATCTACCTCGTAGTTGAGGCAGCACTTCAGTTTGGCGCACATGCCAGCCAACTTCTGAGGGTTGAGCGAGATATCCTGGTAGCGTGCTGCATTGGTGCTCACACTTACGAAGTTCTTCATCCAGGTAGCGCAGCAGAGCTCTCTGCCGCAAGGACCGGTACCGCCGATACGGCCAGCCTCCTGACGTGCACCAATCTGCTTCATCTCGATACGGACATGGAAGGTATCGGCAAGTACCTTGATGAGCTGGCGGAAATCTACACGCTCATCAGCGATATAGTAGAAGATGGCCTTGTTGCCATCGCCCTGATACTCCACGTCGCCGATTTTCATCTTCAGGCCCAGGTCCTTGGCTATCTGACGGCTCTGAATCATGGTGTCGTGTTCGCGGCTCTTGGCTTCCTTTGCCTTGTCGAGGTCCACCTGCTTGGCAAGTCGGTAGATGCGCTTGATGTCATCCTGCGACTTGAGGTTTGCCTTCTTGATCTGCAGTTTTACCAGTCGGCCGGTTAATGTTACTACACCCACGTCGTGACCCGGGTTAGCCTCTACAGCCACGATGTCGCCCTTCTTGAGGTCGAGGTTGTTAACATTGTGATAATATCCCTTTCGGGTATTTTTAAATTGCACTTCCACCAGGTCGGTGCTCTCAGCGTTTCCTGGCACATCGGCTAGCCAGTCGTATGTGTTGAGCTGTCGGTCCTGACGCCCCACAGCCTTGCAGCATAGACCTCTATCGCAGCCATTCCACATTTTGAATTTCATATTTTTATAATCCACGATGTATTCTATTTATTATTTATTGATTAATATATATTGCCCTTTCGGGGGATGTATTTCCTTTATTTTCTGATGAGCAGAACGATATTCTTCAGCGCCAGGTCGAAGAACACGATTTTCGGGTTGGCATTCTGGGCGATGAATCGCTTGCTTTCCTCGAAGAGATTGGAGATGTCGATAATATTCGCCTCGTTGATGAATCGGGCGAAGTTCCTGGCGAAATTCTCCTCCTCCTGTGTCATATAACTGAGTTCCGGTTGACGGAAATTATACATGAAACTCTCGCGCAGCATGTGCATGAAGTAATCGAGCATTCGCTTCTGCTTCTCTCTGCCGAAGGTGGCAACCACCTCGCTCCACTTCTTCAAATCGTGGATGTTGCGCATATAGGAGAGGCGCATCAGCATGATGAACATATCCAGATGCTGGCGGTTTTCATTGCCGGAGTCCAGCTCCTCCAATGCATGGTTCCAGTTGCCGTTGGCGATTCGGGCGATGCGGTGGGCTGATTCTGCATCCAGCGCTCTTCGTTCTATGAGCGCTTTCTCCACCTCGGAAGTTTCAATCTTCTTCATGTCGATACGCTGTGCGCGGCTTCTGATGGTTTCGAGCAGGAGTTCCGGCTGTTCGCTTACCAGGAGGAAGAGTGTCTGATGAGGCGGCTCTTCCAGCAGTTTCAATATCTTGTTGGCACTCGTGAGGTTCATACGCTCCGGCAACCATATCAGACTGATCTTGTATCCGCCTTGACTCGACATCATGCTCAGTTCTCTCGAAAGATTGTCGGTCTCATCGGCGGTGATGATAGCCTGCTTGTTGAAGTCGGCATCAGTCTTGCCCATGCGCTGCATCCAGTAGCTGATCAGCACATACGGACCATCCTGGAGGAGCATCTCACGCCATTCTTTCATAAAGTCGAGACTTACGGGCGTATGGTCGCCGCTCATCTCGGATGTCTTGATGGTAGGGAAGGTGAAGTGCAGGTCGGGATGCTCCCATTTTCTCAGCATCGGGGAATCGCCCAGCAGATAGCTGGCAAAAGCCAGCGCCACTGCCAGTTTTCCACAACCTTGTGGACCGCAGAACATCAGTGCATGAGGCACACGATTCTCCTGAACCATCTCCATCAGACGGTTCCATATATCTTGCTGACCTATCACTTCACTATTTAACATTGAACTTTGAACTTTAAAATAAAATTTTAGCTATCTGTTTCACGCTATCCACCGCCGAAACGGTGAAGAAATGGATATGATTGTATCCGTGATCGAAGAGATCTTTCACCTGGGCAGTCGTCCACTCGATACCGAGTGCCTTGGCATCTTCATCGCTCTTGCACTTCAAAACCTCCTGCGCCAGAGCTTCCGGGATGTCGCAATGGAAGGTCTTTGGTACCATGGTGAGCTGACTCAGCTTGGCGAATGGCTTCAGCGCCGGAACGATAGGGATGGTGATGCCCATCTGGCGAGCCTTCTCTACGAAAGCATAGAATTTCTCGTTGTCGTAGAAGAGCTGGGTGATGGCATAGTCAGCGCCCAACTGCTGCTTCTCCAGGAGATGCTGCATGTCCATCTCCAGATTGGGAGCCTCTTCGTGTTTCTCCGGATAGCAGGCTACGCCACAGCAGAATTTATCACCCGGATGCTTGATCGGGGTGCCGTCGAAGAAGAAACCGTTGTTAAACTGGTTTACTTGCTTCAGCAGGTCGGTAGCATTGGAATGACCGTTTTCTGTTGGAGTAAACTGTCGGTCTTCCTTCGCCTTGTCGCCTCTCAGCACAAGGATATTGCTGATGCCCAGAAACTGGAGATCGAGCAATTCGTATTCGATGTCTTCCTTCGTGGCACCGCTACAGATGACGTGAGGGATGACTGGGATGTCGTACTTGTTCTGGATTGCGCCTGCGATGGCAACGGTGCCAGGGCGGCGACGCACACGCTGACGAGTGAGGAGACCGTTTTCCAGTTCCTTGTAAACATACTCGCTGTGGTGTGTGGTAATGTTGATAAACCGTGGGCCGAAGTCCTTGAGGCTGTCGATGGTGCGGAAGAGAGCCGCAGTGCCATTACCCTTGAGAGGTGGCAAAACCTCGAAAGAGAAGCCTCTTTTGTCGCCCTTCTGATGTAAGAATTCTGCGATGTTCATATTACGTAATATCTATGTTCTCTTATTTTGGTTGCAAATTTACAAAAAAAATAGGGGAAATGTGCAGATTATGCGTATTATTTTAAAATAAACAGATAAAAATATATAAATAAACAAATAAAAAAATAACCTATAGTAAAATGGAACAACAACAAACGGGCTCTAAGGCCTATCTTTTCTCGATTGTGATGGTCGCCGTATTGGGTGGCTTGCTTTTCGGTTACGATACCGCTGTGATATCAGGTGCCGAGAAGGGTTTGCAGGCATTCTTCAAGGGTGCCGGAGATTTCGAATACACCGATGTGATGCACGGATTCACTTCTTCCAGTGCGCTGATCGGCTGTATCATCGGTAGTTCGCTTTCTGGTCTTTTCGCCAGCAGGCTGGGTCGCAAGCGCTCGCTCATCTTTGCGGGTGTCTGCTTCTTCCTTTCAGCCTGGGGATCTATGGAACCGGAATCTTATCTCCTGCCTCAGGGACATGCCGACTGGACGTTGCTGGTGGTATTCAACTTCTATCGTGTGCTGGGTGGTATCGGTGTAGGTATGGCTTCAGCCATCTGTCCGATGTATATCGGCGAAATCGCTCCGAGCAATATGCGCGGTATGTTGGTGAGCTGCAATCAGTTTGCCATCATCTTCGGTCAGCTGGTGGTTTACTTCGTCAATTTCATCATTATGGGTTCCCATGCCAATCCTATCTACGATGCTGCGGGTGCCATCGCCAATATGGTGGATGCGCAGTGGACCATCGAGACGGGCTGGAGATATATGTTTGGTAGCGAGATGGTTCCGGCAGGACTGTTCACCTTCCTGATCTGCTTCGTACCTGAAACCCCTCGTTATCTCGTGATGATCGGACAGGATGAGAAGGCATACGGCGTGCTTGCCAAGATCAATGGTTCTGAGAAGGCACGCGAGATTATCCACGATATCAAGAATACGGTGACCGTGAAGACCGAGAAGCTCTTCTCCTATGGCTTTATGTGTATCTTTGTGGGCGTGATGCTTTCTGTATTCCAGCAGGCAGTGGGTATCAATGCGGTGCTCTATTATGCGCCTCGTATCTTCCAGGATATGGGAATGGGCAATCCGATGGTTCAGACCGTCATCATGGGTATTGTGAATATCTCGTTTACGCTGGTAGCCGTCTTTACGGTAGAGAAGCTGGGTCGTAAGCCATTGCTTATCTTCGGTTCCATCGGCATGGCAGCAGGTGCCTTGGGCGTAGCCTTGACCTTTGGAAATGAAGCCTTGAGTACGGTTACCATGCTGAGTATCATGGTATATAGTGCCAGCTTTATGTTCTCCTGGGGACCTATTGCCTGGGTGCTTATCGCCGAGCTTTTCCCGAATACCATCCGTGGTGCGGCTGTGGCGATTGCCGTAGCTTTCCAGTGGATATTCAACTTCATCGTCAGCTCTACCTTCGTACCGATGTTCAATATGCACCTGACTCCTGGTGATGATTTCGGTCATTGGTTTACCTATGGTCTGTATGGTGCCATCTGTATCGTTGCAGCTTTCTTCGTATGGAAGCTGGTACCTGAAACCAAGGGCAAGAGCTTGGAGGATATGAGCAAGCTCTGGAAGAAAGATTAGGATACTGAAATATAGAATAAAAAAAGTGGCGCGGTAGCTGGAGAGCTATCGCGCCTTTTATGTAGTTTTCACGCTGAGTGATAAATTCAGACCATATATTTGTAAGTTGTTTGTATTTAAAAGAGTATTAACTTAATTTCTTGAATTTGAATTCTCTAGCCCTCTCTTCTTACTTCTTCCATGCGTTGCGGAAGAGGAAACCTACTGTGGTGTTAGCAGAGTTGGTTGAGTTCTGGATGAAGTTGGTCTGGTTGCCATCCACCCAGATCTGATAGAGCGCGAACTGGAAGCCCAGCTGTCTTGGCTCCTTGAGTGTGCAGTAGCCGTAATACATCTGGCTAGGGATGAAAACAAGCACTACCTTGTGACTCTTGTTGTCTGTGCCATAAGTAAGATCCAAATTGATAGCATTAGGGCAAGCAATGAAGTAAGCTACTTCAGAAGTACTGTTTGGCATTACATTATACTTGCACTTGATGGTTCTTGGAGTCACCTTGGCGATGGCGGCAGCCAAATCCTTGTTATTGATGTGCTCTGCGAGTGCAGCCACAGGGAAGTTGGTCATAGTCATGGTGCTGTCGCCGTACATGCTGATGCTGCAAGATGATGCAACAGAGTCAACCTGATTTTTTACGTTGGCATCATTCTTCTTTTCGTAGAGAATGGCCATGTTGTTGTATGAACCCAATGACATAGCCTGCTGGAAGCTCTTCTGCTGCTCAAGGGTCAGGAAGTTCATACCGCTGTCACCGTCTGTGTTACAAGAGGTGAATGACATAGCTGCAAAGAGTACAGCCAGGATTGAGAATAATGTAATTTTCTTCATTGTCTTATGAAATTTTATTTTTGTCTTTTGTTATTTTTGTCTTATGAAATTTTATTTTATTCTAATTTTTTGTTTCTATGTGGGAATCTTTCCGGCACCTTTTGGTATCCGAGGGCATTTTTGCCCTACATTCCATTATATAAAACGCAGAAAAGCAAGAATCTTGCATCTGTTTTTGGTTAATGAGAGTTAAAAGAATCCGCTTTCCAAACCCACATACGAAAAAAGGACTTCCCTTAGTGGAAAGTCCTTTTCTGAGACTGTGACTCGCATGGGGCTCGAACCCATGACCCCAACATTAAAAGTGTTGTGCTCTACCAGCTGAGCTAGCGAGTCAATCTCTAACTTTATGTTCAAAAGCGAGTGCAAAGGTACGACTATTTTTTGAAATCACCAAATATTTAGTCGTTTTTTTATTGTTTTTCTTCTATTTTACCCGTTTCAGTGGCAGTTTCTGGTAGATCCGGCCCTAATTTCTCTTCATATTGCGGCTTTTCTCTCGTTACATACCGCTGCCAATAAGCTATGAGAAGGGTGGTGAGCGGAAGGGCAACAATCAGCCCCAGAAAGCCCAGCAGAGCACCCCATATCGAAAGACTCAGGAGCAGGATGGCTGGGTTCAAGCCCATCGCCTTGCCCATAATCTTCGGCGTAACCACCATATCCGTAATCACCTGCACCACGCAGAATACCAATACCGCCAGTCCGAAGACTACCCAGAAGTTCTGTCCCGTATCTGCCGCCTTGAGCATTGCCAGGAATGCCGTAGGAATGAGGGCAAAGGTATGAAGATATGGTACCAGGTCCATGATGCCGATCAGAATGCCCAGGCCTATCGCCATCGGGAAACCGATGATGGTGAAGCCGATGCAGAACATGATGCCCATACAGAGCGCCACCATTCCCTGGCCTCGGATATAGTTGTTGAGCTCGCGCTCTACATCCTTCATCAGTGCCGACCAGAACGGACGGTTCTTCTTCGGGAAGATACGCACCCAGTTGGCTGTCAGGGTTTCGTAATCGAGCAGGATGAAGAACATATATAATAAGGTAATCATGGATGCCACGATACTCATCAGCACGGTTGCCGTCTGGCTCACTACCGAGAAAACCTTCGGCATCGTAGTCTTCAGGGCATCGCTGAAGTCCTTGCTCTTCAAGAACCGTTCTATGGTGGTCTGGTTGTCCTGCAGCCACTCCTTGATCAGCATCGTGAGATTGTTGGTATGGGTGGTTTGATGAACCCATCGGGTCAACACTTCTCCCAGTTTGTCAAACTGGTCGATCATCGGTGGGATGATGAGCCAGATGACACCCCCCACGATGGCAATCGCAGCTCCCATTGCCAGAAGAATGGAGATGGCACGAACCTTGACATGGAGTTTATTCTCGATGAACTTCACGACGGGATAGAGCAGGTATGCGAAAAACCATGCTATAAAGAAAGGAAGCAGTACCTCACTCAGATAGTTGGTGATGTAGAGTACTGCAATGACGAGGGTAACGATACCAGCCCATCTGATGAACTTGTCGAATGTAATCTCCTTACTCATTTACTTTGAACTTTGAACTTTGAACTTTGAACTTTATGATTAGCAAAGCTGTTGTATCTTTGCTCTTCACCCTTCGTTCTTCTATTTCTCCTGGCTGATGGCTTTCTGGTAGCAGTCTCTGCAGAGCGGCTCGTATTCATCCTGCTCACCCAGGAGCACGCGCTTGTCGTTAGCCACCAGTCGATGGCTGACGTATGCCAGTGCACCGCACTTCACGCAGATGGCGTGCACCTTGGTCACCTCGTCGGCGATGGCACAGAGCGCAGGAATCGGACCGAAGGGAACACCCTTGAAATCCATATCCAGCCCCGCCACGATGACGCGTACGCCGCGGTTGGCGAGTTCGTTGCAGACCTCCACCAATCCATTGTCCAGGAACTGAGCCTCGTCGATACCGACCACGTCGATATCCGAAGCCAATAGCAAAATCGATCCGGAAGATTCAATAGGAGTAGAACGGATAGAATTCTGGTCATGGCTCACTACATTGTCTTCGGAGTAGCGCGTATCTATCGCCGGCTTGAAGATTTCCACCTTCTGTCTGGCGAAGCTGGCACGCTTCATTCTTCGGATCAGTTCCTCGGTTTTTCCGGAGAACATTGATCCGCACACCACTTCAATTCTTCCGGGACGGTGTGCCTCCCCATTCAGTATTTCAGTCATTTCGGGGACAAAATTACTAATAAGGTTTTAAAAAATGCAAAGATACGCAGTTTTTTTTTGCTATGAAAGATTAATTAACTACATTTGTACCCACTTATGGGCATATTATATATCGTACCGACTCCAGTAGGCAATATGGAGGACATGACAATGCGAGCCATCCGGGTCTTGAAAGAGGCAGATATGGTGCTCGCTGAGGACACTCGGACATCGAGCGTCCTGCTTAAGCATTTCGATATTAAAAATCGATTAGTGGCGCATCATAAGTTTAATGAGCATGGCACATCGGCTGGCATCGTAGAGCGATTGAAGGCTGGTGAGACCATCGCCTTGATCAGTGATGCAGGAACCCCAGGCATCAGCGACCCTGGTTTCTATCTGGCTCGTGAGGCTGCGAAAGCAGGCATCACCGTGCAGACCCTTCCGGGACCTACGGCTTGTATCCCAGCCATCGTGTCGTCCGGATTACCTTGCGACAGATTCTGCTTCGAGGGATTCATCCCGCAGAAGAAGGGCAGACAAACCTATCTGGAATCGCTCAAGGATGAGGTGCGCACCATGATCTTCTACGAGTCACCCTATAGAGTGGTGAAGACCTTGCAGCAGTTTGCCGAGGTTTTTGGAGAAGACAGACAGGTGAGCTGCTGCCGTGAAATCTCGAAGCTGCACGAGGAAAGTGTGCGTGGAAGCCTTGCCGAGGTGATTGCCCACTTCCAGGAGACGGAACCGCGCGGTGAGTTTGTCATCGTTCTGGCGGGTAAGGATCCCAAGCAGCTGAAGGAGGAATTGAAGGAAAAGCGACGCGAAGAGCGTAAGAATAATAAATAAAAAGTATTAATCATAAAATTAACAAAAAGGAGAAGGATTATGAAAAAGCTATTAATGATGGCGTGCCTCGCAGCCTTTGTTTTAACAGGATGTAACGACGGCAAGAACAATGCCGCTAACAATGCGGCTCAATCAGATTCGCTCAACAGCATCATTGCGCAGAAGGATAGCGAACTGAATGATATGCTGGGTACTCTGAATGAGATTGAGGATGGTCTCAACCAGATCAATGAGGCTGAGAACCGCGTGGTGCTCTTGAAGAATGGCGAGGGTGCCACCAAGAGACAGAAACTCAAGGAGGATGTGCAGTTCATCGCTACTCGTATGAAGCAGAACAAGGAGCTCCTCGCCAAGTTGCAGAAGCAGTTGGCTAACAGCTCTATCCAGGGCGACCAGCTCAAGAAGACCATCGAGAACCTGCAGAAGCAGCTGGTTGAGAAGGAGAAGCAGCTCCAGGCACTCCGTGAGGAGTTGGATAGCAAGGATATCCACATCGCTGCTCTTGATGAGACTATCAACAACTTGAACACCAAGACCAGCAACCTTACCAAGGAAAGCAGTAAGAAGACTGAGGTGATCAATGCTCAGGATAAGCAGCTCAACACTGCATGGTATGTATTCGGTACCAAGAAGGAGCTGAAAAACCAGCACATCATGGAGAATGGCAAGGTTATGACCGGTAACTTCAACAAGAGCTACTTTACAAAGGTAGATATCCGTGAGGTTTCTGAGATCAAGCTCTATTCTAAGTCAGCCAAGTTGCTCACTACTCATCCTTCAAGCTCTTATACTCTGGTTCGTGATGCCAACAAGCAATATACTCTCCGCATCACCAACTCTCAGATCTTCTGGAGCACCAGCAAGTACCTGGTTGTTCTCGTGAAGTAATGATTATCTCTTTCTCTGAAAGAAATCCTGCATGAGTGCGCGGCACTCATCTTCCAATACGCCCGATGTAACTGTTGTCTTAGGATGCAGTGCATCGGGCGCATATTTTGTATAACCCCTTTTTTCATCTCCGGCACCATACACCACACGGCTGATCTGCGACCATCCCAAGGCTCCGGCGCACATCACGCACGGCTCTACTGTGACATAGAGGGTACAGTCTTTCAGGTATTTTCCGCCCAGCATGTTCGCTCCGGATGTAATCGCCTGCATCTCGGCATGGGCGGTAACATCAGTAAGCATCTCCGTAAGATTGTGGGCTCTCGAGATGATGCGGTCCCTGCAAACGATGACGGCACCTACCGGAATCTCGTCTTCGTCGAATGCCGCCTGCGCCTCCATCAGCGCACGGCGCATATATTCTTCGTCTTTTTTCAGATTGTCTTCCATATTTCCATTCTTTATGATTTCTCTTTTTTATTTTTGTGCAAAAATACATAAAAAACTTTGATGGATGAAAGAAAAGTATTATTTTTGCATAGTAATAGTGCCTTTTGGGCGGAAAATGATGCCGCCAGGGGGTAAACATAAGAAAATAATCTATGGCTGAACATAATGATTTGGGCAAATGGGGAGAAGATGAGGCTGCGCTCTATCTGGAAGATGAGGGCTATACCATCATAGATCGTGACTGGAGGCTAGGCCGCCGCGACCTGGATATCCTTGCCTATACTCCCGATGGCAACACCCTGGTGGTGGTAGAGGTGAAGACCCGCACCGGCGAGGAATACCAGCAGCCCGAAGAGGCTGTTACCCCCGGCAAGATGAGGAATCTTGCCATAGCTGCCAATGCCTATGTCAAGGAATGCCAGGTGGACAAAGAGTTGCGCTTCGATGTCATCTCCATCGTGGGAAGCGAACATCAGGTGAAGAGTCTGCAGCATCTCAAGGATGCCTTCAATCCGATGCTGATACTTTAGATTCTATGCTGGTACTTAAAAGCTTCTGCCCTTTCAGGGCGTGTGGAACTTACATGCGAAACTTGAATTATATATAATAAGGTGAAAATGGAAACAAAGATCATAAGAATGCAGGAAGTGGATTCTACGAATACCTTCCTGAAGGGAATGAAAGCCTGCGAGGATGATACGCTCATCGTGGCTGTAGCCGATTATCAGACGGCAGGCAGGGGACAGGGCACGCATACCTGGGAGAGCGAACCGGGCAAGAACCTCCTGTTCAGTTTGCTGATGACTCCTACCTGGGTGCCCGTACGCCAGCAGTTCCTGCTCTCTGAGGCAGGAGCCCTAGCCGTCAAGGATGCCCTGGATACCTATACCGACGGCATTACGCTGAAATGGCCGAACGATGTCTATTGGAACGACAGGAAGATCAGCGGCACGCTGATAGAGACCTCTATCGATTCCAAGGGCATCAAGCGATGCATCTTCGGTACCGGGGTGAACATCAATCAGACCGAGTTCCACAGCGATGCGCCCAATCCGGTATCCCTGGCTCAGATTCTGGGTCACGAGGTGGATAGGGAAGAGGTGCTGCAGAAGATCATCGAGGCATTCAAGAAGTATTATGAGCTGCTCCGCCGTGCCGACTATATGGATGTTTCGGGCATCTATCATCTCTCGCTCTACCGCCGCAAGGGATTCCACTGGTACGAGGATGCCGACGGCAAGTTCGAGGGTGCCTTCGTGGAGGTGGAAGATGACGGCCATCTCATCCTTCACGACAGGAAGGGAATGATCCGGTCGTATGCCTTCGGCGAAATCAGGTTCCTGATTCCTTCAGCAAATATGAAACAATAAACATTAAACAAGATATTTATGGCAAAGTTTAAAAGAATTCTTTTGAAGTTGAGCGGTGAGAGCCTGATGGGCAAGCAGAGCTTCGGCATCGACCCTGAGCGCTTGAGTGATTATGCTAAGCAGATTAAGGAAGTTCACGAGATGGGCGTGCAGATTGGTATCGTAATCGGTGGTGGTAACATTTTCCGTGGATTGAGCGGAAGCCAGAAGGGATTCGACCGTGTGAAGGGCGACCAGATGGGCATGTGTGCCACCGTCATCAACTCTCTCGCCCTGAGCAGTGCCCTCGGTGCACTGGACGTGAAGAACAAGGTGCTTACAGCTATCCGCATGGAGCCTATCGGTGAGTTCTACACCAAGTGGAAGGCAATCGAGGCAATGGAAGACGGCTACATCTGCATCTTCTCTGCAGGTACCGGCAGCCCATATTTTACTACCGATACCGGTTCTTCTCTCCGTGGTATCGAGATTGAGGCAGACGTGATGCTCAAGGGTACCCGTGTGGACGGCATCTATACCGCCGACCCGGAGAAGGATCCTACCGCTACCAAGTTCAAGGACATCACCTATGATGAAATCTACACCAAGGGCTTGAAGGTGATGGACCTCACGGCTACTACCATGTGCAAGGAGAACGACCTTCCTATCTACGTATTCAATATGGATGTAGTAGGCAACCTGAAGAAGGTGATGGAAGGTGAAGAGATTGGTACACTCGTACACAACTAATCATCAGAGATCATATAAAAAATAAGGCTTACTTCCCGCCGGAAGTAAGCCTTTGTTATTCCTTAATCTTTTTATCTTTGTTAGAAAGCTGATGCCTATACTAACAATTAACGCCTTTCCTTGAAAAGGAAATGACAAAACCTATATTTTTATTTTTTCTTCAAAAACATGATCCAGGAGAGAAGTACGTACATCAGGATGATAGGCCACCATCCCTCCAGGAATCCTCTTGCTCCTTCGGCAGCCACAGATACCGCAAGAACGGCGATGGCGAAACCGGCAAAGCAATACTTCACCTCGTTGCCCTTGAACGACCACTGCTTGAACTTCAGGGCGAACAGCGGCAACTCGCATACCAGCAGGAAGCTGGTGATGAAAATCAGCGCCAGCACGAGATATATCGACCAGCTCTGGTTGGTAATCCAGCTGGGGCTGCTTACTACCAGCGAACCCCAGAACAGCGCATTGGCTGGCGTAGGTACGCCGATGAAAGAGGTTGTCTGGCGCTCATCCAGGTTGAACTTCGCCAGTCTCAGGGCAGAGAAAGCTGCGATGATGAAGGCTACGTATGGTAACCAAGGGCGCAAAGGCTCCAGAAACTCCGGATACTCCATTACAAAGAGTTGTGAGAATACGATGGTGGCGGGTGCTACGCCAAAGGTCACATCGTCGGCAAGCGAGTCCAGCTCCTTGCCGATAGGCGATGAAACGTGCAGCAAGCGGGCGCTCATGCCATCGAAAAAGTCAAAAACAGCTCCAATGATAATCCACAACAGTGCCATTTCGGGATTTCCCCCGAAGGCAAACGATGTAGCGATGCAGCCTGAGATGAGGTTGCAGCAGGTAATCGTGTTTGGAATATGCTTCTTAATACTCATTTTTTCTTATTTCAGTTTTGCTATGATTGTCTGATCACCTGTGGTTGACTGTCCCATCTTCACGCATACTTCCGTGCCGAGAGGCAGATATACATCCACTCGTGAACCCAGTTTGATGAATCCGAGATGCTCATCGATGTAGCACTCTTCTCCCTCCTTGGCATAGGTTACGATGCGGCGGGCTACGGCACCGGCAATCTGTCGGCACAATACATCCACGCCCTCTGGGGTGGTGATCATCGTGTCGGCGTGCTCGTTCTCCTCGCTCGCCTTAGGCAGCCAAGCCTTCATGAACTTTCCGTCCTCGTGCTTCACGAACTTCACCTTGCCATCCACCGGAAACCAGTTGGCATGTACGTTCCAGAGACTCATGAAGATGGAAATCATCAGTCGCTTATCGTTAAAGTAAGGTGCATTATCCACTTCCTCTATCACCACGATCTTGCCGTCGGCAGGAGCTACCACGAGTTTCTCGGTATCTTCCACGTTCAGGAATCTGATCGGGCATCGGTAGAAGTTGAGCACGATACCATATACCACACCGAAGACCACAAGGAATGCCCAGAAAGGTATCTTGTTGTCAAAGGCCATCCACAGTACTGCTGCGACAGCCACCAGTGCTATACCGCCGAACACCAGCTGGTCGGTGCCTTCACGGTGAATTCTTATCTTTTTTAGTTTCTTTATTTTTTGTCCCATGAGAAAGGTTTACGTTTTTGTTTCTGGTGCAAAGGTACGGCATTTTTATGGTTTTTGCAAATTTTTCTCCCATTTCTTTTGGCAATATCAACTTTTAGCAGTAACTTTGTTCTCAAATTACGAATTTTAACGCAAAAAATGGAAGATTTTGTTCATTTACACGTCCATACACAGTATTCCATCCTCGACGGCCAGTCCAAGATTCCACGTCTGGTGGACAAGGCCATCAAGGATGGCATGAAGGGTATGGCAGTAACCGATCATGGTGTGATGTTCGGCATCAAGGAGCTGGTTGACTATTGCGGAAAGGTCAACAAAGACCGCAAGAAGGAGGGGCTCGAACCCTTCAAGCCCATCATCGGTTGCGAGATGTATGTGGCACGACGCACCAAGGGCGACCGCGAGAAGGACAAGGGCGATATGAGTGGTTACCACCTCATCGTGCTCGCCAAGAACTATAACGGATACAAGAACCTCATCAAGCTGGTGAGCAATTCGTGGGTGGATGGATACTACATGCGCCCTCGAACCGACCGTGCCGACCTGGAGAAGTATCACGAAGACCTCATCGTCTGCTCGGCATGTATCGCCGGCGAGGTGCCAGCCAAGATCCTGAAGGGCGATATCGCCGGAGCCCGTGAGGCATGCGAGTGGTATCACAATCTCTTCGGCGATGACTATTACCTGGAGCTGCAGCGCCACAAGGTGCCCGATGATCCGAGCCTGCTCGCCAACCGCGAGGCTTACGAACTGCAGCAGAAGGCGAACAAGGTGCTCATCGAGTTTGCCAGGGAATACGGCATCAAGCTCGTATGCACCAACGACTGCCACTTCGAGGACAAGGAGACTGCCGAGGCGCACGACCATCTGCTCTGCATCGCCACCGGCAAGGACCTGGACGATCCTAACCGCATGCGCTACTCCAAGCAGGAGTGGTTCAAGACCCGCGAGGAAATGAACGAAGTGTTCTCTGATATCCCCGAGGCGCTCTCGAATACCCTCGAAGTATTGGATAAGGTGGAGATCTACAGCATCGACCACGGTCCTATCATGCCGTTCTTCCCCATTCCGGAGAGTTTCGGTACCGAGGAGCAGCTGCGCCAGAAGGTGTCGGAAGAAGACCTCTACAGGGAGTTTACCACTGATGAGAACGGAGAAAACCAGCTGTCGCCCGAGGAAGGTCAGAAGGTAATCGACCGTCTGGGCGGCTACGACAAGATATACCGCATCAAGTTTGAGGCAGAATACCTGCGCCACCTCGCCTACGAGGGAGCCAGGAAGCTTTATGGCGATCCCCTGCCCGAGAATGTGGATGAGCACGTGAACTTCGAGCTTCACGTGATGAAGACCATGGGTTTCCCGGGCTACTTCCTCATCGTGTCCGACTTCATCAGGGCGGCACGCGAAGAGCTGGGCGTAATGGTGGGTCCGGGCCGTGGATCAGCGGCAGGTTCCGTAGTGGCATATTGCCTGGGAATCACCAAGATCGACCCTCTGAAGTACGACCTGCTGTTTGAGCGTTTCCTGAACCCAGACCGTGTGAACCTGCCTGATATCGATACCGACTTCGATGACGACGGCCGAGGCAAGGTGTTGCGCTGGGTAATGGATAAGTACGGTCACGAGAACTGTGCCCACATTATTACATACGGTTCGATGGCCACCAAGAACTCCATCAAGGATGTGGCGCGCGTAGAGAAGCTGCCTTTGGACAAGGCGAATGCACTCTGCAAGGCGATTCCCGACCGTCTGCCCGACGGAGCGAAGATGAACCTTGCCAACGCCATCAAATATACCCCGGAGCTGAAGGAGGCAGAATACTCCAGCGATCCCCGCGAGAGCAATACCATCAAGTATGCCCGTATGCTCGAGGGTACCATTCGCGGTACGGGTATCCATGCCTGCGGATTCATCATCTGCCGCGACCCTATCAGCAACTGGGTGCCTGTATCTACCGCCGATGACCCTGATTTCCCGGGACTGAAGACGGCAGTAACCCAGTACGACGGTCACGTGATCGAGACCACCGGACTCATCAAGATGGACTTCCTGGGTCTGAAGACCCTCTCCGAGATGAAGGAGGCGTGCAAGGTTATCAAGCAGACCACGGGCGATGTCGTAGATCTCGATACCATCCCTATCGATGATGAGCTTACCTATCAGCTCTACCAGCGCGGTCAGACCATCGGAACCTTCCAGTTCGAGTCGCCGGGTATGCAGAAGTATCTCCGCGAGCTGAAGCCTACGGTTTTCGAGGACCTCATCGCCATGAACGCCCTCTACCGTCCGGGACCTATGGATTACATCCCCGACTTCATCGCCCGCAAGAACGGACAGCAGGCCATCACCTATGATATCCCTTGCATGGAGAAATACCTCAAGGATACCTACGGCATCACGGTGTATCAGGAGCAGGTGATGCTCCTTTCCCGCCAGCTGGCAAGCTTCACCCGAGGCGAGTCGGATGCCCTCCGTAAGGCGATGGGTAAGAAGAAGAAGGCTATCGTAGATGCGATGAAGCCGAAATTCATCAAGCAGGGACAGGAGAACGGCCACGATCCGGCTGTGCTCGAGAAAATCTGGGGCGACTGGGAGAAGTTTGCCTCCTACGCCTTCAACAAGTCGCACGCCACCTGCTATTCGTGGGTAGCCTATCAGACTGCCTATCTCAAGGCACACTATCCAGCCGAATACATGGCAGCGCTGATGACCCGCCGCTTTGCGCAGATCACCGAGATTACCAAGCTGATGGAGGAGTGCCAGTCGATGGACATCAAGACCCTGGGACCGGATGTAAACGAGAGTTACCGTGCCTTCGGTGTGAACGAGCATGGCGAGATACGCTTCGGACTCTCCGCCATCAAGGGAATGGGAACTCCTGCCGCCGATGCCATCGTGGCAGAGCGCCTGAAGAACGGCCCTTATAAGAACATCTTCGATTTTGCCGAGCGCGTGGATTTCTCCAATGTCAACCGCAAGGCATTCGAAAGTCTGGCTCTGAGTGGCGGTTTCGACAGCTTCGGCATCCGCCGCGAGCAGTATTTCGGCAAGAACAGCAAGGGCGATACCTTCCTGGATACGCTCGTAAGATACGGTCAGCTCTACCAGCAGGAGCAGCGTGAGGCAGCCACCTCGCTCTTCGGAGGCGTAGAGGCGGTGGAGATAGCCACCCCTCCTATACCGGAAGCTGAATCCTGGAGCACCATCGAGAGGCTCAACAGGGAGCGTGAGCTCGTGGGCATCTATCTCTCGGCTCATCCGCTCGACGATTACGAAATCATCCTCCGCAACCTCTGCAATACCCATTGCTCTGAACTGGGCGACAAGGTGGAGCTTGCCAAGAAGGAGGATGTGGTGTTCGGCGGCATCATCACCGGGGTGAAATCCAAGTTCACCAAGACCGGAAAGCCGTGCGGCTTCGTCACCATCGAGGATTTCGAAGGCTCGGGCGAGCTGGCGCTCTTCGGTGAGGACTGGGGCAACTGGCGAGGCATCATGGTAGAGGGCAGCACCATCTTCGTTACGGCGAAGTGTGTGTCCCGTTACGGCAACAGCAACTATCTTGACTTCAAGATCAGCACCGTGGAGTATCTCCAGACCGTGAAGGAGAACCGCCTGGAGAAGTTTACCATCATCGTGGACAGTACGGTGATAGACGAAACGCTGGTGAATGATATCAAGACGCTGGTGGAGAATGATGAGGGCAAGGCACAGCTCTTCCTTCAGATTCACGATGCCGAGACCAAGACCAATGTGCTGCTGCGTGCGCAGGACCGCACGGTGGGAGTGAGCAGGGATCTGATACAGTTTGTCAACGACCATCCGAAGATGTCGTATCAGATCAATTAAAAATAATTCATGAGAATATTATTAACTATATAAAAAGGAAGAAAAAATGGAAGTAACAATTACAACCGAGAATTTCGAGAGTTACAAGAATGGCGAGTTGCCATTGGTAGTAGATTTGTGGGCTACATGGTGTGGCCCTTGCCGCCAGATTGCTCCTATCGTGTCAGAATTGGCAGAGGAGTTTGACGGTAAGTTGGTAGTTGGTAAGTGTGATGTAGAGGAGAACGACGACATCGCAATGGAGTTTGGCGTTCGCAATATCCCTACCATCCTTTTCTTCAAGGGTGGCCAGCTCGTTGACAAGTTTGTTGGTGCAGCCAACAAGTCAACCCTCAAGGAGAAGTTTGAGGCTCTGCTGTAAGAGTGGGCAGAAGACTAAAAAAATACGTCCCGGTGCGGCATCAGCTGCATCGGGACGTATGCTTTTTTGTTAGAATCCGAATTTGCGAAATAGCCTCTAGAATTCTACGCTTCTGCTACCATCTTCCTCCACGGTGATGGTCACCTTGGTGCAATCCTCCGGCAGCAGGTCCTCGATGAGTTCCGGCCACTCCAGGAAGCAGAGGTTTCCGCTGTAGAAGTAATCCTCGTATCCCATATCATACACCTCATCAATCTTCTTGATGCGGTAGAAGTCGAAATGGTAGATAGGATCGCCGTTTCCGGCAGTGTATTCGTTGACGAGAGCGAAGGTAGGCGAGGTGATTACATCCTCCACGCCCAGTTCCTCGCAGATAGCTTTAACGAAAGTTGTCTTTCCGGCACCCATCTTGCCATAGAAGGCAAAGACCTTGCCGTCGCCCATGTTCTGCAGGAATTCCTTGGCTGCAGCATGGATGTTGTCTAATGAATCAATCTTAATCTTCATATATTTTACTTTGAACTTTGAATTTTGAACTTTGAACTTTATGATTAGCAAACTGGTTGCTGTTTTTTCCTTTAATTTCTCTTTCTCGGTGTCAGTGTGATGATCGGAATGAGCATTTCCTCCATCGAGATGCCACCGTGCTGGAAGGTATCCTTGTAGTACGAAACGTAGTAATTGTAGTTGTTCGGATAGGCGAAGAAGGCGTCTCCGTAGGCAAAGACATACGATGTACTCAGGTTGGGAGCAGGCAACTGTGCCCTTTTCGGGTCCCTGATGGTGAAAACCTCCTTGGCATTGCAGGCCAGGTTCTTGCCCAGCTTGTAGCGCAGGTTGGTATTCGTGTTGCGGTCGCCGATGATCTTGATGGGCTTCGAGGCGCGGATGCTTCCGTGGTCGGTGGTGATCACCACCTTGCAGTCATCCTGCGACAGTCTTCTGAACAGTTCCGAGAGCACCGAGTGGCGCAGCCAGCTCTGCGTGATGCTGCGGTAGGCACTCTCCGTATTGGCGAGCTCGCGTACCATCTTCGATTCCGTCCGGGCATGCGAGAGCATGTCGATGAAGTTGATTACCAGCACGTTCAGGTCCTTCTCCCTGCATTCGTTGTAGTGCTCCATAAACCGGTCGGCGCCCTGCGAATCGTTCACCTTGTGATAGCTGAAGCTGTATCGTTTGCGGTATCTGTCGAGCATCGTCTGTATCAGCGGCTCCTCGTTCAGGTTCTTGCCCTCCTCCTCGTCTTCATCCACCCAGAGCTCCGGGAACATCTCGGCAATCCTGTTGGGCATCAGACCGCTGAAGATGGCGTTCCGGGCGTATTGCGTGGCAGTAGGCAGGATGCTCATATACATATCCTCGTCTATGTCGAACAGCTCGCCGATGTCAGCCGCCAGCATCTTCCACTGGTCGTATCTGAAGTTGTCTATCACGATGAGGAACACCTTCTCGCCCTTGTCCAGAATCGGGAAGATCCTGTTTCTGAAGACATCCGGGCTCATCATCGGGCGGTCGTCGGAAGAAGATGCATTCCCATTTTTCCCGGCATTCCCATTCTTTCCGGCATTCCCATTCCTCATCAGGTCTATCCATTCCAGATAGTTCCTGGCGATGAATTTGGCGAATCCGATGTTAGCCTCCTCCTTCTGCATGGCGAGCATCTCGGTCATCTGGCTGTCGGTATCGCTCAGTTCCAGTTCCCATTTCACGAGTCTTCTGTATATTTCCATCCAGTCGCTGCAGGTACGGCAGTCCATCATCTTCAGTGCAATCTGCTGGTAGTCCTGCTGGTATCCGCTCTGCGTCACCTCGGTCACGATATCCTTTTGGTGGATGTTCTTTTTCAGCGAGAGCAGGATTTGGCTCGGGTTGACGGGCTTGATGAGATAGTCGGCGATTTTCGACCCGATAGCCTGGTCCATGATGTTTTCCTCTTCGCTCTTGGTACACATCACAACGGGAGTAGCGGGCTGGATGTCCTTGATTTGCTGCAGGGTCTCCAGGCCGCTCAGTCCAGGCATCATTTCATCGAGGAGGATGAGGTCGAAGGATTGCTGTCGGCATAGCTCGATGGCATCCGATCCATTGCTCACCGTGGCAACCTCGTAACCTTTTTTCTCCAGGAAGATGATATGTGCCTTGAGGAGCTCAATTTCATCATCGATCCATAGTAATAATCCGTTGCTCATATTGCATGATCCTTTTAGAGTATCTTTTTGCTGTATCCTTTTAGGATATGTTTTTATTTTCGAGGTGCTAAAGTACAAAGAATAATTGAATGACGGAAGAGAGTTGTGGTTAAAGAAACTTAATTGAAAAAAAAAGGTGTGTCATAAGTTTAGATTATGGCAGCCGAAGTCGGGCTGAAAGTCCAAAAGCTCCTAGCCCAGGGCATCGCCCTGGGTAATGTTGACAAAAAGTAAAGTCGCCCTGAAACCCAGGGCGTGGAACTCCAGCCCGAGGAGGTGAACGTGCGCCTGGGCAGGGTTTCGGGTAAGAAGGCGCAGAAGATGAAGGGCACTACGGCGATTCCCGTATCTGGCTGCATCGCCTGAATCTTCAGGATTCTCGGTCTTTTTTATAATATTAAGGTCGGGAATCCGTTATTATTATCGAAGATAAAAGTAATCAAAATAATAAAAAAAAGAAAGAAAAGAAGAAACAATGCTCAAGATTGTCATGATCATGCTATGCGGAATAGGTACGGGGTACCTGCTCCGCAACAAGAAAATGAGTTTTATCGGCCGTGTCATCACGGCGCTTATCTGGGTACTCCTCTTCCTGCTCGGCATCGAGGTGGGAGCGAACCCTCGTATTATCAATGGTCTTCAGACCCTGGGACTCGAAGCCATCGTGCTTACGATAGCCGGAAGTCTGGGTAGTGCAATCTTTGCGTGGGCATTGTGGAGATATGTCTGCAGAAAGGAGGCTGGAAATGAAAGGTAGTCTGATTATCGTAGGCTTCTTCGTGCTGGGCATCATCGTGGGAGTGTGGGATGTGATTCCTGCCAGTTTCCTGGCGAGCGACGTGAGCTATTATGCCCTCTGCTGCCTGATGTTCTGCGTGGGTATCAGCATCGGTTGCGATACCTCTATCCTGAAGAGTTTCAGAAAGGTGAATCCCCGACTGATGATGCTGCCGGTGATGACCATCCTGGGAACCCTTGCCGGATGCGCGGCTGCCTCCCTGATACTGGGACACCGTCAGCTCTCCGACAGTCTCGCCATCGGTTCGGGCTTCGGATACTACTCATTGTCGAGCATCTTCATCACGCAGTATCGGGGTGCCGAGCTGGGAACCATCGCCCTGCTTGCCAACATCTTCCGTGAGATTCTCACCCTGCTCTGTGCGCCCCTGCTGGCGAAGTATTTCGGCAAGCTGGCGCCTATCAGCGTGGGTGGAGCCACCACGATGGATACCACGTTGCCTATCATCACCCGCTATTCGGGCGAGAGCTTCATCATCGTTTCCATCTTCCACGGCTTCTGCGTAGATTTCTCCGTACCGTTCCTGGTTACCTTCTTCTGTTCGCTCTAACGGCTTCCTTGCCGCTAGAGCTTTCTTGTTTTATCAGAATCCATCCAACTCGATGTATTCATCATCGGCTTCAGATTCTGGGGCATTCGAGTCATCGAAGTAGATGCCGGTATCGGTATCTTCTGCGGGCTGGCCCTCGATATCGATTCCATTATCTTCAGGATTCTTCTTCTGAGAATTTTCTTCCTCCAGAGCATCTTCCTCCTTCTGGGAATCCTTATCCACTACGATTTCCGTTGGCTCCATCAGCAGGCGCATCTTGCTGATCTTCAGCGGTGCAAAGTGACGGGTATAGAACTTGTCGTAATCATCATACGAGAGATTTCTGCCCAAAAGCTCGAGGTTCGGCTCGCTGATTACGTAGCTTCTCGCCTTGGAAATCAGACGGAGGATGCCGGCTTGCTGATGCAGCTCGTTGGCATACTGGCGCGCCTCGTCGTAGTTCTGGAAACCGCTTACCTGCAGGCGATGCAACCCCTGGAGGTCTTCGATGCTGATGTCGAAATTGCGTGCCATATAGGTGGTGAAGTTATACTTGGCTACCTCGAAGAGCAGCTGGTTCTCGTTGACGGAATCTGGACTGTAGGCGAGCAGGAAGACAAACCGGTCGTTGCGGTCGGCTGAGAATCCTTTCTGCTGGGTGGAGTCCTGGGAAGTGAGCACATCGCTGCGTTTCGCCCAGACATTGCTCAGGTCGAACTTTCCGCCGTAGAGTCGTCTTCCGGCATTCACGCCGTTTACGATCATTCCCGCCATCTCGCTCAACCGGCTGTTGGGATATTGCGCTATCACCTGGTTCATCTTTTCCAGACATTTGGAAACCTTGCCCTCGTTAAGCTGGGTCATACCGCTGATGAAGAGGAACTTGTCGCGGTTGGCGCCAGTAGGGAACCGCTTGTCTGATATTTCCGAGTTGTGCATCACCACCTCGTACTTGCCTTCCTTGAATGCCTGATAGGTGAGGGTGTAGATGGAATCTTCGATGTGTACCCCCATCCTCGCATTCTCCAGATAGTAAGGGTCGGAGAGGAGAGCGGTGAACTGACTTTCGGGATAATCCTTCTTCAATTTTTCGACATAGCTGTTCGCCATCTGAGTTTGCTTCTTTCTGGAATAAAGCAGATACAGATGGTAATAGGCTTCGTCGAGATGCTTGAAATCCGGGTAGTTGTCCACCAGCCGGAGCAGCATCTTCTCGCTCAGAGCCAGGTTGTCGAGCCGGTCCTTGAAGATGATGCCGGCATGGTATAAGCCATTCGCCAGGAGCTGGTTGCTCGCTGACATCTGCTCTGGGGTGAACGGAATCTGAGCCAGATAATAAGCCCGCTGATGAGGGTCGAGGCTGGCGCTATCGGCAGATGGTTTGCCGGATTCTTTCTGGGATAAAGAATGGGATAGAGAATCTCGTGATGCATCAGGCTGAAGCTTGGAATCTTGATCAGAAGTCGTTCCTTGCTCGGAATCTGTTCCTTGAGCGATATCCGTTTCTTGTGCCGAAGCTACAACAGTTTTGTTGATTCGCTGCCAGTTGTCGAGGTTCTTTCGCTTGCCCCAGAGTTTCTCGAAGAGCGCCTTACCCTGGCTTACTGCTACAGGGGAATAGAAATACCAGGTATCGGTGTTCCCGAATCCGTTTCCTGATGCATTCCCGAATCCGTTTCTGGAATCATTTCCGGAACCATTCCCATCAACTCCTCCTTCATATTCCGAATTCATATCTGCTCCGTCTTCCCATCTCCTTCTTTCTTCCTCTTTCTCCTTTCTTTTCAGGGCAGCTATCACTCGGTCGATGGCTGCATTTCTGTCTCTCTCGTCCATTTTGGCAAGAGACTGCAGGGAATCCTGGAGGGCGATGGCATCGGTATAAGGCACCAGTTCGTCCAGCACCTTGGAGCGATGAGCCAGTTGCGGATAATCCTTTCTGTCCTGATCGAGCAAGCCGATTGCTTCGCCATAGCAGCGCTTGGCATCAGCATATCGATCGGTTTCCCAATACAGATTGCCCAGACGCAGCAGGAGTACACCCTTCTCTATACCGTTTCGGGTAGCCTTCCGGTTGCCTTTTTCATAGGCATAGATGGCACGCAGGGTATCTTTCTGGGCCAGGTGGATGTTGCCGATGGCATAATATACCTGGTCCTGATATTCCTTGTTCTTATCCGATGCCGCCATGCGCTTGAGTCGGTTGATCATCTTCCTGCTGTTGCCCGAAGCCAAGACCTCGGTGATGGCGATGCGGGCATTAAACTCCAGTTCGTAGGGCGGATTGAGCCGGATGACGTGGCGGAAAGCCTGATAAGCCTCCTGCCGGTTGCCGATGGAAGCCTGCAACTGTCCCATCAGATACCACTGGCGGGTTTTCTGCTTGTGCCGCATCTCATGGCTTATCACCTTCCTGAGATAGGGAATCGCCTTCCGGGCATCCCCCGTGTGGATATAGTAATCGGCGAAGGCATAATCCCATTCTTTCTGGGCACGCCAGTGGATGGAATCGCGCTGGATGTTGCGGATCACATCTTCTGCATCGTAGGTCCAGCCCTGCTCGATATAGCATTTGGCAAGCCAGGCGCGTGCCTTGCCGTAGATGGCAGGCTGGGTGGCGTAAAGGCGGCTCATATAGGCGAAGGTGGCAGCAGCCCCCTCGAAATCCCCCTTCTGGAATTGAGAACGGCCCATCAGCATCCACGCTTTCCATAAAAACGGATTGTATTCTCTGCGACTGAGCCATTCGATGTCTTTCGCCGTCTTTCTCTTGCCGGGGTCCCATACGGGGCGGCGCTTGATGCTATGCTGGTGGATGGCTTTCTCGCATTTCTCGATGGCACGGTCGAAGTTGGCTTTGCCCAGATCGCGGCTGTTCTTGTTGCCAACGGTATAGAGCGGAATCTGCTCCGTAAAGTTGTCCCGGTTGCCTTCTTCCTTCTCCAGCGCCCCGTCGATATAAGCCACGGTACCATTATAATAGGTATTGTATCGGGCATTAAAGGCATGCCACCACCTGCTCTGCGCCGTATTCTTCTGCGTAGAGCATCCCGTAAGGATCGCTGCAATCACAGCGAGTCCTATCAGAAAAAGGAGCTGGATGGGGCTTTTGCCTTTCATTTTTTCTATTGTTTATCTGGCATCTTTCTCCTGATGCCCAGGACGATTTTGGCGAGTGCGAATACCACGATGCTGATGAAGATGATGGTGGCACCCGATGGCACGTTGAGCAGATAACTGATGTAGAGACCGGCGATGCAGTCTATCCATCCCAGGATGATGCTTGCCCATATCATCTGCCTGTAATTGTAGGTGAAGAGGTTGGCGGTCATCTGCGGAATGGTGAGCAGACTGATGGCGAGCACGATGCCCACCATTTTCAGTGTAGCCACTATGGTCATGGCGATGAGCGTCATCATCAGGTATTCGATGGCTGTAACCGGCAGGTGCTGCGAACGGGCGAAGGTACTGTCGAATGCGATGTTCTGGATAGGGCGCAGGAGAAAGGTGAAGAGGAGGGCTACGATGAGGGCGAGTCCGCCCAGCAGCCACAGGTCTGCGCTGTCGATGGCAAGGATGCTTCCGAAGAGGAAGGAGGGCAGGTCGGGCATGAATCCTGGAGTCAGGAAACAGCAGATGATGCCCACGCTCATTCCCAGGATCCAGAACATGGCGATGGCGGAATCCTTTCGCACATCTTTCTTGCGTGATATCCATTGCACTCCGAAGGCGCTGAGTATGGCGAAAACCATGGCGGAGAGTATCGGATTGATTCCTGTAAACACGCCGATGCCGATGCCTCCGAAAGAGGCATGGGTGATGCCGCCGCTGATGAATACCAATCGGCGGGTAACGATGTAGGTTCCGATAAAGCCGCACAGGATGCTTGCCAGAAAGGCGCCTATCAGTGCGTTTTGGAAAAATGTATATTGTAGTATATCCATGCGTTTACTTTGAACTTTGAACTTTGAGCTTTGAACTTTATGATTGGCAAAGCTGCTGATCTTAGAACTGCAAATTTCTAGCTTAAAAAGCCGATGACTTCATCCTTCAGCTGGTTGGGCAGGTTGATGCCTCTCAGTATCAGGCTTCTGTTCCATCCAGCCACTTCTTCCGGCTGCATGGTATAGAGCACTTCCGAGAATTCCTCAACCTCCTCATCGGTATAGGCATCGGCATCCCGACCGGCAAAGCGGTCGAGATCCTCATCATCGTAATATTCTATTTCTTTGGTGGCGGCTTCCATCATGCACTCCTGCTCGCACTTCGAGTTCTCACCGTTGCAGGTGTTGCACGATACGCCTTCCTGCAAAGGCTCCTCGTCCTCTCCCCTGCGGTGAGATACGATTCCGAATATGGCGCTGATCAGGCCTAATGCCACCAGGGCTAAAACTAAATATAGCATAAACAATTAACTATCAACTATTAACTTTCAACTATCTCAAACCCTACTTTCTTCAGGTCTTCCCAATAATGAGGATAGGATTTGCTCACTACCTCCGGATTATTGATCTCAATCTGAGGGAACTTGAAGGCGAGAGGGGCGAATGCCATCGCCATACGATGATCCTCGTAGGTATCGATTGGAGCAAATGAAGGCTCGCAGGTTTCACCATCCCAATACAGGGTGTTGTCGTTTTCATCGTGGATGACATAGCCCACCTTCTTCAACTCTGTCTTCAGTGCCTCGATGCGGTCGGTCTCCTTGATCTTCAAGCTGGCAAGACCCGTGAACTTGAACTTCACATTCAAGGCGCAGCAGGCTACCACGATGGTCTGAGCCAGATCCGGAGAACCAGAGAAATCGTAATCGAATTTCGGAAGAAGACAGCGGTTCGCCTTCAGCATGACATTCGAAAGATGGTCATGGTTCTCAAATTCACTTTTCACTCCCAGCAGACTGAAGATGTATTTCACCACGGAATCTCCCTGCTTCGAGCAGTCCATCAAGCCTTCGAGCTGGATTCTGGAGTCGATGTTGCCATTCAGAGCCATCATCTCATACCAGTAGGAAGAAGCACTCCAGTCGTTCTCTATCATATAAGATGTCTCCTTGTAAGGCTGTGGCTTCACGGTGATGGTGTCCATATCCGTCCAGTCGGCATCGGCACCATATTCCTTCATCGTCCAGAGCGTAAGGTCGATGTAAGGGCGGGATGCAATCTCTCCTGTCAACTTCAGTTCCAGTCCGTTCTTCAGAATCGGACCGATCATCAGAAGCGCCGAGATGTATTGCGAACTGATATTGCCCACTACCTCCAGGTGGCCGCCTTCCAGCGCCTTGCCCCGGATATGGAGTGGGGGATAACCTTCCTTCTTCTCGTAGGTGATGTCGGCACCCAGATAGCGCAGGGCATCTACGAGGATGCCGATAGGGCGGTTCTGCATGCGCTCGGTGCCGGTGATGGTATGTTCGCCTGTGGTGGCAGAGAGATAGGCGGTCATGAAACGCATGGCTGTGCCAGCCGCCTTGATGTTGATGACCTCGGGCATATTCTGAAGGGCGGCAACGATTACTTCCGTATCATCGCAGTCGCTCAAGTTGTCGGGATGGATATGGCTTCCAGCCATCGCACTGATTACGAGAGCTCGGTTGCTGATACTCTTGGATGCTGGCAAGTTGATACTTGCGTTCAGTTGGCTTGGTGCCTTGATGGTATATTTTATCATACGCGTACCTTATATTATATATATTTTAGTGCAAAAGTACAAAATAAAAAGTATATACGCTAGTTTTCTTGCGAAAAGTTTTCGAAATATCTCAAAAAAAAGCATGGGCTGCCGTGCTCTGTTTTCATCTCTTGCTATCAATATGTAAACGAGATAGGGGTATTATTGGGGTATATTGAGATATGGTTATTTCAAAGTGTAAAAAACGACCCCCTAAAATGTCAAATTGTAATTTTGTGTGCGTTTTCTTTCAAAAAGTAAAACTGACCCCAAAAATAACATAAAATAGCGTTAAGGAATGATACAACTTACCGGAATTTGTAGTACCTTTGCATCAGAAAAAAGAAACAACAGACAATAAGTAACAATCTAAAAATAAAGAATATGAAACGAATTATATTATTCTCATTGATGGCTCTCATGACCGTAGCTACTTTCGGTCGCAAGCACGTAGAGAATGCAACAGTAGTAGCAGACACTATTTTCTATGCAGAAAATATGAGTAATGTAGCTAGTGCGGATCAGGCTAGTTATTACAGATTGCTGATGACTACCGGCGCTGGCATCAATAAGAAGGATGTGTTCCAGGACTTCTATATGAACGGTAATCTTCGTGCCGAGGGTGGCTACAGCTTCATCGATCTCGGTAACGACCGCAATACTATCTTCAATGGTGAGGTTACTACTTACTACAAGAATGGTAAGGAGAAGTGGCACGGAAAGTATGTTAACGGCAAGCGTGAGGGATACTTCACTCTCCAGCTCCGTGAAGGTGGCGTGGCTATCGTTCAGTTCAAGAATGGTAAGTCTATTCACAATTACTTCATGGTAACATACAAGGATGGTACCACTGAGAAGAGAAATCTCTCTGAGATTCAGTCTTTGATGTAGAAGATCTCTAGAATAGAAAATCTCTCTTAAATTAAATAGAAAATCTCTCTTAAATTAAATAGAAAAATCTCTCTTATATAAATTAAAATTTTATGTTGATATGACCAATATGGGGATGGCTTCCGGGAGGAAGGTACATCCCCTTTATTTTTTCTGATATATGCATAACTGAAAAAAGGTCTGGCGATGATATTCGCCAGACCTTTTTACAATATTTAGAGTGCCAGGTCAACCTCTACCGGGCAGTGGTCGCTGCCCATGATGTCGGTATGAATCTTGGCTTCTGTAATCTGTTCTCTCAAGCGGTCGGATACCAGGAAGTAGTCGATACGCCAGCCGGCATTCTTCTCGCGTGCCTTGAATCGGTATGACCACCACGAATAGGTAACCTCTTCGGGATGCAGATAGCGGAAGGTATCTGTAAAGCCGTCGTTCAGAAGCTCGGTCATCTTATCGCGCTCCTCGTCGGTAAAACCGGCATTGCGACGGTTGGTCTTCGGATTCTTGATATCTATCTCCTGATGTGCCACGTTCAGGTCGCCGCAGACCACCACAGGCTTCTTGGCATCCAAAGCCTTCAGGAACTTGTGGAAATCATCTTCCCAGGTCATACGGTAATCCAGTCGTTTCAACTCGGTCTGGGAGTTCGGGGTGTAGCAGGTTACGAGATAGAAGTTGTCATACTCCAAGGTGATGACTCTTCCTTCGTGGTCGTGTTCCTCCACGCCCATACCGTAGCTCACGCTCAGTGGCTGGTGGCGGGTATAGATGGCTGTGCCCGAATATCCCTTCTTCTCGGCATAGTTCCAGTAGCTTTCGTAGCCCTCGAACTTCAGGTCTAGCTGACCTTCCTGCATCTTGGTCTCCTGCAGGCAGAAGAAGTCGGCATCGAGCGCCTTGAATTGGCTCTCGAAGTCCTTGCCCACGCAAGCACGCAGGCCATTCACGTTCCAGGATATAAACTTCATATTACTTTGAACTAATTTAGATTCTCTTGCTCTCACCTCTGAGCAGGCTCATGAACTCCTGACGGGTGTTCAGTGAATTGAATACGCCGCTGTAATCGCTGGTAGTAGTGATGGAGTTCTGCTTCTCCACGCCACGCATCTGCATGCACATGTGCTTAGCTTCTATTACCACCATCACACCCTGAGGATTCAAGGTCTCCTGGATGCAGTCCTTGATCTGCTGGGTAAGGCGCTCCTGCACCTGAAGGCGGTGGCTGAAGATATCTACCACACGGGCAATCTTGCTCAGTCCGGTAATCTTGCCGTTAGGGATGTAAGCCACGTGTACCTTGCCATAGAAAGGCAGCATGTGATGCTCGCAGAGGGAGAAGAAATCAATGTCCTTCACAATGACCATCTGGTCGTATTTCTCCTCAAAGAGGGCATCTGTCAATACCTTGTGGGCATCCTGATAGTAGCCGCGGGTCAATACCTGCATCGCCTTGGCTACGCGCATAGGAGTCTTGACAAGTCCTTCGCGCTCTGTGTCTTCACCCAGGAGCTTCAATACTTCCTTATAGTGTCCTGCGAGTTCATCCAATCCCTCGCGAAATTCTGTTTCTGGATTCATATCTTATTTACTTTGAATTTTGAACTTTATGAATAGTAAGACTGTTGAATTCTTCACTCTTCACTTTAATATTGTACTGTAATCTGTCCCTTTACCAGGCATGCCTGTCTGTATCCCAGGGCTCTCACCTTGGCAAGCACCTTCTTAGCCTCGCCCAGTTCGCGGAAGTTGCCCATGCGGCAAATCCATCTTGGCGAGTAGAAGTGTACATATACAGGCTGGTCTGGGAACTTCATCTTGATGTTGTTGCCCATCTGTTCAGCCTTCAGTCGGTCGTTGCGTGAGTTACCTCCGGCAAAGATCTGTACTCTATATCCTGTAACCTTGTAGCTTCTGCGCATCACCTTCTTGCGCATGTCCACTACAGGCATCTCGGTTTCTTCCTGATGTGTCTCAGCCTTCTGTGCATTGTTTCCATGCTGTTTCTCCTTGGCTGTTTCGTGCTGTGGCTCTGCCTTCTTGAGCGAGTCTGGAGTCTGCTTGTGAGAGTCCGGAGTCTGCTTGTGCTGGGCAGCTGGAGTTACTTCTTTATGCTGAGTATCTGTTGGTTTCTTCTGTGGTTGTGGGGTAGTCTTAGTCTTATCGTCCTGTGGATTCACCTGATTCGTATTGGTTGGAACCTGTTTTCCGTTCACCAATTCGTCGATAGCCTTGCTTTGGTGTACGGTCACGACACCCTGTCCTGGATTCTTCTGCTTGAGATGATCCAAGTAAGTCTGCGCATTCATCTGGATAGATGAGCAGAGGATGAAAATCAATAATGTGACGAATTGTTTCATGACTATACCTTATTTAATATATATACTTTTTTATTAATATATAATGTGTCAGCAATCTGTTTCTGTCATCCTATAAAGATAGGGAAAGGGATGCCCCCATGAAAGAAGGCATCCCCTTTGGTAAATATCCTTGTGAGATTACTTCTTCCAAGCGTCGATGATACCCTTGAAATCAGCAGCCTTCAAAGAAGCACCACCGATCAAACCACCGTCGATGTTTGGCTTAGCGAAGAGCTCAGGAGCGTTGCTAGCCTTGCAGCTACCACCGTAGAGGATAGATGTCTCCTCAGCAGCCTCGTTGCCATACTTCTCTGCTACGATTGAGCGGATGTATGCCAACATCTCCTCTGCCTGATCAGATGTAGCGGTCTTACCTGTACCGATAGCCCAGATTGGCTCGTAAGCGAGGATGATGTTCTTCCAAGCGTCAGCGCTCAAGTGGAATACTGAACCCTCCAACTCAGCCTTAACAACCTCGTTCTGCTTCTCAGCCTCACGCTCCTCGAGAGTCTCACCGCAGCAGAAGATAACCTTCAAACCGTTAGCCAAAGCCAACTCTACCTTCTCCTTCAGGATCTCAGCAGTCTCGCCATAGTACTGACGACGCTCTGAGTGACCGAGGATAACGTACTGAGCACCTGTGCTCTTTACCATCTCAGCTGAAACCTCACCAGTGAAAGCACCCTTAGCCTTGTCAGCGCAGTTCTCAGCACCGAGACCTACAATCTCTGAATCCAAAACCTGAGCTACAGAAGCCAAGTGGATGAATGGAGTACAGATTACTACGTCACAGTTTGGCTTGTCAGCTACCAATGCCTCGTTGATCTCCTTAGCGAGAGCAACACCGTCCTGCAGGTTCATGTTCATTTTCCAGTTGCCTGCTACAATTTTCTTTCTCATTTTTCTTTTCTTTTTAAAAGTTGATAATATTCTGTTTGAATTCTCTTTCTTTCTGATCCAGGCGCCCCATGCCCAAAGCCGGTCGGCGATGGTAAGGAGTACCAGCGGGATGACAAACCAGGAGATGATGCCGGCTATCTTCTTGGCGGCACTTACTTCCGGCATCTTGCCGATTTCGGTCTTCTCCAGCGGCTTGCCTGCCAGGTCTGCCATCTTTGGCAGGTCGTTGTGGCTCCATTTCCTGATGATGGTGCCGTCTTTCAGCAGCAGCAGTCCCGGGTTGCTGCGTATCACGGTCTTCAGCGTCGTCTCGTCTGTGATGTAGAACGGGTATTCCGCTCCCGTGATGTCTTGCCAGTGCCTGATGGCTTTCTCCGTACTTGCCGTGAGGCAGAGGAAGGGATAGTCATGGTCGGTGGCATACTCGTATATCTCGTCGATGCTTCCGAAGTTGCTGTCATCGGCAAAGTCGAGATGTGGCGAGATGAGCAGGAAGGTGTAGCCCTTGCGGTGAATCACTTCCTGCGTGATGTCTTCGCCCGTCTTCATATCTTCTATGCTGAAGTCGTGGATAGGAGGCACGTAGCCTTCTTCGGTCTGCACCGTCTTGCTGTCGATGAAGGTCCAGGTAGAGTCGGGATAGTTGTCTATCGTAAACTCCTTCCGTTCGCCGTTCTTCTCCAGGATGAAGGTGGTGTCAAACTTCGGCTGCTTGGCTCCCTTCGGAATCTCCATACCCTTGGCGATGTTGGCGCCGATGTGATAAGGGCGGAAGTCGAACTGCGGCAGATACCACAGGCTCCAGGTGCTCATCACGATGGAGAAGAGGAAGGTGTAGTTGATCACCACCCACTGTGTCTGTCTCGAGATGAGTCTCGGCATCTCCAGTGGCTTTCTCCAGAGCAGGATGGCGAATACCAGAAGGATGATGTTCTTGATGAATGTCTCCATATTGGTGAGCACTACGGCATCACCGAAGCATCCGCAATCCTTTACCGGGTCTGCGATGACAATCCAGAGTGTAATCAGCGTCATCACAATCATCACGGCAAGGGTAATCTTGCTCGTCAGTCTCCGTCGGATGGCGAAGAGAAGGAAGATACCGATGGCAAACTCTGCAGTGGCAAGCAATACCGACATCACCAGAGTGCTCCAGTCGGGAAACATCCAGTCGATATGCAGCGCTTCCAGATAGTCGGTTATCTTGTATTGCGTGCCCAGTGGATCCATTCCCTTCACGAATCCTGAGAAGATGAAGGTTACAGCCACGAGCAGTCGCCCGAGATTCACCGCTGTTTTTGTTATAATCTGCTTTGCCGTCATATCATTTTCCTCTTTTACCTGATAGAATGAACCTTCTTATTATAGAATGAGCCTTCTTACTTTTCTCCCATTTTAATGGCACCGAAAACAGCGTAGTTGATGATGTCCATATAGTTGGCATCAATGCCTTCTGATACGAGTGTGGCTCCTGCGATATCCTCGATTTCCTTTACTCGCTGTATCTTGGTGAGAATAAAGTCGGTATAGCTGCTCACTCGCATCGATCGCCAGGCCTCGTCGTAGTCGTGATTCTTCTTGAGCATCAGTTCCAGGGCTTCCTGGGCATGCTTGTCGTAGAGCTTCATCGCCTCTTCCGGTGTCATATCTACTTCATCCACGAATGGTTTTTCCAGCTGGATGAGTCCTACGATACCATAATTAATAAGCGCGATAAACTCCGGACGGATGCCTTCGCCTACGAGTGATTCTTTCTTGATTTCAAGCGAGCGGATGCGCTTCGCCTTGATATAGAGTTGGTCGGTTAAGGAAGATGGACGCAGAATTCTCCAAGAGGCTCCATAATCGTGAAGCTTCTTCTCAAATAACGTTCTACATTCTCCCATAACAACTTTAAACTGCTGTTCTGTTTTCAATAAATCTGCCATAATAATTTCGAAATTCGGTGCAAATTTACGCATTTATTGTGAAATAGCCAAATATTTATTTTGTATTTTACATTATTTGCAGTAACTTTAGACAAGTTACGCTGCATCTCAACAATAAAAATAAAAAAAGTGCTTTTTTATTTTGTATTGTCTTCGATTTGCAGTAACTTTGCACCCCGAAATAAAATGAGTATGAGAAATTTGACCAATGCCGAACTGGCGCAAATACTAGATAAGGATATTTTTCACGAGATTTCAGAGGCGGCGGATGCGCTGTCTGTGGAATGCTATGTAGTAGGTGGATATGTGCGCGACCTCTTCCTGGAGCGCCCTTCCAATGACATCGATGTCGTGGTTGTGGGGAGCGGAATTGAGGTGGCTTCTGCCCTCAAGAAGAAGCTGGGCAAGAAGGCACATCTCTCGGTGTTCCGAAATTTCGGAACCGCACAGGTTAAGTATAAGGATACAGAAGTGGAGTTCGTGGGAGCACGAAAGGAAAGTTACAACCGTGATTCGCGCAAGCCGATTGTAGAGGATGGAACCCTGGAGGATGACCAGAACCGTCGCGACTTCACCATCAATGCCATGGCGGTCTGCCTGAACAAGGACCGTTTTGGTGAACTCGTTGATCCTTTCGACGGTGTCTATGACCTGGAAGATGGCATTATCGCCACTCCGCTCGATCCAGATATCACCTTCTCTGATGACCCGCTCCGTATGATGAGATGTGTACGTTTTGCTACCCAGCTCAATTTCCAGATAGAAGATGAGACTTATGCCGCTCTCTCGCGCAATGCCGAACGACTGAAGATTATCAGTGGCGAGCGTATCTGCGACGAGATGAACAAGATCATGCTCTCCAAGCATCCCAGCAGCGGCTTCTATTATCTGAAAGATACCGGACTGCTCGATCTCATCCTGCCGGAACTGGTGGCGATGGATAAGGTGGAGACCCGCAACGGAAGAGCCCACAAGAACAATTACGACCATACGATGGAGGTGCTCGAGAATGTATGCAAGCATAGCGATAACCTCTGGCTCCGCTGGGCTGCCCTCTTCCATGATATCGGCAAACCGAAGAGCAAGCGATGGGACAACAACATCGGATGGACTTTCCACAGCCATAACATCATCGGTGCCAAGATGATTCCAGGTATCTTCCGCCGCATGAAACTGCCGATGGATGCCAAGATGAAGTATGTGCAGAAGCTGGTGGAGCTTCACATGCGTCCGATTGTGATAGCGGATGAAGAGGTGACTGATAGCGCCGTGCGCCGACTGCTGAACGATGCGGGTGATGACATCAACGACCTGATGACGCTTTGCGAGGCAGATATCACCAGCAAGAACCAGGTGCGCAAGCAGCGATTCCTGGATAACTTCAAGATGGTGCGCGAAAAACTGGTAGATCTTCAGGATCGTGACTACAAGCGACTGCTCCAGCCATGCATCGATGGCAATGAAATCATGGAGATGTTCCAGCTCAAGCCATGCCGCGAAGTAGGCGTACTGAAGCAGTATCTCAAGGATGCCGTGCTGGACAACAAAGTGGCTAACGAGCGCGAGCCGCTGATGGAACTCCTGATGAGGAAAGCCCAGGATATGGGGCTGAATATGGCAGAAAACTTAAACAGAGAATAATTTTTGTTAAATAACGGCTCCTTGCGAGCCGTTATTCGTTTATTATTCGTAATTTTGCACCGCTTTTTAAAACTAAAAGCATTGTTTCAGTTTCCGTCAGAGGGCGGTATATATAATAAGGTATGACATAAAATAATAAATTATAATATAAATAGGTATGAAAATTAAAAACGTTTTGTTTGTTGCAGCAGTTTGTGTTCTTGCTGCTTTGACATCATGTGGTGGAAGTAAGAAGGGCGGTCTGCCTAACTTCGGCGATGATGAGTTTGCCGTGGCTACCATCGGCACTTCCAGCGCCGCATTGCAGACTACCTATCCTGCTACCATCAAGGGTATTCAGGATGTTGAGGTACGTCCTAAGGTTTCTGGCTTCATTACAAAGGTTTTTGTACATGAGGGTCAGACTGTTTCAGCAGGTCAGGCTTTGTTCTCTATCGATAGCGAGACCTATCAGGCTGCAGTCCGTTCAGCTGCTGCCGCTGTCAATACTGCCAAGGCTCAGGCTAACACAGCAAAGTTGACTTACCAGAACAATAAGAAGTTGTATGATAGCAAGATTATCGGTGAATATGAACTTTCTACAGCAGCTAACAGCTATGCAACCGCTAAGGCACAGGTAGCTCAGGCAGAGGCTGCTCTGGCTTCAGCCCGCGAGCAGTTGGCTTGGTGTACTGTTACCAGTCCTTCAGCCGGTGTTGTAGGTAGCCTTCCTTTCAAGGTAGGTGCTTTGGTCAGCGCTTCTGGCCAGGCTTTGACAACCGTTTCCAACATCAGCACCATGGAGGTATTCTTCTCACTCTCTGAGTCTCAGATCTTGAGCATGTCTAAGACCAACGGTAGTGTTCAGGCAGCCATCGCTGCGTTCCCAGCTGTTAAATTGCAGTTGGCAGACGGTTCTATCTATAATCATCCAGGTAAGGTGGTCAAAATGAGTGGTGTCATCGATGCAACTTCAGGTTCTATCTCTCTCATCGCTCACTTCCCTAACCCAGAGAAGTTGCTGAAGAGTGGTGGTGCAGGTTCTATCGTGGTTCCTAACGATCATAACAGTGCTATCGTCATCCCTCAGGAGGCTTGCTCTCAGGTGCAGGATAAGATCTTCGTTTACGTAGTAACCAAGGATAACAAGGTGAAGTATTCTGAGATCAAGGTAAATCCACAGGATGATGGCAAGAACTATATCGTAACTTCTGGTCTTCATGTAGGCGACCGCATCGTATTGAAGGGTATCACCAAGTTGACCGATGGTCAGCAGATCAAGCCTATCACTCTGGAGCGTTACAATCAGAAGATTGCTGAGGCTGCTAAGTTGGCTGAGTCTCAGGATAACGCTCATGCCTTCGCTACTGCTATGGGCGGAAAGAAGTAATATATAATAAGGTATAAAGAAAAATAGTAAATTATGTCATTTACAAACTTTATAAAGCGCCCGGTACTTTCGACGGTGGTTTCCATCTTCTTCGTCTTGCTGGGTATTATCGGCTTGGTATCGCTGCCTATCGAGCAGTATCCGAATATCGCGCCGCCTACCATCACGGTAACTGCTACCTATACGGGTGCAGATGCCCAGACGGTGTTGAACTCAGTCGTTGCTCCGCTGGAGGAGAGTATCAACGGTGTGGAGAACATGACTTATATGACCTCTTCCGCGTCTAACTCTGGTTTTGCTCAGATCACCGTTTACTTCAAGCAGGGTTCTGACCCTGATATGGCTGCGGTCAACGTACAGAACCGTGTATCTCAGGCGCAGTCTCTGTTGCCTGCCGAGGTTACCAAGGTGGGTGTCACTGTAACCAAGCGACAGAGTTCCAACGTAATCATGTTCGCTCTGACTACAGACGATGGCCGTTACGACGACCAGTTTGTTACCAACTACGCCCTGATCAACGTGATTCCTCAGTTGAAGCGTATCAGTGGTGTGGGTGATGTGCAGAGCCCTTCTACCCGTAACTACTCTATGCGTATCTGGTTGAAGCCAGAGAAGATGAAGGAGTTCGGACTGGTTCCTTCTGATGTTTCTCAGGCTTTGGCAGAGCAGAATATTGAGGCTGCCCCTGGTAGCTTTGGTGAAAGCTCTGATATGCAGTATGAATATACCTTGCGTTACAAGGGTCGTTTGAAGACTCCATTGGAGTATGAGAACATCCTCATCAAGAGCAATACTTCCGGTCAGACTCTCCGTCTGGGCGAAATTGCCAAGGTTGAGCTGGGTGGTTTGCAGTATAACGTAAACCTGCTCAATGATGGTCAGCCTGCCGTGATGGGTATGGTTCAGCAGATTGCCGGTTCCAACGCTACCCAGATTGCCAGCGACGTGAAGAAAACGCTTGATGAATTGGAGAAGAGTTATCCTCCAGGGTTGAAGAATGTCATCCTGATGGATGTTACCGAGTTCTTGTTCGCATCTATCGAGGAGGTTATCTTCACCTTGATCATCACCCTGGTATTGGTATTCATCGTAGTGTATATCTTCTTGCAGGACTTCCGTTCTACGCTGATTCCTATGATTGCGGTACCTGTGGCTTTGATCGGTACGTTCCTCTTCCTCTGGATCTTCGGATTCTCCATCAACCTGCTTACGCTGTCAGCCCTGCTGCTGGCGATTGCGATTGTGGTCGATGATGCCATTGTGGTGGTCGAGGCGGTTCACGCCAAGCTCGACCAGGGTTACAAGAGTGCCCTTACTGCAGCTATCGATGCGATGAACGAAATTTCCAGCGCCATCATCTCTATTACATTGGTGATGTCTGCCGTGTTCGTTCCTGTATCATTCATCGGTGGTACTTCCGGTTACTTCTACCGTGAGTTCGGTGTAACCATGGCGGTATCTATCGTTATTTCGGCTATCAATGCGTTGACTCTGTCTCCTGCACTCTGTGCCGTGTTGCTGAAGCCACACGAGGAGGGTCATGAGAAGAAGATGTCTTTCGTGGACCGATTCCACGCTGGATTCAACTATCAGTTTGATAAGATTACCAATAAGTATAAGGGTGGTGTCAAGTGGGTTATCAACCATGGCATCATCGCTGGTAGCTTGGTAGCTGTCAGTATCGTAGGTCTGGTTGCCCTGATGGGTACTACCAAGACGGGTCTGGTGCCTGATGAGGATACCGGTACTATCTTCGCTTGTATCTCTACAGCTCCTGGTACTTCTCAGGAACGTACAGCAGAGGTGGTTAAGCAGGTAGATAAGATGTTGGCTAGCAACCCAGCCATCGCAACCCGTAACGCCATCATGGGTTATAGCTTTATCGGTGGTGCCGGTTCTAACCAGGGTACCATCATCGTGAAGCTGAAGCCATTCGAGGAGCGTCCGGGTGGATTCTTCCACCGTATCAAGGAGGCTTGTACCGGTGGCGGTATTGAGGCGCTGTTTGTCAACCCAATGGAATATACTTCTGTGTTGGGTATGATCTACAAGCAGACTGCTGCCATCAAGGATGCACAGGTTCTTGCCTTCGCTCCACCTATGATTTCCGGTTTCTCTATGCAGAATGGTATTACCATGACCATGCAGGATAAGACCGGTGGCGACTTGAATAAGTTCTTTGATAATGTGAAGAAGTTCCTGGCTGAGTTGAACAAGCGTCCTGAGATTCAGACTGCCCAGACTCAGTACAACCCTAACTACCCACAGTATATGGTAGATGTAGATGTTGCCAAGACCAAGCAGGCTGGTATCTCTCCATCTTCAGTATTGTCTGTCATGCAGGGTTACCTCGGTGGTCTCTATGCATCTAACTTCAATGCCTACGGTAAGCTCTACCGCGTGATGATTCAGGCTGGTCCTGAGAGCCGTATGCGTCCAGACGATTTGAGCAAGATTTACGTTCGTTGTTCTGATGGCACCATGTCTCCTGTAAGCGAGTTCGTGAACTTGAAGAAGATTTATGGTCCTGCTAACATCACCCGATTCAACCTGTTTACCTCTATGGATGTTTCTGTAACTCCTAACAGCGGTTACTCTACCGGTGACGGTATGAAGGCGATTGCTGAGGTTGCCAAGGAGACATTGCCAGAGGGTTACGGCTATGAGTACTCTGGTTTGACCCGTTCTGAGGCTGAATCAAGCAACTCTACAGGTTTGATCTTCGCACTCTGTATCGTATTCGTTTACCTGATCTTGAGTGCCCAGTACGAGAGTTACATCTTGCCTCTGTCTGTGGTATTGTCTATCCCATTCGGTTTGGCAGGTGCGTTCATCTTCACCAATATCTTCGGTCACTCTAACGATATCTACATGCAGATTTCGTTGATTATGTTGATCGGTCTGTTGGCTAAGAACGCCATCCTGATCGTACAGTTCGCCCTCGAACGTCGTCGTACGGGTATGGCCATCAAGTACTCAGCTATTCTGGGTGCCGGTGCCCGTCTCCGTCCTATCCTGATGACCTCTCTGGCGATGGTTATCGGTCTGTTGCCTCTGATGTTCGCATCAGGTGTAGGTAAGAATGGTAACCAGACTTTGGGTGCTGCCGCAGTCGGTGGTATGTTGATTGGTACTATCTGTCAGATCTTCGTGGTTCCTGCTCTCTTCGCACTCTTCCAGTGGTTGCAGGAGAAGTTGACTCCATTGAAGTTCGAGGATGAGTTGAACGAGGAGGCTGCTGCCGAGTTGGTGCAGTATGCCAACGCTGCTCACCACAAGAAGGGTATCGAGAAGAAGTAATAACGCAATGTAACTTCAAAGGAAACAATGAAAAAGAATTTAAATATCATCATATTGGGTCTCGCAGTGCTCTCTTTGAGCAGCTGCAAGACTCTCTACGGAAAGTATGAGCGTCCGGATGTGAAGACCAGCGGTATCGTTCGCGATGTAGCTTCTGATACAGATACTTTGGCTGTAAAGGATACTACTACCTTTGCCAACATCCCTTGGCGCAGCGTCTTCACCGACCCTCAGCTCCAGTCGATCATTGAGAAGGGATTGAACAATAATGTCAACCTCCTCAATGCGGCTTTGAACGTGAAGATGGCTGAAGAGCAGTTGAAGTGTGCCAAGTTGGCATTCGTGCCTTCCTTGTCTTTCTCTCCTCAGGGAACTATCTCTTCCTGGGATGGTCAGGCTGCCAACAAGACTTACAGCATGCCTGTCACTGCCAGTTGGATGGTTGACCTCTTCGGCAACCTGCTCTCTCAGAAGCGCAGTGCCCAGATGGCGCTGCTCCAGTTGAAGGACTATCAGGTGTCTGTCAAGACCAACCTCATCGCCAATATTGCCAACATGTATTATACCTTGTTGATGCTCGACAAGCAGGTGGAGCTGGTTAACAATATGGAAGGCTTGACCAAGGATACCTGGGAGATGATGAAGGTATTGAAGGATACCAAGCTTGGTTATCGCGGAACCTCTGTTCAGGCTGCCGAGAGCAACTACTATGCAGTGTTGACTCAGAAGACCGACCTGTTGCGTCAGATTCGCGAGACAGAGAACTCACTGAGTCTTCTCATCGGCGATCAGGCACATAGCATTGCCCGTGGCAAGTTGGAGAACCAGAGTCTTCCTACAACTTTCTCTACAGGTGTAGGCATCCAGTTGCTCAACAACCGTGCTGATGTTCACGCAGCCGAGATGAATCTGGCTCAGTGCTTCTATGGCATTGAGACTGCCCGCAGCAAGTTCTATCCATCCATCACCATCTCTGGTACAGGTGCATTCACCAATTCTGCTGGTGCAGGTATCGTGAATCCAGGCAAGTGGTTGCTTTCTGCTGTTGGTTCATTGGTTCAGCCTATCTTCCAGAATGGTAGAATCATTGCCGGATTGAAGGTGGCTAAGATGCAGTATGAGCAGGCTTACAACACTTGGCAGAACACCGTGCTGAAGGCTGGTAGCGAGGTGAGCAATGCCCTGGTGCTCTACAACTATTCTGACGAGAAGGGTAAGGTGGAGGCTAAGCGCATCGCCGTACTCGAGCAGAATGTGGAGGATACACGTAAGTTGATGTCAGAGGCTGGCGGTTCTTATCTGGAAGTAATCCAGGCACAGTCTTCACTGCTCAACGTACAGCTCTCAAAGGTAGCTGATGACTTCTACAAGATGCAGGCAGTAGTTAATCTCTACTATGCATTGGGTGGAGGAGCTAAGTAATGTTTAGTGTTAAATGTTAAATGTTAAATTATTATGGCTAGTATAATAAGTCCAAAGGCAGAGGTTTCTCCAAAGGCTAAGATTGGAGACAACTGCAAGATCTATCCATTCGCCTATATCGAGGACGATGTGGTCATCGGCGACAACTGCATTATCTATCCCTTCGCGAGCATCATGAACGGTACTCGCATGGGTAATAACAATAAGGTGTTCCAGGCAGCCGTTATCGCTGCCCTCCCACAGGATTTCAACTTTACCGGTGAGGAGAGTGAGGTAGTGATTGGCGACAACAATACCATCCGTGAGAACGTGGTTATCAACCGTGGTACTCACAAGGGTGGCAAGACCGTTCTGGGCAACAACAACTTCCTGATGGAAGGTGCCCATATCTCTCACGATACAGTTATCGGCAACGGTTGCGTATTCGGTTATGGTACCAAGATTGCAGGCGACTGCGTGATTGGTAATGGTATCATCTACTCAACATCCGTAGTAGAAAACGCCAAGACTCGAGTAGGTGACTTGGCGATGATTCAGGCAGGTACTACCTTCTCTAAGGATATTCCTCCTTATATCATAGCCGGTGGAAAGCCTGTGAAGTATGCAGGGCCTAACACCATCATCATGGAGGCAGCCGAGGTTACCGAGAAGGTTCGCAAGCACATTGCGAATGCCTACCGATTGGTATTCCATGGTCAGACATCCCTCTTCGATGCCATCAACCAGATCAAGGATCAGGTGCCAGATGGTCCGGAGATTCAGAACATCATCCAGTTCCTGGAGAGTTCCCAGAAGGGTGTCATCACTAAGATGTAAAATTTGCGTAGAAGGATTTATAACCTTCAATTCACTATTATGTTTAGTTAAAATTCAAGTCATACCTATTTGAATTTTACTCAGTATTTTGAAAGGGCTGGCCGTGAGGTCGGCCCTTTTTAATGTTTGATAGCATGGGTGATACAACTATCCCTAATAGAAAAAGATTCTATCCCTAATGGAAAAAGCTTCTATCCTTAATGGAAAAAGCTTCTATCCTTAATAGAAATCTCCGTTCATAAGTTTTGAACGCACATTCAACGATGCTGAATACACATTCAACGTCGCTGAACGTACATTCAACGTCGCTGAACGAAGATTTTCATTAGGCTTAGCAACAATTTCAGTTAATGGTAGCAATAAATTCCTCTTATGATATCCACAAATTCTATTAAGGATAGTCGTAATATCAATCTATTCCATCATCCATCACATACTATAATAGAGTCAAGTACCTTATGCAGCGAATCTCTCTACCCTTAATAATTAATTGAATAAATGCAAATAAATGCAATTTTATTTTGTTATCTCTTCGTTTATGTGTATCTTTGCAAACAATTTGGGTAATTACGCCCTTCCGGTCTGAAAATAAATAGATTTAGAAATGAGAAAGAAACAATATAAGCCTCGCAATCATCGTGGATTGCAGGTCGTTACTTTATGCATCAGCACCGCCATGGTGCTTGTTTTGTTGGGATTGGTCATCTTTTCCGTATTGATGGGAAGAAACCTCTCTTCCTATGTCAAGGAGAACCTGGTGGTACAGGTGATGCTGGAGCAGGATGTTACCAATCCTGAGGGCTTGCAGATGTGTAAGCGCCTGAAGGCACGTCCTTACGTGAAAGGTCTGACCTATATCTCCAAGGAACAGGCTTTGCAGGAGGCTACCCACGATCTGGGTACCAATCCTAGCGAATTTGCCGGTGTGAATCCTTTCCAGCCATCTATCGAAATCACGACACAGGCGGATTATGCCAACAATGATTCCCTGAAGTGGATAGCCAAGGAGCTGAAAAGCTATTCGCGCGTGACGGAAGTAAGTTATCAGCACGACCTGATAGAACAGGTGAACAATTCGCTCACCAAGATAAGCATCGGCCTTCTTATCGTAGCCGCCCTGCTTACCTTTATCTCGTTCTCGCTTATCAACAATACGGTGAGACTGGGCATCTATGCCCGCCGATTCTCCATCCATACCATGAAGCTGGTGGGTGCATCCTGGGGCTTCATCCGCAAGCCTTTCATCAAGAGGGCTGTATTGGTGGGTGTAATTGCGGCTTTGCTTGCCGATGGTTTCCTCGGTGGATGCCTCTATGCCTGGTCGCTTCACGAGCCGGAACTGGTCAATGTGCTCGGCTGGCAGGAGCTTGCCATCACAGGCGGTTCGGTCTTCCTCTTCGGTATCATCATTACGGCTCTCTGTGCCAATATCTCGGTGAACAAGTTCCTCAAGATGAAGGCGGGAGATCTCTACAAAATTTAAACATTACACATTAAACATTATATATAATGGATAAGAAGAATTTAGCATTTGACAAGATGAACTTCATCTTGTTGGCAATTGGTATGGCAATTGTCATCATCGGTTTCCTCCTGATGAGCGGCGCTGGCTCTAACGAGCACTCTTTCGATGCTGATATTTTCAGTACTCGCCGTATTGTAGTGGCACCAACCGTTACCCTGATTGGTTTCCTCTCGATCATCTATGCGGTTATACGCAAGCCTAAGGACGAATAGAGTAAGATAATCAAGTAAATAAACAAGGGAGTAGGCTTTTCAATTCCCTATATATAATAAGGTATAAAAAATAATCAGTAATCAATGAATTGGTTTGAAGCTTTAGTGTTGGGACTCATCCAGGGTCTCACAGAGTATTTGCCTGTAAGTAGTAGTGGTCACTTGGCTATCGGTGCCCATCTTTTCGGCATCAATGGTGAGGATAACTTGACTTTTACCATCATGGTACATGTAGCTACCGTGCTGAGTACATTGGTAATTCTTTGGAAGGAAATCGACTGGATTCTGAAGGGTCTCTTCAAGTTCCAGATGAATGAGGAAACCAAGTATGCCCTCAATATCGTTATCTCTATGATTCCTGTGGGAGTAGTAGGTCTGTTCTTCAAGGACCAGGTAGAGGAAGTGTTCGGTTCTGGCTTGCTCATCGTGGGCATCATGCTTCTCGTAACTGCATGTCTTCTTACCTTCTCTTACTTCGCCAAGCCACGCCAGAAGGAGAATATTTCTCCTCTGCATGCATTCATCATCGGTCTCGGTCAGGCACTTGCTGTATTGCCAGGTCTTTCACGCTCTGGTACTACCATTGCTACCGGTCTTTTGCTGGGTGACAAGAAGGAGAAGATGGCTCAGTTCTCATTCCTCATGGTGATTCCTCCTATCTTGGGTGAGGCATTGCTCGACCTCTTAAAGGGTCTGAAGGGAGAAGAGGCTCTTGGCGGCATCGATGCATTCCCTATGATCGTGGGCTTCGTGGCAGCATTCGTTTCTGGTTGCCTGGCTTGTAAGTGGATGATCAATATCGTGAAGAAGGGTAAGTTGGTATATTTCGGTATCTATTGTGCTATTGCAGGTGCCGTTACCATCATCTGTTCAATCATTTAATATATGGATTTTAGAAAAGGAGAAATTATAGCCATCGACAAGCCTTATCGCATGTCGAGCTTTGGAGCATTGGCGCACGTTCGCTATCTGCTCAGCAAGAAACTCGGCTTCAAGGTGAAGATAGGACATGCCGGTACGCTCGATCCCCTTGCTACGGGTGTGTTGGTGCTCTGCACGGGTAAATGTACCAAGCAGATTGAGCAATTACAGACACATACCAAGGAATATACGGCTACTCTTCAGTTGGGTGCTACCACGGCAAGCTACGATAAGGAGCACAGTGTGAACCATACTTACCCTACCAAGCACATCACCCGTGAGCTGGTAGAGGAGGTGCTGAAGAAGTTTGTTGGTGAGATTCAGCAGGTTCCACCTACCTATAGTGCCGTAAAGGTGAATGGCGACCGCTCTTATGCCCTGCGCAGAGCAGGCGAGGAGGTGCAGCTGAAGCCTAAGACCGTGCGTGTGGATGAGATTGAACTCACCGATTACAACGATGAGGAGAAGACGGCAAGCATCCGTGTGGTTTGCGGTAAGGGTACTTACATCCGTTCCCTGGCGCGCGACATCGGTCGTGCCCTGGATAGCGGTGCCTTCCTGACAGCCCTCCGCCGTACCAAGGCAGGAAGCTTCTCGGTAGAGAACTGCATCGACTTTGACCATTTCCAGGAATGGCTCGATGCACAGGAGATAGAAGACAGCCTTGCCAATAACTAGGCTCGAATTTCGAGATATGACATTAATAGTAAATCATCTTAAGAAAGGAGATATAATATCACATGAAACTATCACAATTCAACTTTAAGTTGCCAGCTGCTCAGGTGGCACTTTATCCACATAAGACTAAGCGTGTGGTCAAGACTGCCAGTGGTGAACGTACATTCGAGATTACCCGTCGTGACGAGTCTCGACTCATGGTGCTCCACAAGAAGTCTGAAACCATCGAAATGTATAAGAAGGACGAGAATGGCAAGGATATGGTGGATGCTGATGGCAATCCGGTATTCCTGCAGTTCAAGGATATCGTCAACTACTTCGAAGAGGGTGATACCTTCATCTTCAATGATACGAAGGTATTCCCAGCGCGCCTTTATGGTACCAAGGAGAAGACTGATGCCAAGATTGAGGTGTTCCTGCTCCGTGAGCTGAATGCCGAGATGCGTCTTTGGGATGTGCTGGTAGAGCCTGCGCGCAAGATCCGTATCGGCAACAAGCTGTTCTTTGATGATGTCAACGAGATGGTGGCCGAGGTAATCGATAATACCACCAGCCGTGGCCGTACCCTCCGTTTCCTCTATGATGAGGATGGCAACCACGATGTCTTCAAGCGTTCGCTCTTTGCTTTGGGTGAGGCTCCGCTTCCTCGCTATATCATCGATGCCCGTGAGGATCACCACGCTACAGAGGATGATATGGACGACTTTCAGTGTGTATTCGCAGAGAAGGAGGGTGCCGTAACAGCTCCTGCTACAGGTCTTCATTTCTCTCGTGAGTTGATGAAGCGCTTGGAAATCAACGGCATCAACGAGGCTTACATCACCCTGCATTGCGGATTGGGCAACTTCCACGAGATTGAGGTTGAGGACCTTACCAAGCACAAGATGGATTCTGAGCAGATGATTATCTCTAAGGAAGCTTGCGAACTGGTGAATAAGACCAAGCTGGAAGGTCATCGCGTATGCGCCATCGGTACCAGCGTGATGAAGGCTACTGAAACTGCTGTAGGTACAGATGGAATGATGAAGGAGTTTGATGGATGGACCAATAAGTTCATTTTCCCTCCATACGATTTCGGATTGGCAGACTGTGCTGTTGCCAACTTCTATCATCCAGAGTCAACCTTGATGATGTGTACCGCTGCCTTTGGTGGTTACGACCTGGTGTATGAGGCATACAAGAAGGCTGTGAAGAATGGCTATATGTTTGGTTGCTACGGTGACTCACTGTTGATACTTCCAGACTAAATGGTGGAATAAACAGTTTTTGTACATATAAAAGTATTTGATATTCAGTAGATAAGCTGAGTTATCCACAGTTTTTATAAAAGTGTGAATAAGTATGTATAAAGTATATTTAAGCCTTGGCACGAATCTGGGCAACCGGAAGCGTAATATTCGTGAGGCTATCGATAAAATAGGAGAGCAGATTGGCGTTGTAGAGCGCCAGTCTGCTCTTTACGAAACCAAGCCTTGGGGCTATTCTTCACCCAATGACTTCATCAATTCCTGTGTGATGGTTCTCACCGCCATGGCCCCTCGCCAGGTGTTGGAGGCTACCCAGCGGATAGAGCAGGAGATGGGCAGAACCCTGAAGTCTGTTAATGGAGAATATCACGACCGCATCATCGATATCGACATTCTGATGATAGATGATCTGGTCATCGACGAGCCCGATTTCAAGATACCTCATCCTCTGATGGAAGAGCGCGATTTCGTGATGACTCCTCTGAAGGAGATTTTATAGATGATTCCACATAAAAAGGTTTTTATACCGGATATAAGATATAACTATTGGGGAAAAGAAAAATCCCATCGTTTTTGCGAGCGATGGGATTTTGTGTTTGTTTTAGCTATGTGACCAGTCAATCAGCAATCCAAAGCTATTTACTTATCTGCTTCTTGCTGGCAACATAAGCATCAGCGTAGTGGCGGGAATCCGTTTACTTCTCTGTTTGGAAATCCCAGTCTGTAGGCTTCTCCAATTACGTCCTTGATAGTCAGGAAGCCTAACTGATAGAGTACCAGCTTTGGATTGTCTTTGCTGATGTCTGCCGTTTCGAGGTAATCCATGTCGATGAGGCTGCCGTCCAGTGTTTCTACATCTTTCTCAAAGTTGGTGAGTATTTTGGGCAGCATTTCTGTAGCACCGCTGGCAATCCAATAGGGTCTCAGACGACGTTCTTTTAAGGCACTGATGACACTGAACGGATTGTAAACACCCTGCAGGCTTTCTGAGAAATGATAACCGTCGTACATATCTTTCAGTTCATGCATGGTCTGGTCGATATCCCACTTCTTTTGGACAGCTAATACCTGGATTTCATCTTTCAGATTTTCCAAGATTTCTTCTTTCGTTAATCCGCAGATGGTAGCATAGCAGTTGTAAAAGCTGATATTGCTTAATGTGTTGAGAACGCTGAACAGACTTATTTGCGTAAACTTGGTGATTCCTGTAAGGAAGACACACTTGATGCAATAGCCGTAGTCTTTTAGACCTGTGAAGAAGTCACGATAGAGATTGCGGCATTTTTCGTGTCTATCTGTCAGATAGGAGTGCTGTAAGGGTGCATCATATTCATCTACCAATACGGCAACTTGCTCTCCCGATTGTTGGTAAGCTCTTTCTATGATACCGGTAAAACGGTTGCTGAGCGTAGCTTCTGTGGCGCGTTTGCCGTAAATTTCTTCATATTTGGTTAATGTATCATCCAGATAATGGTATAATGATTCTGCATCTGAACCTCCAAGGTTCATGCTGAAATGGATGACAGGGCGCTTGATCCAATCTTTCTCCAGTTCCATGATCTTAAGTCCTTCGAAAAGTTCTTTCTTGCCTTCGAAGTAGCATTGGAGTGTGGATACCAGAAGTGATTTACCGAAGCGTCGTGGGCGACTTAGAAAGTTATACTTGTCACCATTGGCGATTTGCCAAACCATATCTGTCTTGTCTGCGTAAAGGTAACCACCCTTGCGCAGTTCTTCGAAATTCTGTATTCCTAATGGTAACTTTCCTCTAGTCATAATTACACCTTATTATATATATGTTGCAAAGTTAGCAATAAAAATGAAATGGCGATATAAAAGCGGAGAAAAATAAAATGAAAGCCGAAATAAGAGTAGAAAATGAAAAATTCCATCGTTCGGTTGCTACTTCTTAAGGATAAAGACAGATGGTGGTGTGTGTCATTCCGTAAAAATCTGCGTCAAATGATATAAAATTGCCTATTTACGCATTGGTACCTTTACTTTTCCTGGCAAAAAGCTTGGAAGTTATTGCTTAATTCCCTATCTTTGCAAGCAAGAATTAGTAAAGGCGTCTTTCTCTTTTTCTAAGGATAAAGGCTCTTTCTAGGAACGAACTGACAATTATTTAATTAATAACATAAACCGATACAATTATGAAGAAATCCATCATTTTCGTATTGCTGCTCTCTCTCTTGAGCGTACAGCAAATCTATGCACAGAAGTGGCTCAAGAAATTGGGCAAGGTGGCAGAAAACGTGCTTGCTAATGACCAGAAGACTACCAATAAGGCGTCTGGCTCTATCCCTGGGTGTACAGTAAAATATACCAGTTGCGTAGCTAATGGCAACGATGTACACATCAACTTTGTGATTACCAACACCACTTCCAGTGAACTCAAAATGCACTTCAATGCTTTTGATGACGGCTCTTGTGCTTTTGATAGCAAGAATGTCAAACATCAGATGCACTTCTATTTGGGTGGCGAAAAGTTAGGTAACTATTCTGATAAGATGCTTCCTTCTAATGTACCTGTCAAGGGTATTATGGTGATAGAGGATGTAGATCGCACCATCAAGCAGATTAATTCTACTTTTGTCAAGGGTAAGGCTAATGATGTGGAGTTTGCGATTAAGTTGCCTACCCAGGTAGTGGCAGATGTCAAGAATACCAATTCCGATTTGGTAACCTGCTCATTGCCTGAGTTGCAGTTCAACTTCTTGAAGTGTGTTCGTCAGGGCAGGAATGTTGTGATCACTGCAACATTCAAGAATATCGGTAGCAAGGAATATGAGATTTCTGCTTATGGCAATACTCCTACTATATATGATGATGGTGGCGATGCTTACGAGTGTGATCCGGAAACAACCCTCTTGGGCAAGAATCGCTGGTTAGGCTATAATTTCTATACCTTGCTCGCAGGTATCCCGATGAAGGCTACGTTTGTCATCAAGAATGTCAGCACCAGTGCCACCGAGTTTAGCGTTGTCAAGATTCCATTCAAGTACAATTCTAATGGCGAGACCTATCAGTATATAGAGTTCCGCAATCTGCCTATCTCAGCGCAGTAAGTAGCAATCTTAATAAGTTGATATAAAAAGAAAAATCCCATCGTTCTTGCGAGCGATGGGATTTTTAATTCTGTTAAGCAATGTGTCTGCTTTCGCTGATTACTTACGAAGACCGAGGGCCTTGATGATAGCACGATAGCGATTGATGTCGCGATCATACAAGTAATCGAGCAATGCACGACGCTTTCCTACAAGCTGTGTCAACGCACGTGTTGTAGTATAATCTTTACGGTTCTTCTTAACGTGCTCCGTCAAATGAGCAATACGGTATGAGAACAATGCTATCTGGCTCTCAGCTGAACCAGTATCAGAGTTAGACTTTCCGTACTTGCTAAAGATCTCTTCTTTTTTTGCTTTGTCTAAATACATAGCTGTGATACTTAAAATTTAATTATTATGAATGAATGTTATGCACAATAGGACCTTCCTCACGGTGGTTTCCGTTAAAATGCGGTGCAAAGGTACAACTTTTCAGTGAATTATGCAAATTTTTCGGGATTTTTTTGTAATTTTGCACCCAAATTCATTAAGTATTTAAGGTAAAGGAAATGCAAGACATTAGAAACATTGCAGTTATTGCGCACGTTGACCATGGTAAAACTACCTTGGTTGACAAGATGATGCTCGCTGGTAAGCTGTTCCGTGACGGCCAGGATAACAGCGGCGAGGTGCTCGATTCCAACGACTTGGAGCGCGAGCGTGGTATAACCATTCTCTCAAAGAATGTGTCTATCAATTGGAAAGGTACTAAGATTAATATTCTCGATACTCCAGGACACTCTGACTTCGGTGGTGAGGTTGAGCGCGTGCTCAACATGGCAGACGGATGCCTCCTCCTCGTCGATGCTTTCGAGGGTCCGATGCCTCAGACTCGTTTCGTGCTGCAGAAAGCGTTGCAGCTCGGACTGAAGCCTATCGTTGTAGTTAATAAGGTAGATAAGCCTAACTGTCGCCCTGAAGAGGTGTACGAAATGGTGTTCGACCTGATGTGCGACCTCGATGCTACTGAGGAACAGCTTGACTTCACTGTGGTTTACGGTTCGGCAAAGAATGGCTGGATGAGCGATGACTACAACAAGCCAACAGACAACATTGACTATTTGCTCGACAAGATTGTGGAGATTATCCCTGCTCCTAAGCAGTTGGAGGGAACTCCTCAGCTCTTGATCACATCTCTTGACTATAGCTCTTACACCGGTCGTATCGCCGTAGGTCGTGTACACCGTGGTACTTTGAAGGATGGTATGAACGTAACTATCTGCCATCGTGACGGTACCCAGGAGAAGACTAAGATCAAGGAACTCCATACCTTCGAGGGTATGGGTCATAAGAAGACAGACCATGTGGATTCTGGCGACATCTGTGCCGTTGTCGGCTTGGAGAAGTTCGAGATTGGTGATACTATCTGCGACTACGAGAACCCAGAGCCACTTCCTCCAATCGCTGTAGATGAGCCTACCATGAGTATGCTCTTCACCATCAACGATTCACCATTCTTCGGTAAGGAGGGTAAGTTCTGTACATCACGCCACATTCAGGACCGCCTGAACAAGGAGTTGGAGAAGAACCTGGCTCTTCGTGTTCAGCCTTACGAGGACACCACCGATAAGTGGATTGTTTCTGGTCGTGGTGTGCTCCATCTCTCTGTGCTCATCGAGACCATGCGTCGTGAGGGCTATGAGCTTCAGGTAGGTCAGCCTCAGGTTATCTACAAGGAGATTGATGGCGTGAAGTGCGAGCCTATCGAGGAGTTGACCATCAATGTTCCGGAGGAGTTTGCTTCTAAGATGATTGATATGGTTACCCGTCGTAAGGGTGATATGACCTCTATGCTGAACATGGGCGAGCGTGTGGATATCGAGTTCGATATTCCTTCACGTGGTATCATCGGTTTGCGTACCAATGTGCTGACTGCTTCTCAGGGTGAGGCTATCATGGCTCACCGTTTCAAGGAGTATCAGCCATACAAGGGCGAGATTACCCGCCGTTCTAACGGTAGCATGATTGCGCTGGAAACAGGTACTGCCTATGCTTACGCCATCGATAAGTTGCAGGATCGCGGTAAGTTCTTCATCGACCCAGGTGAGGAGGTTTACGGCGGCGAGGTTGTTGGTGAGCATGTTCACGACAACGACTTGGTGGTTAATGTAACCAAGGCAAAGCAGTTGACCAACGTCCGTGCTTCTGGTTCTGACGACAAGGCTCGCGTGATTCCAAAGACCGTGATGAGCCTTGAGGAGTGCCTGGAGTACATCCGCGAGGATGAGTACGTAGAGGTAACTCCTAAGAGTATGCGTATGCGCAAGGTGATTCTCGATCACTTGGAGCGCAAGCGTAGTAATAAGGATTAAGCTATAGCTTATATATAAATGGATCCGTGAGAATTCCCCTCTAGCCGGTTGCCTAGGCAGTCTGCTTGCAGGGGATTCTTTTTTTAATGTATGCGTATGTGGTTGTGGAAATTCTTTAGAAAGTTTTCTTTGCCCTGTTCTCTGGTATTGGGAGCCGTGGGCTATCTGATTTTCGCCAATGTTCCTTTCCTGGAACCTTTGGGCGATGCGGTGGGACCGAAGCTGGTGGATATGATGCCGGTGGTGCTCTTTGCCTTGCTCTATGTTACCTTCTGTAAGATTGAAATCAAGGAGATGAAACCGAAGGCTTGGCATTTCATCCTGCAGCTCATCCGAACTAGTCTGGCACTGATGATGGTGGTGCTTATCTTCGAATTCGGAGATAATTATGAAACCAAGCTGGTGCTCGAAGGTGCTTTCATCTGTTTTATCTGTCCTACGGCGGCTGCCGTGGCTGTGGTGACGGAGAAGTTGGGTGGAAGCATCGGCTCGTTGACAACTTATACGGTGATAGCCAATGTCTTTACGATGGTTATCATTCCTAGTCTTTTCCCGATGGTGGAGAAGGGGGCAGATGTTTCCTTTCTTTTTATGAGTGCGATGGTGTTCCGAAACGTAACCACGGTACTGGTGGTTCCTTTGCTTCTGGCTTTGCTGAGTCGCAAGTTTCTGCCTAAGTGGGTGGATAAGGTAAGGAACGTGAAGGATCTGGGCTTCTATATGTGGTGCTTCAACCTTACTATCCTGATGGGCGAGACGGTTCGCAATATCCTCCATGCCGAGGTTTCGGGATTGATTCTTGCCTTGCTGCTCATCGTTCCGCTTTTTGTCTGTCTCATCCAGTTTGCCATCGGTAAGGCGGTGGGCAGACATTATGATGCAAGCATCAGTGCCGGTCAGGCTTTGGGACAGAAGAATACCATTGTGGGCATCTGGCTCACCCTTACTTTCCTCAATCCGCTTGCTGCCGTAGCACCGGGCGCCTATGTGGTTTGGCAGAATCTGGTGAATGGCTGGCAGCTATGGTATAAGGAGAAATACGGAAGACTGAAATGGTAGCAATAAAAATAGGGTGTGACATGAATCTATGTCACACCCTAATTTTTTATAGAGGATTTTATTTGCTTGTAGAAATAAAGATGCACTCGATGGTTACGTTGCCATCCATCCATTTGGCTGGAATGGTGAAGGTACCATCCTTGGCGATATCTGTCTTCTTGAGCGATTCTATCTGGTCACCATGGGTAATGGTGAAGTCACCGTATGTGAATCCTGGAGCTGGAACCATCTTAACCTTGAATGGCTTGCCGTATGCCACCTTGTGGTTGTTGAGGGTTGTTCCGTCTGCTGCGGTCACCATACCGTTGCGGTTAGCCTCGGTTACAGATACAAACTCGCTGTGAGCCTTCTTCTTTGCAGCACCTTCGGTCTTCAGCAAGGTGATGCGAGGAGCGTTGGTCAGGTGGATATTGATGTCATCGATATAGACCAGGGCATCCTCCTTCATCTCATGAGGAGACTCTGCGTGAGGAACTACTACCAGGCTATAGATATCTACACCTTCTGCACTCTTGATTGGGAAAACAGCATCAGCCCACTGTCCTGCAGGAACAGGAGTGGTTGACTTGATCCAGAACTGCTCTACTTCCTGCGACTGTCCGGCTCTGTCTCTTCTCTTTCCGAGACCTACCAGCATCACTCTGCCTTCCATCGGACGGTTGATCAGTACGTGAACTACTTTTCCGGATGGACCGAGTGCAATCGGCTTCTTCAGATCAATTCTTGCACCGAAGATGTTGGAAGCCAGGCGTGAACGCTGGAAGCCCAGCACCTTCTTGTTAGGATTGTTGGTGAGGTCAGGATTATCCACAACCTCGCAGTTGCCTGCCAGTTCTCCTGTGCGGAATGGGGAATGCTCCCATCTGTCGTAAACTCCCACGGATTTGTAATCCTGGGTGTCGAACTTAATTTCTTGTCCCATTGCAGCCAATGGTAACAAACACAATGCTATGAGTAATTTCTTCATGTTCGTAGTGTAGAGTCAAAGTTTAAAATACTTTAATGGAATGTAACAATGGGCAAGCCTTGCTGTCGTCGATGACAACCTTCAGGCCTTTCACCTGATAGCCCTTGCCGTAACTGTCTGATGTGCTGCCGTTCAACGGGATGATGCGCTTGTATCCGATGGTTGTGGTGGTGCACTTCTCAGCGATTGGTTTCCATGTCTTTCCGTCTTCAGAGATTTCGATATGGAACTTTCTTACTCGCTGACCCTTGCGGATGTACTCCATCATATCCACATAGCGAACGGTCTGTGGCTTGTCCCAGTTGAAGGTGATGGTAGCCTGCTTCACGCCGTCATCAGTAGCCCAATAGGTATTCTTGTTGTTATCGGTCAGGTTCTTGGCTGCATAGTTGCGGTTGGCACCAGCCTTTCGGGTGTTGCTTACAGTAACCTTTGCCTTCTGAGCCAGGTCCTTGCCCAGACGGGTGCGAATCATATTGCCCATATCCTTGAGCACGCGAACGTCGATATCAGGCAACAGACCACTCTTGTCCGGAGGGCAGTTCAAGATCAGGGTAGCATTTCTACCTACAGTCTCCAGATACATCTGGAAGAGGCGCTCTACAGAGAGAGGCTTCTCGCCCTCGTGCCAGAACCATCCCTTGTCGGTGAACTTGGCATCGCTCTCTCCCGGGTCCCACTGCCAGCCATCCTCAGTACCATACATACCGTTACTTTCTGGAGCATAGCCTCTTTCATCGGTGAGCCAGTTGGTTTCGCCAGCCCATCCAGCCTCGTTGCCAATCCATCTTGCCTCAGCACCCACACCCCAGAGGATGATGTCTGGACAAACCTTGTGGATAGAGTCTCTGAGGTTAGGAATATCATAATAGGTAGAACGGTCAACGTTTACGGTCGTATTGCGTCCACCGTAGTATCCGTCACCACCGTTGGCACCGTCAAACCACATTTCAAACTGGTCTTTGCCATACTGTGCCAACTCCGCGCACTGGCGCAGGAAAACATCGTTTACATATTTCTCAGTACCGTAGTATTGGCTATTTCTATCCCATGGAGAAACATAGAAGCCGTACTTCATACCCAGACTGCGGGCTGCCTTGGCAAAGTCGCGAGGAATGTTGGTAGTCTTGCCGTTCTCGTTGCCTGAATTCACGATAGAATGATCGGTTGTAGATGTAGGCCAGAGACAGAAGCCATCGTGGTGCTTTACCACGGCAATACCGCCCTTCATGCCAGCTGCTTTCACTGCCTTGAGCCATTGAGCTGGATTAGGCTTCTTGGTAGGTGCAAAAAGGGTTACGTCTTCACTTCCGAGTCCCCATTCTCTGTTGGTATAGGTATTCATGCCATAATGGAAGAAGGCATAGAATTCTGTCTCCTGCCATTTCATCTGGCGATCACTTGGAACCGGGAACACAGCTGTAGGCTCGTTGTCTGGATTAGGCAACGACTGCTGCTTCACTTGGAAAACACTCTGGGAGTGGCTAGCCATGGCGGTCATGACGAAGGACACCCCTATAAAAACTTTTTTGATGTTCATGGTTGTTGTATTTAAATCGATACACTTTAATCTTACCATAATAATAGATGTATATAATAGTTATTGATGCGATTGGTGATTGTTACTAATGATTCATCTGCAAAGATAGGAGTTTTATAAATAGTAACAAAACTTTTCTGGTTAATTAAATATAAACGCCCGCAATTTTGCTTTGCGGGCGTTTGTATAGGGTTAGTCCTGTGTAGGATAAATCAAATTTTCGTCGGTGATGCAGTTGAGCACCTCTTCCAAATATTTTTTCGATTCATACTTTGCCATAGGCAGGTCGTGGAGCAGATAGTTACCGCAATCCTTGGCAGCCTGTCCTGGAATTTCTCCTTCGAAGTCGGCGATGAACTGGAAGGTGCGCTTCATCAGTTCTACGATGTCCTTGCTCTCCAGGTCGCCCTTGATGAGGAGGTAATTGCCGGTGAGGCATCCCATTGGTCCCCAGTAGATGATGCGGTCTTTCCACTCCTCGTCGTTACGCAGGTAGGTGGCAGCCAGGTGCTCGATGGTATGGATGGCACCGTTGTGGAGGCAAGGCTCCTGGTTAGGCACCTTCATACGGATATCGAAGGTTGTGATGACTTCTCCGCCTACTTCGTCCTTGCGGCTTACGTAGATGCCGCGGAGCAACTTGTTATGATTGATGGTAAAACTTGGAATCTTATTCATATAGTTTATAATTTACAATTTATAGTTTACAGACTTTCGAGGAAAGCCTTGGTGACATTGAATGATCCTTCTGCCATTTTTGCCCAGAAGTCGAAGTACTGCTGCGCCTTGGTATCCTTCAGAGGTACATCGCTGATGATGCGGAAGGAGATGAAAGGAGTCTTGTAGATGTGGCAGGTCTGTGCGATGGAGCAGCTTTCCATATCCACAGCCATGGCGTGAGGGAAGTGCTCCAGGATAGAGCGCATCTTCTCCTTGCTATCTACGAACCATTCTCCGCTTACAATCTGTCCGGCATGAATCTTGGGATGCTGGTTGTCTGGCTGTTCATTGATGGCAAGCGCCTTTTCTACATACTCCTTTGGGGTCTTGAAGAGGGCAGGCATACCGAGAATCTGTCCATACTCGCATTCGTCACCGCAGTAAGCATCGTGATATACACAGTCGGTAGCTACCACCACTTCTGTAACATTGAGGTTGATGTCAGCACCTCCAGCCACACCCGAAGAGATGACGAGGTCTGGGTGGTAATTATCAATCATTTCCACAGCTCCGATGGCGCTGTTCACCTTTCCGATGCCGCACTGCTGCATCACTACTTCATTCTCGCCGATCTTTCCGATGACGAAGTCCTTATGATTCTTTCGCTCTGTCTGCGATTCTGTCAATAATGTCTTGAGTTGCGTGAACTCCTTGTCCATCGCAACGATAATTCCTATTCTCATATCTATTTTATTACTTTTGGGTGCAAAGTTAATAAAAATATCGCAGATGTTGCTAATTTTTCTTTTTATTTTGGTTGTTAATGCCTCATTTGGCAGAAAAGGTAAACAGGAAAGCCTAATACGACATGTTCATATCTTCTGTAATACAGATATAGAAATCAGCCAATCCCAGGTAGTCTTCTTCTATCTTGTCAATCTCTTCTTGGCGAACCGCCCTAATAGTGCTAATGGTTGTTTTAGGGCGATATTCGAGGAGATAAGGGATGATGCCGTTTCTGGCATCAGAATGATAAGTACCATTAAAATGAATCATCTGTTCACCCTTCTTGAGGTTTTGAGCGATGAACCATCCCATGGTAGCATCTTTGATGGCTTGTGCTTGTGCCATCAGCTGTGGTTTGGTTTCCTTTGCCTTACCGAGTAACCCCATCAGGGCAAAACCAGCCTGGGCGTTCTCGTTCTCAACATATTTAATAGGCAACTTTGGCAAATAGCGCTTGGCTTCAGCCGAAAGAGAATCTAGGAAAGCAAGTCCTTTTTCTTTCACGACACTGGCATATCTGCGAGGCACGTTAGTTGCTATCAGTGGCAAGTGATGGCGCTTGGCGTAGTAGACCAACGGTTCGTAGTCTGTGCTGTAGTTGGGCCATAGGCGGCACTCTTCCTCGAAACGGTCGGAAGAAATGGTGCTGCTTGTATATTCATCGATGATGAGCTGGTTATCTGCCTCCAGCATCTCCATACCTACTTTCAATTTATTATTATTTTCGGCAAGAGCCTCTAAGACCTTTAATTCCATCCAATGGCTAATGACGCAATTGTGGATTTCTCCAAAGAATACTACATCTGTGGCTGACACGGTCTTGATCATTTTTTCATAACTTATTTCCTTGCCTTTGGCATCGAAAATACGATATATTTCAGGAGTTTTCTGTGCATAGGTAGTCATGCTCATTATGAGCATGACTATCCATAATATTTTTTTCATTTTTCTTTCTTGTTTTGATGTAATTTAAAATGGGGTGCCTTTATAGAGTAAAGCTGCGCGCTCAGGACGTACGTAGTCCTCAAAGCCTTTGCGGATATCCTCAGGTGTGATGCTTTTCAGACAGTTGCTGTAATTGTCGAAGTCTTCTAAGCTCTCGCCGTTATGCAAGAGGTTAGTGAGAACATTCTTCCATTCTGCTGGTGCATCATCAGAGAGCGACTTGCGCTTGGTAACGAGGAACGACATCTTGAGCTTGTTCAATTCACCTTTGCTGATACAGTTGGTCTGTAAGTCCTTGATAATCTCATCTAAGGCCTGCATAGCCTTATTGCGATTCTCGTTCTTGACAGCCACTTCGAGCCAGAAATTATATTTGGCTTGTGGTACTCCGGCATAGTATAGGTCGGCGTATGGCGAATAAACGATGTTTAATTTCTCGCGCAGGATGCTCAACAATCGGTTCTGCATGACATCGCGCATCAGCTTCAGCATCAGCGACTGGCGAAGTCCTGGCTTATAATTGCCCGAATAGATGTAGTTCAAGACAGTCTGTGATTCCACGTCATTCTCAAAAGCCTCTTTGTAAGGACTCTTTGGCATATTGCTTGGCTTGTCCTGGAAACGAGTCATCTGAGCGGATGTCTTCAAACGTGCAAATGTGTTGACAATGGTACGCAATACCTCATTTTCTGCAAAGTTGCCAGTTACTATCAAGGTGGTTTGCAGAGGATTGGCAAAGAGTGATTTATAATAGGTGGTCATTGAATCCAGGTTGAGCTTTGACAAGTCTTCTTTCTGAATCTTGATACCACTATTCGTTGGTATATTGCATACCAGTGAGTCCACTCTTCGTGAGAGCATACGGTTGGTGTCTCGTTTCAGCAGTCTGTTGAGCAAGGTTTCCTTTCCCCAACTTTCAATTTCAGAGTCTCGGACCTCTTTGAAATCTTCGTATGATTTGCCTGGAGCTGTAATTTTCTCATAAACCAGGTTCATTAATTCCTGTGCCTTGTCGATTGGTGCAGAGGCGAGTACCTGATGCCAGTAATCGTCGATACCAATGCTCATTGATAAGCCTTCTTCCTGCATCACCTCGGTCAGCAGATCGGTATCGATATGTGCTAGTCCGCCCATATCTACATAGCTTACGGCATCTTTCAGGAGTGGGTAATCCTGCTTGCTGAGATCACCTGTGCCACCTCGTCCGTGCATGGCAATATAGATAGTGCTGTCTTTATCTGTTGTAGGACGCAAGACAAGCTTCAAGCCATTTTGGAGCAGATATTCCTTTACTCCGATATCCTCGTACTTCCGTTTGCTGACGATAGAAGAGGAGGCATCAGCATGGGTGGTTGAAAGGCAGGCAGGAATGTCAATATGCTGTTTTTCTGCTACCTTCTTTCGTTGATAGGTGTAAGCAGGCATCGGGCTCTTCAAGCCCTGCTGCCATAGTTGCAGTAACTCTTTCTCATTAAAAGATTCTTCCTTGCCGGCATTGTTCTGATAGGCTACAAGAAGTGATTTGTTTCCTTCCTGAAGAATCGTTTTGAAAAGTTTCTTAAGCTGGCTGCTACTGGTTTGCCTTACCAATTGTCTGACTTCCTCCATATCTTCGTTCCAAGTGAGATATCTGTCTCCGGCGATGATGTAATCAACAAAATCATCACACCACTTGCTTGACTGGAATCCTACAGTATCTACAGACATCCTGTTGACTTTTTCGGCAATATAGTCAGCTAATTCTTCTTTGCCAAACCCCTTGCTGGCGATATTTGAAAATACGCTAAGCACTTTTGTCATCTTCTCCTTGAGTTCCAGTTTTCCTCTACCTTCTACCGAAAAAGAGAAATGATTTTGATTGGCAAGATACCAGGCATCGTCGAGATCACATCTGATACCCTGTGCAGCCATTCTCTTTCTGATAGCCGCCATGAGCAGGCGATATTGCTCCTTGAGAGCTGTAGAGGCGATGGTATTTGCCACCACACCTTCGTGAGGGATAATGAACTCCAGTTTAGAACTTGTACCTACAGTGTCTTTAACCTCATGGAGCGTGATGCCTTTCTTGTAGGTGAGCGGGTAGTTGCCCAATGGGGTAGGGTGTCCTTTTGCTACCTGGTTGAAGGTTGCCAAGATGCGTTTCTGTATATCTTGAGCATCCACATTACCTACAATAACCAGACAGGCATTCTTGGGAAGATACCATTGATGATAGTAATTCAGCAGATCGTCGCGTGAGATAGACTCGATGTCCTGTTCTGTTCCGAGCGGCATACGCAAGATATATCTTCCATCACCGATTTTAAGGTCATAGAAGTCATCTCCGGTATCATAACTGCGCAATTCTTCCTTGATAACTCCGCGTTCCTGATTCACTGATTGTGGGTCGAATGCTACACCATCCAGAATGTCACGAACAGCAAGAAGCGTGCTGTCCATAACCTGAGTTCCGAAATCAGCAACAGGCAATGAAAGCCAGTATATGGTGCGGTCGAATCCTGTGAAAGCATTGATGTCGCGTCCATATTTCATACCGAGACGCTCAAAGTAGTCAACCCATGCATCTTGAGGAAAATGAGTAGTACCCGAAAAAGACATATGCTCTAAGAAGTGAGCGCCACCTTTTTGCTGATCACTTTCTTGCAGAGAGCCCACTTTCATAACAAGGCGCATTTCTATGCCATGTCTTGGCAATGCATTAGGCATAATGATATAGTGAAGTCCGTTGTCAAGGTAGCCTTCCACGGTACCCCGTGGAAGGTTTATAGCTTTATCTTTATTGGCAAATGCTGATAAACCAAAGGTTATGAGCATTACAAATAACAAAGTCTGTTTTGTTATTTTATACATATTGTTGGCATTAGATGTTTTTATTCTATTAATTACCAAAAATATAGGTTGCTTCTACTCTCTGGCAGCCGTATGCATTCTCAAGATACCAAGGGAATGCAAAGGTCATTTTTCCATTCGCGAAATCTATCTTGCCGGTAGGAACAACAAAGATATTCTTATACTCTGTTTTTTCTGCATCGGCAACAACGTCGGTATTGTCAAAGAATGCGTATGGATTCAATGTTCCACCACCGTCAATGATGTCTTGTACAGGAGTTTCTGTCTTGGAATCACCATCGTCAACAATAAAGTTTTTGCCTGCATCTGCCATTTCCTTTAGACGAGTCCATGCAGAGAATGTATAATCGAACGGAACCGTTGTGATTTCTACTTCATAAATGTTAGTCTTCTTGCCTGTGAAGCTTAGTGTCATGTCTGCATTAACTTCGATACCATCGAGGGTCATCGTAAAGGTTTCCTTGTTGAAGTCATACTTGATGTTCTCCATTACAGCCTTGCCATATGGAGTCTGTGTATAGTATTCGGTATCTTCTACCGTTTTCTTTCTCAACATTTCGTAACTGAAGTTAGTCATGCCCATTGCATTTGAAATCATCTTCAGTACAGGCTTTTCTGCTGTTGCCTTATCGCTTAGTGTGATAATGGTTATGCCTGAGAAAGCACGAGTCTCCTTATTGTCATTGATATCTGCCTTGTCGTCATCATTGAAAGTTACAACGGTATTTACCTTTACTTTACCCAGAATCTTGGTTAAGTCTATATTGAGATTTTTCTTGTAGCCTTCAATCAGTTTCAGTTGAGCCTCTGTTAATCTAGGGATATCTGAGTCTGGATTGATGGTTACAGTTGCAGGCTTTCCATCTGATTTCATATTGCTATCAGAGAATGATGCTGAAACGGTCAATATGCAAGGTGTGCTGAGAGAACTCTTTTTATTTGATTTTACTGTGAATGAAGCTGTCTTTTCTCCTGCCTTCAGAGTAATTGTAGTAGGAGTGATTGTTGCAATGTCTCCATCATTTCCCTGAAGCGACAGGCTGATACTTGCATCTGCCTTCAATGTGTGAGCAAGCAAAATATTGAATTTTACTTCTTCGTCATCATCCTCATTGATGATACTGTTGCCATCTGCAGTAATGGAAACGTAGTTGGTCATCTGAACATTGTCACCATTGTCGTCACTGCTGCATGCGCTGAAACCAATCAGCATTGCAAGCGCACAAAAAAGCATAAATGTAATTTTCTTCATTTTTCTATTTTTTTTATTGTTAATACTATCTGTTAATTGGCCACTTTTCGTTTTGGCTCACCTGGTTGTTATATTTATATTCGGATGCTGGGATAGGGAATGTCCAACGATAGTCATCTGACTTGATCTTGGCAGTTTCAGCCAGTCCCCAGACCGAAAGGCGATTTACGTCGGCATGTATTCGCTTGAGATCGAAATAATTGGTTCCTTCTCCTACGAATTCTTTGTATTTCTCAGCGAGAATTGCTTCAATCAGTGCATCTCCTGTTACTTCTTCTCCTATCGGATTGGCTGAAATCAGTTGCAGGTAATGGTTGATGCGTTCTCGAGCCTTTGGTTCATTGTTATTGCGGGCATAAGCCTCTGCTGCGATGAAGTAGGCGCCTGCAAATCGCATTCTGTTGATGTAACTTGGCTGGGTGCCTTGTTTGTTCATCATATTGTACTTGCCCATCAGGTTGCGCATCTTTCCATTTTGTTCTTTGGAATAGAGGGTATATTCCTTGCGCACATCTTTATCTGTAAAGCTGAATGCTGGATTTACGGCATAGTAATCGCCATCATTACTGCCATATTCGATTCCTATATAGTAACTGTTGGAAGTATTGAAGGCAAAGATTCGCCCGCTATAACTTTCTGTTCGCCACAGTCGTGAATAACTCTCGCCACCAATCTGGCTGTCATCGCCTAGTGCTATTACATCATCTGCATGTTCGGCTGCTTCTTGGTAGTTTCCCATATAGAGTGCAGTTTCTGCCAGCATGTATTTGGCTGCAGTTTGCGATAACCAGCCGTTTTTTGCAGGTTGGTTTCTTACACTTGCCGCCTCAGTCAGCAAACTATTGATCATATCAATGCATACTTTCTTGCTGCTTCGTGCATTGGTTTCATAACCAAACATATTCTTGATGATTACACCATCTCCGTCAGGGTTGATGTCGAATGCGGTAGCATAGATGCGTAACAAGTCAAAATAGCACATGGCTTTCAATATCTGTGCCTCTGCCTTGATGTCTTCTTTCTCTTTCTGCTCTGTTGATGTTTCGCTTGTTATTTTGTCGATACGTTCTAATAGAGCATCACAATTTGAAATGCAGGTGTAATATTCAGACCATACTGTAGAAGAGAGGTTACTGATATTCTTGTCTTGCCAATTGTAGAGATTTTGGGTTTCTACATCCTTTCCCGCCAGGTTGGTAGGACAGAAGTCGTTACCCAAAAGAGAAAACTCATACTCCTGATGGGGATAACTCAGATAGCAGGAGGTTAGTAAAGAACGTCCTGTTTTGACATCTGTGATGGCATTAGGGTCGGAAAACTGGTCGGGTGGGGGTACATTGAGTGAACAGCTAGCTAAAAGCATGGTACTGCCTACTAAGACCAGTGATTTTTTTATGATATTTATATAATTCTTCATTTTTCCTAGAATGTAAGATTCAAATTGAATGTATATATTGGTTGTGTTGTGCCGGCAAGTGTTCCGCTCTCTGGGTCACTCTCTTTATAGGAGGTCCATGTGAAGAGGTTGGAAGCCTGGAAGCCCACTGTAGCATACTGCAAGAATGGCAATACCTTTTGCAGGGTGTCTGATGGCAAACGATAGCGCATACTTATCATGGAGAGACGCAAATAGTCGCTCTTGCCTACTGTCCTGGAGTTGGGATATAGTGCAATGTTGTCTTCTGCCGTAGATGAAGTATAGAATGGTGTCCAATAGATTTTGTCCTCATCTCCCTGTTTGAACCACATCTTATCTGTCTGACCGGCAACGGCATTCTTGTTGACATTATCCTTGTCTCTTACATAGGAATAATTGAAACGCTGGATGCCGCCATGAACGTAATAAAAATCCATGTCAAAGTCGAATGACTTGTAAGAGAAGCTCAGATTGAATGTACCTGAATAAGGAGGCGTGAGATGTCCCAATGCTACGACATCGTCTTTTGTCAGCGCTTCTGTTGCCTGTTTCTCCGTGCCATTTGGCAAGAGGAATACAGGATAACCTGTAAGAGGATTTATACCCAGGGATTTTGGTCCATAGAGCATGTCGTATGATTTGCCTACCTCATAGTCTGGTACCAATTGATCTTCTGTGGTATAAATCTTATCTGCATAATAGAGGTCGAGTACCTTGTTGTTGTTATAGGCAAGGTTTGCCCCTATGCTGAAACGGCAATTGTATGTATCTATAATCTTTGCACTCAGGCCTACTTCTAAACCGCGATTCTGAAGGACACCGATATTTCGCTTCAAAGTAGAGTAACCTACAGACGTAGGGATTGGCACATCAAGCAATGCCTGCTCTGTACGGCGATTGTAATAGTTGACATCCAATGTGATGCGATTGAACAAATCCATGCTCATACCCAAATCTATCGATTTATTCTGTTCTGGCTTCAAATCCTTATTATACAAGGAAATCAACTCCAATACACGTTGGTCTTCGTATGTATTGGTAGAGTAGGAGAAGGTTCCTGTTGTTGTCGATACGGATACACCATTGAGATTGGCTGTAATACCATAGGATCCCTTGAAATTGAGACGGGAAATCACCTTGTTGTCTTTCAGAAAAGCATAATTTGAAGGTGTCCATCCCAAACCGACAGCCCATGCCTTGTTCCAACGCTTGTCGGAAGGTAAGACAGAGGATGCGTCGGCCTTATAGGTTGCATAGAGATCATAGGTACTCAACAAACTATATCCCAACACACCTCCAATACCCAACTGGCGATTCTTGTCTCTTGGCGCACTCATCTTTACCCTGCGTGAACCGGTAAGGGATTGATTGATGGCTGCTGCTGAGTTGATGGTTCCAACACCATAACCAGTAGTGCTGAGGTTGTCGATATTGGTATCATAATAGTCCATGTTGGCACTGAAAGTGAGGTCATGAATTTCATTGAACGTACGGGTATAGGTAGCACGCACATTCGCAGAAATATTGGTTGTCGTATTCTTGGATTTCGAATAAATACCTCGTGCAACTTCTGCCACGCCGCTATGCATCTCTGAGTATGCGGTTGATGGGGTAAACTGGTGTGATTCGTCTAAGACAAAGTCGATACCTGCCACTGCTGCAATGTCAAGACCTGGCAATAGTGTCAAGGTGATGTTTCCATTCACTCCAAACTCCTTGTCATTAGATTCAGCACTGTATTGATTCATCAAATCCTTATAGGTCTGGCCTGGATAAGACCATAACTTTCCGGTCTTCTGCTCATAAGGATTTAATTCGTAAATCAATGAAGATGGGTCATTGGCAGTACCGTTCGGAGTGTTGGTCTTGGAATAAGCTCCTGTCACGCCCAGCATGGCATAACCAATCTTGCCCAACTTCTGGTCAACGTTTAATCGGAATCCCATACGCTGCTTGTCATTTCCTTCGATACGACCACCCTGATAAGAATAGTTGGCAGAAAGAAAATAAGTTGTTTGGTCATTGCCGCCACGAAGACTTAAGTTGTGGCGCTGGTAGAAGCTGTTGCGCAATAGTTCGTTGAACCAGTCGGTATTGATATTGCGCAAGGAATCAAGCTTGCTCTGTCCTTCAGCTATCATACTGGCTAAGTTTGGGTCGTTGGCAAAGTATTTGCGATAATAGTCCTCACTATAACGATAGCCTGGTGTCTCTGCATTACCGATTAGTCTCTCCAGTTCCAGCTTTTCTGCTGAATTCATCATCTTCAGACCACGACGACCACGGGTAGTAATACCCATATTGGTGCTGTAGTTGATGAGAGGCGCACCGGAATGTCCGCGTTGCGAGGTAATTTCGAGCACACCATTAGCAGCCTTCACGCCATAGAGTGCGCAGGCTGTAGCATCTTTCAGCACTTTCATGCTCTTGATATCCGAAGGATTCAGATTATAAAAAGTCTCAGCAGAGATAATCTGTCCATCCATTACATAAAGTGGTTCGTTGGTTGTATTGCCCTGTCTTAGGGAAGAGTTGCCGCGTAAACGGATTTTTGGGGCAGAACCCAAATCTCCTGTGTTGGTAACGACAAGACCAGGCACAGCACCCTGCAAAGCCAAAGCCATATCTATCATAGGCTTTGCCTCTACACGCTTCATATCTACGTTTTCTACAACGCCCGACTTGGAACGTAAGTCTATAGCATTGATATTGCTTCGCGCTATGACTACTACCTCACCTACTGAGGTAGAAGATGGCTCGAGCATCGGACTGATGGTTGACTGTCCTTTGTAAACCACACGCTTTGCCTTAAAACCAAGCATCGTGAATTTTATACTTGCCCCACGTTTGATAGGCTGGCTGAAAGCATAGCGACCTTCATCATCCGTTACGGTTACGATCTGGGTACCTTCTACTTTTACAGTTACACCTGCAAGCGGGTTCTTATCCTGGTCGTAAACGTAGCCTATTAAACTTTGGCTTTGAGGTAAGGTCATATTATTGAACACCTCTGAATGATTCACTGAAGCTGCCATAAGATTAGCTGGCGCAGTGCAGAGCGCTATGGTAGCCAATCCTACAGTAATACTTTTATGAATACTACTCGTCTTCTGTTTTCTCTCTCTCTGTCTTTTCATGAAACTTTGTTTTGTAATGATACGGGTGTTTCTTTTTTGTGAAGGCAAAGATACAATATTTTTTTTAAATTAAACATTTTTTTTTGTACCTTTTTTGGAGGAAAATACTAAAAATACCTAGTTTTTAGTAGTAAAATGATGTTTTTTTTTCGTCTTTTTGTCTGTTAATTCGGATAAAAGTGGTGGTGTTATTGCGTCAGATTGTTGTTTTCTTATCTTTACTCAAACGCAGGTATTCTTGTTAAAATAGGTTAATCGTAAGATGCAAAAAAGGCAATCCCATAAATCTATGGAATTGCCGGAAATATGCTTTGAAAATTAGAAATTCACTCCGAAATTGAGCAAGAGGGCTCCATTATGAGATTTGTCAAAACTGTCGTGGCAGATGTTGGCAAGGCCGATGTCGTAGGTGAGGTCGGCATAGAACATATCGTAGCCGATGCCGCAACCGATGCGCAGACCACCATCCAGACGGCGGAAGTTGTCGCTGCGGAAGGAACTCTGGGCCTCTCGCTCGGCAAAGTTCTTGATCTTGCCACCTACACCCACAGCGAAGTAACCGCCGAATTGTGGCTGGATGGAGAGGTGGTCATCTACATCATACTTGTATTTCAACACCGCAGGAATCTGCAGGTAGTTGAGGTCGTAGGTCATCTTCTTGCCGGAAACCAGATCTTTCTTGCCACCTTTTTCTATATAGGAGAGCCCCGTCTCCAGATACAGAGGCGCTGTATCCGTGAGCGGAATGCCGGCAACAACGCCTACGTTGAGGCCCGTCTGCCAGTCTCCGCCATCCAGACGGGAATCATCCGAATTCACGTAGGTGAATGCCGGACCGATTCGGAAACCGAAGTATGGAGCACCATAACTGTGGTTGTATCTGTAGTCGAGATGTCCCGTCTTCTTGTTGTAATATCTACTATTCTTATAGTTCTGAGCCGTTGATGGAATCACTGCCAGGAGTATTGCCATCATGATAAATGCGATTCTTTTCATATTGATGTGATTTTAATTATTATCTGGTGCAAAGGTATGGTTTTTCGGTCATCTTGCAGCGTGAGAATCCCTATAATGATAGGGGGAAAACCCTATTGCGTCTTTTCTTCGATAAAAAAAGTAAAAAGTTTCTTCTATTATTTTGTAGTGTCTTCATTTCTCATTATCTTTGCACCAAATTATAAACGTTTATAGAAAAAGATGAAATTATTGAAGAAGTATCTACTGGATATTCTGGTAGTGATTGTTTTTGCAGTGATCTCTTTCGTGTACTTCATGCCTGCCGACATGGACGGACGAATTCTGTTCCGACACGACTCGGCGGCGAGCAAGGGATTGGGACATGAGAAAGAGCTTTTCCAACAGCAGACTGGCGAGACAACCCGTTGGACCAACTCTGTGTTTGGTGGTATGCCAACCTATCAGATGTCGCCTTCGTACGGCAGTACCCAGGTGCTCAGCCAGGTAACGAAGGCTTATCATCTGTGGTTGCCTGATTATGTATGGTATGTGTTTGTCTATCTCCTGGGCTTTTATATCATGCTCCGTGCCTTCGATTTCCGACAATCGCTGGCGGCGCTGGGTTCCATCATCTGGGCATTCTCATCCTACTTCTTTATTATCATTGCTGCAGGTCATATCTGGAAGGTATGGGCTTTGGCCTATCTGCCTCCTATGATTGCGGGTGTGGTACTGGCTTATCGGGGTAAGTATCTGAAAGGTCTGCTCCTCACCGCCATCTTCTCGGCTTTCGAGGTGAATGCCAACCACGTGCAGATGACCTATTATTATCTCTTCATCATCCTCTTCATGGTGATTGCCTTCCTGGTAGATGCCATCAAGAAGGGGGAACTCGCCCGCTTCGGCAAGGCGACTGCGGTATGTGTCGTGGGTGCCCTCATCGGTATCTCGCTCAACCTCTCCAACCTGTATCATACCTGGCAGTATGGTCAGGAAACCATGCGTGGAAAGAGCGAACTGGTGAAGAAGAATACTGCCAACCAGACCAGCAGTGGTTTGGATAGAGACTATATCACTCAGTGGAGCTATGGTATTGATGAAACCTGGACGCTTCTGATTCCTGATGCCAAGGGTGGTGCTTCCGTACCTCTCGCCCAGAATACGCAGGCGATGGAGAAGGCGGATCCTAACTTCGTGCAGATTTATCAGCAGCTCGGACAGTACTGGGGCAACCAGCCTGGTACGAGCGGTCCTGTATATGTAGGAGCATTCGTATGTATGCTCTTCATCCTCGGTTTGTTTATTGTCAAGGGTCCGATGAAGTGGGCATTGCTGGCTGCCACCATCCTGAGCATCCTGCTCTCCTGGGGTAGAAACTTCATGCCGTTCACCGATTTCTTCCTTGATTACATTCCGATGTATGCCAAGTTCCGAACGGTGGCTTCTATCCTCGTGATAGCCGAGTTCACCATTCCGTTGCTTGCCATGATGGCTTTGAAGAAAATCATCGATGAGCCGGAGATACTCACCAGCAAGATCAAGCTGGTATATGCCAGCTTTGGTCTGACGGCAGGCTTCTGTCTGCTCTTTGCCCTGATGCCGAGTGTCTTCTTCCCTGATTTCATTTCCGTTCAGGAAACTCAGGCGTTGCAGCAGTTGCCGGCAGAATACCAGGGTCCGCTTATGAGCAATCTCATCGAGATTCGCAAGAGCATCTTTACTTCTGATTGCTGGCGCTCGTTCTGGGTCATCGTCATCGGTTCAGCCTTCCTGCTGCTTTACAAGATGAAGAAGTTGGGTGCTGAGTATATGATTGCCGGCATCGCCGTACTCTGTCTCGTAGATATGTGGATGGTGAACAAGCGTTATCTCTACGATGATATGTTCGTAGATAAGAACGTGCGCGATACTCCTCAGCAGATGACGGAGACCGATAAGATTATCTGCCGCGACAAGGCGCTCGATTACCGTGTGCTTAATCTCGCTTCCAATACCTTCAATGAAAACGAGACCTCTTATTACCACAAGAGCATCGGCGGTTATCATCCTGCCAAGCTCCGTCGCTATCAGGAGATGATTGATGCACATATCGCTCCTGAGATGCAGAAGACGATGAAGGCTGTGGCTGAGGCAGGCGGTGATATGACCAAGATAAATGGCGACAGTATCTTCCCTGTCTTGAACATGCTCAATACCAAATACTTCATCCTGCCTTTGCAGGGCGGTCAGACGGTTCCTGTACAGAATCCATACGCCTACGGCAATGCCTGGTTCGTGGATGAGGTGCAGTATGTCAACAATGCCAACGAGGAGATTGATGGCGTGGGCAAGGTCAACCTCCGCCATGTGGCAGTGGCTGATGCCAAGTTCAAGGAGCAGCTGGCTCAGAGCGTGAAGCAGGATGATACTTCGGTGGTGAAGATGATCCAGTATAAACCAAACAACCTCACCTACGAGGTGAAGTCGAGCAAGGGGGGCGTCATCGTCTTCTCTGAGATTTACTATCCTGGATGGACTGCTACCGTAGATGGTCAGCCTGTAGAACTGGGACGTGTGGATTATATCCTCCGTGCCATCAACGTGAAACCGGGCAACCACAAGGTGGTACTCGATTTCCATCCTCAGTCGCTCAAGAATACAGAGATGGTAGCTTATATCGGCTATGGTGTTCTGGTACTCCTTATTATAATAGGTATAGGAGTGGAAATCAAAAAGCGCAAGAAGACAGATGCTGTTTCGAACAGAAATTGATATTCCGAAGGCCGACTTCGAGATACAGCCGGCAGAGCAGATGCTCTTCGTGGGCAGTTGCTTTGCCGACAATCTGGGTCGCCGATTCGTGGAGAATCGCTTCCGTGCTACGGTGAATCCCTTCGGTGTGATGTATAATCCGGCAAGCATTCTCCATACGGTAGAGAAATGCGCCGAGGTGCATCCTCGTGTGGCAGTCTTTACGTTGGGTACGAACCACGTGTATATTCTGAAGGAAACGGGCGAGATCGTGGATAACTGCCAGAAGCGCCCCCAGCGCCTTTTCGAGGAAAGGGAACTGAGTGTAGAGGAATGTGCTGCGTATCTGCAAAAGGCGATTGATTTGCTGAAGCAACGAGGTTTGAAAGATGAAACATCGGAAGATGAAACTTTCGATACCAGCTTGAAGGTAATCGTAACCGTAAGCCCCATCCGTTATGCCAAATACGGCTATCACGGAAGTCAGCTTTCGAAGGCTACGCTTCAGTTGGCTGCAGACCGCTTGGTGAAGGCAAACCCTGGTGTGGTGAGCTATTTTCCGGCTTACGAAATCATGAACGATGAACTTCGTGATTACCGTTTCTACAAGGAAGATATGCTGCACCCGAGCGATCAGGCAGTAGAATATATCTGGGAGAAATTCCGGGAAACCTATTTCGGCAAGGCTGCCGAGCTGTTCCTGGAAGACTGGCGTCCCATCCGGGAAGCCCTCGGCCACAAGCCCTTCAACCCCGATAGCGAGGAACATCAGAAGTTCATCGCCAGAACGGAAGAAAGGAAAAGATGGTTCGAGAAAAAATATGGGTTAGTGGCGGGCTGAAAGCCCAAAAGCATAATGTAGAACATTTAAAGTATTAAGACAATGACATATACTATTGAAAAGGTAACCACACTGATAGGTGCGCGTCGCTATGGAGACAATGATACCAACATCGGTTTTATCCTGACCGATAGTCGTTCTCTTTGTTTCCCAGAGGAAACTCTGTTTTTTGCACTCAAGTCTGAGCGCAATGATGGTCATAATTACATCCCTGAACTGTATCGCAGAGGTGTGAAAAACTTTGTGGTAACTGATGTCCCTAAGGGCTATGCTTCTGATTATCCGGAGGCTAACTTCCTGAAGGTGGTCAATACGCTGGAGGCTCTTCAGCGTCTGGCTGAACGCCATCGTGATGAATTCAATATCCCTATCGTGGGTATTACGGGTTCCAACGGCAAGACGATGGTCAAGGAGTGGCTCTATCAGCTGCTCTCGCCAAGCATGTTCGTTACCCGCAGCCCTCGCAGTTACAATTCCCAGATAGGTGTGCCATTGTCTGTCTGGCTGATGAACGAGCAGACCCAGGTAGGTGTCTTCGAGGCGGGTATCAGTCAGCCTGGCGAGATGCTTGCCCTCCGTGACATCATCCAGCCTACCATCGCCGTTCTTACCAATGTGGGTTCAGCCCATCAGGAGAATTTCTCTTCCCTGGAGGAGAAGTGCCGTGAGAAGCTCATCCTCTTCCATGATGCTGAAACCGTGGTTTATGATGGCGATGATGAGGTGATTACCAAGGTGGTGGCTGAATATCCTGATTATAAAGGAGAGAAACTCTTCTGGTCGCTCAAGAACCCTGAGGCTCCTTTCTATGTCAAGAAGATAGAGAAGCAGCAGAGCGTGAGCGTCATCACCTATATATATAAAGGTGTAGAGGATAGCTTCTCCATTCCTTTCATTGATGATGCTTCCATCCAGAACTCCATCATCTGTGCTGCTGTCGCTTCCAAGATCGGACTCTCTGCCGAGGATATCGACAAGCGTATGGCACTGCTCGAACCGGTTGCGATGCGACTGGAGGTAAAGGTGGGGCAGCATGGCTGTACACTCATCAACGACAGTTACAACAGCGATATCAACTCACTCGACATCGCTCTCGACTTCATGAACCGCCGTCCAGACCATCGTGGTCGTCGCCATACTTTGATCTTGAGCGATATCTATCAGAGTGGTCAGACTCCCGAGGCTCTATATAAAGAGGTGAGCGATCTTGCCCGCAAGCGTGGCGTAGTGAAGTTCATCGGTATCGGTCCAGAACTCTGCAAACAGCATGATACGATTCAGATTTCAGAAAAGTTCTTCTTCCCGAATGTGGAGGAGTTTATCAATAGTGAGGTCTTTGCCTCCCTCCGCGATGAGGTTATCCTCCTGAAGGGTGCCCGCCAGTTTGGTTTCGATCAGCTTACCGAACTGCTGGTGCAGAAGGTGCATGAAACCACCCTCGAGGTCAACCTGAATGCGGTGGTTGCCAACCTCAACTACTACCGTGCCTTCATGAAGCCGGAAACCAAACTGGTCTGCATGATCAAGGCGGATGGCTATGGTGCCGGAGCAGTAGAGATTGCCAAGACCCTGCAGGATCATCGTGTAGATTATCTGGCTGTGGCTGTTGCCGATGAGGGTGTCACCCTTCGCAAGAACGGTATCACCAGCAACATCATGATTATGAACCCGGAAATGACAGCCTTCAAGACCATGTTCGATTACGACCTGGAGCCTGAGGTGTATTCTTTCCGATTGCTCGATGCGCTCATCAAGGCTGCAGAGAAGGAGGGTGTCACCGGATTTCCTGTTCACATCAAGCTCGATACCGGTATGCATCGCATGGGCTTCGATCCTGAAAACGATATGGAGGAGCTTATCGGTAAGCTGAAGCATCAGAATGCCATCATCCCTCGTTCTGTCTTCTCTCACTTCGTGGGAAGCGATGACGATAGTTTCGATGATTTCTCAGCTCATCAGTTTGAACTCTTCGATAAGGGAAGCCGACAGCTGCAGGCTGCCTTCGACCATAAGATCCTGCGCCATATCTGCAATTCGGCAGGTATCGAGCATTTCCCGGAGCGCCAGTTGGATATGTGCCGCCTGGGTCTCGGACTCTATGGCATCAACTCCCGCAACAACAAGACCATCAACTGCGTGAGCACCCTGAAGACTACCATCCTGCAGATGCACAACGTGAAGGCGGGCGATAGTGTTGGCTACAGTCGCAAGACCATCCTCGATAAGGACAGTGTCATCGCTGCCATTCCTATCGGATATGCTGATGGCTTGAACCGTCGTCTCGGCAATCGCCATGCCTACTGTCTGGTCAACGGTCAGAAGGCAGATTATGTAGGCAACATCTGTATGGATGTGGCGATGATCGATGTCACCGGCATCAACTGCAAGGAAGGTGATAGCGTGGAAATCTTCGGCGAGCATCTTCCTGTTCAGGTGTTGAGTGATATTCTGGAGACAATTCCTTATGAAGTGCTGACCACCATCAGCAACCGAGTGAAGAGAGTTTATTACCAGGATTAAGCGTGAAAAGAAGCGTTGCTGGCGACAATAAATCGTGCAAAAACGTATAAAAAACGATAAATCCCATCCGAAAAGCTCGGATGGGATTCTTTTTTACGTAAATTTTTCCATTAAAACGTATTGAATATGAATAAAAAAGTGTATCTTTGCAACCAACAAATCATCTAAAAACAAGCAAGGGTGCACTTTTATGTGTATTTCTTTAACTATTTAACAATTCAAAAGTAATAATGGAACAAGTATTTAGCTATATCATTAGTCTGGGTGCGAGCGTGATGATGCCTATCATCTTCACGGTCATCGGACTGTGCATTGGCATGAAATTCGGAAAGGCTTTGAAGTCGGGACTCTTCGTAGGTGTGGGTTTCGTGGGACTGGGTGTGGTGACAGCTTTGCTGACTACCAACTTCAATGACCCGTTGAAGGCTATCTCCGACATCTATCACCTGCAGTTGAATGTGTTTGATATGGGATGGCCTGCAGCAGCTGCCGTAGCTTATAATACTGCGGTGGGTGCCTTGATTATCCCAATCTGCTTGGGTGTCAACTTCCTGATGTTGATTACCAAGACCACCCGTACGGTAAACATCGACCTCTGGAACTACTGGCATTTCGCATTCATCGGTGCCGTAGCTTACTTCGTGATGGGCGAGAGCTTGCTTTGGGGATACTTCGCAGCCATCGTCTGCTATATGATTACATTGGTATGTGCAGACCTGACCGCCGATAAGTTCCAGAAGTACTACGACTTGGATGGAATCTCTATTCCGCAGCCATTCTGCCAGAGTTTCATGCCATTTGCCATCGTCTTCAACAAGCTCCTGGATATGATTCCTGGTTTCTCTAAGCTCGATGTAGATGCAGAGGGATTGAAGAAGAAGTTTGGCGTGCTTGGCGAACCATTGGTTCTCGGTGTCATCGTAGGTGCCCTGATTGGCTGGGCAGCTCAGTTGGATATCAAGAAGATTCTCTTCCTGGGTGTAACCATGGGAGCTGTGATGGAGCTGATTCCTCGTATCACCTCTCTCTTTATCGATGGTTTGAAGCCTATCTCTGAGAAGACACAGGAGTTGGTCAAGACCAAGTTCAACGGCAAGAAGGTACACATCGGTATGAGTCCTGCCTTGGTTATCGGTCATCCTACTACCTTGGTGGTATCAGTTATCTTGATTCCGGTTATCCTGGCAATCGCAGTCTTCCTGCCAGGCAACCAGTTCTTGCCATTGGCATCATTGGCAGGAATGTTCTACCTCTTCCCATTGATTCTGCCATTTACCAAGGGTAATGTAGTGAAGACCCTTATCATCGGTTTGGTAGCCCTGATTATCGGTCTCTATTTCGTAACCGATATGGCACCTGACTTTACGATGGCAGCCAACCAGGTATATGCTGCCACAGGCGATAATGCCGCTCATATTCCTGACGGATTCGCAGGTGGTGCGCTCGATTTCGCTTCCTCTCTCTTCGGATGGGTCATCTATCGTGGTGTGAAGCTCTCTTACATCGGTATGGGTGTGCTCACCATCATCACCATCGCCCTGCTGGTTCTCAACCGCCAGCGCATCGTGAAAGAAGAAAAGGCAGCAGCCAAGAAATAAAACAAGAAAGTGAAGAACGAAGAATTCAAGTAATCATAAAGTTCAAAGTTCAAAGTTCAAAATTCAAAGTTCAAAGTAAACGATTATGAAGAAATTAACATTAATATTAGCAGCAATGGTATTAACAGCAAGTCAGGCTTTTGGCCAGTGTGGTAAGTGTGGATACGAAGTGAAGGCAGAAAATGCCTATACTAATTATAACGTTCGTTATGCGAGCAATCCGATGGATGCCAAGCATTATACAACCGAGCGTCTCCGCAGTGAGTTCGCTATCGAGAAGGTGTTCGCTCCAGGTGAGGTAAACTGGACCTACACCATGTTCGACCGTTTCCTCATCGGTGGTGCAGAGCCAACAACCGCTCCTTTGAAGCTTACTTCTATCGCTCCGCTTTATACTGATAAGCCAAACGATCAGAAGAATCTGCTCGACAACCGTGAGTTGGGTATCATCAATATCGGTGGCGAGGGAACAGTTACCGTAGATGGCAAGAAATATACACTTGCTTTCCAGGAGGCTCTCTATGTAGGTCGTGGTGCCAAGAGCATCGAGGTAAGCAGCAAGGATGCTGCCAAGCCTGCTAAGTTCTATATGAACAGTGCCTGCGCTCATCAGACCTATCCTACCAAGAAGGTAACCCTGAAGGATGCCAACAACATCAAGGCGGGTAGCCTGAAGGAGAGCAACGACCGTGTGATCCACCAGTTGATCATCGATGGCGTGGCTGGTGTCCGTACCTGCCAGCTGCAGATGGGTGTTACCGAGTTGAAGGAGGGTTCTGTTTGGAACACTATGCCTGCTCATACTCACCTCCGCCGTATGGAGACTTACCTTTATTATAATGTACCAGAAGGTCAGAAGATTCTCCATGTTATGGGTGAACCACAGGAGACACGTCCTATCTGGTTGAACAATGAGCAGGCTGTCATTGCTCCTGAATGGTCTATCCACTGCGCTGCAGGTACCAGCAACTATACCTTTATCTGGGGTATGGCGGGTGAGAACCTCATCTATAATGATATGCAGGTAGTGAAGATCCCTACATTAGAATAACAAAACAAAACGCTTAAAAACTGAGACAAATGAGTCCTATTTCAACAAGTAAAATGTCCAACTTCCGTTGGGTAATCTGTGCGTTGCTTTTCATTGCTACCACAGTCAATTATATGGACCGCCAGGTTCTGTCATTAACATGGAAAGACTTCATCGCTCCAGAATTCCACTGGACTGATGACGACTACGGTACGATTACCGGTCTTTTCTCTATCTTCTATGCCATCGCCAACCTCTTTGCAGGTAAGTTCGTGGATTGGATGGGTACCAAGAAGGGTTATCTCATCGCCATCTTCGTATGGTCAACCGGTGCTGTGATGCACGCAGGTTGCGGTTGGGTAGCTATGGAGATCGAGGGTTACGATTCTATCGAGGCACTCCGCCTGGTACAGGCTGGCAGTGATGCAGCTGTAGCTATCGCCACCATCAGTGTATGGTTGTTCCTCTCTTGCCGCTTGATTCTTGCTGTGGGTGAGGCAGGTAACTTCCCTGCAGCCATCAAGGTAACCGCTGAGTATTTCCCAAAGAAAGACCGTGCTTTCTCTACAGCCATCTTCAATAGTGGTGCATCTGTAGGTGCCTTGGCAGCTCCAGCTACCATTCCATTGTTGGCTCGCAGCATGGGTTGGGAGTGGGCTTTCATCATCATCGGTGTGCTCGGTTATGTATGGATGGGTCTCTGGGTGTGGCTTTATGAGAAGCCTTCTCAGAGCAAGCATGTAAACAAGGCTGAGCTTACTTACATTGAGCAGGATGAAGATATGGAGAAGGTTGAGGCTGAGAAGACAGAGGCTACAGAGGCTGTTGAGGAGAAGACAATCGGCTTCCTCAAGTGCTTCAGCTATCGCCAGACCTGGTCGTTCATCGTGGGTAAGTTGATGACCGATGGTGTATGGTGGTTCTTCCTCTTCTGGGCTCCTGCTTACTTCTCTGATCAGTATGGTTACTCTTCAGACTCTGGTATGGGTATTGCCCTCATCTTCACTCTTTATGCGATTGTTACGGTATTGAGTATTGGTGGCGGTTATTTGCCAACCTATTTTGTAGATAAGAAGGGTATGAATCCATATATCGGTAGAATGCGTGCGATGTTGATTTTCGCTTGCTTCCCATTGCTCGGTCTGATTGCTCAGCCTATGGGTGAGTACAGTGCATGGTGGCCAGCTATCATCATCGGTTTGCTCGGTGCAGGTCATCAGGCTTGGTCTGCCAACCTCTATTCTACCATCGGTGATATGTTCCCTAAGTCAACTGTGGCTACCATCACTGGTATTGGTGCTATGGCGGGTGGTATCGGTTCTTTCCTCATCAACAAGGGTTCCGGTATGCTCTTCACCTACGCAGAGGGTCAGGGTTCTGCCTTCACCTTCATGGGCTTCGATGGCAAGCCAGGTGCTTACATGATTGTATTCTGCATCTGTAGTGTGGCTTACCTCGTAGGCTGGTGTATCATGAAGGCATTGGTGCCTAAGTACAAGCCTATCGTCGTAGAATAATTGATGGTTGACGGTTGGTCGTCAACCGTTAAGATGAAATGAGTACTAGTTCAATTGAAATTTAATGATAGAAGCGCAACAGACTATTTGCCTGTTGCGCTTTTTCTTTGTTTTTATAGGGCATTGGGTATTTTTTGCCCCTAAAATACGCAAGAATAAATAAATTGGTTTAAAATATTTGTGCGTATAATTTTTTTTTGTAACTTTGCACAAAACTTAGTATATTACTTAAACTTAAAAAATAATGAAGAAAGCAGTTGTGGTTATAGCTTTACTCAGCCAGGCTCTGGGCTTGACTTATGCCGACGATCAGACCGGGACAAGGGGTATCGGACAGTATCCGGGACGCCCGTCTCAGTTTACGGCTCCTCAAATGGTGAAGGATGATACCTATAGGAACATTGCCTTGAACCGTATGGTATATACTTCCTCGAATGCCGATTTCAATCTTACAGGTCATCTGGTAACAGATGGTATCATCACCAGCAAGGCTCCTTCCTTCCTGAGTGTAAGAACGAATGAAGGCGAGTTGTCCAACCGTGACAAGGAGAAGATGATTGATGGCAACACGGTCACCAGTCAGTATATCAAGGGCGAGAAGGCTTTTGCTGAGTTCAATTGGGAAGCCATGAAGGTAAACCTCAGAAACCTGAAGTTTACAGGTGAATTGGCTTACTATCAGGACAAGGCTACTAAGGGGTATGTGATTCGTGTGATGGGGTCACACAATGGTACGAAATGGGAGGTGCTGGGAGAAGAGAAAGGCACCGGACTTCCTGGCGAGGCTACCAAACAGCAGGTAAGTTCCGACCCAAACAAGTTCCAGGATGTGGTGCGCCTGCCGCTCCGCAAGCTGAATGTTTCCATACCTATGAAGAAAACGGGCAACTACGAGCATGTACGCATCGAATTTACGATGCCGGGTGCTGCGTGGTGGCGCGTCAAACTTATCGAAAATACTACTTCATGGCGTCCATCCATGCACTTCTCCAGTGTATGGAAGTCAGAATTGGCAAAGAATGCCCAGTGGCTCTATGTTGATCTGGGTACTGTGGCTGATTTCGACCAGGTGAATCTCTTCTGGGTCAACAAGGCTCGCCAGGGCAAGATTCAGGTTTCCTGTGATGCCAGAAACTGGAGTGATATTGCTACCCTGGGTCAGCAGAAGCAGAAGAGCTTGACCGAGAAGGTGGCTTGCAAGGGGCATGGCAGATATGTGAGATTGCTGCTTACCCAGCCGGATGCTTCCGGTCGCTATGCCTTGTCAGAGATGCAGGTGATGGGTAAGGGCGGTTTGCGTGCCGAGGCAGCCAACACTTTGGCTTCTAAGAATGGCAAGCTGATGCTCAACCAGTGGCAGCTGCGCCGTGAGGGAAGTGATGCCTGGATTCAGGCTACCGTTCCAGGAACCGTGCTCACCAGCTATATGAATATCGGTGCGGTGCCTGATAACCGCTATGATGATAATATGCGACAGATTTCCGAGTCGTTCTTCAATTCTGATTTCTGGTATCGTACTACCATCAACCATCAGCCATCTGCCAACAAGAACCAGCATACCTATCTTAACTTCGATGGTATCAACTGGAAGGCTGATATCCTCCTGAATGGTGAGAAGATTGGCAGAATCGACGGTGCCTTTATCCGCTCTCGTATCGATGTGACCAAGAAGTTGAAGCCAGGTGCCAACAAACTCGAGGTGCATGTCATCAAGAATGCCCACTTCGGCGTAGTGAAGCAGAAGAATCTCCAAAATACTGACCTCAACGGTGGTGAGTTGGGTGCTGATAACCCAACCTTCCACGCATCTATCGGCTGGGACTGGATTACCAATACCCCTGGTCGTGAAATCGGTATCTGGAATGATGTCTATCTCACCCACGATAACGGTGTGAGCGTTTCCGATCCGCTGGTAACATCTACTTTGAATCTGCCGGATACATTGGCAACCATGACTCCATCTGTCTTCCTGAAGAATGCAGATGCCGTGGCTAAGACCGTGAAGCTTTCCGGTTTTATCGGTAAGATCCAGTTCGAGCAGGAAGTTAGCCTGCAGCCAAACGAGAAGCGTGAGGTGGCTTTCGCTCCAGCTGATTATCCTCAGCTCAAGAACCAGTGCATGAATCTCTGGTGGCCTAACGGCTATGGTTCACCTTATTTATATGATGCCGGTTTCAAGGTATCTGACAAGGCTTCAGGCGAGGTAATCTCTGAGATCAACTATAAGGCGGGTATCCGCCAGATGAGCTATGCCGACCTGGATACCCAGACCAAGATCTACATCAATGGCAAGCGATTGAATCCATTGGGTGGTAACTGGGGATTCTCTGAGACCAACCTCAACTACCGTGGACGTGAATACGATACTGCCGTTCGCTACCATAAGGAGATGAACTACAATATGATTCGCGACTGGGTGGGTCAGATTGGTGATGAGGAACTGTATGAGGCATGCGATAAGTATGGTATCATGATCTGGCAGGACTTCTGGCTGGCTAACCCATGGGACGGACCGGATCCTGATGACGACAAGATGTTCCTCGAGAACTCTGCCGATTACATCTCCCGCATCCGCAGCCATGCTTGTATCGGTATCTATTGCGGTAGAAACGAGGGCTTCCCTCCTGCATCCATCGACAAGGTGCTGAGAGAGCAGGTCAAGGATATCCATCCACAGTTGGGTTATATTCCTAGCTCTGCCGACCTGGGTGTGAGCGGTCATGGTCCTTACCAGATGAAGTCACCATCTTTCTACTTCGCTAATCAGAGCCATAAGCTGCATTCAGAGCGTGGTATGCCGAATGTGCCTACCTTCGAGTCTCTGAGCAGAATGATGGAAACGGAGCATCTGTGGCCACAGAGCGATGCTTGGGGACAGCATGATTATACATTGAAGGGCGCCCAGGGTGGTGAATCTTTCAACAACATCATGGAGAAGCGATATGGCAAGCCTCAGAGTGCTGAGCAGTTTACCAAGTGGGCACAGTGGCTCAACTATGATGGCTACCGTGCGATGTACGAGTCTTCTCAGCAGGACCGTCTTGGTTTGCTCATCTGGATGAGTCATGCCTGCTGGCCAAGCATGGTATGGTGTACCTACGATTATTACTTTGAGCCAACTGCGGCTTACTTTGGTGTGAAGAAGGCTTGCGAACCATTGCATATCCAGTACAACCCAGTGAAGAAGGTTGCCGAGGTAGTTAACTTTGCCGGTGGTGCCAAGAATGGCTTGGTTGCCAAGGCTCAGGTCTTTGATATGTACGGAAAGTTGATCAAGGAGGAGAGCAAGGAAGTGAATGTGGCGGAAGACCAGACTCTCGATGCCGTTAGCGTAAGTGAACCGGATGAGGAGGTTTACTACATCAAGTTGACTCTGGAGCAGAACAACCAGGTGGTTTCTGACAACTTCTATGTGATGGGTAAGGAAGAGGACAATCTCCAGGCACTCTCTAAGTTGCCAAAGGTAGATGTTGCTGTCAGCGGCAAGCGTTTCGTTCAGCAGGGTGAAGAGTGGGTTGGCGAGGTAGTGATCCGCAATACTGGCAATGTACCTGCCCTCTTGGTTCGCCTGAACCTGAAGGGTGGTGATGGTGAGCAGATTCTCCCTGTTATCTACAGCGATAACTATTTCTGTCTGATGCCGAACGAGTGCAAGACTATCAAGGTATCTTATCGTGATGAGGATGGCAGAGGTCAGGCTCCATACGTAGAGATTACAGGTTTCAATAAGTAAAACTGAACGTAAAATAAAAAAGCGCATCAGCGAGATTAACTTGCTGATGCGCTTTTTTATTTATTTGAGGAATCCCTGCTGCTTGAGGGCATCGAGGAATCCGATGCTCATGGCTTCGCAATCCTTCTTGGTATATCGGATATCGGTGAAAACCTGGGCTAAGGTTTCTACGTTGTTGATGCGTACAAACTCCTGGTTCTCTTCCAGTGCTTCCTTCTCGGCATAGAAGTCATCAATCTTTTCTGGGGTATAATCCTCGAAATGCTCGTTGTGGATGATGCTGCGCAATGGCAGACGGTCGCTCAGGGCAGGCTGCTCATCCGGCCATCCGATGGTAAGGGTAGCCACAGGCATTACCAGTTTCGGCAACTTCAGGGTGTCGATGATCATTTTCGGCATATACACCGTGGTGCCCAGGAAGCAGGTTCCCAGACCCGCCTCTTCTGCCAGATTGGTAAAAGTCTGCGTGAAGAGCAGGGCATCGGTAGCCGCATTCATAAACGAGAGGATGTTGTCGTATCCCGGGGTTCCCTTGCGGTTTTCTGCCCAGAGGGTGGTGCGGCGGTAGTCGGCACAGATGGTGAGTACCACGGGAGCGCCTGTCACCATCGGCTGGTTGAAGTGGGCAGGTGCCAAAGCCTTCTTTCCCTCTTCGCTGCGGGTTACCACTACGCTGTAGAGCTGCAGGTTGCCCATGGTAGGAGTGCGCATCGCCTCTTCCAGCAATCTGTTCAAAAGTTCATCTGTTACCTCTCTGTCTGCATATTTGCGAATCGAGGTTCTTTTCTTGATTGATTCCATATCTTGTTTCTTTTTCTAATATCTTATGCAAAGATAATGAAAGTTTCCCAAAAAGAACACGGTTCTTTTACATTTTTTGCTTCATAATGAGCTTTTCGTGCGTTTTTTGATGAAATATCTGCTCAAACGTTTCATATTTTAGAAATATTGTTTTAATTTTGCAGCTAATTATTAAACGTTTAATATGGAATATACTGAAAATATGACTTTCGAAGAGGCGAGCCATGCCTTGATGAAAGATTTGAAGACCCGATTGGCTGACCTGCATGAGCATTTCGATGCGCAGAATGTCGATTGGAATAAGCTCCATCTTCCATTGGCGAAACTTGTTTCCGAAGAAACGCAGAAATCAATCTGTAGCCCGGAAGTGGTAGAGGTTCGACCTAAGGAATTGGAGTGCGATGTGGTAAGATACCAGAACAATAAGGAGAAATGGGTGGCTTTGGTCGGATTACTCAATGGTCATCCCTACGAGATATTCACCGGTTTGCAGGATGAGGATGAAGGCATCATCCTCCCCAAGTCTGTCACCAAGGGCAAGATCATCAAGACGGTGCTCTCGGAAGGACAGAAGCGGTATGATTTCCAGTTTGTCAACAAGCGTGGCTACAAGATTACCGTCGAAGGATTGAGCGAGAAGTTCAATCCCGAGTATTGGAACTATGCCAAGCTCATATCCGGCGTTCTGCGCTATCGTATGCCGGTTGCCCACGTCATCAAGCTGGTCAATCAGCTTCAGCTCACCTCCGAAACCCTCAACACCTGGCGGGTGGGCGTGGAAAGAGCCTTGAAGAAGTACCTCTATGAAGAAAATGGAATAGATAACTTGGAAAACGGAATAGATTATAAGGAGACTGAAGATGAAATTGATGAGCAGTAAGATATACCTCAGGAATGTGCGTTTCCACGCTTTCCATGGCGTATTGCCGCAGGAGCGAATTGTTGGCAACGATTATCTTGTCAACCTGGTGCTGGATTATGACTTTTCTTCTGCCATGCAGACCGATGATCTTCAGGGAACCCTCAATTATGCCGAGGTCTATCAGAAGGTAAGAGAAGAAATGGCGGTGCCCAGCAAGCTCCTGGAGCATGTGGCAGGCAGAATCGCCCATAGGCTCTTTTCCGATTTCCCGGAAATCCAGAAACTCCAACTCTCTATCACCAAGGTAAATCCTCCGATGGGTGCCGATAGCGACGGCGCTGGGGTAGAGGTTGTATTAACAAATGATAAAACTTATAGTTAGAATTAGGTTTTCTGATAATAAAGTAGTAATTTTGCAAAATCATCAGAAAGTATGTGTAAGAAAGTAACACTGATATGGGCTTTGATGTGCATGTTTGTAATGACATCGTTAGCTGCCAATAAGCGATTCACGCTGGTCATCGACCCCGGTCATGGTGGTCATGATGCCGGAGCACTCGGAGCCATATCCAAGGAAAAGAATATCAATCTTGCCGTTGCCTTGCGCTTCGGTAAGTATGTGGAGCAGAATCTCCCGGAGGTAAGAGTCATCTATACCCGCAAGACGGATGTCTTCATCCCGCTCAATGAGCGTGCGAATATCGCCAACCGTGCCAATGCCGATCTCTTTATCTCCGTGCATACCAATGCCTTGCCGGCAGGAAAGGTGGCTCGTGGCTTCGAGACCTATACCCTCGGTATGCACCGTGCCAAGGATAATCTCGATGTGGCGATGCGGGAAAACTCCGTCATCTCGATGGAGAAGGACTATCAGCAGAGATATCAGGGCTTCGATCCCCGATCTTCTGAGAGCTATATCATCTTCGAGTTCATCCAGGGCAAGAACATGGAGCGCAGCGTAGAGCTGGCACGAATGATTCAGCGAGGTGTCTGCGATGGTGCCAACCGTCCCGACAAGGGCGTGCATCAGGCGGGATTCCTGGTCTTGAGAGAGACTTCTATGCCGGGCTGCCTCATTGAGTTGGGCTTCATCACCACTCCTGATGAAGAGCGCCTGCTCAACAATGACAGCAGAGTGGATGATATCGCCCGTGGCATCTACGAGGCTTTCGCAAAATACAAGAATAAGTACGACAGATCGGTTTCCGTTCCTTATCGTGCCTCGGATTCCGAGGATGTGAATATCCCGAAGATTGTTCCGGATCAGGAACCTGCGCCTAAGACTCGTGTCGTAACGAGGGGAAAGCAGCCGAAGCGTGAAGAGGCAACGCCTGAACAGCCAAAGCGGGAGGTGAAGAAGCAGGAGCCGAAGAAGGATGTGAAGAAGCAGGAACCGAAGAAGGAAGTGAAGAAGGCTGAGATAGCCGATGCGCCGGTCTTCAAGCTTCAGATTTTCGTAGGTAGTAGAAACCTTCGCAAGGGCGATGCCCATTTCAAGGGCGAAACCGATTACGATAGTTTCCAGGAAGGCAATCTGGTGAAATACACCCTGGGTGCATCCACCAATTACAACGAAATCTATCGCCTGCGCAAGGAAAAGCTGGAGAAGTTCCCGGAGGCTTTCATCATCGCCTTCAAGAACGGACAGAAATATGACGTGAACCAGGCTATCCGGGAGTTCAAGCAGAACCGCAACCGGTAGTTCCTCCACTTCTCGGGCAGCCTGTAGCTCCCTTCTCGGGTAGCCGGTAGCTCCGCAGCCTGTGATTCGCTCTATATAAATTAGGTATAATAAAAAGAACAAAAATAGATAAATATGAAACTGACAAAGGAAATTAGGATAGCGTTGGTCGCTATTGTAGGTATCTTGGTGATGTATTTCGGAATCAACTTTCTGAAAGGCATCAACTTGTTCTCTACCAATAACACCTACTATATGACGTTTGATGACATCCAGGGTATGGGTGCTTCTACCCCTATCTATGCCGATGGCTACAAGGTGGGTACCGTGGATCAGCTGGATTTCGACTATTCAGGAAAGGGTCCCATCAAGGTCAAGGTGGATATCAATAAGGATCTGAGAATCCCTGCGGGTAGTACAGCAGAGATTTCTAAGGATATCATGGGCAATCTCCAGGTTAGTCTCCTGCTTGCCAACAATCCTCGCGAGCGTATCGAACCGGGCGGCATCATCCCTGGCACCGTGAATAACGGTATGATGGGCAAGGCTGCCGAAATGATTCCGGTAGTCGAGAAGATGCTGCCTAAGCTGGATTCCATCCTCACCAGTGTGAATGCACTCCTGGCTGATCCTGCCCTGGCTGCTTCCCTCCACAATGTGGAGACCATCACCAGCAACCTCACCGTTTCCACCCGTGAGCTGAATACCCTGATGGCTGGATTGAACAAGCAGGTTCCGGGTATGATGAAGAAGGCGAATGGCGTTCTCGACAATACCAACCGACTCACCTCTAATCTGGCGAGTCTCGATGTGCAGGGCACACTCGACCGTGTGAATGCCACCCTCGATGGTGCACAGAAGTTCACCGAGCAGTTGAACAGCGGGAAGGGTAGCCTCGGTCTCCTCATGAACGATACCCGCCTCTATGAGAATCTGAACTCAACCATGTCGCATGCCGACTCTCTGGTCATCGATCTCAAGGCGCATCCAAAGCGCTATGTTCACTTCTCAGTTTTTGGAAAGAAAGACAAGTAGAGACTCGGATATGCCGTTTTAAAGGCTTCTTTGAGGAAAATGCCAAAATAAATTTTGTCTAAATAACAAAGGCAATGTTTCACGCCCCGGAATAGCTACAGAACTTGTTGTTTTTTAGCCATTTCGGGGTGTTTCAAAATTGTTTCACCGCCCCTAAAACGCAATTGTGGATAACTTTCTTAGTTGCTTGATTATTAGATAGTTATCAGGGTAGTCTTAAAATATTATAAATAGCCCGATTTGCTACTTTGGGCTTTTTTTTGTAATTTTGCAGTCGATTTGCATCAGATGGTGCAATCTGATGTAGTGTTAAGGTAAAAAATCAATTAAATAAGTAGTAAATAGTGTCAATGTTAGCAAGTCCAAAAGCGCTTTGGGACAATAGTCTTTTGCTTATAAAGGATAATGTGTCAGAGCAGCAGTATAATACATGGTTTCGACCAATAGTCTTTGAGTCGTACAAGCCTTCGACCAAGACTTTGTTGGTTCAAGTTCCAAGTCCATTCGTATATGAGTACTTGGAACAGAACTATGTTGGCTTGTTGAGTAAGGTCCTTCATCGCAATTTCGGTGATGGCATCCGTCTCACTTATCGTGTGGTAACGGATAAGGAACACAGGTTGACCCAGGATGTGGAAGCTGATCCGGCTGATATTGATGAGGCTGAGCGCAAGAGATTGGCACAGCAGCCACAGACACAGGCTAGCCCGGCAGAACCACAGCAGCCTGAAGACATTGACACCCAACTTGATCCGAAACTCACCTTCAATAATTATATGGAGGGTGACAGCAACAAGCTGCCACGTTCGGTGGGATTGTCTATTGCTGAGCATCCGAATACCACGCAGTTCAACCCGATGTTCATCTATGGTCCTTCTGGTAGCGGAAAGACTCACCTGGTGAATGCCATCGGTCTGAAAACCAAGCAGATGTATCCGCAGAAGCGTGTGCTCTATGTCAGTGCCCGCCTCTTCCAGACACAATATACCGATGCGGTGCTGCATAATGCGAGCAATGATTTCATCAATTTCTACCAGTCTATCGATGTGCTCATCGTGGATGATGTGCAGGATTGGGCAGGCAAGGCGAAGACCTTGAATACCTTCTTCCACATCTTCAATCACCTCTTCCGCAACGGAAAGCGTATCATTCTGGCGAGCGATCGACCTCCGGTAGAACTCAAGGATATGCCAGACCGACTCATCACCCGTTTCTCTTGTGGACTGGTGGCGGAGTTGGAGAAGCCGAATGTGGAACTCTGTGTGGATATCGTGAGCAACAAGGTGCGCAAGGATGGACTGAAGATTCCGAAGGATGTGGTTTCCTTCATCGCACAGACCTGCAACGGCAGTGTGCGTGATCTTCAGGGTGCCATCAATGGTTTGCTGGCTTACAGTATCGTATATAACAGCAGCATCGATATCCGACTGGCTGAGCGTGTCATCAAGCGTGCCGTCAAGGTTGAGGAGAGCAACAAGGTGCTCACCCTCGATGAAATCGTTGAGGCGGTCTGCAATCATTACAAGGTAACGGTGGCTGCAGTCAACAGCAAGAGCCGCAAGCGTGAGTATGTGGAGGCGCGTCAGGTGGCGATGTTCATGGCTCAGAAACTCATCAAGATGCCTGCTTCCAGAGTGGGCAAACTCATTGGTAATCGCGATCATAGCACGGTTATCCACAGTTGCGCCAAGGTAGAGGAGCGACTGAAGATTGATGCCGAGTTCTTCGATGAACTCTCCAGCATCGAGAATGGATTGAGAGTGAAGAGATAATTATCATAGATAAGCACGGAACCTTGGTATAGTGGTTCTCGTTTATATAAATGAAACAAAAGGAAGTCGGATAAGTTTGTATTTGTCTTGGCTTCCTTTTTCCGTTTTTCTTTCCTTCGAACTTTATGATTACCTTGTACATAAAGTATTTTGAGCCTTTTTTCGAAAGATTTTTGGGAAAAAGCGATTTTGTATCATTCTTTTTTATTATATTTGCAGTCGAAATAGATTTGAGCCTAAACTAAACTCAGATATAGTTATGGAACAGAACTTAAAAGTTATATTATATGCCGTAGGTGCGATGATTCTTGCACCTCATACCCTCTATGCCCAGTCAGAAAATATCAAAGGTCTGGATTCATTGCGCTTATACGGTTCGGTGAGCGTGGTGGAGCCTGAACTGCTGAAGAAGGGCGTACTCAATAATGCCCTTGATGCCTTGAATGGACAGACGGCTGGTGTAAACGTTACTACCAATGGTCTCGACCGTATTGCCATGCTCAACTCTGTACGGGTTCGTGGTACCACTTCCATCATGGGCGGCAACGACCCATTGGTCATCATCGATGGTGTAACCTCGGATGTAGCAACGCTTGCTACGATCTATCCTGCTGATATCGAAAGCTTTACCGTGTTGAAGAATGCCAGTGAGACCGCTCTTTATGGTTCTCGTGGTGCTTCGGGCGTTATCCAGGTGAAGACCAAGAAGGGAACGGGTAAGGGATTTCAGATTTCTTACGAGGGCAACTATGGCATCGAGGCGATGTTCAAGAGTATGGAGATGCTGAATGCCGCTGAATACATAGCTGCTGCACAGAAGTTTGGGCTGGAATATAACAATAAGGGATTTGATACCAATTTTTCCAAGGCTATCACCCGAACCGGAAATGTGCAGAACCATTATCTCGCCTTCAGCGGTGGTACTCCGCAGAGCAACTATCGGGCTTCCTTCGGCTATATCGACCATAACACCATCATCCGGAGCAAGGGCTATCGCAACCTGGTGGCTAAGATTGATGTTACCCAGAAGGCGTTTGGTGATAGACTGACGGGTGATTTCGGCGTATTCGGTTCATCCTATAAAAACAATGATATCTTCGACAGTCAGATACTTTTCTATTCTGCCGATGCCATGAATCCCACCTATCCTTTTGATAGGCTGAATGGCAGTTGGGTGAAGAATGGAGCTGCTTCGCAGGTGAATCCTCCCGGTGCCCTGCTCGAAGAGCGCAGGGATACGAAGAACATGAACTTCAATGCCCATCTGAAACTGAACTATGATATTTTGAGCAACCTGAGCATTTCTGCCTTCGGGGCATACAGTTATACTTCCAACGAGAATAACCAGTTCTGTCCTACCTGGGTGTGGGCGCAGGGCAATCTCTATCGGGGGGAGTTCAAGAGCGAGGAATGGCTTGCCAATGTTTCCTTGAACTATCAGCGGGTGTGGGGCATTCACAGCCTTAAGGCGATGGCAGGTGCTGAGTATCAGAAGGATATCCGTACGGGATTCTGGACTTCTGCCAAGGGATTCTCAAACAATAGTATGTATTACCACAATATCGGTGCTGCCGCTTCCCGACCTTTCGGCGGTACAGACAGCAACTATGAAGACCAGGCGCTGGCTTCCGTGATGGGCAACATCGACTATACCTTATATAATAAGTACAGTCTTTCGGTTTCCATGCGTGGCGACGGTTCTTCTTTGGTGGGCGATGACCATACCTGGGGTTTCTTCCCATCCGTTTCCTTATCCTGGGATATGAAGCAGGAAGAATGGCTTCGCCAGCTCAAGGCGATTACGATGCTCAAGTTGCGTACGGGTTATGGACGTTCGGGTAATCTGGGCGGCATCTCTGCCTATACCACCATGAACACAGTGAGACAGAACGGCATCGTTTCGGTGAACAGTTCGCCTGTGGTAACGATGGGTATGATTCGCAACAACAATCCCGACCTGAAGTGGGAGACGCGTGCCACCTGGAACTTGGGTGCCGACCTGGGTTTATGGAACAACCGTCTCGTGCTGACGGCGGAGTATTACTATTCCAAGACCACCGATATGCTCTATGCCTACGATGTGCCGGTGCCACCTTTCGCCTACGATAAGCTCTTGGCAAACATCGGTTCGATGAGCAACCAGGGATTGGAGGTGGGCTTCTCCATCACGCCTATACAGAAGAAGGATATGGAGTTGAACATCAATATGAATCTGGCTTGGCAGAAGAACAAGCTCCTCTCGCTCAGTGGCGAATATGATGGCATGCAGATGTCGGCGGCGGATATCACGGCGATGGGTGCCTTATCGGGTGCCGGTCAGCATGGCGGCTATAACAATGTGGTCTATCAGATAGTGGGACAGCCGCTGGGTGTCTTCTATCTACCTCATTGCAAGGGACTTGTAGAAGATGGCAACGGGCATTATCGCTATGATATCGAAGATTTAGATAAGAACGGAACCGTGGATTTGAGCGATGGCGGTGACAGATATATCGCCGGACAGGCAACGCCAAAGGTGACGCTTGGCTCAAACATCAGTTTCCGTTATCGCGACTGGTATCTCTCCTTGCAGATGAATGGTGCTTTTGGGCATAAGATTTTCAATGGAACGGGGCTGGCATATACCAACATGTCGAGTTTCCCGGATTACAACGTGCTGAAGGGTGCCCCGGAGAAGAACATCGTTGACCAGAATGTATCCGATTATTGGCTGGAGAAAGGCGATTATCTTAACTTCGAGTATCTCACCCTAGGTTATGATATTCCTATCCGCAAGGGCGTGGTGCAGTCGCTCAGGGTGTCGGCAAGCGTGAACAATCTTTTCACTATCAGCAGTTATAGCGGACTGACGCCGATGATCAACAGTTATGTGGTGAACAGTACGATGGGTATCGACGACAAGCGCACCTATCCGCTTTACCGCACCTTCTCGTTGGGTTTGAGTGTTCAATTCTAAATGCAGAACTTTAAATGCGGAACTTTAAATGCAGAATTCTAAATGCAGAACATTAAATTCAGAATTTTAAATGCAGAAATATATGAAACGATATAGAATATACTTTTTCCTGATAGCAGCCTTGACAATGACATCGCTGACGATGACATCCTGTCTGGATGAGCATCCGAAGGACCAGCTCGAGGAGGAAGCCATTTATGGCTCTGCCTTGGATATTTATACCAACGCCGTGGCTTCACTCTATAATTATATCGGCGGCACCAACGAGAGTGAGGGTATTCAGGGTACCTGCCGTGGCATCTACGACTACAACACGCTGACTACCGACGAGGCGATGATTCCGATTCGTGGAGGCGACTGGTATGACGGTGGGTTGTGGAATGCCATGTACCGGCATGACTGGACGGCTGATGATGAGCCGCTTTATGATACCTGGAAGTATCTCTATAAGGTGATAGTTCTGGCAAACAAGTCACTCGACATCATTGAAGCCAAGTCGTCTCTGCTCACAGCGAACCAGAAAGACCAGTTCCAGGCAGAGGTTCGTGCCTTAAGGGCATTGATGTATTACGAGGCGATGGATATGTTTGGCAGGATTCCGGTGGTTCTGTCTTCGGGAGAAGCTGCCCTTTATGCGAATGCTGGGGGAGCTGATGCCACTCTTCCTTCTGTCACTGGTGCTGCTCTTCCTTCTCAAAGCGAGCGGAGCGAGGTGTTCCACTTCGTTTTCAGCGAGTTGCAGCAGGTGCTGCCTTATCTTCCCGATGAGCATAGCAACAAGGAGGGCAATTACTATGGCCGCATCACGCAGCCTGTGGTTAACTTTCTGCTGGCAAAATTGGCGCTGAATGCCGAGATCTACATGTTTGATGACTGGACCAAGGGGTATGCGAAGCGACCTAAGGGCAAGGATATCTATTTCATGGTGCAGACTGCCGATGGAGCTTCTCTGCTCAATGGCGGCAAGGCGAGTGCGAACCGCAGCAAGAAGTTGAATGCCTGGGAAACCTGCATTTACTATTGCGATAAACTTGCCGGGGAGGGGTATGACCTGGAGGCAGATGATGCCTTCAATTTCTCTACGCACAATGAGACATCGAAGGAGAACATCTTTACCATTCCAATGGATAAGAACATCTATACCAATCAGTTTCATTATCTTTTCCGCTCTTACCATTATACGCATGGTGGTGCCTTGGGATGGGGTAGTGAGAATGGTACCTGTGCTACGATTGCTACGATGAAGGCCAACCGTTATGGCGAAGCAGACGAGGACACCCGTTGCAAGATGAACTTTGTGGCAGGTGTAGTGAAGGTGGATGGCAAGGAACTGCTGATGGATAATGGCAAGCCTCTGGAGTATCAGCCTTTTGAGGTGGCTCAGAACCTGACTGGCAGCAAGTATATCAAGACGGCTGGAGCGAGAATGGCGAAATACGAGGTAGATAGAACTTCGTATATGGATGGTAAGCTGCAGAGCAACGACATCGTGCTTTTCCGTTATGCCGATGTGCTGCTGATGAAGGCGGAAGCCAAGGTTCGCCTGGGAGAGAATGGTGATGTGGAACTGAACAGGATCCGTGCCCGTGTAGGCATGCCGAATCGCAAGGCAACGCTTGCCAACATCCTGGAAGAGCGATTGCTGGAACTGGTATGGGAAGGTTGGCGCCGCCAGGACCTCATCCGTTTCGGCAAGTTTACCGCAGCTTATGATCTCCGCACCCCACTTCAGAGCGAGGAATCTGGCTATACCACCGTCTTCCCGATACCGCAGAAATGCATCGATTTGAATAAGAAACTGGAGCAGAATAAGGGGTATGAGTGATTGAACTTTCGCAAGTTAAGGAGTTAAAGGAGTTAACTCCTTTAACTTCTGAGCTTGTCTCCTACAGCTGATAGAACTTCGTGAAAGCCTTCACGCAGTATTCGTGATCCATCACGCTGCCGGTTTCGCGGCAACTGTGCATGGCGAGGATGGCATTACCCATATCTACGCCCTTCAATGGAATGGAAGAGGCGAGGATATTGCCCAAGGTGCTGCCACCTGCTACATCGCTGTGGTTTACGAAACGCTGGCAAGGAACACCGGCAGCCTCGCAGATGTTGGCGAAGATGGCTGCTGATACGGCATCGCTCGCATACTTCTGTGCCGCATTGAACTTGATGACCGGACCACCGCCCAACTTAGGATGATTTGTAGGGTCGAATTTTTCGCTGTAGTTAGGATGCCAGGCATGCGCATTATCGGCTGAAATCATGAAGGCACGTTCCACTGCCTGATAATACGCCTCCTCCGTTCCGCTCTGTGCCAGGGCGATGCGCTGCAGCATATAAGAAAGGAATGGGCTTCCGGCTCCCTGTTTGGTCTGAGACCCCGTCTCTTCATTATCGAAGATGGCGAGAACCTGGGTGGTATCATTGGCATCTGATGCAATCATCGCCTCTACACCAGCCCAGCACATCGACAAATCATCGAGTCTTCCCGAAGAGATAAACTCATCGTGTACACCGAAGGTGCAGGCAGGAGTGGCATCAGCCAGATAGAGATCGAAGTCGAGGATATCTTCTTTCTGGATATTCAGTTCGCTGGTAATCACGTTCATCAGCAGATTACCCTTTTCCAGTTCATCGTTGATGATGCCGAGGATAGGGAGCACATCCTTCTGCTTGCTCAACTTCACGCCATCGTTCACCTGGCGGTTGAAGTGGATAGCGAGATTGCTGATCTGCAGCAGAGGTCGCTGGATATGGAGCAGGAGCGTCTTCGGATGCATCGCATCCTCGCCCTTTACGATCACTCTACCCGCCAGAGTGAGTGGACGGTCGAACCAGGTTGACATAATCGGACCGCCATAAACCTCGGTATTCAGTTTCACTATACCGCCCTCGCAAGTCATCTCAGCGTTAGGCTTGATGCGGAAGGTAGGGGAGTCGCAGTGCGCGCAGATCATGTGGAAGCCGGCATCCGCCAGCGCCTTCTTTCCGATTTGGAAAGCATAGATAGAAGAGTCGTTCTTGGTAACGAAGAACTTGTCACCCGCCACAACCTTGCCCAGCGGCTCCTGAGGGTTCAATCGTCTGAACCCATTTTTCTCCAATTCCTCGGAGATATTCTTCACAGCCAGGAAGTTCACTGGCGAAGCGTCTAAAAAGGATAATAATCTTTTGATCATAGTCTATATCTTATATATTAATTATGCTGCAAAGATAATGCAAAATTTTCATTTAATCTCATATTTCTACCTGTTTTTTCCATAATAGTTAAATATCTACAAGAATCCCCTATGATGTTTGGTGTTATGTTTTGAAAGCATTAATTTTGCACATCATAATTTTGGCAGATATACAGAATCATTTAAAACAAAGATAAATGGAAATAGTAATAGGAATCGTTATAGGTCTTGCCATCGGATTCTTCGTGGGCAAACTGATGGAAGGAAAGAAGGCGGGAGAGGAGAAAATGCAGCTCATTGCGAAGGCTCGGGTGCTGCAGGCTAACATCGAACAGAGCAATCAGCATCATGCTTCTGAACTTCAATCCTTGAAAGCCCAGATGGAGAACGAGCGACTGTTTGCAGAAAAGCTCCGTGCTGAAAGCGACCAGCAGTGGGCGCAGAAACTAGAAAGCCTGAAGCAGGAGATGCATCGCATGACCATCGAACAGCAGAAAGCTGCTGCCGAACAGCTCGCTGCCAAGCAGTCGGCCCTCCAGGAAAACAACCGACTCCAGATGGATGAACTCCTGAAACCTATCAAGGAGCAGTTTGCCGATTTCAAGAAATCGGTAGAAGAGAGCAAGACACAGAACGAGGTGAATAAAAAGGAACTGCAGAGTACCTTCGAGGCAACGATGAAACTCTTCCAGCAGGAACAGCAGCAGGCGGTAACAAGTCTGAAGGAGCAGACCTCTAAGATCGGTTCCGATGCCGCCAATCTTACCAAGGCATTGAAGGGTGACAGCAAGATGCAGGGTGACTGGGGCGAGATGGTATTGGAAACCATCCTGGAAAACAGCGGTTTGCGAAAGGACGAGGAGTTCTTTATCCAGGAGAACACCAAGGATGAGAACGGCAAGAACTTCCGTCCCGATGTCATCGTGCGATTCCCGGAAGGCAGGAGCGTGGTGATAGATAGCAAGGTATCTCTCACCGCCTATACCGATGCCTTGGCGGCAGAGACCGATGAGGAGCGAGAGAGGTTGATGAAGTCGCATGCCCAGAGTGTGCGCAAGCACATCGATGAGCTAGCGGAGAAGGATTATTCGAAGTTAGTAGAAGATGCCATCGGCTTCGTCCTGATGTTCATCCCTAACGAGACGAGTTATATTGCAGCAATGAAGCAGCAGCCGGATTTGAGTCGCTATGCCTATCAGAAGAAGATTATCATCATATCTCCGAGCAATCTCCTGATGGCGTTGCAGCTGGCGTATAATCTCTGGCAGTATGACCGTCAGAACAAGAATGTAGAGAAAATCGTGAAGACGGCAGCCGATCTATATGATAAGGTAGCGACTTTCGAAGACACCTTCACGAGCATAGGTGATCTCCTCACTCGTCTCTCCGGTACCTATGATAAAGCGAAAAAGCAGCTTTATGATGGTACCGGCAATGTAATGAGAAGGGTAGAGAGTCTGAAGAATCTGGGAGTAACTCCCAAAAAGCAGATCAAGGCATTAGAGGAGTAATTTTAATAAGCGTTTTTATCCGGGCAGATAATACTCTTCGCTGTCAGGAAGATAATACGGATGTCAAGCCAGAACGACCAGTTCTCGATATACCAGATATCACGCTTGATGCGCTCCTCCATCTGCCAGAGCTCCTTCGTCTCACCACGGAAACCCGTTACCTGAGCCCAACCGGTAATACCAGGCTTCGAGAAGTGGCGAACCATATACTTATCAATCAAACTACCATAAACTTCAGTATGATACAACATGTGAGGTCTAGGACCCACGATACTCATATCGCCCTTCAATACATTGATAAATTGAGGGAACTCATCAATATTCGTCTTTCTCATAAAGTTGCCGAATGCAAACTTTCTTGGGTCATTCTTCGTAGCCTGAGCCTTGTCTGAATCCTTGTTCACATGCATCGAGCGGAACTTCAGGCACATGAAGGTATTACCGTTCAGACCCGTTCTAGCCTGACGGAAGAAGATAGGACCCGGACTCTGAATCTTGATAATCAGTGCGATGATTGGAATGAAAGGCAAGAAACAGAGGCAAATCACACCACTCACGGCAATATCGAAGGCACGCTTGAGAATACGGTTCGAGACAGAAGACAGCGGCTCAAGATGGTTCGTGTAAACCGTCTTACCCATAAAGTTATGGGAATCCAGATGCAGCTTATATTCGCCGAACAGACGAGGCAGATAATAGAAATGTACCACGTTCTTGTCACAGAAACGCATGATCTTCACAATCTGGTCTGATTCCTGATGCGACAAGCTGCAGAAAATCTCATCCAGACCATAACTTGAACCGTTGATGGTATCGTTCATCTTTGACTCTAAAATTTTGTTAAGATCCTGCATGGTACCCAGTTTTTTCAGTTCCTGTGGCGCTCCGGCGATGTCATCATCAGCATAATAACCTTTCACGATATAACCCGCAGAAGGGTCTTCGGTCATGGTAATGTACATTTCTCTTACGGCAGGATCGCTACCCACGAAGACCACGGTACGAATGTTTCTACCTCTCGCACGGTGATATTTCAGAAACTTGAGCTCGATGATTCTACTGATGACCAAAGCAATATAGAATGTGATGCCGAAGTAGATTCCGAATGTAAATATTGCTCCACCATGACTGAAGAATTTCAGGAAGATCATGAAGCAGACGGCGGTACAAAGCACAAGGAAGAGCGTACGCTTAAGTACTTGCTGGAAACCGATTCGTCTTATATGGATGATAGTGCTATAGTTGTATTCGCCGATGGCGAGAGCAACGTTTGCTATAAAGAATGTAATCTTTGTTTTCAGGTCTAGATACTCGGGTACATGAAGGAACTCGATGTTAATAAGGCCCAATAGCAAGCAATTGAGGATGATGAAGTCAGCGAGTATCACCAACCTTCTAATCAGCACGTTACCTTTGTATATATTTTTCTTCATAAGTTGTTGTATGTAAGTTATTTTTTTATCTGTTTTTATTCTTAGAATATAGATTCTTGGTAGAATCGTTCGCAAAGATAGCAATAAAAACTGAATTCACCAAACTTTTTCCCATATTTTTTCCCGTGAATAATCATATTATAAAAGGTGTTCCCAGATTAACGCAGATTTTTCTAATTCGCCTCCCAGTTCATGGTATTGTGAATTTGACATGCCTGACGAGAGAAAGGTGCATCATGCGCCGATACCAAGGCTGGGTGGACTGTCGTTTTTTCCGTGATGCTGATTGCCATGGGTGGTCTGGTGCTGGTTCCCGGCTCGGAGATTCTATGGAATCTCTGGGCCGGGATTGTTTTTTTTGTTAAAATCGTAGAAATGCTTGGTTGTTTGGGAGAATTGATGTATATTTGCAATTCATTAGATAGCGTTTGATTATGGCAAGAAAATTATATCCTATAGGAATTCAGACATTTGAGGAAATCCGCAAGTTGGACAACCTCTATATCGACAAGACGGAATATATCTATCGTATGACACATACAGATGGAAAGTATTTCTTCCTGAGCCGACCTCGCCGTTTCGGTAAGTCGCTGCTGGTTTCTACTTTTCAGAGTTATTTCGAAGGCAAGAAGGAACTCTTCGAGGGGCTTGCCATCGAGAAGCTGGAGAAGGAGTGGACGGCTTATCCCGTGCTGCACTTCAGCCTGGCTGGAGGCAAACATATGGAGAAGGAACAGCTGGATCGATACCTCTTATATATATTGAAGGAAAATGAGGATAGGTTTGGAGTGGATTGTGATTCTCCAGACCCGAACGTCCGCTTGCTCAACTTGATAAAAACAGTTACTGCAAAGACTGGCAAGCAGGCTGTGGTGCTCATCGATGAATATGACGCTCCGCTGCTGGATGTGGCGCATGAGAAGGAAAAACTCGATGTGTTGCGCAATACGATGCGCAATTTCTACAGTCCCTTGAAAGATTGCGAGCCATTGCTCCGTTTTGTGTTCCTGACGGGTATCACGAAGTTCTCGCAGCTCAGCATCTTCAGCGAGCTCAATAACATCACGAATGTCAGTATGGACGAGCCATACGCCGGCATCTGCGGCATCACCAAGGAGGAACTGTTGACCCAGATGAGCGATGATATCGATGCTCTTGCCGAGCATCTGGAACTGAGCAGGGAGGAGACCATCCAGGAGCTGAAAGACCATTATGATGGTTATCACTTCACTTGGCCATCGCCTGATGTCTTCAATCCTTACAGCTTGCTGAATTGCTTCGCCAAGCAGGAAATGGATGATTACTGGTTCGGATCGGGCACACCTACCTATCTCATCAATATGATGAGAAAGTATGAATTCCTGCCTGCAGACCTTGGCGAGGCCATAGAGGTGGGCAAGAAGGACTTTGATGCCCCCACCGAAACGATGACCACCATCGTACCTTTGCTCTATCAGAGCGGGTATGTCACCATCAAGGGATATGACAAGCCTACAAAATTGTACCTGTTGGCATTGCCTAACCAGGAGATAAGGGTGGGGCTATATGGAAGTCTCTTGCCTCATTATCTGACGGACAAGTCGGCGAAGGCTAACACGACCATCGCCAAGATGTCGGTATTGGTAAAGAAGGGGGATATGGATGCTGCCTTCTGCCTGCTGAACGACTTTCTGGAGACGGTGCCTTACTGCGACAATACCCACTACGAGGGACATTGGCAGCAGACGCTCTGCATCATGTTTGCCCTGCTCACCAACTATGATATCCTCGTGGAGCAGCATACGGCGAAGGGCAGAATCGATATCACGATGGAGACTGCTGATACCATCTACGTGATGGAGCTGAAGTTCAACAAGAGTGCCGAGGAGGCTCTCGCCCAGATAGAGGCAAAACACTATGCCGATGCTTTCAAGATGAGCGGCAAGAAGGTGGTGAAGATAGGCTTGAACTTCTCGGTGAAGGACGAGGTGAACTGCCTGGAATGGAAAATAGTATCTTGAATGAACATCCCCCATTCTTACTTTGATGTAAGGGTGGGGGATGCTTTTTTGTTCAAAATAGATTTCTATTCGTTCAGTTTTTGTTTTTTCTTGCGAAAATGTGAGGGAGATTCGATGTTTATTCGTATTTTTGTAGGCGAATACATAAAACAACATCAAAATATAAAAGTATGAAACTGAACGACATTCTTTCTGAAAATTTTCAGGCTGCAGAATGGGAAGCTAAAGGTTATCAGCTTCCTCATTATGATATTGCAGCAGTTGCCAAGAAGACTCACGATGAGCCTACTTGGGTTCACTTCGGTGCAGGTAACATCTTCCGTGCGTTCCCTGCCGCTATCCTCAACGATGCTCTCAACACCGGTAAGTACGACCGTGGCGTCATCGTGGCGGAAAGCTTCGACTACGAAATCATCGACAAGGCTTATCGCCCTTACCATAACCTCTCGCTCCTGGTGAGCCTCCAGTCTAACGGCACCATTGAGAAGAAGGTCATCGCTTCTATCACGGAGAGTCTGAAGGCTGACAAGCAGTTTGGTGAGGATTGGGCTCGCTTGGTTCAGATTTTCCAGGCACCGAGTCTGCAGATGGTTACCTTTACCATTACTGAGAAGGGTTATTCCTTCAATGATGCCGATTTGGCTCGTGGTCTCGACGCTGTCTTTGCCATGGGTAAGCTTACCGCGCTCCTCTACGAGAGATTCAAGGCGGGCAAGCTGCCGGTTACCCTTCAGTCAACTGATAACTGCTCTCACAATGGTGACCACGTGAAGGCGGGCGTGAAGGCGTATGCCGAGCGCTGGGTGAAGGATGGCATCGTGGAGGCTGACTTCCTGGATTACATCAACGATGACAAGAAGGTGACTTATCCTTGGTCTATGATCGACAAGATTACGCCTCGTCCTCATGAGAAGGTGCAGGCGATGCTGGCTGAGGATGGTTTCGAGGATAATGATACTATCATCACTGAGAAGCATACCTTTACTGCTCCTTTCGTGAATGCAGAGGAAGTGCAGTATCTCGTGTGCGAGGATACCTATACCAACGGCCGTCCGCCATTGGAGTTGGGTGGTGCGCTCTATACAACCCGCAAGACCGTGGATGAGGTGGAGACCATGAAGGTGACTACCTGTCTGAATCCGCTACATACGGCGATGTCTATCTATGGCTGCATGCTCGACTATACCCTGATTTCTGCCGAGATGGCAGATGAGGACCTGCGTGCCTTTATCCAGAAGATCGGTTATATCGAGGCAATGCCGGTGGTTACAGACCCAGGCGTATTGAACCCATACGAGTTTATCGGCACCGTTATCAACAAGCGTCTGCCTAATCCTTTCATGCCGGATGCTCCTCAGCGTATCGCTACCGATACCAGTCAGAAACTCTCTATCCGCTTCGGTGAGACCATCAAGAAGTATATCGACCGTGGTCTCGACAAGAATAATTTGATATTGATTCCGCTGGTGCTGGCAGGTTACGCCCGCTATCTCAAGGCATTGGATGATAACCTGAAGGCATTTGAGCCATCTTCTGACCCATTGTTGGCAGAACTCCAGGCCATCGTAGCTCCTCTTGAGGTAGGCAAGGCTGATCAGGACTACTCTTGCCTGAAGAATCTCTATTCTCGCAAGGATGTATTCGGACTCGATCTCTACGAGGCTGGTTTCGGCGAGCAGATAGAAGGCATGGTGAAGGAACTCTTCGCTGGCAAGGGTGCCGTAAGACAGACATTGCACAAGTACGTTGCTGCAAGATAATTCATTTTTTTGATTTAACCAATACATTATATATAAAGATATATGGAAAGAACATGGAGATGGTTTGGCAAGAAGGATAAGATTACGCTTGCCCAGCTGAAACAGATAGGTGTAGAGGGCATCGTGACTGCACTGCACGATGTGCCTCTTGGTGAGGTTTGGACACGTGAGAAGATTCACGAACTGAAGGAGTATATCGAGTCTTATGGTATGAAATGGAGCGTAGTGGAGTCGCTGCCGGTGGTGGAGACCCTGAAGTATGGCGGTCCTGACCGTGACCATCAGATTGAGGTCTATAAGGAGAGTCTGAGAAACCTGGGCGAGGAAGGCATCAAGTGCATCTGCTACAACTTCATGCCGGTTTTGGACTGGGCACGTACCGATTTGGCACACGAGAATCCTAACGGAGCCAACAACCTCTATATGAATTGGGGCGAGTTTGCCTACTTCGACATCTATATCCTCCAGCGTGAAGGTGCCCGTGAGGACTGGGCTGAATTCTCTAAGGAGCACAAGTGGGGCAGAGATCTCGTGGCTGAGGCTGATGAAATCAAGAAGACTTCAACACCAGAGCAGGATCATGCCTTGGTAGAGAACATCATCATCAAGACCCAGGGCTTTGTTTCTGGTAACTTCAGTGAGGGTGACTCGGCTCCTGTACAGAAGTTCCGCGACCTGCTGAAGCTTTACGATGGCATCGACAAGAAGAAGCTGCAGGAGAATATGAAATACTGGCTGGAGGCAATCATGCCTATCTGCGATGAATACGATATCAACATGTGTGTTCACCCAGACGATCCTCCTTATCCTGTATTCGGCTTGCCAAGAATTATCGGCCGTGCCGAGGATATCCAGTGGATGCTGGATGCCGTGCCTAACAAGCACAACGGTCTGACATTCTGTGCAGGTTCCTTCTCTGCCGGCGAGCACAACGACTGTGTAGCCATGGCGAAGCAGTTTGCCGACCGCACTCACTTCGTTCACCTGCGTTCCTGCTACATCTTCCCTAATGGTAACTTCACCGAAGCTTCTCACCTGGGTGGACGTGGCCATCTGATAGAGCTTTGCCGCATCTTCGAGAAGGCAGAACAGGAAGGCAAGTGCAATTCGGGTCGCCGATTGCCGATGCGAGTAGATCATGGCATGACCTTCACCGATGAGCCAGGTGGTGTGTTTGATGAGAGCAACCACGGACACAATGCCGGTTACACCCTCCTGGGCCGCATGTTTGCCATGGGCCAGATTCAGGGTGTCATCGCCACTGTGGATGATGAGCTGGGCATTGAGTACAAGCAGCCGGGATTTTATGATTAGTTGATAGGCTTTAGCATATTACGAAAGTTCAGTTAAGTGATTTAAAATCCTGGTTGAATGAAATATGAAAAAGGCTAGCGTGCGTTTGTGCATGCTAGCCTTTTTTAGTGCTTGGGGTGCTTTATTCCTTTGTTTTGAGCTCCACTTCCTCCACATATTTCACTAATGAATCCTTGCCGTTGAGCAGGTAGTAATCCACTCTAACCACGTGGTTGATGTCAGCATTACCCTTCACCTTCACGTGGCGGGTCTTGCCGAATATCATCGTATCACGACGGGAAGGGTAGGAGACGAGCTGAATCATGTCCTTGGTGGAACCACTGCCTATGTAGTAGATGCCTACACTATCCTTGCCTGCCTTGACAGCAGCCATCTTCGCCGTCTTCTTGGCATGGATGGCAGCGGTATCTTCCGGATAGAACTCGCTGGCGGCTACGGTATCGCCGTCATGCTGGTCGGGTGCAAACTTACAGCTTGTACTGGTTGTTGTGATAAAAGTTGTGGCAGCCAGAGCTGCCACAAAACATAAAATTTTCTTCATTATTATTTTGAATTAATCGATTACATTTGTACAATCACCTCGTGCTTGCCTGCTGAGCAAGGGATGATGGTGCCCTCGATGGCCTTTCCATCCACCGTAATCTGCTTTACGCCTTTCTCCCTTCCTTCTGGGTTCTTCACCACGATGTGGTATTCGCCACCACGGAACTTGCGGGTTACCTCGTATTCAAGGGCGGTGCTTGGGAGACATGGGTCGATGAGCAGTCCCTCGTAATCCGGTTTGATGCCGAGGATGAACTCCGACACGGTGTACCACATCCAGGCGGCTGTACCGGTTAACCAGGAGTTCTTGCCCTCGCCAGGCTTGGCGGCATCCTTGCCGGCTACCATCTGGCAGTTGACGTATGGCTCCACCTTGTGCAGGGTCTGGTATTTCTCCTCTACATAGCTTGGCAGAATCTTGGTATAATGGTTCCAGGCATCATTGCCACGTCCGGCAACGGTTTCGCCGATGATGACCCAAGGGTTGTTGTGGCAGAAGATGCCGGCATTCTCCTTGTAACCTTCAGGATAGGATGAAATCTCGCCCATCTCTACATGATAGGTGGTGTAGGCTGGGTTGTTCAGCACCATTCCGTGCTCGCACTCCAGGCGCTCCTTGGCGCTATCCAGTGCTTTGGCGCAGAGGCCTTCTTCCAGTCCGATGCCAGCCATGGTACACCAGCCCTGACTCTCGATGAAGATCTTGCCTTCTTCGTTCTCATTGCTGCCTATCTTGTTGCCGAAGAAATCGTAGGCACGGAGGAACCATTCGCCGTCCCAGCCATGCTGCTTCACGGCTTCGCTCATCGCATCTACTGCCTGCTGCATGCGATCGGCTTCTACCAGGTAATCTTCCTCGGCAAGTCCGGCTATCTCTCCTTCGCGGCAGTTGGATGCCTCCTTGGCGAGTTGCTTACAGAGGGCGATGTAATCCTTGCCGGTAACAACAAACAGTCCGGCAATCATCAGGCTCTCAGCCTTGCTGCCTTCGCCCTTGTTCTCGGTGGTCTGGAAGCTCTCGTTAGGGTCCCAGGAGAAGCAGTTCAGGTTCAGACAGTCGTTCCAGTCGGCTCTGCCGATGAGTGGAAGCTTATGCGGACCCAGGTTGTTGATAACATGGTTCATCGAAATCTTCAGATGTTCGAAGAGACTTACCTCGCTGCCTGGCTGGTTATCGAATGGTACCTGCTCGGAGAGGATGGAGAAATCACCCGTCTCCTTGATGTAGGCTACGGTTCCGAAAATGAGCCAGCATGGGTCATCGTTGAAACCGCCACCGATATCGTTGTTGCCACGCTTGGTGAGTGGCTGATACTGGTGATAGCAGCCGCCGTCTGGGAACTGGGTGCTGGCGATGTCGATGATGCGCTGGCGGGCACGGGTAGGAATCTGATGAACGAAACCTACGAGGTCCTGGTTGGAATCACGGAAGCCCATGCCTCTGCCGATGCCGCTCTCGAAGAAGCTTGCAGAACGCGACATGCAGAAGGTTATCATGCACTGATACTGGTTCCAGATGTTCACCATGCGGTCTAACTTGTCGTTTCCGCTCTTCACGGTGAAGATGTTCAGCAGGTTATCCCAGTACTGGTTGAGTTCAGCAAAGGCTGCATCCACCTTTTCGGTGGTATCGAACTTCTTGATGAGCTGATGTGCCTTCTCCTTGTTGATCACCTTCTTGGCAGAGAACTTCTTGTCCTGTTCGTTTTCTACGTATCCCAGAAGGAAGATGAGGTCGCGGCTCTCGCCCGGCTGCAGGGTTACCTCAATATAATGTGATGCGATAGGGCTCCAGCCGTGGGCAAAACTGTTGCGTGGCTTGCCTTCCATCACGGCTTCCGGCTCGGCAAACTCGTTGTAGAGTCCGATGAAGCTCTCACGGTCGGTATCGTAGCCCTGAATCTCGGTATTCACGGTGTAGAAAGCGTAGTGGTTGCGGCGCTCGCGATATTCGGTCTTGTGATAGAGGGTAGATCCTTCTATCTCCACTTCGCCTGTAGAGAAGTTGCGCTGGAAGTTCTCCATATCGGTAGCGGCATTCCAGAGGCACCATTCTGCAAAGGAGAATACCTTGAGGGTCTTTACTTCCGCAGTCTGATTCTTCAGCGTCATCTTCTGGACTTCAGCCCAGGTGTGGAGTGGAACGAAGAAGAGAACGCTTGCCTCTACGCCATTCTTGCTGCCCGTGATGCGGGTATAGTTCATGCCGTGGCGGCACTCATAGCTGTCGAGTGGCGTCTTGCATGGTTTCCAGCCTGGATTCCAGACGGTATCGCCATCCTTGATGTAGAAGTAGCGACCACCGTTGTCCATAGGTACCCCGTTGTAGCGATAGCGGGTGAGACGACGGAACTTGGCATCCTTATAGAAAGAATACCCACCTGCTGTGTTGGAGATAAGCGAGAAGAAATCCTCGTTACCCAAATAGTTGATCCAAGGCCATGGGGTCTTTGGGTCAGTAATCACGTACTCGCGATTGGCGTCATCAAAATGACCATACTTTTTCTCTACCATTGTTTTTTTAATGTTTATTTTTAGAATTTTTGCATGAATTTGGTGCAAAGATAATAAAAAGTTTCAGTTTATAGGTTAGAAAACAGATATTTTTTGTATTTTTGCATTGAAAAGTTAGATGTTTAACAATTTGCGATTAACATAACATACGATTGGCTTATGAAAAGAAACATTATAACACTCCTCATAACCGTGTTTGCCATGCTGCAAGCAACGGCTCAAACCTACGACAACTTGTGGAAGCAAGCTGATATCATCGCTCAGAAGGATCAGCCCAAGAGCGAGATTGGGGTGATGAAGAAAATCATCTCCAAGGCTACGGCGGCGAAAGACTACGGCCAGCTGCTGGCGGCAGAGATAAGGCAGGCGATACTCTGGAGAGAGATTTCGCCCGACTCGCTGACGCCCAATGTGAAGCGGATGGAAACGGAAGCACTGAAAGCGAAAGACCCCGTGCTGAAGGCTGTGAGATATGCCGTGCTCGGCAAGGTATATCGTGATATGAGCGAAAAGAAGAGCGAGGAGTTCTTCAAGAAGGCCCTGGAGCAGCCTGAGCTTCTTGCCAGGAATGCTTCTTCCGGGTATGTGCCGCTGACGCTGAAGGGGGTGGATGGCAGTTCGTTCAACAATGATCTGCTGCATCTCATCGGTTTCGAGGCAGACAGCAAGGAATCGTATCTGCTGATGTACACCTATTATAATAAGGTGGAAAATCGGGGTGCGGCTTGTCTCTGTGCCTACAAACTCATCGAGAAATACCGCCAGGATGATGTAAGAGAGGTTAGGAAGTCGAAGTATCTGAATACCATCGACTCGCTCATCCACGTCTATCAGGATATTCCGGAGGCAGGCGAACTTGCCGTGGAGCACTTCCGCTTCATGGAAGGTGCTACCGATGCCAAACCGCAGGATAAGCTCAACTATATCAACTATGCACTGAATAGATGGGGCGGATGGTCGAGAATGAATGTGCTGAGAAATGCACAGAAGCGCCTCACCGAACCTATGTTCCAGGTGCAGGATATGCCATTGGTGCTTCGCCCTTCGGAAAAGAAGTGGGTGCATCTGAATGTGCGCAATCTTCAGAATCTGAACATTCGGCTTTCCCGTCTCAATATCACAGCGGATAATGAATATGATGCCCAGAATGAGGCAACCTATAAGATGCTCCTGAAGAAGACCACGAAGCTGCATCAGAAGGATTTCAGCCGCAACTACTATGGTCGTCCGGATTACGAAGAGGTAAAGGATTCCATCGAAATCGGTGGCAATCTGCCGCTGGGTGCCTATCTGATGGAGGTGACTTCGGATAATACAGGCATTGCTCCGCAGCGAGAACTCTTCTATGTCAGCAATCTGGCGGTGATGATCCAGCAGTTGCCTGATGACAGGCATCGCTATGTGGTGGTGAATGCTACCGACGGTCAACCTGTTCCAGGTGCGAAGATTGTGCTCTATGACAGAAACTATGACGACAAGACGGGCAAGTTCAAGAGACTCATTCATGCCCGAATGACGACAGATGACCAGGGCGAGGCTTACTTCAAGAATGTGGATGGAAAGGTATTGATCTACACATCTACAGATAAGTTTGCGCCTGCCAAGGATATCTACCTCTCCCGTGCCCGCTATTACGAGAAGAAGGATGATGAAATGAAATATCAGCTGTTTACCGACCGTGCCATCTATCGTCCGGGCCAGAAGGTGCATGCCTCTGCCGTTTCCTATATCGTGAAGAAAGGCCTGGATGCCAGTGTGCCGGGAAAGAGTATGGAACTGAAGTTTATCCTGAGGGATGCCAACTGGAAGCAGGTGGCTGAGCAGAAGGCTACAACCGACGAATATGGTACGGCATCTGTGGATTTCGAATTGCCTCAAGGTGGACAGACAGGTATGTATCATGTATCCGTGAATAACCGAGCTAACAGTTCCTTCCGTGTGGAGGAATACAAGCGTCCAACCTTCGAGATTACCTTCCCGAAGGTGAACGAGAAATATAACTGGGGCGACACCGTAGTGGTGAAGGCTTCGGCAAAGACCTACGCCGGTGTACCAGTGCAGGGCGCCAAAGTGGAGTATCAGGTGACCCGCAGAAACCAGCTCTGGTGGTGGGGCGCAGGCTCTGCCGGACAGTTGGTGAAGACTGACAGTTGCGTGACTCGTGAGGACGGAACCTTCGACGTGGAGATTCCGCTGGAGGCTTCTTTGTCAGGAAAAGACGAGGCTGATAGGAGCGATTTCATGCGCATCGCCCGTTTCTTCAACTTCGAGGTCTCAGCCATCGTTACCGACATCAGTGGTGAGAGCCACGAGGGCGTGATGAGTCTGCCTTTGGGCACCAAGCCAACCATCCTCACGGTGAATCTTCCTAAGCGTATTGAGACAGACAGTCTGAAGACGGTGACCTTTGCTTACCGCAATGCCAGCGGTATGGAGATATCCAGCAACCTGAAGTACCGCATCGACAAGGGCGAATGGAAGGATGCCGAGGCGAATGCGCCGATTTCTATGGCTGTATTGCCATCAGGTGTGCATGAGATGGAGGCAATCTGCGGACAAGACACCCTGCAGCAGAAGTTCACCCTCTTTAGCATCAAGGATACCCATCCGATGGAGCCAACCACTGAATGGTATTATCAGACGGCGAAGACCTTCCCGCGTGATGGAAAACCGGTATATGTGCAGGTGGGTTCTTCTGAAAACGGAGCGCACATCGTTTATTCCATCATCGCTGGCAACAAACTGCTGGAGAAGGGTGCCTGGGAGTTGGGCGACAGCATCGTTACCCTGCCATTCACCTACAAGCCGGAATATGCTTCGGGTGTGGTGATTAATTATAGTTTCGTGAAGAATGGCGAATGCTATACCAGAAAAATCAGCATCGCCCGTCCTTTGCCGGAGAAGAAGTTGAACATCACCTGGAAGACTTTCCGCGACCGTCTCACTCCGGGACAGAAGGAGAAGTGGACCTTGCAGATTACGACTCCCGACGGCAAGCCAGCCAAGGCACAGCTGATGAGTGTGCTTTATGATAAGTCGCTCGACCAGTTGGCTGAACATACCTGGGAAATGTCACTGGGATTCAGCCAGTGGTTGCCAGACTGCTATTGGAAGAGCAATCTGAAGTATTATGAGATGGGATTGGCTGGTACTTATCCTACCAAGTATTATGATGAAAAGGAGTTGGATGTGGATCAGTTTGATGGCAAATACTTTAGCTATTATGGTTATATGCAAGCTGTGGAACTGAGCAAGTTGGAACGTTCTTCTGGCGGAACCGTTGAGTCTGTTCGTATACAGAAAGACGAGCTGGTACGAGAAGAAGCGAAAGTCATGAGAATTCGTGGTTCTAAGATGGCTCGTGTCGGTGCTTTTGCTCCATCTGTCAACAAGGTTTTTGATGTAGTAGAGGAGATGCCGCAGTTTGCTGGCGGTTCTGGCTCAGACGCAGGACAGTTCCTCGACAAGGTTCAGATTCGTGAAAACCTGAACGAGACCGCCTTCTTCTATCCTGCCTTGGAGAGCGACAATCAGGGCAATGTGGCTATCAATTTCACCCTACCGGAAAGCGTGACTACCTGGAAGTTCATGGGATTGGCCCATGATAAGGAGATGAGAAACGGCTGTCTAGTTGATGAGGCTGTGGCTCAGAAGACCGTGATGGTGCAGCCTAACATGCCTCGCTTCCTGCGTGAGGGCGATAAGAGCACCATCGTGGTGAAACTCTTCAACACTTCTGACAAGAAGGTGAACGGCAATGCCCGCATGCAGATTCTGGATGCCGAAACCCAAAAGGTGGTTTGGCAGAAGACCCAGGGCTATCGTATCGATGCCGAGGGTTCTGCTACCGTCTCCTTTGATGTCCAGGGACTGAAAGAAGGCGTATATATTAATAAGGTGGTGGCTGCCGGTAATGGCTACAGCGATGGTGAACAGCATTACCTGCCGGTTTTGAGCAACCGTGAACTCGTGGTGAACACCCTGCCTATCACCCTGCATCAGAAGGGTGAGCAGAACTTCGACCTGAGCAAACTCTTCCTGAACAAGGAGGGTAAGCAGGCGAAGGGAGCAGTGGATGCGAAGGTGACCGTGGAATATACCAACAATCCAAGTTGGCTGATGGTGAAGGCGCTGCCTGCTATCAGTAATCCGGATGAGGAGGATGCCATTTCGCTGATGTCTGCCATCTACGCCAATACCATCACCACCCATATCCAGAAGCATCTCTCGCTGGAAAAACAGCCAGAGCAGAATCTCTCTCAGGAGACCATTCGCTTACAGAATCAGGTGGAAAAGCTGAAGAAGTTGCAGAACCCTAACGGTTCCTTCTCCTGGTGGAAGGGAATGAAGGGCAGCAGATACATGACAACGTCGGTAGCCGAAATGATGGTTCGTCTGAATGCCGTTGCCGGTGTTCAGAAATCCACCGCCAAGATGCTGACTTCCGCCATTGATTATCTCTCCTGGCAGACAGCACAGGAAGTAAGAGAAATGAAGAAACTGGAGGAGAAAAAGCAGAAGGTGAATCCTAGCGAACAGGCGCTGCATTATCTCTACATCCTCTCGATGGATGGCAGAAAGATGAAGCAGGATCTGGAGCAGGATAAGGCTTATCTCCTGGAAAAGATGTCGAAGATGACCGGCGATTTCACCATCTATGGCAAGGCACGTGCTGCCGTGGTGCTCGCCAAGAACTGCCAGCAGAATGCCGATTACCGCGAAAAGGCAGGCGAATATCTGCAGAGCGTGAACGAATATGCCGTTTATCGCGAGGAGATGGGCCGTTACTACGATACCCGCAAGGCATTGTACAGCTGGAGAAACTATAAGATACCAACCCAGGTATCCGTGATAGAGGCGATGCAGATGCTGAAGCCGAACGACAAGCAGACCATCGAGGAACTGCAGCGCTGGCTCCTAATGTCGAAACGCACCCAGGTTTGGGATACGCCGGTGAATACCGTGGATGCTGTCTATGCCTTTATGAAGGGCAATGAGAGCAACTGGAACAGAAAGGCTGAGAATGCCGTTCTGAAACTGGATGGCAAGCTGCTTCCGATGCCACAGGATTCTACTACGCTTGGTTATGTCAGGACTGAAAAGGCGGGTAAGGCATCTACCCTGAGCATCAACAAGAAGAGCGATTATACCAGCTGGGGTGCCGTATATGCAGAGTTCAAGCAGCCTATCAGCGAAATCGCTTCTGCCGAATCGGGCATCAAGGTGCGCCGTGTCATCGTTCCTGCTGAATCGCAGGGCAGGGGCAAGGCGCAGGCGAAGGTGGGAGAGAAGGTGAAGGTAACACTCATCATCACCGCCGACCGTGACTACGATTTCGTGAAGATTGTGGACAAGCGGGCAGCCTGTCTGGAGCCTGTCAATCAGCTGAGCGGTTACCAGTGGGGTATGGAATGTTATGTTTCTCCTAAGGATAATACAACAAATTTCTATTTTGATCGTTTATCTAAAGGTAAGCATTTCGTAGAAATGGAATATTATGTTGACCGTAAGGGCGATTACCAGTCGGGATCCTGCACGGCAGAGTGTACCTACAGTCCGGAGTTTGGTGGTCGTACGGAGGCATATAAGATGATAGTTAATAATTAATATAAGGATTGATAATTACGAATAGAATAGTATGAAACGAATGAATATATTGATGCTTTCATCGCTGTTGGCGGTGTCTGCGTCGGCACAGAAGATAAGTACTCAGAATGAGATCGTGGATTGTGGACAGGTAGTATTCCGCAAGCCGGTGACCGCTGAGTTCCTGATGAAGAATGAGGGCAGCAAACCGCTGATCATCCATCAGGTGTATAAGAGTTGCGGATGTACAGAGGTTGTGTATCCGAAGAACAGTGTGGCTCCTGGCGACAGCTTCTTGGTCAAGGCGGTGTATGATGCGAAGCAGATGGGTACCTTCCACAAGCAGATATGCCTCTATAGCAATGCATCGGAGGAACCTTTTATCCTCTCTATGCGTGGTAGGGTAGTGAGCAATGTGGTAGATTTCGCAGGTCCATATAATGAACTGCTTGGCGAATTCAAGTCGGATGCCCAGGAGGTGGAGTTTGATGACGTAAACCGTGGCGACCGTCCGGTACAGCGCATCCATATCTTCAATCCTACAGAGGAGATGATGGAACCTGTGGTAATGCATCTTCCTAACTATCTCCAGGCGACGGTTTCGCCATCCAGGGTGGCTCCTCACCGTTCTGCAGAGATTACCTTCGTGCTGGATTCGAAGAAGCTGCGTGATTTCGGCTTGAATCAGACTTCTGTTTATCTGGGTGAGCGTCCTGGTGACAAGATTGCTCCAGAGAAGGAAATCGTGGTTTCTGCCGTTCTCCTGCCAAGTTTCGACAAGTTGACTGCCGAGCAGAAGGAACTGGCTCCGAAGGTGGAACTCTCTACTACCGATCTGAATCTGGGAAGCTTCAACGGCAAGAAGAAGCGGAAGGGAGAAATCCTGGTTAGCAACCAGGGTAAGTCGGTTTTGGATATCCGAAGCATGCAGATGTTTACCATGGGCTTGCAGGTACAGCTGAAGAAGAGTAAGATTCAACCGGGAGAGACCGTGAAGATGAAGGTGACAGCCGTGGCTGCCGATCTGAAGAAGTCGCGCGCCAAGCATCCTCGTATTCTCATGATTACCAATGATCCGGAGAATGCCAAAGTTGTAATTAGAATAAATGTAAAGTAATGCAGATAGAAATAGATAATGGTAGTGGTTTCTGCTTCGGCGTAACCACTGCCATCAAGAAAGCTGAAGAAGAGTTGGAAAAGGGCAGTACACTCTACTGCCTGGGTGATATTGTGCATAATGGCATGGAGGTGGAGCGCCTGCATGAGGCGGGACTGATCACCATCGACCATGAGGAGATGAAGGAGCTTCACGGTGTGAAGGTGCTGCTTCGTGCCCATGGTGAACCGCCTGAGACTTATGCGCTGGCAGAGAAGAACAATATTGAGATTATTGATGCCACCTGTCCGGTAGTACTCCAGTTGCAGCGCCGCATCAAGAAGCAGTATGTGAGCAATCCGGAGGCGCAGATTGTCATCTTCGGAAAGAAGGGACATGCCGAGGTGCTGGGACTGGTAGGACAGACCGAGAGTCATGCCCTCGTGGTAGAGAAGTTTGAGGATGTAGAGCATCTGAAGGAAGTAGGTAAGTTGGATTTCAACCGTGATATCTATCTCTATTCCCAGACCACCAAGAGTCTGGATGAGTTCCATCGCATCATCGAGTATTGCCAGGAGCATATCGTAGAGGGCGCAACCTTCAAGAGCTTTGATACCATCTGCCGCCAGGTGGCTAACAGAATGCCAAATATCGCCTCCTTTGCCAGCAAGCATGATGTCATCCTCTTTGTCAGTGGCAGAAAGAGCAGCAATGGAAAGGTGCTCTTCAAGGAGTGCAAGAGCGTGAATGCCAACAGCTATCAGATAGAGAGTGCCGAAGAAATCAATATGGATTGGTTGAAGGGGGTGAATACCGTAGGCATCTGTGGTGCTACCAGTACTCCTAAATGGCTGATGGAAGAATGCAAGGAGAAAATCATCAAGGATACCTTATCATAAACATAAAACAGGTTATCTGATGATTCATCTTATTAAATAAAAACAGGTGATAAATCTTCTCACGAGGACTTATCACCTTCAAAAAACAGTAATTAACTCAAAATTTATAATCTATATCATTACTACCTTGTCATTATGTCTGCAAAGATAAATAAAACAACGTTTTTTTGCAAAGCCAATTCTTTAAAATGGCAGTTTTTTTATATTAAACTGAAATTTTAATATATTTTTGCAGTCGTCTTTGGCCATTCTACGACAAAGTAGCTTTTTGTTACTTTTCTGTGGCTTTTTGATACTGTTTCATCAACCATTCCTTCTGTTCCGGAATTGTCATCTCACTGTTGTCGAGTGTGATGGCATCATCAGCCTTGCGCAAAGGAGAGGTCTCACGATGGGTGTCAATATAGTCACGCTCCTCTACGTTCTTCAGAATAGCCTCGAAGTCGGCAGGCATTCCTTTCTCCTTGAGTTCATCGAAACGGCGCTGTGCTCTTACCAGAGAGCTTGCCGTAACGAAGATCTTCAGTTCTGCGTTAGGGAAAACGGTGGTACCGATGTCACGGCCATCCATCACGATGCCCTTGTCTTCGCCCATCTTCTGCTGCTGGGCTACCAATGCCTCTCTTACGAATGGGATGGCTGCCACTGGACTTACGTGATTGGAAACCTCCAGCGAGCGGATCTCCTTTTCTACCAACTCACCGTTGAGGTAGCAGTCTGGGCGACCGGTTTCGGCGTTGAACTTGAAAGAGATGTGGATGTTTGGCATCTCAGCCTCTAACTCTGCTACCTTTACCTTGCCATCTTCATCGAAGAGCTGGTGGCGCAGGGCGTAGAGCGTAACTGAGCGATACATGGCACCTGTATCTACATACACATATCCGATTTCCTTGGCAAGATCCTTTGCCATGGTACTCTTTCCACAAGAAGAGTAACCGTCAATTGCTATTGTAATCTTCTTCATGTTTTTAAATCTGAAAAGTTTATCTGTTCTATAAATCTGTATTCTATAATCCGTATTCTATAATCTGTAGTCGATATTCAGCAGCAGACTATTACTGCTGACATGGTATTTGCCGTAGGCGATGTTGAGATGGAAGCGCTCCAGATTGATACCGCCACCCAACGACCATCCGGCTCCATGGCTGCTGGTCTCATCTTCTCCGTTTACGATTTTCATTTCATCGTGGCGTCGGAAGTTGTAGCCGGCTCCCACCCAGAGGCTTTCGCCCAACAGCAGGTCGGCACCTAATACAGCATGGTTTCTGATTCCCTTATCCCAATGGTTCAGATTCACCAAGGTGGCTGAAACGCGGAAGGGTGTATTGATGAAGTGCTTGCTGACACCCACCTGTAGGTCTATCGGCATCTTCTCGTATTCTTCATCATAAGCCTTGAGCTGTCCACCCAGGTTTCTGGCTACAGCTGAAACCGACCACTCTTCTTCCGAATCGTAGTAGTTGAGTCCCAGATCCACCCCCATGGCGATGGAGTTGTAATCACCGATATACGAGGTGATGAATTTGGCGGTGATACCACCCACGATGCGTTCGCTGAGCAGGTAGGAGAAAGTACCCGCCAGGCAGATATCCTTAGCCGAGAATTCCCCCATCTGGATGTTGTTCTCATCGGTCTGCTTCATCTTGCCATAATCCACATACTGCGCCGATACCGCCCACGAAGCCTTCTCTCCGGCGATGCGGTTGAATGAAGCTGATGCCATATTCACCCCCTTCATATAGTTCATGTAGTTGAAGTTGAGGGTACGGTCGTTCACCGAAACCAGCAGGGCTGGGTTATGGAAAGCAAGTGCCGCATCATCTTCTATCAAGGTGATGTTATCGCCTCCCAAGGCAGCAGCATGGGCACTGACGGGGAGTCGGAGGAAGTTATACCCCGTCTGACTCTCTTGAGCCCCCATTTTTGTCGCGAAAAGCGTCAATATAATGGAAAAAACAACTTTTTTCATTTAAAATATCTAATTCTTTGGCAAAGATACGGCTTTTTTGAGAAATAAGACGTAAATTTGCAATGTTTTCGTAGAAAATAACGAAAGAGAATGTAAAATATTGCAGTTTGGACCCCAAAAACGGGTGAACAAGTCTGCAAATAGTAGATAATAGATAATAGATATTGTGGAAATAAAGAAATCAGATCGTGCACAGTTGGAGGACAAGCGGGTAACCTTTTTCCTGCTGGGACTCCTTATTGCCTTTACGCTTCTTTTTGTAGGATTGCAATATTCCAGAAATCCGCAGGGAGATGACGACTGGGCTGAGAACTTTGAAGATCTTTCGCAAGATATGGAAATGTCAACTCCGCCCGACCAGAAAGATATGGTGAGTGCGGAGGCTATGGCGAAGGCACCTGCCTCGCAGGCTATCACCCAGGAGGTGAAACCTACCGAGCAGCAAATGGTCAAGAAGACTCCGGAAAAGATCAGCACTACTACCAGCGAGCTGGTAATCGGTGATGGCTCGGGTGTAGTAGAAGGGGCTGACGTCAAGGAGGCGGCTCCTGAGACGGCGGTGGATCCGGCAGATACACAGGCTGAGGCTCCTATCAAGTTTACCGTGGTGCAGAAGATTCCGGAGTTTCCGGGAGGCTGGTCGGCATTTATGCAATGGCTCACCAAGAACCTGAAGTATCCGCAGGTGGCACAGAATAACAAGGTACAGGGCACGGTGGTGGTTACCTTCATCGTGAACAAGGATGGAAGCATCGCCAATACCAAGGTAAGTACCTCGGTGGATGCTGCCCTTGATGCTGAAGCGCTCCGCGTGATGAAGATGATGCCCAAATGGAAACCGGGTATGGACAAGAACAAGGTGTGCCGTACCATGATTGCTATTCCGGTGGTATTCCAGTTATAAAAGATAAAATAACTGAATACTCAATTTCAAGACAGATTATAAATCAGATATTATAAATTAGAAATATGATAGATATGAAGACATCAGAAGAATTATTGGTAATGGTGAATGATTTCCTGGCAAATCTCCCATACAATCGTAAACCATTGTCGCTTTACGAACCGGTGAAGTACGTACTCTCTTTAGGTGGAAAGCGTATTCGCCCTGTTTTAATGCTCTTGGGATACAATCTCTTCAAGAATGATCCTGAGAAGATTCTGATGAATGCGATAGCTCTTGAGACTTATCACAACTATACTCTCTTGCACGACGACCTGATGGATAATGCTGACCTCCGTCGTGGTCATGAGACCGTACACAAGAAGTGGGATGCCAATACGGCTATCCTCTCTGGTGACAGTATGTTGGTGTTGGCTTACGAGAGAATGGCACAGTGCGACGATCAGCATCTTGCCAAGGTGATGAAGCTCTTTACTACTACTGCCCTTGAGATTGGAGAGGGACAGCAGTATGATATGGAGTTTGAGAACCGCAATGATGTGAAGGAAGAGGAATATATCGAGATGATTCGCCTCAAGACCAGTGTGCTTCTGGCTTGTGCCCTGAAGATTGGTGCCATCCTGGCTGATGCTTCTGCTGAGGATGCTGACAATCTCTATAAGTTTGGCGAGCAGATTGGCTTGGCTTTCCAGCTGCAGGATGATTTCCTCGATGTATATGGTGATTCCAAGGTGTTCGGTAAGGCTATTGGTGGTGATATCACTTCCAACAAGAAGACTTTCATGCTCATCAATGCCTTCAACCATGCCAACGATGCTCAGCGTGCTGAACTCCAGAAATGGGTGGATGCCAAGGAATTCGACCGCAATGAGAAGGTGGCTGCTGTTACTCGTCTCTATAATGAGATCGGTATCGACAAGATGGCACAGGATAAGATTGCCTATTACTTCGAGCAGAGCAAGAAGTATCTTGATGCAGTGAATGTGCCTGCTGAGCGCAAGGAAGAGTTGGCGAAGTATGCACAGAAAATGATGAAGCGCCAGTACTAATCATCAAGTTCAAAGTAAAGAAGTTCAATGTTCAAAGTAATAGATACGCATACTCATCTCGATGCAGAAGAGTTTGATGAGGATAGAGCGGAAGCTTTCGCTCGTGCCAGGGAAGCGGGGGTAGGCAAGGTGTTCTTGCCTGCCATCGACGTGAAGACCACGCACGCAGTCCTGGCATTGAGTCGGGAATATCCGGGTTATGCCTATCCGATGATCGGTTTGCATCCTGAAGAGGTGAAGGCTGACTGGAAGGATCAGCTGGCTGAACTCAGGAAGATATTGGAGGAACATCGCATAATAGGCAATGCCAATCCTGCAGGCGATTCTCCTCGGATTTCCGATTTCATAGCCATTGGCGAAATCGGACTGGATTATTACTGGAGCCGTGAGTTTGAGCAGGAGCAGTTGGAGGCATTCGAGGAACAGGTGAAATGGTCGGTAGAAACCCGTCTCCCTCTGATGATTCATTGCCGCAAGGCACAGAACGAGATGGTGCACTTGCTTCGTCAATATCAGAAAGACCTGCCTGGTGGCGTGTTCCACTGCTTCACCGGCAATCAGAAGGAGGCTGAAGAGCTTCTCTCTTTCGATAACTTCGTGCTGGGTATCGGCGGTGTTTCTACTTTCAAGAGCAGTCATCTCAGAGAAGACCTCCCTGCCGCGGTTCCTATGAATCGCATCATCCTGGAGACCGACAGTCCTTATATGGCTCCCGTGCCTTATCGTGGCAAGCGCAATGAAAGCGCCTTCGTGATAGAAGTGCTCAAGACTCTGGCGAAAGCATACGGAGTGAGTGAGGAGGAATTCGCTGAACAGACGAATAAGAATGTAGAAAGCGTCTTTCACCTGAATTAAATCAGGAAAGCGTCTTTCCCCTATGAAATAATAAAAATTATAAGCTTAATATTAAAACCAAACGATTCATTATGACTAGAAAAGTGATTTTGGCTGCTATGTTGATGGCAGCATTTGCACAGGGCACTCAGGCACAAGACCTGAGCGGCCAGCGTTCTGAAAAGCAGGACGTGCACATGATTCCTGGTAAGAAACTGGATCATCACGGACTCATCGTGAGTCCTACACCACATCTCCTGAATGTGGATGCTGCTAACCGACTCGACCTGCAGAAGGGTGTCAAGGTGATTGACAAGAAAGGTAAGTTTGCGGATGATGTGAAGTTCCTGACCGCTAACGCCAAGGGCATTCGCCTGACCATCGATTTCGGTGAGAAACTTGCTGCTAAGGCTGGCGTGAAGCCTGTATCGGGTGCTTACAGCCTGAAGGCTGATGCCAAGGGTATCCAGATTGTGGGATACGATGAGCGTGGCGCTTTCTATGGCTTGCAGACCTTGCGCCAGATTGTAAACAGCGAGATGGCAAAGGGCCAGATGCCTTATACCACTTGCAACGACTACCCTGATCTTCCAAACCGTGGTGTGGTAGAAGGTTTCTATGGTGAGCCTTGGTCTCATCAGGTGCGTCTTTCCCTCATCGATTATTATGGAAAGAACAAGATGAACACCTATCTCTATGGTCCAAAGGATGATCCTTATCACAGCTGCCCTAACTGGCGCTTGCCTTATCCGGAGAAAGAGGCTAAGAACATCAGCGAACTCGTACAGGCTTGCCGTCGCAACCGTGTAGATTTCGTGTGGGCTATCCATCCTGGACAGGATATCAAGTGGAACGAGGAAGACTATCAGAACCTGGTTCACAAGCTTGACTTGATGTACGACCTCGGTGTACGTTCTTTCGCTATCTTCTTTGATGATATTTCCGGCGAGGGTGCCAACCCAGTGAAGCAGTCTGAACTCTTGAACCGCCTGGCTAAGGAGTTTGTGAAGGCTAAGGGCGATGTTACACCGCTCGTGATGTGTCCTACCGATTATACCCGTCTCTGGGCAAATCCAAAGCCAACCGGTTCTCTGGCTATCTTCGGTAACACCCTCGATCCATCCATCAATGTATTCTGGACAGGTGATGTGGTATGTAGCGACTTGACCCGCGAGACGCTCGACTGGGTGAACTCCCGTATCAAGCGCCCTGCTTATTACTGGTGGAACTTCCCTGTAACCGATTATGCACGCCATATCATCATGCAGGGTCCTACCTACGGTTTGCAGACCGACCTGACCAATAAGGATCTCTGTGGTTTCGTGAGCAACCCGATGGAGCATGGAGAAGCTTCCAAGCTGGCTCTCTACGGTGTAGCTGACTATGCATGGAATATCGCCAACTATAATCCGCTCGACAACTGGGAGCGTGGTCTGGTAGATCTGACTCCAGAGGCACACGAAGCTTATCGCACATTCGCTATGCACTCATGTGATACAGAAACCGGTTATCGCCGTATCGAATCATGGGAGACCAAGAGCTTCCGCATCGACAACTTTACGGATGCTGAGTTCAATGCTTTGCAGAAGGAATTTGAAAAGGTGAAGAATGCACCTGCTCAGATGGAGGCAAACTGCAAGAATGCCTTGCTGATGAAGGAACTCCGTCCTTGGTTGACTGAGTTTGGCAAATTGGGTAACCGTGGCTTGAAGACCATGCAGCTCATCAAGGAGTACAAGGCTGGTAATGACCAGGCATTCTGGGATGGCTATGTCAACAACCGTATGAGCAAGGAAGATGTGGCTGCTTACGAGAAGCATAAGTCTGGAACCATGGTATTGCAGCCATTCTATGAGCAGTCTATGGATGATATGGCTTCTGGCTTCTTCAAGAAGTTGACTGGCAAGGTGCCTGCTTTCTATAAGGGTATCGGTACATACGCAACCTTGAAAACTACCCAGAGCAAGGCGATGTTTGACAACGATTCTACTACCTATTATACATCAGGAAATAGTCAGAACACTGGCGACTGGATTGGTGCAGACTTAGGTTGTGTTCGTTCTGTTTCTGAGGTAAGAATCCTCCAGGGCCGTAATTCTGTAGATGATGTGGATTACTTCGACAACACCGTTTTGGAGTATTCTCTTGACAAGAAGGAGTGGAAAGCGCTTACCGGTGAGTTGAAGAAGCAGTATGTCATCAACTGGAAGACCGATTCTCCTGTTGAGGCTCGTTATATCCGCATCAAGAAGTTGAAGTCTGACAAGCGCAACTGGGCTGCAGTCCGTACTTTCGAGGTGAACCCAACTACTCCAGATCGTTTGAGCTTTACTGTAGAGGCTAAGGATATGCAGGCAGCGATGTATGGTTTCGATGAGAACCCTTGCACCTCATTCATCAACGAGGGTACCCTTACCATGGGTGTAGAAAAGAATGTAAAGGGTTACACCCTGCTGTTGAAGTTGGCTCCAGGCAAATCATTGGTTTGTCGCCAGCTGAATGCCAAGGGCAAGGTATTGGCAACAACCAACATCGATCAGTCATTCTGCAAGATAGAATTGGTGAAGAAGGCTGCCAAGCTTCAGCTGGATGGTTCAGCCGAAATCTTCGAGATTATTCCTGAAAAATAAGATTGGAAATTTGATTATACTCCTAGGCAGGGGATAACAAATAACCAATACGCCCTGAAAGGGCAGAAGCTCCTAGCCCAGGGCATCGCCCTGGGTTAAACATGCAATCAACAAGTCGCCCTGAAAGGGCAAAAGCTTTAAAATAGATGCTTTTGCCCTTTCAGGGCGCTTGTTTTATACGTTCTCTAGTTAAAGAAATGTAAAAAGCAAACGAATATGTGGATTTTCGAATAAAAAGTGATAATTTTGTACTTCGGAACTGGAAAGGTGCTCGAGTGGCTGAAGAGGCACGCCTGGAAAGCGTGTATTCCCCTAAAGGGAATCGGGGGTTCGAATCCCCCTCTTTCCGCTTTTTTATATATATAATAAGGTATATATGATTATGAAGAAAAATACAGCTATTGCGCGTTTCGCAATATTCATTTTCACAGTAATGTGTTCTCTGCCTGTCATGGCACAAGACGAGAATATCGGATTTCATCAAGCTCTTAAGACGAAGTTCATAGAGGGTAATGCCGGCTTTATGTCGCTCGTTGCCATCGCTCTCATTGTGGGTCTGGCTTTCTGTATTGAGCGCATCATCTATCTCAGCCTTTCTGAAATCAATGCCAAGAAGCTGATGCAGGATATCGACCAGAAGGTAGAGGCTGGGGATGTGGAAGGTGCCAAGGAACTTTGCCGCAATACCCGCGGACCTGTAGCTTCTATCTGCTATCAGGGATTGATGCATATAGATGAGCATCTCGATGATATCGAGCGCTCGGTAAGTGGATATGGTACCGTGCAGGCTGCCAACCTGGAAAAAGGATGTTCCTGGATCAAGCTCTTCATCGCCATGGCTCCTTCCCTCGGATTTCTGGGTACGGTGATTGGTATGGTGATGGCTTTCGACCAGATTCAGCAGGCGGGAGATATCAGTCCTACCATCGTGGCTTCGGGTATGAAGGTGGCGCTGATTACTACCATCTTCGGTATCATTGTAGCCTTGATTCTGATGGTGTTCTATAACTATATCCTTTCCAAGGTAGAACATCTCACCAGTCAGATGGAAGAATCGGCTGTAACTTTGATGGATATTATCGCCAAGAATAAGTGAAGAGTGAAGAAACAACGTTCAAAGTTGAAAGTTCCATGTTGAAAGTTCAAAGTTCAAAGTTCAAAGTTCAAAGTAACAAGTCTGCCGAACAGATATCTCAGAAGGTTTTCCGTCTGATGATAGGTTTGGCTGTGCTGGTTTTCGGTCTGTTCTATCTGATTGGCTATGATTTGCCTTTCGATGAGAACCCCGACTTCAATGCCCCTCTTTTTACTGATGTGCTCATCTTCCTGATGTGGCTTTTCCTGATAGGAGGAGTAGGCTTGGCTGTCTATTCGATGGTGAAGGATTACCGGAGCAGCAAGTCGGAAGCTGTGGTGAATGGTGTGCCGGTGCGTCGTATCTTCCGTATCACCTGGCTTACCTTGCTGGCAGTTCTGATTCTTACCTTCCTCTTGGGAGGTTCCGATCCGATGCTCATCAATGGCGAGAACTACGCCGACTGGTTGTGGCTGAAACTTTCAGATATGTTTGTCATCACCTCGCTGCTGATGTTGCTGGCAGGCATAGGAGCCGTTTGCTTCGGTGCCACCCGATATATCCGAAAGAAGCAGTAACAGCCTGTAATTATCAATCAAAAAAAATAGTTAGTATCATATCATAAAGCAATGCTGATAAGAAGGAATCGTAACGAAACCCCGGGATTGAATACCACCTCAACAGCCGACATCTCGTTTATGCTGCTGATATTCTTCCTTGTAACCACATCCATGGATGTGGATAAGGGATTGTTGCGCCAGCTGCCTTCGCCTGAACCTCAGAAGAAGGAACAGCAGGAATCGGTGGTGGATAAGAACAGTCTGATGGCGATTCATCTTACGGCTGGAGATACGCTGCTGGTGAACAACCAGCCGATGAAGCTGGAAGATCTGAAGCAGGAAACCGTCCGCTTGGTGCATCGCCTGGGTAAGAAACATCTGATTTCCATTGAGAGCGACCGTGATGCCAACTACAACCTTTATTTCCAGATGCAGAATGAGTTGATGGAAGCCTATGCGCAACTTCGCAATGAGGCAGCCCAGAAGAAATATCATAGAGACTTTGCGCTTTTGAACAATGATCAGAAGGAGCAGGTGCGTAAGATCTGTCCTCAGCGCATTACGGAGTCGTATGCCAATGCGATGACTCATGAAGACAAGAGTGTAGATGCTGATGCGGAAGAGAAACAGGAAACCCAGTCTGCTCAGGAGAAAGGAGGCTCCAAATGATGAATTTTCGTAAAAAATCGCATTCGGTTCCGGAATTGAATACGTCATCTTTGCCGGATCTGATTTTCTCGGTACTCTTTTTCTTTATGATCGTTACCCATATGCGACAGGTTACCTTAAAGGTGGAATGCCGTATGCCGGAAGGAAAGAATCTCACACGCCTGACCAAGAAGTCGGCTGTAAGTCATATTTATATAGGAAAGCCAACCAAGGATCTGCAGGGCAAATACGGCTCAGGTACCCAGATACAGATGAACGACAAGTTTGCCAGTGCTTCTGATGTGCAGGATTATATCTCTGCCGAGAAGAAGCGGATGTCGCCTGAAGACCAGAAACTGATGACCGTTTCCATCAAGGCAGACCAGGACACCAGGATGGGAGTGATTACCGATGTGAAGCAGGCACTGCGCCAGGCAAAAGCATTGAAAATAAGCTATTCTGCTGTAGAAAATAGGAAATAATATGCTCTAAAAGGAAAAATAATATTAATTTATTATTTTTTTTATTAGAAAAGTTGCTTTTTTTAAAGAAAAGTGCTACCTTTGCAGGCAAATAATAATTAATTATGGCAAAACAAGTATTAGATTCATTAGATAGGCATATTCTGAAGCTGATTTCTCAGGATGCCCGAATCCCATTTCTGGAAGTAGCACGTGCTTGTAATGTAAGCGGTGCTGCCATTCATCAGCGTGTAGCTAAACTCACTAACCTTGGCATTATTAAAGGCTCTCAATTTGTTATCGATCCAGAGAAGATTGGTTACGAAACCTGTGCATATATGGGGTTGTTCCTCAAGGAACCTGAGAAGTTTGATCAGGTGGTAGAAGAACTCAAGAAGATTCCTGAGGTAGTAGAGTGTCATTATACTACGGGCGGTTTTGATATGTTCATCAAGATTTATGCAGTCAACAACCACCATCTCCTGGAGATTATCCACGATAAGTTGCAGCCATTGGGTCTTTCCAGAAGCGAGACCATCATCTCCTTCAATGCAGCCATCGACCGTCAGCTTTCTCTGAAGGATATCCAGCAGGTTGCTGATGAGGATGATGAGACAACAGAAGAATAGGAATTTATTTTCTGATATAGGTGAGGAATGAGAACGACAATCCGTTTTCATTCCTCATTTCTTTTTCCGTCACTTCCCAGGCAGAACTGTCGATGGCAGGGAAGAAGGTATCTGCCTGTTCCGGCTCCTTATCTACGAGGGTGAGATAGAGTTTCCGGGCAGCAGGAAGAGCCTGGCGATAGATGCTTTCTCCGCCAATGATGAAGATTTCTTCCGGACTGGCTATTCCTGTATCTTCCTTGGGGGCAGACAAGGTATCGCCTTGCGCAGCCCTGAGTGCTTCTTCCAGGGTAGGATATACTTCGCCCCCATCTATCTCTTTCAGACTTTTAGAGACAACGATGTTGCGGCGATGTGGAAGAGCACCGTTAGGGAGAGATTCAAATGTCTTTCTGCCCATCACGATGGTATGCCCCGTGGTAAGTTCACGGAAGCGGACCATATCTGATGGTAAATGATAGAGCAGTCGGTTCTGGTAGCCGATGGCTTTATTGTCTTTAGAGATACAAGCGATGATGCTGATCATATTCATTCCTGATGATTGGTTCTTCTTGATGAATTCTTATCTTGTTTCTTGATACTTATTTCTTGCTGATTACACAGGGTTCTTCCGGCACGTGGCTGCTCTTGATTTTCCACTCTTGTGGATAGAGGTTGTTGGCACGGTTGCCGATGTTCTTCTCCCAGCCCAGAGGCATCTGCTGATAGGCAACGAGCACGTAGCCTTTGGGGGTGTCTGCAGGAAGATTCACAGCCTCTTTGCGCAGGTAGCGGATGGCATCCTCGTAGGAGAGTTCTACCTGTGGGAAGGCCTCTGTGTTGAGTTCGGTGGAGAGTGCCAGACTCTGGTCGGGAATGATGTCTTTGCCCTTGCTTGTTCCCAGTTTGATGCCGGCATATATCACCTTCAGGTTTCTGGCAGCATCCTCATAGATGGCTTTCCATCGGCTTGGGATGGCATAGAAGTTATCGTCTTCGGTTATCGTTTCATAGTCGGAAGACTTCAGCCAGTCTGTTGGAACCTGCAGACTCTTTCCCTTGTTTCCTCTGTTCTTTCCTTTATCCTTGTTCTTGTCTTTCTTCTTCTTTTTATCCTCCTTCTCCATTTCCGGTTCTCCCTCTTTTCTGAGTACAGCGAGGAAGATGCCTTCTCCGCGGGTCTTGCCTGGGAGGAAACGATAGACTGGGATGTCTGTGCCTATGAGATTGCCCGTGATATTCCATGCTTCATCGATATCGTTGAGTGCAATAGCATCAGCCCCCAGCTCCTCACAGATCCAGGCGATATTCTCTTCGTCTTCGTGGGCATTGAAGGTGCAGGTAGAGTAGATGAGGAGACCGCCTGGTTTCAGGCAGTTCCAGATATCGCTTACGATTTCACGCTGCAGATGCCAGCAGTTGTCCACATTCTGCAGGCTCCATTCGCTGATGGCGCCATCATCCTTGCGGAACATACCTTCGCCGGAGCAGGGAACATCAGTGAGGATGACATCAAACTGAAGCTTCGACTTCTTGTAGTCGCGTGGATAGTTGTTGGTGACGATCATATCGGGATGGCCGAACTTCTGGATATTCTCTGCAAGAATCTGCGATCGGGTGCGCATCGGTTCGTTGCTGAAAAGAAGGCTGCCTTCCGGCAGGGCAGCACGTACGGCGGTAGATTTTCCACCTGGAGCCGCACAGAGATCGAGCATCATCACGGGTTCGTGAACGAGTTGTCGGATCACCAGGTCCACGAACATGGAAGAAGCCTCCTGCACGTAATACTTTCCGGCATGGAGCCAGGGATCGAAGGTGAAGTTAGGACGGGTGGAGAGATAGCGGCCGGTGGAAGGGCACCATGGAATCGGTTCGCCCGCAGCATCTTCTCCCTCCTTGCATTTGAAAGGATTGAGGCGGATACTGGTAGGTGCTTCTCCCTCGGTGATGCCCTGTTTCAGTTGCTGGAACAGTTCATCGCCCATCAACTCTTGGGTATATTGGATGAAATCTTCTGGTAATGTCTTCATATTATGCCTTTATTCTTGATTTTGTTTGCAAAAATAAGAAAAATTTCGTTTCTTTGCAACTAATTTCCCAAGAGATGCGTCTAAGACATAGAAAAAATAATAAATAACAAGGTAAAACTATAAAAATATTGTTAGATATGAAGAAAGCGATATTAACATTGGCGCTCATCATGAGCATCGGAGCTACCCAGGTATCTCTGGCATCTTCGGCTCCAAAACATCGTTATCGTCCAACTACCCAACAGGTGGATAAGCAGGCTACTTCCGGACAGGCATCCGCAGCTCAGGATGAGGAGGCGATTGCTGCCTATTCTGATACTACCGCAACGGATACTACCGACTATGCTGATGTAGATGACAATGAAAACCATTCTTATCATTCCAAGTATAGTCTGGGCAACTATGATGATCCTTTCGATTTCATCGGTTCGGTATTTGGTGGCGGGGCGCTGTCAGTTGTCGTCATCTTCTGTATCATCTTCGGTCTGCTGTTTGTCTTTGCTCCGCTGATCATCGTGTTCCTGGTTATCAGATATCTGATTCGCCGCCACAACGACCGGATGAAGTTGGCGGAGATGGCGATGGAGAAGGGCATCAATGTTCCGGAAAGCGACCGTCCGATTGACAAACAGAGCGATGAATATCTGGTGAAGCGAGGATTGAGAAATGCCTTCCTGGGAGCTGGCTTGTGCGCCATGTTCGCTTGGTGGGAGGCTGACTTCCTGGCTGGTATCGGAGCCTTGGTCTTCTTCTATGGATTGGGACAGACCCTGATAGGTTCACTTCCTGCTATCAAGGATTGGTGGAGAAACCGCCACGGCGATCAGGGCACAGGTTATAATGGAACTCCGGTGTAAAAATCAAACAACAGTTATTAGTTAATATATATAGTGGAAAAGTTATCCGATATTTCTCTCGTCACGAAGGTGGTGATGCTTCACGACCGCAAGTCGTTCGACTTGCTGGTCAAGAAGTATCAATCACCTGTTCGTGGGTTCTTCCTACGGCAGACGCTGGGGGATGCGCAGCTGAGTGACGACTTGGCGCAGGATACCTTTGTGAAGGCTTATACCCATCTGGCAAGTTTTAAGGGTACAGCCAGCTTCTCCACTTGGCTTTATCGTATCGCCTATAATGTGTGGTATGATTATACCCGCAGTCATAAGGAAACACAGGATATTGATACACCGGCGGTTGCCCGGCAGAATGCGCAGGGAGTGAATGCCGGACTGAAGATGGATTTGCTCAATGCCCTGCGGATATTGAGCGAGAACGAACGGACATGCATCACGCTGCAGCTGATGGATGGTCTCTCTATAGATAAGATAGCAGAAGTGACGGGAATGGCGCAAGGCACCATCAAGTCGCATCTCTCTCGTGGAAAACAGAAACTTGCAAGTTACTTAAAGCATAATGGTTATGACCGATAAAATGATAGATAATAGAAATGGTAGGAAGCTTGAACCGCTGAGCGCCACAGACGATCAGCTTCTTCAGGCTTTCTTTGCCGATAACAGAATGGAGGAGATTCCGGATGATGGATTCTCTGATAGGGTGATGCAGGCATTGCCGGGTCTTGATCCAGAAAAGACCGTGCTGACTCTTGATCAGGATCAGGCTTTGGCTAAGCGTCTTCGATTGGAACATCTGTGGACGGCAGTCTGTGTGGCAGTCGGCGTAGTGGCTGCTGTGGTTTGCCAGGGATGGGAGCAGATACAGGGCTGGCTCTTCTCTATGAAGATCGATTTCCTGCTTACCGGTTCCCGTGCCCTTACCCATGTGCTTGATACAATCATGCAGACGCAGAATCTCCTGATGCTGCTCGCCGGCATTTTCGTTCTCATCATGGTTTGGGGATATAATGAGCTGGCGGATGCCAGATGATAGGAATATAGGTATAAAACATATCCGATAACTCTCTGGCTAAACAATATGTGTTAAATTTGGGGAGTGGCATACAGAAAATGATAAAATCTGACACGTAATCCAACTATTTTTCGTACTTTTGCAAAAAGTTATCTCTATACGATTAAGATTATGCACAACAAGAACCTATCGACTTGGCTTCCACAACCGTCATGTATGGTTGCAGCTGAGGACATAAAGTAGAACAGAATTTATGAAACCGGATGGTACGAGTTCTTTTTCTACAGCCGACGAGAAACTTGTTTCTCCAGAGGGCAACCACGTTACAGAGCCAGACGTAAAGACTGGTCCTGCGATAAAGAAGTATCGTCACTCGGATGGAACAACCTGGTCTTACATCTTCGTTCACAACAGTAAAGTGAAGAAGTTGGAAATGCTGTTGGAGGAGGACGGAAGAACCTATTTCGTGCATAAGACAGTCCGCTATTTCAGAAAACAAGGCAAACATAAGGTACGGCATCAGGAAGTGCCGACCGTCAGCGGTCTGGTCTTCTTCCAGGGTTATCCTAAAGAGATACAAGCCTATCTCGATCAGTACTTCCCAAACGTTCGCCTATGCAAAAATTGTAGCACAGGCAAGGTGGCAGAGATCCCCGATGCGCAGATGCAACCCTTCATGCGTGTCGCAGAGACATCACCTGATCGCATCCGTTTCCTGCTCCATCCTTACCATTATTATGCTCGCAACCGCATCCTCCTCCGTATCACTACAGGTGAGTTGGCAGGACTGGAAGGTTACATCATCCGTATCGACCGTGACCGCCGCCTGGTGATGGACGTCGGTGGACTGAGCGTAGCCATCAGCGGTGTTCATGCCGAGCATTTTGAGGAAGTGGAGCCAGACAAGACACGACTAGCCAACGAGGAAATCTTCTACCAGCGCAACCTGCAGGAACGGCAAGTGCTGATAGACCGCTATTTCCATCCAGTGAAAGACGACAAGGAAGTGGCGTTACAGGCAGAAAACATCGACTATCTGAGAAAGTACGCCTTGGATGAGTTGTCAAACACCCGAATCACCCACAATGACGCATGGAACATCTATTCCTTCATCATAGAGGAGATAGGTTACTATTATTCCCCATTCGTAGAACAGTTCAAGGAACACCTCGACCCCATCATGCGTGAAGGGAGCAAGGTACTCCAGGAAATGGAACGGATTATCTCAAGTCCTCATATCACTCCAAACAACAAGCCGAGATATGAGAGTGATTATCAAAGACTCCTGTCGCAATATGAATATCTGTTCTAATCGAAAAAACACCCCGAAAATTTGGTAGTTTCATAGAAAACCCTTATATTTGCAGGCAATAATTAGAATATTACGATTATGGCAACATTGGTACTCGATAATACATTATATCAAGGCTATGCAACGATAGCAGAGCAGAATAACATCAGTGTGACTGATGCTATGGCAGAAGCTTTGCGATTATTGAAGCAACAGCTGAAAAAGAAGCCAAGCCTTTCGTTAAGGCAACGACTTGAGAAGCGAATTCTTGAACTTCGAGATTTGCCAGCGAATTGGGATTACGCAGGTTCCCCTTCCATATCATCAGAAGCATGTGATTATTCTCAGAAGGTTGTTTCATCCTGTAGCGAATCATTGCTTCAGGGATTAGCAATATTCCCAAATACCAATGGCTATATATTAATGCAATGGAAGACCTCCAAAGGAGATGCCTGTTTATCTATTCTTAGTGATAGGATAGTGTATGATGTCAATTATGGAGAGATAGAGAAGGAAGGTATCCTCCCTCTTTCAGAACTCTCTAAATTTTTGGAAGTCTTAAAGAACATAGCCTAATGGAATGTGATATAACATTTGAGAAACCAGTATTGAAAGATATAGAGGAGATTGCTCGATTGTTGTCTTCTCCAGCCTTTTATGATGAAAATACCCATCAGTTGAATTTTGCGGCATTTAATCTTCGACGTTTTACGAATGGTGAAGTAGAGTCTTATGTCTCATTGTCCAGGCTGTCTTTTATAGACCAAAAGCATTTGAATAAAAAAGGTAAGTATGTTTTTAAAAGGACAGAAAGCCATTATGTGGGTTATGCTCTTTTTACTCCAAGGTATTTAGCAAATTTACATGATAGATTAAGAATATATCCTGTTAAAGCAGGTCTTAATGATCATTGTGGTATGTTTTTCTTGGGTAAGGATAAGAAGATAGTTTGTGATGACTTGACGATTCGTCCTTATACATTAAAGACATTACGTTCTCTTTGTGATTTATTACAAGACAGGGTGGTTCTAAAATAGGGGTAGTATCCAGCACCTTTAGCAAGATAATAGGAAGGCGGTCCCATCCCGCACAACCTGGCAAGACCTTTGATTGGTCCGCCAACCCTATAGCGCAGCGGTTCTGAGCACCGGAGGGCGGTTACATCCCCTGTCCCCTGAGGGGAAAGGGGCTTGGGGAAAGCGGTGGAGCCCTCTTTAAGGGTAAAGAGGGACGGGGTGATTTTCGAAAAACCTCATTCGAGCGACGACAAGCGCAGAGCGATACTGCAATGGGGAACAAATATAACTTTTTTCAAAAACTGATAGGTGTAACTACTTATAATATAATGGGGACGCTGTATTGGTGATATAAGGAAGTCAGTCAGAATCTCCTGATTGTGGAATTTTCTTACAAATTCAAGATTTAATCTCTTCAAAACTTACGGATTTCCGACCAGGAAATCTTTCTTGGAGAATATCCGAAATATGGTAAAAATGCATAAATGTCAGTAAGTCAGTATGTTATCTAAGTTTGTTGATTCCGCCAAAAAATCAGAATTCTGTAGTTGTACAACTAAGACCCTTATAGTTGTACAACCATAACTCCAGAGTTGTACAACCATAGCACATATAGTTGTACAACTGCAGACTTACGGTCGTACAACTATAGGTCATTCGTTCTGCAAAGAGCATAGAATACGGTATAAATCCGGCAGATTTAGCTCCTTATGGCTTTCTAGATTGAAAATTTTAAATTTGCGATAATTTAGAAAAGATATTTGATAATGGCATATTTTCATGCCGAGTTGTATTCCGTCTTATTTGGAAGGACTAACCTCCGACCAATGAAGACAGCTTAGATGTAAAGATTCGTCAAGGCATCGATTCAATCTTCTTCTCCATCTACCAAGTTCTAACACATAGCTATGTGAATAAAATCTGCGTGAGATTAGGGCAAGAAGTAAAAACTCCTCTAAAAATTTGGTAGTTTCACAGAAAACCCTTATCTTTGCTACGAATTAAATATTGAAGTTATGGCACAGTTAACATTACAGGTAGATAGCCCATCTTTGTTGGAGCAATTAAAGAATGTCCTCTCTCTTATGAGAGGCGTTAAAATAGTTTCAGACACCCCTGTTTCAAGGAGTGCTGCTTTGGAAGATGTTCCAAACGCAGAAACTTTGGCTGCAATGAAAGAGGCAGAGAGTGGTTATGATGCAGGAGTAGTTCGAGTAGATAGCTTAGAAAGTTTCATGGCATCAATGGAGGAATAGAGTTTATGAAAGAAATTCGAAAGACCTCGCAGTTCAAGAAAGATTATAAGCGTTTTAAGAATGATAAAGAATTTGTAGAAACGCTTATGGGGATAGTTAAGCTTTTGGCAGAAGGCAATCAGATACCGGAAGAATATAATCCTCATCCTTTGAAAGGTAACTGGAAGAACTATATGGAATGCCATATAGAGAATGATACGCTTTTAATTTGGTTTGATAAGAACAATAACGCAATAGAATTAGTTCGTTTAGGTTCTCATTCTGAGCTTTTTGGGAAAGGTCGTAAAAGATAAATATTAAGTTGTCCCATCCCGCACAACCTGGCGAGACCTTTGATGGTCCGCCAACCTTATAGCGTAGCGGTTCTGAGCACCGGAGGGCGGTTACATCCCTAATCCCTATGGTAGGGATTTAGGGCTTGGGTATAGGGTAAGGACCCTCCCGCTGGGGAGGAACAGGTGGGGCTAATCATTTTAATAAAGGCGGTTCAGAGGATGTATGGAAATATAGTTGGCTAAAACAATATTATTATGAGATTAACAAAATTATATCTACACAATATAGGTCCTTTTCAGGATAGTGAAATGGAACTGTTGGCTGAGGAACAGGTTGAAGCTTTGAAGAAAGATCCAGCCTTGCCTTTACCTGTTGTTATAATCACAGGTGAAAATGGAACGGGTAAATCTGTAATCTTGGATGCAATAAGAACGGTCTTGAGTGGAACAACCAAGCTGGAACGTGATATTGTTGCTGATCATGACGACTTCAAAATAAGCCTAGACTATCTTGAAAAATCAACCGAAAAGAATGTTGTGTCAGAGTCTTTTACAAGATATGAAGAGTTGGGCGTAAGAACAAATGATAGTCGGTTGAATGAAATTATTACAGATAAAGAAACTGCAGAAAAGGTAGACTGGATTGTTGATTATTGGAGTCCTGATCTAGATACAGGAAGCTTCAAAATCTCTAATCTCTCAACTATTAATCTGCAAGCCCAGATGAATAGTCCTTTCCTGAAGACTTTTGCAAACTCGAAAGTGAATCAATTTATCTGCAATCTGGATTATCTTCGTGGTAGCGATAAAGAAGAAGAAAAACATGAGGGGCAATATCTTTATGATTTGCTTTCTTCTATGCTTTCTGACTGTTTAGCCGATGGTCGTTTTCTCTATGTGGCAAGGAAGTCAATGATGCCTATGGTTGAGGTTAGAGGCAAGGAATTGCCTTTAGATAAGTTGAGTATGGGTAATTTGTTACTCTTCAATCACTTTGTCAGCACACTTTATCGTATGTATATTGTCAGTCAAAGATTGCATATACCTATCGAACAGGTGAATCGTCTTCATGGAGTTTTGCTTATAGATGAAATAGAGAATCATTTTCATCCTAAATGGCAACGTAAAATCATAGGTTTAATCCAAAAGTATTTTCCTAGTCTTCAGTTAATAGTAACTACTCATTCACCATTTGTGGTTACCGCCGTTGATAATTCGAAGGTGTTTGTTTGTGTTTCAAGGACTGATCATTCTGAGATACTTGATGTGACTGAAAGCTATTCTAACCTTCCTGTAGACGAAGTCTTAAGTGGTGCGGTTTTTGGAGAAGTAGGACCATTCGGTACTCAAATAGCAGACTTGCTAAGAAAGAGAAAGAATGCAGCACAAGAAGGGAATAAGGAAGAGCAGGATAAGATTGAAAAAAAGCTATTAGAGTTAAACTCCTCTTATTTCGGCTTTTTGGATTTGTCTAGTATGTTAGCTTAAGCAGATATGAGACATATTGATAGATTGGCAGAGCCTGGAATACTAACTAAGAAGAAAGCCCAATGGTTATCTGACTTTTTAGATAGTGGTAAAAATAGACCGGATTCCAGTAAATATGGTCATAAAGATATTTTGGCAGCATTGAATAATATGTCCTACAACAAATGCTTTTACAGTGAGGAACGTTTGATAGCCAAGCCAAAGAATGTCGATCATTTGATGGAGGTAGCATTAGACAAAACTAAAGCATTTGAATGGAGTAATCTCTATCTCTCATCTCCGGAATGTAATCAAGGTCGTCCTGATAACAATGATATTCCTATAGCTGATGTCTTGGATCCATGTAAGGATAGTGATGCTGAAATTCAGGCTCATATAACTTTTGATAATGAGTTAATTCAAGCCAATAATGGCTCTAAGAAGGGCTTGGATACAATCAGGAAGTTTAAACTGGATAATGAGGCTTTGACATATAAAAGATGCAGATGCCTGCAAAAACTTGCAGATTTGATTCTTTCTAAGAACAAAACTCGCGAGGCTGAAGGTCGGGTTTCATTTACTGATAGTGAAAAAAAAGAGATAAGAGCCTGGGCTAGCCCAGACCGAGAATTTAGTCTTATGGTAGAAGTGTATCTGAAAAAGTACAATTTAATGTAGGAGTATATTCTGGCTGCAGATGAAAGCAAGGTAGTAGTTCAAGGCTTGGATGGTTATATCGTAGCCGAGAAACACGGCTAGCTGCTTGTCTGTTCATTGAGCCGAGAATTAAAGAGTTTAGTAAATAAGCTACTGGATAGTCATAGTTATCTGTTTAAGAATATGCTGAGTAGTGATGACTTTATTGGTTTCTGCAGTTATTGTAGGTATTTATGCGTAATGGATAGAACTATAGTTAGACATTCAACATTTAATCTTCCAAGTATGAGAAGATTGTGGCAAGTATTAGGCGAATATGATGCTTTGGTGGAATATATAGAGCTTACTACTCGTATGTTCAAAACTTCATTTGAATCGCAGCATGAGTTGACTTTCCCAGAATTCTTGTCTTCTGAAGCAATGAAAGAAAACATCAGGCTGAATAATTTGACATTGGAGAATTATGAGTCTTTCAAATATAAATACTATTTGATACTTCCAAATTCTTCATTCGATAGATTTCTTGATGATTTTAGGATTGATTTTCATACTTTGTTTGATAAAAATATACCTCTTTTTCGTCATAAGACAAAATTACAATCCATATTAGATTACTTGGTTGGAGAATCTTTTTCAATTTCATTAGAAGACTTTTCTACATCCCTTTATGATTACTATCGCTTAGTTAGAAATTCATTAGCCCATGATAGTTTCAAAAGAGAACCAGAAATAGCGGCAGTTTTCAGTTCTCTAAATATTACTGAAGTCCATTCACGATATCCAAGACTTTCTGCACCTCATGATATGAACAACTTTACATTTGATGATTTTATCTTGTGTACGGCAAATATAAAAAGTATTGCCGATAAGTTGACAAAGAGTTTGGAATCTAAAATAGATTGGGGAAAGTTCTCAGAACATAATTCCAGCTTGTTCCCAAAACTGAAAAAGTTTAGAAGTAATAAAACACGGCAAGCTTCTTATATCAAGAATGTCATTAGTGATATATATGGGATAAGATTGTCTGATGCATGTGTTGATGATATATTAATCTCAATAGAATAATGGTAGTTCGTCCCCCTTCAGGATAAATAACTTTTATGCTGAAGGGGAAGGTTGTGGTTCGAATCCACATTGAGGCCAAATGATAATACATGTAATTTATGAAGAAAGTAGATTTACATATTCATACAATATCAACAGTAAAGGATCGTCCTTTCACGTTTGATATAAATGTCTTGGAAGATTACGTTCAGTCTCAAAAGATTGATGTGATTGCGATAACAAATCATAACGTTTTTGACCGTAATCAATATGAGCAGATACACGTTAAATTGCCTAATACGATAGTGCTTCCTGGCATAGAGATAGACATCGATGGAGGACATGCTTTGTTTATAGCGGATTCAGACAAGCAATCTCTTGACGTTTTTGAGGTGATTTGTAATCAGATAACCCCATTGGTTAAGAGCCAAGATGAAACTATACCATTTGAGCAAGTACAGGCTCTGTTTCATTGTTTTGATGATTACTTAGTTATACCTCATTACGATAAAGAGCCAAAATTGCCAAATGAAACAATATTAAAGTTTGGCGTAAATATTTTTGCGGGTGAAGTATGTAGCGTTAAAAAGTTTGTGTCTGCACTTAAGAACCCAAATTCATTGGTGCCGGTCTTATTTAGTGATTTTCGTGTGGAGAAGTTGCAGTATGATGAAGTATATCCTAATCGGCAAACATACATAAACATCAATGATGTTACAGTCAATAGTCTCAAGTTATGTCTGAGAGACAAAACTAAAGTAGGCTTGGCTCCTACTGATGGGCACAATCTCTTCCAATGGTCAACATCGGGATTATGCCTGTCAACTGGTTTAAATATCATTTTAGGAAAGCGTTCGTCTGGCAAGACTCATACACTAAATCGTATCAGCAAACATTTTGGAGATAAAGCTCTTTATATTCGTCAATTCTCATTATTGAATACTAAAGACCCCAATTCAATAGAACAATTTGAGCAGGAAGACAAGATAAAGCAGAGTAAGATTGCGTCTGATTATTTGCAGCCATTCAAGGGGGTAGTTGATAATATTTGCCAAGTTCCGACGAAAGATGCTGATATGTATATGTTAGACCAATATATGAAGGCTCTTGTTAAATTTGCTAATGAGCAACACCTCAATGATGTCTATTCTAAGACACAGATGTTTAACACTTCCACTTTTAGTTTCTTTGAAACAAACGAACTGAAAAGTTTGATAGATTCAGTAGAACTGCTCATAAAGAATGAAAAGTATAAAGAGGTAGTCGAGTCCTTTTTAGACAAGAGAATGCTGAAAGGACTGTTTTGTAAATTGGTTGAAAAGTATCGTTCTCTCAATCTGAGTAATAAACTACTACAGGATGTAAATGCAACCTTGAATACGATTAAAACCAATTTGCAAATGCAGTCAACTGCAACTCGTATTCCTGATTTGGATCTTTATGGTATATTGATAAATGAACGTAAACGAGTTAAATTCAAAGAAATTGTACATGAGTTGAAAACTAGCAGACAAATAAATTTCCGTGATGTAGGACATTTTCGAATTTCTACTACAACTCGCCCCTATAATAATGCAACTGATATGAAGCAAGGCTCCCAAGTGTCTTTAGTAGAGGCTTTCAAATCTTATGACTCCCCATTTGATTTTATTCAAAAGTTGAAGGATACTGCAGTTGAAAGTACATCTTTCTATAAGTACTTTGTAAAGGTTGAATATAAGATATTGAATTCATTGGGGACTGTTGTTTCTGGTGGTGAACGTACTGAATTTAATTTCTTGTCGAAAGTGAAAGATGCCATGATGTATGACATCTTGATTATCGATGAGCCAGAATCATCGTTTGACAATATTTTCTTGAAAGAAGAAGTGAACACTTTGATAAAAGAAATGTCTATGAATATGCCAGTCATTGTGTCCACGCATAATAGTACTATAGGAGGTTCTATCAACCCCGATTATATTATATATACAGAAAAAAACATTGTGAATGGCGAAGTTGTCTATAATGTATATGAAGGAAGACCCGAAAGCAAACTTTTAATGACACCTGCAGGTGATAGTATAGAAAATTATAAAATTACAATGAATAGTTTGGAAGCTGGTGAAACTGCTTACAATAATAGAAAACAAGGATATGATTTACTTAAAAATTGAGCACAATGTAGGGAAGTTCTATAAAGATGGAACTTACATAACAATAGATAAAATGGTTAAAGGAGACTTATGGCGTCTAGCAAATGCTGTCATGAATGATGATGATTTCCAAATGGATGCCTACAATGAGGCGCTACTTCCCAATAAAGCTCACCAGATTATTTATAAGCACGTATATGAATTGCTCACTTCTCTACAAGAACGTAAAGAGCAGTATAAAAATGAAAGTGAGTTAATGTATAGGACTGCATATGATGCATATAAACAATAATTTCAATAGTTAGGTACACAAGTCTCATAACCGCCATCTTCATATTGATTATCTTCGGAACCTTGGATTAAATATAACGGCATTAGAGGATGATGCAGAGTTACAAGATAAGGTACTGAGCATTCATCATTCTACAATGATTACTATAAGTAGCACCAAAGCTGCTAAGATTATAGAGAATCAGAATGGTGTGTCTTTCATCAATACTATTGGATGATATGAAAGGTAATGATTAAGGCGGTCCCATCCCGCATAATATGGCGAAGACCTTTGATGGTCCGCCAACCTTATAGCGTAGCGGTTCCGAGCACCGGAGGGCGGTTTCCTTCTTCTCGCCTGAGGAGAGAAGACCGAGATGAGAGGTGGAGCCTTCTTTAATGGTAAAGAAGGACGGGATGATTTTAGAAATCTTTATTATTTAAAGAACAAGATTAATGCACGACATACAAATCATTATCATGGCCGGTGGCGTAGGCAGCCGCTTCTGGCCAATGTCAACCCCCGATTACCCAAAGCAGTTCATTGATGTGATGGGTGTGGGGCGTTCCCTCATACAATTGACAATAGATAGATTGAAACCAATCTGTCCTGTTGAGAACATGTGGGTCGTGACAAACGAGAAATACATTCGCATTGTCAAGGAGCAAATCCCTGACATGCCAGTAGATAACATATTAGCAGAACCGGAGGCTCGAAATACCGCTCCATGTATTGCTTATGCCTGCTGGAAGATCCAGAAGAAGCATCCTGATGCCAACATCGTGGTGACACCATCCGATGCCCTGGTCATTAATACCTCGGAGTATCAGCGAGTGCTCAGCAAGGCTTTGAGCTATACATCCGATAAGAACGCCATCGTTACCATCGGTATTAAGCCAAGCCGCCCTGAAACAGGCTATGGCTATATCGCCGCAGCAGAGCCAACATCCGTAGATGAAATCTACAAGGTTGAGGCTTTCAAGGAAAAGCCAAACCTGGAAACAGCCGAGCAATATCTTGCCGCTGGCAATTACTATTGGAATGCCGGAATCTTCGTATGGAACATCGATACCATCAGCAAGGCAATCCGCACCTTCCAGCCAAATCTTGCCAGCATCATGGACGAGATGGCTTCTACTTTCTATACCGAACAGGAAAAAGAGGTTGTCGGCAGACTCTTCCCAACCTGCGAGAAGATAAGCATAGACTATGCCGTAATGGAGAAGTCGAAGGAAATCTATACCTTGCCAGCCGAGTTTGGCTGGAGCGACTTAGGTAGCTGGGGCAGCCTCCGCACCTTGCTCCCACAAGATGAGGCTGGCAATGCCAAGGTAGGTAAGGACATCCGATTGTATGAATGCAAGAACTGCGTGGTTCATGCAGCCGACGAAAGCAAGGTGGTAGTTCAAGGCTTGGAGGGCTATATTGTAGCCGAGAAGAATGGACAACTGCTTGTCTGTTCTTTGAAAGAGGAACAGAGAATTAAGGAGTTTGGAAAATAGTAATTTTAAAAAATGAGTATTAGAAGACTTTAGAATGAAAGTTATTTATCCGACCTATAATATAATCGGAGAATACAAACGATACAATAATATTTTATGATAGATATAAAACGAAAAGAAGATTGTTGCGGATGTAATGCTTGTGGCGATGCATGTCCCAAGGGTTGCATAACATTCAAAGAAGACATTGAAGGATTTTCTTATCCTGTAGTAGATAAAGAAACCTGCATTGATTGTCATCTCTGTGAGAAGGCATGTCCTATTATCAATGTAGAGAAACTGAAGAAAAATGATTTTGAACAACCAGAATGTCATGCTGCCGTAAGCAAGAACATCATGACCCGATTTGCAAGTACTTCGGGTGGTATGTTTTCGGTTTTGGCTCTCCAGATGTATAAACAGGGAGGATACGTTGGTGGTGCTATCTTTGATGAAGGCTGGATGGTTAGCCAATTAATTTCTAATGACAAATCTGATTTGGAGAAAATCCGTGGTTCAAAACTCCATCAGAGTAATTCTCAGGGATTCTATGAAAAGGTGAGGGATTTGCTGAAAGCTGGTGAGAATGTTCTGGTTTGTGGTATTCCTTGCCAGATGGCTGCATTGAGATCCTTCTTGAAAAAAGACTACGAGAACCTTATCATTGTAGATTTGATATGTCGAGGTATTAATTCTCCTAAAGTTTTTAGCAAATGGCTTTCTTTCCTGGAAGATGAGCATGGTGCAAAAGTGCAGCACTTCCGTGTGAAGAGCAAAGAACTCGGTTGGAGAAAACTGACAACCAAGGTAGTGTTTGAAAATGGAAAAGTATTGTATGATACCAATGATACCAACTTCTTTACTATAGGTTATCTATCTACTGGAGTTTATTGCCGTCCAAGCTGCTATGAATGTAAGTTTAAGGGCTTTCCTCGTATAGCCGACATAACAATTGGTGATTTCTGGGGAGCAGGTAACACTATAGGAGAGGAGATGGATGGGGATATAGGTACTTCTATTGTTCTTCTTAATAATGAAAAGGGAAAGAAGTATTATCAGACTATAGCTAGCAAACTTAAGGAAAAAGTAGTTCCTTTTGATGTCGTGGTAAAGGGCAATCCGGCATTGATAAGTCCATTGCTGCCTCCTAAAGTGAACAGAGAGGATTTTTACAATGATCTCGATAAGAGAAATTTCAAGGATATAGCTGCTAAATATATTCATCGTGGTATAGACCAGAAGCCATCCAAGAAACGCCAACTCAAAAACTTGGCTAGGTTTATTCTGAGCATTAAGAGCGTTGCAGGAACAAGCATTCCAACCTATTGGAAGAATATAAAGTATAATCTATTCTCTAAGAATGTTCATACGAATATCTTGTACGCACAATATATGCTGATTACTAAGCATACCATCTTAGATTTTGCTAAGAATGCTAACATTTCAGTTGGAGGCATCGTGTATCTTGGTATCAAGCGAATTAAAGGCTCTAAATTAGAAACCCGTATATTGGTAGAAGATGGTGCAACACTTGAATTTAAGGGTACTGCAACCATCATGTATGGTGCAGACATCGAAGCTTTCAAGAATTCAAAGATTATATTTGGTAAGTCTTTTATTTCTAATATCGATTTTACTTGCATCAGTGCAGAAAAGATAGAATTCGGAGATAATGTTTCCTTTGGCCGTGATTGCGTCGTTCGTGATAATAATGGCGGACATTACATTTCAAGACGTGGTTTCAAAAATGCTCATCCTATTACAATTGGACAGCATTGCTGGATTTGCGAAAGCAGTACTCTGATGGCAGGTACAAAATTGGGAACTGGTGTCATTGTAGGAGCTAAGTCGTTTGTACGTTCATCTATTCCGTCATTTACAATGGCAATGGGACATCCTGCAGAAGTAGTTGACGAAGATATTTATTTTAAAATGTAAGCTTTTAAGTATAGATTATGTTGTCATTTAAAGAATTAAAGAGAAATCTTAAGAAGGATATATCAAGTTATCCAACCATAAAAGTTGCTTTGTTAGGTGATACTGCTACTCAGTTTTTGGCTACAGCAATCAAGGGTTGGGGAGTAGAAAGAGGATATCGGATTGATTTATTCGAGGCTGAATATAACCAGGTAGAGCGCCAGTTTATGGATCCAACCAGTGATCTATATCAGTTTGATGCTCAATATATAGTTGTTTTTCAATCTACTCATAAGTGGAATGAACACTATAGCTTGCTCTCAGCCCAGGAACAATTATCTTTAGCAGATAACCGATTAGATTTTGTAAGGGAAGTTTGCGCATCTACCCAAGCAAAGGTTATTTATTTCAATTATCCGGAAATAGAAGATACAGTCTTTGGAAGTTATGCAAACAAGGTAGAGTCTTCCTTTACCTATCAGGTTCGAAAGATTAATTTTGAATTGATGAGATTGTCTCAGGAATATCAGAATCTCTTCATTTGTGACATTGCAGGCTTGCAAAACAAGTTAGGTCGTGACGTAATGTTCGATCCTATGGTATATACAACAACAGAGATGACCCTTTCATTGGATGCTGTTCCTTACGTTGCTTCCCGTGTAATGGATGTCATTTGTGCTATCCAGGGAAAGTTTAAGAAATGTATCATCTTAGATCTCGATAATACTCTTTGGGGTGGTGTCGTTGGTGATGATGGTTTGGAAGGTATCCAGTTGGGACATGGATTAGGAATCGGCAAGGCTTTTACTGAGTTTCAGATGTGGATTAAGAAACTGAAAAACAGAGGAATTATCATCTGTATTTGTAGCAAGAATGATGAGGACAAGGCAAAGGAGCCTTTTGAAAAGCATCCTGACATGGTGTTGCGCCTTGATGATATTTCCGTATTTATGGCCAATTGGGAAACAAAAGTTGATAATATCCGACAGATTCAGCAAATTTTGAATATCGGCTTTGATTCAATGGTATTCATTGATGATAATCCTTTTGAGCGAAACATGGTAAAGGAGAATATCGCAGGCATCACAGTACCGGATATGCCAGAAGACCCTTCCTGCTATTTGGAATATCTTTATTCTCTCAATCTTTTTGAAACAGCCTCTTATAGTGCAGCCGATAAGGATAGAACCAAGCAATATCAGGTACAGGCTAAACGAGCAGCTTTCAGCAAATCGTTTACCAATGAAGCAGACTTCTTGAAGTCTTTGGATATGGTTTCCGAAGTAGAGGGCTTTACTAAGTTTAACACTCCTCGTGTAGCTCAGCTTTCTCAAAGAAGTAACCAGTTTAATCTTCGCACTGTAAGATATACGGAAGATCAGATTACTGCAATAGAAAATGATCCAAAGCAGAAAGGTTTTGCTTTCAGTTTGAAGGATAAGTTTGGCGATAATGGCTTGATTGCTGTTGTGATTCTCCAGGAGAAAGATGCTGATACATTGTTTATAGATACTTGGTTCATGAGTTGCCGAGTATTGAAGCGAGGTATGGAGAACTTTACGCTTAATACCATCGTGGCATGGGCAAAGGAGAATGGGTATAAGCGAATTATAGGTGAATACTTGCCTACCCCAAAGAATGGTATGGTTGCTGAGCATTATACAGCACTTGGTTTTGACAAACTGGATAATACAGAAACAGCTCAATGGCAACTGAATATAGAGAATTATCAATCAAAAGAATGTTATATAATTAAGAAATAAAAAAATGGAAAGAACAGAAATTTTAGAGAAATTGAATGAGATTTTTATTGATGTCATGGATTTGGATGATGACTTCGAATTGAATGAAGATATGAGTGCAGATGATATCGAAGAATGGGATTCTCTTTCACATATTCAATTGATGAAAGCCATTGAGGGAACTTTTGGTATTAAGTTTACTGCCAAAGAGGTTCTCGATTGGGAAGATATTCATGATTGTGTTGATAGTATTGAGGCTAAGTTATAATAGTTTTTAGTCTCTTTGATTTTTAAGAGAATTAGATTAGACTATAAAGTTATGAATAATATTAAAACTATAAAATTAAATAATGGGGCAGAAATTCCTGCTATAGGTATAGGCCCAGGAATAGTAGGAGAAGTATTTAAGCCAACTTTTCCATCAAATACATTCCTAGCAAAGGTAGAGCGCAAGCTAACTTCCCGTATCAAATATCGTCTTGCTCGTCACAATTATATTAAGAGTCTAGCAAATGCCTTGAATTTAGGATATCGCCTTATAGACTATTCTTTCGCTTATGGTGATGGTTCTGAGATTTTAGAAGCAATTAAGATGAGCGGTCTCAAACGTGAGGATATTTTCCTTACGTCTCGTGTAAGTAATAATCAGCAGTTTAATGGAACTGTTCGGGAAGATTTTCTACGTAGTTTGGAAAAGGTAGGGCTTGATTATATAGATATGTTTATGTTTCATTGGCCCGTAACTGGTCATTTCGTTGATACTTATAAAGAGATGGAAAAACTTTATAAAGAAGGGTATGTTAAGGTTCTAGGTGTAGCAAACTGTCATCAGCATCATTTGCAAGATATTATGGATAATTGTGAGATAATTCCAGCCGTTGATCAGTTTGAGATACATCCTCTTTTTACGCAGAAGCCTTTAATTGAGTTTTGTCATCAGCATGGTATTGTAGTACAGGCTTATACACCATTAGCTCGCAATGATGATAGACTGACAAAGAATTTAATTCTGCAGGGACTTGCCAAGAAGTATCGTAAGACAATTCAGCAGATTATTCTTCGATGGGATATTCAATTGCAACAAATTCCTATTCCTCGTTCTTTGAATCCTGGCAGACAGAAGCAGAATATTGATATTTTCGATTTCTCTTTAACTGATGACGAAATAAAGGCAATTGATTCAATCAATATTAATTCTCGATTGCGATTTGATCCAGATAATCTTGATTTTCATTCTGTAGGTTAATCCTTTTATGCAAGAAAATACAAATAATAAAACTATAGCAAAAAATACGCTTTTCTTATATTTCCGTATGATGTTTACGATGGTGATTTCCTTATTCACTTCTCGTATTATCTTGCAGAAATTGGGGGTAGATGACTATGGCATTTATCAAGCTGTTGGTGGAGTTGTTGGATTCTTGTCTTTCATTAATGGAGCATTATCAACAGGATCTTCGAGATTCCTAACCTATGCACTTGGTGAAGGTAACGTAGAAAAATTAAAAAAAACTTTTTCTACTACACTCAATATCCATATATTAATAGCAATATTGATAGTAATTGTTGCTGAAACGATTGGACTTTGGTTCTTATATACTAAGATGGTTATTGCTCCCGATAGATTGTCGGCTGCAGTTTATACATATCATCTTTCAATTTTAACTGCAGTTTTCACATTAACTCAGGTACCATACAATGCAACTATCGTTGCCCATGAAAATATGTCGATATATGCTTATATGAGCATCTTTGAGGTGTCTGCTAAGTTGTTTATCTGTTATCTGTTGACAATTGGAGATTTTGATAGATTAATGATCTATGCTACGTTGCTCTTATGTGTGCAAGTAAGTATTATGTGCTTCTACCGATTCTATTGCACTCATCATTTTGAAGAAGCTCGCTTTTCTTTTTCTTTCGATAAGAAGATATTTAAAGAAATTGCAAGTTTTTCAGGGTGGAGCATGTTCGCCAATGCATCAATAGCTCTTAATAGTCAAGGTGTATTGATATTACTCAACATGTTTTTTGCACCAGCTGTTGTCGCAGCGAGAGCTATTTCGCTTCAGGTAAATATGGCAGCTAATCAATTCGTATCAAACTTTCGACAGGCAGCCAATCCGCAAATTGTAAAAAAGTATGCAGCAGGTGACTTTGAAGGATCAAAACATCTGTTATTGGAGAGTACCAAATTCTCTTATTATATGATGTTTTTGATAGCCTTGCCTGTTTGCTTGTTGGCTTACCCTTTACTTAAGTTGTGGTTAGGCGTGGTACCCGATTATACCGTACCTTTTCTTCAGATAGTCATCGTGCAGAGTTTATTTCAGGTATTTGATACGTCTTTCTATTCTGCGCTTTATGCCAAAGGACGTTTACGAGAAAATGCATTGATGTCTCCAACATTATCTTTTATGATATTTCCTATCACCTATGTATTGTTTAAAATGGGATATTCACCATTAGTCCTTTCTTGGACGAGTCTCGTTGTTTATGCAATTTTGGGAACAATTGTGAAACCATTGTTATTAATGAAAATTGTAGATTACAAATGGTTGGAGATATGGAGTGTATATCGAGTTTGTATAATAGTAACTTTAATTAGTCTTCCTATTCCTGTTTTAACAAATAAAGTTTTAGATACTACTGAGCTGATTAATTTCATTCTAGTTGGTATTATTTGCGTCTCATCTGTTGGATTCTCCATCTTTTTCTTTGGAATCGACAAGATTATGCGAAAAAAGGTAATAGAAAAAGTGTGTAATTACTCTGCACCCCTATTTAGACATGTGAAATAGATTTGAAAATCATATGTATATTCTCATTCTAAAATATATACTCATTGCATTGTGCTTAGCATATGTAACCCATGTGTTTTCTAAGAAAAGAGAAGTGATGCTTGATGTGAAAAGGCATGTCTTGGAAAAGAGGCTGAAGCTATATGCCTCATTACACAAGTTGATTCATCATAATTCTCTGCTTATTGCGCCACCAGTTATCATAGAGCAATATTATTGGAGTTTGATGGATGGCATGCCTTTTCGCATTGGAGATCAAAAGATGGAATATGTCTCTTATTTCAATTCTTACGAGGCATTGAATGAATATTGTAGGTTGATTCAAGAGCAATCTTCTCAGTCTTTGTTCTGGCCTAAGGATATTGAAGCCATTTTAGACTCAGTAAACGAATGGAACGATGGTGTTTTGAGTATTCTTACAGCATTTAGAATGATGGAAGAAGAAAATAAATCATTAGACGATAAGCGCAGAAAAGAGCATCTTGATTTGGCTTGCCAGATTTTTGGAATAGCATTGCAGCACGACATAGTGTATATTAGTGAATATTTGAAAAGTACGTTGGCTGATAGATTGCAAATGCCCAATTTCCTGAATCTGTTTAAAGTTTCTTTTGTTGATAAATATAGGTTGTGGCTTTTCGAACGTAATGTTGATAAAGCTGATTTATATGAGCATGGTCCATCGTTGATGGTTCTACTCTTGTTTATTCATATAAGGGATGAATATACTAGAGATGAATATGATGATTTGCCTGAAGACGACAGAAATGCTATCATGGAAAGATTTCATACGTCAATAATTAAATATTTACCTCATGATTGATACTTTACACCAAATAGTGACCGAGATCAACTTATTGCCTGAGTATTTCGGCAAAGGGATTCTGGAATTAATCATCCTTATTGTTGGTAGTATCATAGTGGGTTGGATAACATCCACCTATTTTGCACAAAGGGCTGCCGAGTCAGAAGTAAAAGGGGATATCATGAAGAAGAAGTTGGATATATATGAAGCAATGGTGATAAAACTTGAAGCGATGCAGCAACAAGTGGTATTGCCTCACAAAATCATCAATATCGCTGTCACGAATATCAAAGAAAATGAAATTCCTTTGAAATATGTTCCGCAATATCCGGTTTTAGATGTATTTCAAACGGGGGATAAATTGACTGCAGCAGTGTTGGATATTGACCGTTTTATTAGTACCAACAGAATCTATTTCGAAAAGGGTCTATATGAAAAATTGCAGTTTTTTCAAAATTATATACTCGTTTTCAATCGTTTGATAGTGATGTATCAGGAGCATTTTATAGATAGACATATTCCGCTAGATAATAAAGACATTAAAATGTTTGAGAATGTGACGGCTATAGAATTGGGGCTTATATTTCAAGATGAACTGTCGGAAGAAATAGAATCTGTATATGATGAAATACGAGATAGTATCAGTCATATCAAGTTCAAGGTGCAGTCTAAACCTGATCATTCTGAAAAGCGTTTAGGATTTAAGGGTGAAATCATACAACAGATGTTGAATATGAAGATAATGACAGAACGTGAAAAGATACAGAAACTTATAGCGTTGAATATAGCTAAGGCCATGGCTGTTGAAAAAGGAAAGAAATTGTAACTATGATTGTGGTCAATACATATTGGGGATTAGATCAGTCAACCTGGGAAAATATATTCTCATTGTTAGAGGTCTTGTTGCCAGGTCTCATTATGGCTTTCTTTGGTGCCTACTATCAGACTCGTAAGAAAAAGGAGATAGCTCTTGAGGTAGGTATTACCCGGTTTAGGATTGCCGCTTATGAAGATATTGTTGAAACTGTCAGCAAATTGGCAGAGCAAGTATCACCAACCTTATCTGATGATGCAAAGATAAAGAAAATCCTGAGCTACTATGGTTATGCAGATTTAAATACAGATTACAGTTCCATCATTGGGACAGAGAAGGGTTTTGATTCTTTCTATCATTCCATTTGTGAAAAAGTAGATGAGAATGACATTTACCTTGACTACAAAGTTCACAAGCAATGTACTGGTTCAATAGCAATCTTCACGCACATGAAAACTATTCTAGATGCGTATTGTGACACAATGCGTGTTTTGGAAGAGAAAGGAAAGAATGATAGAACATTACAAGCTAAGATAGATTTTGGCTATCGGTTGGCAGCTGTATTGCTTAAAAATGAAATCAATAAGGGTTTTATCCTGGTTGGTGATATTATAGCTAGGCAAATAAATAGCGTTCGGGTAAATTATCGAAAATATCGCATAAGAAAGATTTCCTATAAGTTCTTTGAACCTGTTTTACGTTTGGCGGATAGTTATATGATTGATGAAACTTGGAGAGGTTGTGTTAGCAGAAAGTTTCTTTTTGAAATTCTTGGTGATAGATTATCGCTCGTATCAAAACTAATAGTATTCGTGGAAATATTAGCATATATTCATGTGTCTGATCAATATTCGCCAAGTGTTTATTTCACGATGGACGAAGATTCTAGGATAAAAGTTTCTTCCAAATTCATGAGTAGTTTTTATTTCCAATTACATCATAATAGATGACAGGATTGTTGATAATTCTACTTGGTGTCAAATTTATTATTACGTAGATAATCACTATCAATGTAATTATAAGCACCTTATAAATATAATACATTATGGATGAACGATTTGTAAAATTTCTAAATATCTATGATGAGTTCAAGGAAGGTACGGCATTGCGTGATGTCTTGAATGATGCGGTACGCTGTTATCGTCATGGTATTGCCAGACCTGCTTTGTTGCTTTCTTATATAGCTTTTATTCAAGCAGTAAGAAATAATCTCTTGAATTCTGAAAAGCCATCTGGTTTCAAAAAAGCTAGATGGGATGCGTGTATGAACAACTTACGCAGTGAAGACAAATGGAATTCTGAAGTTGTTGTCTGTATAAGGAAAAGAGCTAATGGAACTAATGATCCAGCATTCTTTGAATTGCCTGATACATTAAGGGATGATGTCTGTTTTTGGCGGAATCGGCGCAACGACTGCGCCCATTATAAGGATTCTGAGATTACACTTTCTCATGTAGCTGCCTTTTGGGTGTTTATGATGGATAATTACAACAAGTTTACTCCCATAGGCAGTTTGATGCAATCTGTCAACGACTACAAACGGCACTATAACTTATCTATAACGCCCAGAGAGGCAAGCACGGATAAAATATTTAAACGACTGTGCTTAGCCATTAATACAGATGATGACCTGTTGCTGTTTTTGAGAGAGACAGACTCCTGTATGAAATATGAAGAACAAGCAAAGTTGTTGCACGATTTGTTGATGACAGAACGGCATAGGGCTAAGGTTATAAGTCTTTTGGTAGACGATTTGAAGCGAGTTAGAATGTATTTGGCTTTAAAACCAGCAGACGTTTCTGTTATTCTTGGTAATAATCCCGAAATGATTCGCAAATTTTGGTATGAAGATTTCATACTTTTTGCAAGTAGCACCAATGTCTATGTTGAAATGTTACGAGCAAAGATGATACCGAAGAGCGAAATTAAGGAGTCTTTAGAAATGTTCTTGAAGCATGAATATAAACGTAGTGCTTTCTATGTAGATAGTCCAGAGAATTTCAACGTGTTGAAGGAAAACGGACTATATGATATTTTTATTGAAGAATATCTCTCGAAAGACTTTATTTGTAACAATCCAAGCGAAAAATGTTATAAGACAGACTTCTACATTTCTCTAATTCATCGTGGCGGTATATCTGACAAGTTGATTAAGGTTTTGTTTGACTCAATCAAAGGTACCTTCCCTTATACATTGGAAAGCAGGTTGAAGGGTGAAATATTTAAAGAAGAAGAAAACAAGAAACAATATTTTGAGTCTATTGCAAGACTTGATTTGGAAGATTTTCTGGATCTTGCATAGAGTGTAAAATTAGTGAATAAAAAATGAGAATAGGAATATTAACATTACCTCTCCATACTAATTATGGAGGGATATTGCAGGCTTATGCTTTGCAAACGGTATTGGAAAGAATGGGACATGAGGTTGTCGTGTTTGATACACCCAATAGACGTTTCTTGCCTCCACTTTGGAAAATGCCATTAAGCTTTACAAAACGAACAATTTTGAAAATCTTTGGTAAAATTGATAGAGTTTTTATAGAACGTCATTATAATAAAACTCGCCCTATTATCGCAAAAAAAATTCAGCCATTTATCGATAAACATATCAATAGAAAAGAAATACGCAGTTTCTATAATCTTCAATCTGAAGATTTTGATGCAATAGTGGTTGGAAGTGATCAGGTATGGAGGGTCGTTTATTTTCCAGGTTTGTGGTTGGGGCAGCAAATAGAAAATGCTTATTTGGATTTTACTAAAAATTGGACTATTAAGAGAATTGCTTATGCTGCATCTTTTGGTACAAATAATTGGGAGTATAATGAAGAACAAACTAAAAATTGTGGACAATTACTTTCTATGTTTGATGCCGTTTCAACGAGAGAAGCTGATGGAATGAAGCTATGTAAAACAAAGTTTGATATAAATGCACAACATGTGTTAGATCCAACGATGCTTTTGGATATAGAAGATTATATAGCTTTGTTCAAAAATGCTAATATCTCTAAAAGTAAAGGAACGTTGCTTTATTACGTGCTGGATACAACAGAGGAAATTAACAGCTTGATTAATAATGTGGCTGTAGAAAAGCATTTGGTTCCATTCGCTGTTAATAATCCATTCGAGCACGATGAGAAGAAACCATTATGCCAGCGCATAAAACCATCTGTTGAAGCTTGGTTAAGGGGATTCTATGATGCAGAGTTCGTTGTAACAGATTCTTTTCATGCTTGTGTTTTCTCTATTCTTTTTAAAAAGCAATTTATTGTGGTTGGAAATAAAGAAAGAGGTATGTCGCGATTTAACTCCTTGCTTGAGTTGTTTGGGTTGGAGAACAGACTTGTTGATACTGGAATGAGCACGGAGAATCTAAAAGATATTGACTACGATGTCGTTTATACAAAACTTAATCTCTTAAAAAAGAAATCTTTTTCTTTTTTAGAAAAATATCTAAAAAATGAATAATAATCCAAAGATAAGTATAATAGTTCCTGTATTTAATGTAGAGAATTATCTTCATCGATGTATTGATAGCATTCTTATACAAACTTTTAAAGATTTTGAAGTGTTACTTATTGATGATGGAAGTACGGATAAATCTGGGAAAATATGTGATGAGTATGCATCTAATGATAATCGAGTAAAAGTCTTTCATAAGAGAAATGGGGGTGTAAGTTCTGCAAGAAACGTTGGATTAAATAATGCTGTAGGAAAATGGGTTACATTTTGTGATTCCGATGATTATGTACATGAAAACTTTTTGTATGATTTTTTGTCGCAACCCCATACTGTTGATCTCTTATCTCAAGGATATTGGGAAAGAAGAAATGACGTCTTGGCTGAGAAATACGAGCAAGATGGTATATATGTAGGTACGAGATTAAATCGCTTTATTTTGGATATGTATAAATCGACACAGCTTGGTTTCTTATGGTGTAAAGCTTTTAAACTTGATATTATAAAATCTCATAGTCTTCTTTTTAATGAAAACATTAGGCATATGGAAGATTTGGATTTTATAATAAGATATTGTCATTATGTGGATAAAATATCAAACTCATCTAAATGTAATTATGTTTATAGTTATCCAATTATTATGAAGAATTATCATGAAGATAGTTTTCCTATATATATAAGTCAATATGAAAAATTGAGTGAGAGGGAGGCGGATACATTGTATATAAATGAATTGAATGAAATTTTTTCAAAGAAGCTGACAATATCCTTGCTTTTCGATTATGACTTTCGTACAAATAAGCAACATTATGAATATATAAAAAAGTATCGCCAAATGCAGAATGATAAGGAACTTAAAAATATAAAGAGTCCTAAAACTGCACGTATATTTTCAGTATTGTCTAAGTACCAACTTACGTATCTTAGTTTTTTACTTTCTATAGTGATTTATTATATATGTAAAATTAAAAATTATAAGTGATGGTAAAAGAAAAGAAGATAGAATTCTTAGCTAAAAATTATTTAATATTTTTAATTTTTGCTATCTGTTCTTTAGTTTTGACATGTGGGCTAAAAATAACCTCATGTAATGTTCATTATTTATATTTGCTTCCTATAACTTATTTTCTGGCTATTGTTATAATGCGGCCTTCGCTGAAAGCAATATGTTCTAGCTTTACATGTTCTGTCTTTCATATAATTATATTTGGCCGATATTTGGTTGTTCCAATACTATGGGCTTGTCAAAGAAATTATGATGGTTTTGTGGTTACAGGGGCAGATTATGATTCAGCAACATGGTTGATGTCCTATGAATTATTAGCTTTGAGTGTATTTTATCGATTAATGATAAAACAAGAAGCAAGAAATGATTCATTTAAGGATGTAAAAATTACCAATGTCATTTTTTTGTTTATATTATTGTGGTTTTTTATTTTTTTTACAGATGCTGATTATAGAAATTCTTTATTTACTTTTTCGGTTCAGAATAGAGAAGATTTAGGTTTGATTGATGGTTCTGTTGGAGATAAAATTGAGCATAATGGTATATATAAAGTATTCAAAGGTGTTGGATTTCTTAGTTTGTTCTTGTATATCATTTTTCGCTTGAATAAAATGAAAAATCGTACTATTAGCTTTTGGATAACTTTATTACTATGTATTATATATACATTACGTACAGGCATAGGTATGTCCTCTGTTTCCAGGTGGAATATGATTATTGGTTTAATTGTTGGATGCATAATATTAATGAATTTTTTCCATGAAAAAAGTAGAGCGATAAAAAAAGGTACTATTTTTTTTATTGTGATAGCCATCGTGTTGGGATCAGTCTTGAAACTCTTTGTTGTTCAAAGTACAGAAAAAAGCATTGGAGAAACAATGAGCTTTTATCTAAAGGCTGAGACCTTTGATGAATATTTTGCAGGTATTGGACCTGTAGCGAATGGATTACGAGTGAACGATGTGAAAGAGAATGAAAAGTCTGTAGAAAGAATGTTTGTTGATTGCTTCAATACAGTACCTTTCTTTACGAAAATGATTGGAGCAGACAAAATAAAACCTACAGAACCTTTATATCATGACATAACATGGCCACAGTTGATTATGCCAAATATAACAATGTCTTTATTTCAATTTGGATGGCTTTTTTCACCAATTTATTCCATATTGTTATTTTGGCTAGCTTTATTTTTTGAAAGAAAGTACAATACGTCAGATGATTTGCTAGTAAAACTAATTACTATAATTATAGTATTTTGGTGTTCTCTTTTTATGATATTAAATATGAATATTATTAATAGTAATGTTGTTCCATTTATAATATCTTTTGGAATAATAAAAATATATAAAAAAATTAAATGGCAAAGATAATGAAAATATCGATAATTATCCCTGTTTATAATGTAGAAAATTATATAGAACGTTGTCTTCGTTCAGTTATATCTCAACGATATCAAGGACAAATTGAGTGTATAATTGTTGATGATAAAACTCCTGATGGTAGTATTCCTATAATTGAGAAAATAATAAAATCATACCAAGGGGAAATAGATTTTAAGTTAATTCATCACACTGCAAATTTAGGACTTTCGGCAGCACGAAATACTGGCTTAAGATATGCAACAGGTGACTATGTCTATTTTTTGGATAGTGATGATGAGATTACGCCGGATTGTATAAATATCTTGTGTAAGCCTTTATTAAATAAAAAATATGATTTTGTTATTGCCAACTATGAATTAGACAAAGATGGGCTTCCTTCTTATGTTTTACCCATATCTAGTAGAGAATACTGTCATAATATTCAAAAGATGTTTCTTTTGCATCAATGGCCATCTATGGCTTGGAATAAATTGTGCAATTTGAATTTTTTAAAGAAAAATGGATTGTATTTTCAAGAAGGGCTAATTCATGAAGATATCTTATGGAGTTTCTATTTAGCACTTTATGCTAAGTCTTTTTATGTTTGTAACGAAACAACTTATGTTTATTGTTATCGTGAAAATTCTATAGTAAATGAGCCTGGAAAAATACTTAAACATCTTGAATCTTTTGTGTTTATTTTAAACAAAATGAATTTGGCAATAAATAAAGAAAGTAAATCCGTAAAAACATTTATATATTGCCATATGAATGATGTATTAATGTATTCTCTGAAAAAATATACCAATTTTGAGGATCCTCTTTTTAAAGAGTATTATATGAAATATAAGGAGTGTATAAAAGGAATGAAGTTCTCAACGTTATTGTTTAGTATACGTATGAATGTAAAGTATCCAGTAAAGCTTTTCCATTTGTTTTGTCCTTCTAAAATAGGAATGTTATTTTTAAAAAGAATTAAGTAGATATATGAAAATTTTATATGATTATCAGGCATTTATACAACGATATGGAGGCGTTAGTAGATATGCTGTAGAACTAATAAGTCATTTAAGTAAGGATGCAATCCCAGTCTTACCAAAGATTTGGACAGATAATGTGTATTTTGGAGAGAAAAATTGGAAATCTCATTCATTTTTAACTGACAAACATTTTTATCGTAAGTATCAGATTTACAAGTTTTTAAATATATTGCAAAGTGTTGGAACATTACATCGTGAGGAATTTGATATATTCCATCCTTTGTTTGTGAATCCTTACTTTATCGATCACACAAAGAAGCCTGTTGTGATAACAATGCATGATTTAAATCATGATAAGTTTCCTAACTTACTTCCGAAAACTGATATAGTTATTAAAAAAGAAAAAAAAGTTTGTGAACGGGCTGATGTCATTATTGCTATTAGCCAAGAGACAAAGCTTGATCTTATGAAATATCACAATGTCCCTGAACATAAAATTTCAGTCGTATATCATGGTATGGATCAAAAATTAATTATATGTGACCAAAATAGACTGCACCAACAACCTTATTTGTTATATATAGGTGGTCGTAATGCGTATAAAAATTTTGAAACTTTTTTAAAAGGATTCAGCATGCTTAAAAGTGGTATCGATTTGATTTGTACAGGTGCTCCATTTTCTGATAGAGAAATGTTGATTATGGAAAAGTTAAACATAAAGAAGCGTGTTTTTCATAAATTTGTTTCGGATGAGGAAATGAATAATCTTTATTGCAATGCTGAAGCTTTTGTGTATCCTTCGTTAGGAGAAGGTTTTGGATTTCCTATCCTTGAAGCATATAGATGTTCTTGTCCATGTATAGTTAGTGATTTGTTATGTTTTCATGAAGTTGCTGGAGAGGCTGCATGTTATTTTGATAAAAACAGCCCTGATGATATGGCTTGTGTCATAGATAAAACGCTTTCAAACTCATTAAAGCTAAAGAAAATGAAAGAGGAAGGTGTTTTGCAACTTCGTAAGTTTACGTGGGAGAAATGTGCAAAGGAAACAGAAGTTATATATAATAAACTTTTGTAAATAATAATACAAATAAACAAATATGAATAATCCGCAAATAAAGGTTTTAGTTGTTACTTATTTACCTTGGAGCAATGATATTAGTGTGGGCAATACTCTTTCTAATATTTTTAAAGGTATGGAGGACAGAATAGAGTTTGCTAATATCTATTTCAGAGAGGATGTTCCAGATAATGATATTGTTGAACGTTTTTTCAATATATCAGAAAAGCAATTAGCTAAGAGCATTTTTGCTCGGGATGATATCGGATGTGAAGTTAATCCTGTGAAAGGTCAGAAAAAAGATTTTTCTAAGAGGTATAATAAGGCTAGAAGTATGCGATGGGATTCAATGCTTCTTGCTCAGGATATGATAGGAATATTGGGGAAGTGGAAATCTGAAGCTTTGGATACATTTATTTCGGATTTTCAGCCAGATTTGATTTTTGGTCCTTTAGGTAGAGTACCTGTTTCTAATAATTTAATGAGGTATGTTAGCCAAAAGTTCAATATTCCTCTTGTCACATATCCTTGGGACGACCATTATTCTTTAAAGAAGGTTTCTTTTTCTCCTTTCTTTTGGATTAAAACATTTGTAGAGCGTCATGCTATTAGAAAGTGTGCTAAGCAGAGTAGTTTTCTTTATGGAATAACACAAACTATGTGTGATGAGTATGCCGGTTATTTCAACAAAGAATTCAAAGTGCTTTATAAAGGATATGAATTTGGTCAAATGCCTGATATTAAGGATGCAACTGTTCCTTTGAAATTTATCTATATGGGTAACTTGGGCTCTGGTAGATGGCAAGTATTAGGTAAAATTGCAGAAGCTATTAATGAATTGAACCGGGTTGGGAAAAAGGCAGAGATGTTTGTTTATTCAATGTCCCCTAAAACAGATGCTATGGTAAAGGCTTTAAATTCTGGCGATTCTCATTTGATGCCTCCTGTAGATAATAAAGATGTGCTCCCAACAATGAAATCGGCTGATGTTTTGGTTCATGTAGAGCCGGCATCTTTGAAGGATAGATTATTCTTTAGACTTTCTTTTTCAACGAAACTTGTTGATTATTTCTATAATGCTCGTTGTATATTTGCGCTTGGCGGTGATACTGGGTCTATCAGATATCTTAAAGATAATGATGCTGCTATTGTTGAGACCGATATACATAAGATAAAAGATCAAATCAATCGATTGCTTACTCAACCGAATTTAGTAAAAGAATATGCGGAAAAAGCTTGGAGATGTGGTCTTAGAAATCACCAGATTCAGAAAATACAAGATGGTATTTATGCTGATTTTTGCAATGTAATACAGAAGAGAAATGAACACAAATAAATTAAATCTGAAAATAAAGGAAATTTTAGGGGAAGGTCCTAAGAAGATTCTTATGAAGGGATTATTTCCTTTTCGTAATAGATTCATGCTATTCAATGTTACCAATTTTGCTAAGAAAGATAGAGTAAATTTGGATTATTGGTTGGAGTCTGATAATCTTGGTGACACATTAACTCCTGTTATTGTGAATCATTTGTTATCAAAGAAAAAAATAGATTCAGATAAGAAAGTGCATGGAATCAAGCATCTCTTTGCTGTTGGTAGTGTGATAACTGCCGGCATTCAAGATGGTACTGTTTGGGGAAGTGGCATTTTAAATGCCCGTTTAGGATACCGTTTGAATGGTCGTAAATTGGATATACGTTCTGTTCGTGGTCCTTTTACGAGAACATATCTTGCCGATTATGGCTTTGAAGCTCCAGCCGTATATGGTGATCCTGCTATATTTATGCCAGAAATATATACACCTTCTGACAAGGTTGAAAAGAAGTATAAGTATGGTGTTGTTATGCATAAAGATCAAGTGATTCCTGTAGCAGATAGTGACGATTTGATAGTTATAGATATTTGTACTGCTGATTACAAGGATTTTATCCATAAACTATTGAGTTGTGAGAAAATCATTTCTTCTTCTCTACATGGTATCATTTTAGCAGAGTCTTATGGTGTGCCAGCTGTACTGTTAAGACCAAAAGTTGATTTCCTAAAATATGATGATTGGTATTATAGTACGAAAAGATATGAATATCCTGTAGCGCAAACAATTGAGGAAGGCATGATGATGACTCCTTTATCTCTTCCTTCTAATCTGGATGAGCTAAGAAAAGGTCAGGAAGATGCTTTTCCTTATGACTTGTATGAGGTGTAGGTAAACTTATATCTTTTATGGATACAATTGATATTTCTCAAAATATTCAAGACTTCAAGCAGGTGTTTGAGAATGAGAGTAGAATCATCTTCTCTGCTAGGTTTGGAGATGGTAAGTCTTACTTTCTGAATGAGTTCATAAATAGCTATGATGAAAAGAAGAATGATTACTATTTCATCACTCTCCATCCTGTAAACTACGTGGTTGAGGAGAATCGGGATGTCATTGAGTATATCAAGCGTGATATTCTGTTTCAACTCATAAAGGATAATCGTATCTATGACTTTAAAGAGGGGTATGATAAGATATTCGATGCGGTATGCAATGTTGAGTCTTTGTTTAAGCTGGCAGACTTTGCTGCTTCAATCATTCCTGTAAAAGGTTTGAAAGAAGGGTATAAGGCTTTGAAGGGGCTTGTTTCTACGATTGATGAAAAACGTAAAGAACAAGATGTTCTTCATGTAGTAGATGACTACCTCAATGGATTTTATGGGAAGTCGGGCAGTATCAGCGAATGTGATGCTTTTACTTATCTTATCCAGAAGTCTTTGGAGCAGATGATGGCAAAGTCCGTTTTGATTATAGAAGATTTGGACAGAATAGATCCAGCTCATCTTTTCCGCATCATGAATGTCTTGTCCTCTCAGGTAGATAATCCCTATTATTCGGAGGTTCCTCATGGTAACAAGTTCGGTTTTGATAAGATAATCCTTGTTATGGATTACGAGATAGCCAAGCATCTCTTCCACCATTTCTATGGTAAAGAGGCGAATTATGAGGGGTATATGAATAAGTTTCTGAATACCCTGCCATTTTCGTATTCTATAAAAGAAGAGGCGCAAAGACAAGTAGAAGCTAAACTCTTGGATATATGTAAATCAGATGAGGTTTTGAGAGTAGTTCAGCAGTTGTCTAGCAACAAGGAGGAATGTTTCTCTGTCCCATCGGCAATTATGCAGATGTCGGTTAGAAGATGCAAAGAGTTTCTTGATATGGATGTTTGTAATCTGATAAGAAATACATGGATGAAGGGGGAATATGACATTCCTACGCAGACTGTATGGACTAAAATACTTGCATGTTACCATTTCTTATTTCCTGATAGATCTTTAAATGCAATACAGGAAATGATGTTGTATGGCTTTTCTGATTTACAATTAGCAGAACTTTATGCTCCATATAATTATGCATTGAAAGGTGTAAACGAATTTTATATGGAGTATGACAATGATATGTATGATTTTTGCTATATCAAGGGGAAAAATCTTGTGCGAAGAGGTAGGGTATTATCTTGGCAAAGTGATAAAACTCTGGATGTGGCAGAAATAAGAAAAGATCTGCGAAAGATGAATCTTGATATTCGGAATTTGTTGCTTGGACAATGAGAATAAATATATGTTTTATGGTTGAAACTAAAGATATACAATATTTCTTGAAAGCTGAAAAGAAGTTTCGAAATGAGCATCCTGTTATGGGGAGATTTACTTTGATGCGCAATATGGAATATGTGAAATTGGTGATAATGATGCGGCAAGTTTTTTAATCAGTAAACCAATAGCCGAATTCTATGAAAGTTGTTCAAAAATAATGGGAAATGAAGAAAGATTTGGCTTGACAAAGGCTGAACAAGTATTGTTGAATATGTATTATGCTCAACATTCAGCCAAATTTCGTGATGATTATTATCATGGCATAATACCAGAAGTTGTTAAACAGATGTTTATTGGCATCAATAATGTTGTAGCTAAAGCACCGCAGAATAAAGATAAGATTTTATATCGCTTTTGCAGTAATGAAGATCCCAAAGGAATGAAAATCGGTGATTTGGTTATTTTCCCGTATAACTTAACTTGTACTAATTATGATTGGAATCAAGCTGAATATAAAGACGTTTATGTAATAACTCCATTAGCTAATGGAAAGACAAAAGCTCATAATTTATATGAAATCTATGAACATGGGAAAGAAAAACAAGTTGATTTCCTGCGTAATACTTCTTTCATGGTTACTAAAGTTGAGGAAACTAAAGGAACCCCTTATAGGAAATATTATTTAAAAGAATTATCTGATACTTGATTTTATGTTCTTCATAGAACAATAATTTGATGTTTGCTATGAAGGTAAATTACTTTAAAAAGAACAATGTTATGTGGATAAGGCATCTTCCTGCTGATTATTATAAGCAGCAATCTAGTTTTGAGAATTTAATTTTCTTGTGGAAAACAGATAATGTCTATGTCATGGATAATCATCTTGCTGCAGCATGGTGTTGGATGCAAGAATGTAATACTGAAAGTAGATATAATTTTTTGCACATTGATAAGCATAATGATCTTGGTACAAATACGCCATTTGATGTGTATAAACATATCCAACATAATCAGCATTTGTCTATTGATGAATACACTGGATTACTATGGACAATTGAAAGAGATAACTCTCAACTGAAAGCATTTCGTTGGGATAATTACATTACTCAATGTTTGTACCTCTTTCCACAGTGGTTTCAAGAAGCGGCTTTCTCTACTCGTACTTTTTTAGGTAGAAGTGAACGTGAAAAGTTTCTTGGCGCAGAGATTCATGGACTTTCTGCTACTGAGCTTCTAAATTTCATTGACAATAATATTTATGTTGAAGAAGATATTAAACAACTTTATGAAAAGATAGGAAAGGAATCGACAAAATGGATTATAAATTTAGATTTAGATTATTTTTATGAATCTAATGATGATGGTTTCTTTCAGCTACTTACTGATGATTACATAAGCATGTTAGCTTGTAAATTGAAAAATATTCGAGACCAAATACAAGTCTTGACTATTGCTCTTAGTCCTGAATGTTGTCGTAACTGGGATAATTCGCTGCATGCTCTTAATATATTTATGGAAACTTTTGAAGGACGTCCTTTTTGTTTCCCAAAAGACTATCAATAATTATATTCAAACAAAATAATGAGGATATTACATATTGCAGAATGTGCAGGAGGTGTAGAGCGTTATCTCCAGATGCTCCTGCCACGATTGGAGAAAAAGGGAATTAAGCAATATTTCATCTGTTCTCGAAATTATGATGAAAGTTTGTATAGCAAGATTGTGGATGGTGTTCAGCAAATGGATCTTACGCAATCATTCTCTCCTTTGCGAGTTATCAAAAAAGTCAGAGCCATTCGCCGTGAAATCAAAAAGGTTAATCCTGATATCCTGTATTGTCATAGCAGTTTTGCTGGTGGCTTAGGACGTATGGCAGCCATAGGCTTGCATTGTAAGGTTGTTTACAATCCTCATGGTTGGGCTTTTAACATCAAGTAAATTTTAATCAGATGAAACTGAAAAGTATAATATATCTGTGTTTGGAGAAAATATTATCTCCTTGCACAGACAAGATAGTTTGTATCTCTAAGGCAGAAAAGGCTTCGGCAGAGCGTGACCACATTGCTAAGGATGATAAGCTTGCTTTGATTCCAAATGGTATCGATGTGAGTGCTGTGAGGAATGCCTCGGCAATGTCTAGAAGTGAACTTGGCATTGCGGAAGATGCCTTTGTGGTAGGTATGATAGGAAGACTTTCTCCACAGAAGGCACCTGATGTATTTATCCGTGCAGCCAAGTTGATACATGATGAAATTCCTAACTCTGCTTTCATCATAGTAGGAAGTGGTGAGGAAGAGGAAGAAGTCAAGGCTTTTGCCAAGGAGAATGGTTTGGAACTTGTTGTAACTGGTTGGACTGATGAGCCATATAGCTACTTGAAAGTATTTGATGTGGCGATGCTCTTATCAAGGTGGGAAGGATTCGGATTGGCTGTTGTTGAGTATATGGCTGCAGAGAAGAATGTCGTTGCCACAAAGATAGATGCCATCCCTACATTGGTAGATGATGGTGTTGATGGTTTGTTGGTGGAAATGGATAATCCAAAAGATGCCGCAGAAAAGGTACTCTGGTTATATCGTCATCCAAAGGAAGCTGCAGAAATGAAGTCCAAGGCTTTGAAGAAAGTGATAGAGAATTATGATATTTCAAGAGTTGTAGATCAACATGTTGAAATGTTTGAGGAACTTACTGAAGGAAAGTAGGTTCGACATAAACTATTACTAATGGAAAAAAGAAAAGAAAGAATAGACCACTTAGAGGAAACTCCTCATTCACATCTCTCCTATTCTGATTTCGGAGACTCTATAATTAGTGATAAACAACAAATGAAGAAGAAAGTTTTTGTAAGCGGTTGCTATGACCTGCTGCATTCCGGTCATGTGGAGTTTTTCCAGCAGGCATCACGATATGGTGACCTGTATGTGGGTATCGGATCGGATGCTACTTATCTGGAGTATAAGCATCGCAAGCCTATGTTCCCACAGGAGGAAAGGCTATTCATGGTTAAGAATATCAAGGCGGTGAAGGATGCGTATATCAATGAGGGAAGCGGAGTCATCGACTTCCTGCCGACTCTTGATAAGGTGAAACCGGATGTGTTTGTGGTGAACGCTGAAGGTGGGTCTGATGAGAAACGCAGGATTTGTGCGGAAAGAGGCATCGAATATGTCGAACTCCAGCGCACGCCTCATGCTGGTTTGAAGGCACGTTCTTCTTCTGACTTGAAGAAGGCGTTATCGAACGTATCTGAGAATTCGGCACAGGAGGCGGGGATTCCTACCCGTCTGGATCTGGCTGGTACTTGGATTGATCAGCCTTATGTGAGCATGTATCATCCGGGATGGGCGATTACCATCTCGCTGGAACCGACCTTTGAGGTGCGCGACCGCTGTGGTCTGTCTACCTCTACCCGTAAGATGATTCAGAAAATATGGCCGGTGAAGTTGCCGAAGATGGATCCGGAGATGCTTGCCCGACTGGTATTCTGCTTCGAGAACAATCCGGAGCGTCATGACGGTATCATCTCGGGTGCCCAGGATTCCATCGGTATCTGTGTTCCCGGTCTGGTGCGTCATTATTATGACAATAACTTCTGGCCGGAGAAGATTGAGAGTACGCAGGATGAGATGACTCTCCGTTTTCTGGAAGACCATCTGGTGATGATTCCGATGGAACCGAGAAGACCGGGATGCAGTGTGGTGGAAGGTAAGGATATCACGCCTGAGAAGGTGAAGGCGCTGGCTGACGCAGCTGATGCCTGCTGGAAGGCGATTCTGGCGCACGACCTCGATGCATTTGCTGCAGCATACAGGGCATCTTTCGAGGCCCAGATTGCGATGTTCCCGGGTATGGTGAATCCGTCTATCAATGGTGTGATAGAACCGGAGGCAAGTGTGCAGCCGATGATTGACCGCTATAGCAACATGGAGGAGGTTCTGGCATGGAAGATGCCGGGAGCCGGTGGCGGCGGTTATCTGGCACTGGTAGTAAAGGACAGTCTTAAATTTGCTGAGAATCATGACGAAGCCATCCATCTTCAGATACGAAGGGCATAACTATCTGGTGCCCTTCCTCATCATCAGCAGTCTCTTCTTCATGTGGGGCTTTGCCCATGGCATCCTCGAGGTGCTGAATCCGCATTTCCAGGAGTCGTTCCATATCAGCAAGGCGATGTCGGCCCTGACGCAGGCTGCTGTCTATGGTGCCTACTTTCTGATGGCGCTGCCTGCCGGATGGATTATCCGGAAGTGGGGCTACAGGAGGGGTGTGATAACAGGACTGGTTCTCTTCGGTATCGGTGCCCTGATGTTCATACCGGGAAGCAGGATCAACAGTTTCTACTTCTTCGTTCTGTCGCTGTTTGTGATAGGATGCGGACTGACCTGTCTGGAAACGAGTGCGAATCCTTATACTACGGTACTGGGACATCCAGACAAGGCGGAGAGCAGAATCAACCTGTCGCAGTCGCTTAATGGTATCGGATGGATTGTAGGACCACTGGTTGGCGGACAGCTCCTGTTCTCGGGTGTCAACATCGCCATTCCTTATGCCCTGGTGGGTATCTTCGTGCTTGCTGTGGCGCTGGTCCTATCAAGAATCAAGTTGCCTGATCCAAGGAGAGCGCATGAGGCGGATACGAACGAGATGGTGGAGGAGAAGCCGATGCGAGTGATGGCATTCGGTTTTGGTATGCTGACCTTGTTTCTTTATGTGGCTGCCCAGACGGGTGTGAACAGTTTCTTCATCAACTATGCTGAGGAGAGTATTCATATAGAGAAGCAGACTGCCAGTCTGTATCTCGCCTTTGGCGGAATGGGTCTGTTCTTTATCGGCAGGTTGGCTGGTGGTGTCATCATGAATTATATCCAGCCAAGGCTGGTGCTGCTGGCCTGTGCCATCCTCACCTTTGTTGCCACATTGATTGTGGTGGTATGTAGCGGTACCTTATCGCTCATTGCGTTTTTCGCCCTGTATCTGGGAGAGAGCATCATGTTTCCGACGATATTCTCGCTGGCATTGAGGGATGCGGGTACTAAGACCAAGCTTGCTTCTTCATTGCTTATCATGACGATAGTGGGTGGTGCGATTGCTCCTGTAATCATGGGGTATGTTGCGGATACTACGGGGAGTATGGCGATTGCCTTTCTCATACCGCTGGTATGTTATGGGGTGATTGGAGGGTATGCACTTTTGAAACCCTCTGCCTCCCTTTAGCCAAAAGGAGGTTTTTCGAAAATCACCCCGTCCCTCTTTACCTTTTTTCGAAAACCTACCCGTCCTTCCTTACCGTTAAGGAAGGCTCCACCTCTCATCTCGGTCTTCTCCCCTCAGGGAAGAAGATGGAAACCGCCCTACTCGGTGCTCGGAACCGCTACGCTCTAAGGTTGGCGGACCATCAAAGGTCTGCGCCAGATTGTACGGGCTGGGACCGCATGGGGAAGGGAGTTTAGAGCTAATTGTTAATAGTTTACAGTTGATTTTTGGGTAATTGGCTGATAACTTGCAGATTTTTGGCATTTTCCTTGGTGGTTTCGCAGAAAATGCATAATTTTGCAACATAATATTAATCATTTAAAATGAAAGGTTATGGCATTAGAGATAAGAAGTATTCCTGTTCTTACAGGTGAGACTGCCGAACGATTTGTTCGTGAGGCAGAGGAGAATGAACGTAATCCGCAAAGAAAGGCTTTGCGAATGTCATTTGCTGATGTGGAGAAAATATTGGTTCGTTCAACTGCTAATTTGAAAGCGCATGGAGGAAAGAGTCCTTTTGCAAAGTAATTGCTCGCTTTATCGTTTTACGACAAAAAATGAGCTTGATTCTTTCTGTTGTGGCGATGAAGACCTTGATGTTTTCTTTCATCAAGAGGCTTGTCTCTATGATGGACAATTATTGGGGAAAACATATTTCTTTGCTACAGAAAGAAGTGGTAGGAATGAAATAGTCTGTGCCTTTACTCTGGCTAACGACAGCATCAAGGCTGCTTTAATTCCAAATGCTTCAAGAAACAAAATACAAAGGAAAATTCCGAATTCCAAAAGAACAAGAAGTTATCCGGCGGTATTGATAGGAAGACTTGGTGTTGCCAAGGATGATGTATCTTGATCTGTTGGGATATATAAGATAAATATTAGTCAGGATAAATGATTATATCCCCAACCTTATGCGGGACATAAGATTGGGGAGAGAAAATGAATGTATGAGAAGAGTACGGGGAATTATATGTGGAAGTCGATTTCCTTCAGCCATTCCTTGACATTAAAGCAAGGACAGCTCTTGCGAACCCAGGGGAGGTCGCAATGACCTAGAATCTCGGCATCGGGATAGTCGAGGGCGAGACTGTAGAGGAGGTCTTCCAGAGATTCCTTCTGGGCTGGAGTGCGAATGTCGGCAGGCTTGCCTTTCTCGTCGAGACCACCCTCGTAGCAGATTCCGATGCT